>OGZW01003232.1_pt1 | contig 12200 bp, 8 predicted proteins | sample 1577001 | NCBI WGS metagenome assembly OGZW01 (sample SAMEA3541519, study PRJEB24748) | human gut metagenome | biome: human gut; feature: human-associated habitat; material: faeces | place: China | collected 2012 | reverse complement strand
ACCGGAAGAGTTTGAATCTGCATTTCAGACGGCGCAGAAAGAGACTGAGATGGCATTTGCCGATTCGACGATGTACATTGAACACTTTGTAGAAAATCCAAGACATATTGAGTTCCAGATTCTGGCAGATAAATATGGCAATGTGATCCATCTGGGAGAAAGAGACTGTTCCATCCAGCGTAATCACCAAAAATTGATTGAAGAATCCCCATCTGTTGCATTGTCAGATGAACTGAGAAAAAAGATGGGAGATGCGGCGGTGAAAGCCGCCAAAGCAGCAGGGTATGAGAATGCCGGAACGATCGAGTTCTTATTAGAAAAATCCGGGAACTTTTATTTCATGGAAATGAATACCAGGATCCAGGTGGAGCATCCGGTAACGGAATGGGTAACCGGTGTAGATCTTGTAAAGGAACAGATCCGTATCGCATCCGGACAGAAGCTGTCCTATACACAGGAAGACATTAAACTGACCGGACATGCGATCGAGTGCAGGATCAATGCAGAGAATCCGGAGAAAGGATTCCGCCCGTCTCCGGGAACGATCACGGATATGTATCTTCCGGGAGGAAAGGGAATCCGCATCGATTCTGCAATATACAGTGGTTATACGATTCCGCCATATTATGATTCCATGGTGGCAAAACTGATCGTATGGGCGAAGAACCGTCAGGAAGCAATCCACAAGATGCAGAGTGCGCTGGGTGAGGTCATTATAGAAGGAATTGACACGAATGTGGATTATCAGTATGGAATTGTGAATCATCCGGATTACATTGAGGGAAATATAGATATTGAATTTATTGAAAGACTGTAGAGGTGACTGCTGATGAAGCTGGACAACGTATTTAAGAAAACCAGAATTGCTGTCGGAAGAAAGAATTATATTACATTTACCAGACGACCGGAAGTACCGGAGGGATTACTCCGCAAATGTAACAAGTGTGGAGGAGCAATTATTGCAGAGGATGTAAAGAAAGATCATTACATCTGTCCGAAGTGCGGGGGATATTTTCGCGTGCATGCGAGACGAAGGATCGAGATGGTCACAGATGAAGGTTCTTTTGAAGAGTGGGATTCTGATCTTCAGGGAGGGAATCCTCTGGAATACAAAGGATACGAAGAAAAACTGGAAAAACTGCAGGAAAAGACAGGGCTTTCAGAAGCAGTCATAACAGGAAAAGCAAAGATTGACGGCCGTGAGACGGCTATCGGAGTCTGTGATGGGAGATTTTTGATGGCCAGCATGGGAGAAGCAGTTGGAGAGAAGATAGCAAGGGCAGTAGAACGGGCAACAGAAGAAAGACTTCCGGTCATCTTATTTGCCTGCTCCGGAGGGGCCCGTATGCAGGAGGGAATCGTCTCTCTGATGCAGATGGCAAAGACATCCGCAGCACTGAAGCACCACAGTGATGCCGGACTTCTTTATATCAGCATACTGACTGATCCCACGACTGGCGGAGTAACCGCAAGCTTTGCGATGCTCGGGGATGTGATCCTGGCAGAGCCAAAAGCTCTGATCGGGTTCGCAGGCCCAAGAGTGATCGAGCAGACCATCGGCCAAAAGCTTCCGGAGGGATTCCAAAGAGCAGAGTTCTTACTGGAACATGGGTTCCTGGATGCCATTGTAGAACGTCCGCAGATGAAAGCAGTACTTTCTAAAATCCTTGCACTTCATGAGAATGGAAAAGGAACAGATTTTAATAGAAAAGAATGTGCTCAGGATCTTGTGGCAGACGGAAGGAAAGAAGAAAAATTAACGGCATGGCAGAGAGTAGAACTTTCCAGACGAAAAGACCGTCCGGTAGGAAGTGATTACATTGATGCGCTCTTTACAGACTTTGTAGAATTCCACGGTGACAGATATTTTGCGGATGACAAAGCAATCATTGGCGGTGTGGCAAGGTTCCATGGCATGCCGGTAACGGTGATCGCACAGGCAAAGGGAAGAAATACGAAAGAAAATATCGAAAGAAACTTCGGCATGCCGGAACCGGAAGGTTATCGAAAAGCATTAAGACTGATGAAACAGGCAGAAAAATTTGCCAGACCTGTCATTTGTCTGGTCGATACACCGGGAGCGTTCTGCGGACTGGAAGCAGAAGAGCGCGGACAGGGAGAAGCGATTGCCAGAAATATCTATGAGATGTCCGGATTAAAGGTTCCGGTCGTATCTATCATTATCGGTGAAGGCGGAAGCGGTGGAGCACTTGCGATGGCAACTGCGGATGAAGTGTGGATGCTGGAGAATTCTATCTATTCGATTCTTTCGCCGGAAGGATTCGCAAGCATTCTATGGAAAGACAGTTCTAAAGCAAAAGAAGCCGCAGAAGTGATGAAGCTGACAGCAGAGAATTTGAAAGCACAGGGAATCGTAGAGCATGTTTTCGCAGAACCGGAAACATATACGGTTCAGAATATGGATTCTGTGATCATGCAGATAAATGAAGCAATAGAAGAGTTTCTGATGAGATATGGAAGCATGTCAGAACAGGAATTGATAAGACATAGATACGAGCGCTTCAGAAATATGTAATAGGTATGAACACATAAATTCTATAATATGACGAGGAAAAAAGATATGGAAATACAACCATTGAAAATAGGAACAAAGATGGCAAAAGTTCCGGTTATCCAGGGCGGTATGGGAGTAGGGATCAGCCTTGGAAATCTTGCCGGAGCAGTTGCAAAAGAGGGCGGCATAGGGATTATCTCTGCCGCTCAACCCGGCTTTAAAGAAAAAGATTTTGAAAAGAATCCATTAGAAGCAAACTTAAGAGCGGTGAAATCGGAATATGAAAAAGCAAGAAAACTGGCACCGGATGGAATCATAGGATTTAATCTGATGGTTGCCATGGAGCATTATGAAGAATATGTGCATGCGGTGGTAGAAGCAGGCGCAGATCTGATCGTATCGGGAGCGGGACTTCCGACGGAACTTCCGAAATATGTGGGGGATTCGGACATTCTGCTTGCGCCGATCGTACATCCGCAAGTATGACTGGGAGCGCGGACAGCGCAAGAAACAATCCCGCTGAGACAAGAAAAGCATGTCCACCCGGACATGCTTTTCCTTTATGAAAAAACGACATTTCCGATCCAGTCCGGGATGTCCCCGCAATCCCTCAGCATCCCTGCCCTGCTCCCCTAAGCGGCATGAAGCCGGATATTCCCGGTTCCGCCGCTCTTTTTTCCATGCGGGACGGGCTGCATACGTGAAGCTTCGGGGTATACGAAACCTTTCCGGAAAGCGGGCTCCATCAATCAGAATAATTGGGGAACAAGGGTTCCTTCACGGACATGCTGCCGAGGAAGTTCCCCATATAGCGGGCATTGAGCGTCTTGATATACGGGGCCTCGTCCTTGGGCATAGGAGCCTCCCCATACTGGACGTGGAACACCTTGGCCGCCCGTTCGCGGAACGCCTGCACAGCCTCGTTGTATACCGGCACTTCGGAAACGCCCTTGAGCGACGCGGGGAGCGGTTCGCGGTATTCCAGGATAAGCTTGGACCGCCTGAAATCATTCAGGCACGCGAAACGCTGCACCAGCCAGTCAAGGGATGCCACACTTCTGCAAGCTGGCAAAACGTGTACGTACCCGCTTCCAACTCTTCCATATATACATTCTAAGACGACGATTGTACCACTTCGCTGTTTTGATTATAAAATCTTTCATATCGGCATAACGATAGTATGTCAGCCAACCTCGGATGTATTGCGTCAGGTGGAGTTTCAGCCAAGCGTAGCCTTGACCACTACTACGGCTGGTCAGGTGCTTGATGGTGCGTTTGAACTTGGATTGACTTTTCTTATGAAGATTAAGACCACATTTACGGTCGGCTCTTCAGTAGAAGGAGTGTCCAAGATACTTCTTGCCGCAGATGGAACCGACTTCTGTCTTCTCTTTGTTTACTTTCAAGAATAACTTCTTTTCTATAAACTCGGAAATACTATCACGGACTCGCTCCGTTGCCCGAAGACTATGGACAAGGATCAGACAATCATCGGCATAGCGGACAAACGGGTGCCCCCTGCGTTCCAATTCCTGGTCCAACTCATTAAGAAGAATATTGCTCAATATAGGACTCAATGGACCACCTTGGGGGACGCCCTCGGCAGTCTCCGCGTATTTGTGAGATACTACAACTCCTGCATTAAGGTATTTGTGTATCAAAGATATTACACTGCCGTCCTTGACGGTTCGGGATAAGACCTCTATCAGTTTGCTGTGGTTAACACGGTCAAAGAACTTTTCCAAATCCAAACCGATACAGTAGCGATAACCTTGGTCTGCATATTCCTGCACCTTATGCAGTGCATCGTGAGCACTACGATGAGGGCGGAAGCCGAAGCTGTTGTCACTGAACTGAGGTTCGTAAAGCGGTATCAACACTTGGCTGATTGCCTGCTGAACAAAGCGGTCTACCACTGTCGGGATACCTAATGGGCGAGTTTTACCGTTGTCTTTCGGAATTTCTAACCTGCGCACAGGGGACGGACGATACTTCCCCCTGCGTATCTTTTCCAACAATTCGTCTTTATGGAGGGTAAGGTATGGCAACAGTTCGCTCGTCTCCATCTTATCGACACCTCCCACTCCTCCATTCCTTACGACTTGGCGGTATGCCGCATTCAAGTTCGATGGACTTAGAAGGAGTTCCAACAGATTGTTTTCTTCCAATTGCACTTCCACAAGCTGCTCATCTTTTATCTCCATAAAAGTCTGCACTCCCACATACTCGTCGGATGCTGTCCTATCCATTTGTGGGCAGTTCGTTTTACTGATTTTCCGCATTGACTCTTTCATAAAGTATTAAATGGTACTTGTTTGATTAAAAGTTCAGTCCTTCACCGACTGCCGATTTTTTTACCTTGTCGGTTACTATGACCTCTGCTGACTTCTCACGGTTCGTTATTACTGCTTGACTGTATTTATTTATTTTTCCTCGCCCGTGAGACCTCCCCAGTTATGGACATATTCTTTCCATCTTATGTCTGCTTGATTTACTTTGGATGTTCCGGACAACTATAGGACTTCGTTTTGTTTAGCAAACTTATCCACATCCTTAAGCCTTAATATCAAGTTTCTGTACGTCAGACCAGATATTTGCCGCAGGCTTCCTTCAGATTCCACCTCACGATGGACACCCTTGCCGTTGGCTATATACTTCCCGTTGTCAGGGCGCTTTAGGGACTTACACCCGTTAGAATATGTTCGTGCTGGGCGAACTAAAGAAACGGTGGATTTGCTTCGGCACTTCCACCGTTTTTTATTACCTTTGTCCATCACTAACCCTAATATTAAGATACAAAAGAATGAAAAAGTTGATTTACACACTGCTCTTTGTCCTTATTTCCGTTGCAGCCAACGGTCAGCAGGCAAAGTATGTATTCTATTTCATCGGAGACGGAATGGGAGTCAATCAGGTAAATGGTACAGAGATGTATCAGGCAGAACTGCAAAACGGGCGCATCGGCGTTGAACCTTTATTGTTCACCCAATTTCCGGTAGCAACGATGGCAACCACTTTCTCCGCGACAAACTCTGTTACCGACTCTGCCGCTGCGGGTACTGCACTGGCTACCGGAAAGAAGACCTACAACAGTGCCATCTCTGTAGGAGAAGACAAAAACCCGATTGAAACCGTAGCCGAAAAAGCCAAGAAGGCCGGAAAGAAAGTAGGTGTCACTACTTCCGTCAGCGTAGACCACGCCACTCCTGCCGCTTTCTACGCTCATCAGGCAGACCGTAATATGAATTATGAAATCGCTGTCGACCTGACAAAAGCAAACTTTGACTTCTATGCAGGCGGTGGTTTTCTGAAACCGGACAAGACGTATGACAAGAAAGACGCTCCCAACATCTTCCCTATTTTCGAAGAAGCAGGTTACACCGTAGCACGTGGCTACAGCGATTATAAAGCCAAAAGCAAGGATGCCGGCAAAATGATCCTGATACAGGAAGAAGGCAAAGATCCATCCTGCCTGCCTTATGCTATCGACCGTAAAAGCGACGACTTGACTCTCGCCCAAATCACAGAAAGCGCAATCGACTTCCTGACCAAAGGCAAGAACAAAGGATTCTTCTTAATGGTAGAAGGTGGAAAGATTGACTGGGCTTGCCACGGTAATGACGCCGCTACCGTATTCAATGAAGTAAAGGACATGGATGACGCTATCAAAGTAGCTTACGAATTCTACAAGAAACATCCGAAAGAAACACTGATCGTTGTTACGGCCGACCACGAAACCGGTGGTATCGTACTAGGTACAGGCAAATATGCGTTGAACCTGAAAGCATTGCAATATCAAAAACATTCTGCTGACGGATTGTCCAGACGTATCAGCGAACTAAGAAAATCAAAAGGCAACAAAGTGACTTGGGAAGACATGAAAGAATTCCTGGGTGAAGAAATGGGCTTCTGGAAACAGTTCCCTATTTCCTGGGAACAGGAAAAGAAGCTGCGTGACGAGTTCGAACAATCCTTTGTCAGAAATAAAGTGGTATTTGCCGAAAGCATGTACTCTAAAAGCGAGCCGATGGCTGCACGCGCTAAAGAAGTAATGGACCAGATATCTATGGTAGGCTGGGTAAGCGGCGGTCACTCTGCCGGTTATGTGCCGGTATTTGCTATCGGTGCCGGTTCTCAACTGTTCGGTGAGAAGATTGACAATACGGAAATTCCGAAACGGATAGCTAAAGCTGCCGGATATAAATAAAGAATTGACTGCACGAATATGTAATCAAAACACTATTTATTTTCATTTAGGCACGGATTTCACGGATTAACACGGTTCTATTCAATTAAAGACCGTGAAATTCGTGCAATCCGTGCCTAAATAATATTATCATTATAATAGATGATTTTCATTGGGTCCCTTCTCTTGATATGTTTCCCGTTAGGAAACGGGCGTTCCCTCACCGAGAAACGAGAGTTACCTTTAAAGGAAACGATCGTTCCCACACCGGGAAACGACAGTTTCCAAAGCAGGAAATTCATGGAAACTCTAAGCCATTCATATACAATCAATTAGTCATATCATACCTATGTCTATTGGAGACATGAAGAGAGACTAGAGTGTACTTACAAATTCATTACATCCTGTTCGAACCGATCTTTATCTCCGGCAGCTTTATTGCGCATTCTGCTCCGGTAATTATAGATAGTTGCCAAAGAATAACCCAGAAAATGAGCAATCTTGTTACTATCCACTACTCCTAAACGAATAAGGGCAAAGATCCGGAGTTCGGTTGTCAGCAGTTCGTCTGATTTTGGATAAACTCTTGCTTCTTCTACCAGCAGATTATTGAAAGAAGTAATAAAGTGTGGGAACAGTTTAAGGAATGACTTATCAAATTCGTTATAAAATTCATTCCGCTCGTCCCGGATAAACTGTTCGGACTTGATTGCTTTAAACAAGTCATCGATACGTGACGACATAGCAAGTTTGGCCAGAGAGCGGCGATAAGTTTCCAGTTTATCTAGATAATTGACGCATCTGTCCAAATAACGGGCAATATATACTTCCTTTATCTTTCCGGTCTGTTCCAATTCTTTGTTGACCGCAGACATTTGTTTGTTGGCCAAACTTAGATTCCTACGCATGACGGATATTTTCTTCATCCAACGATACAGATAGAAAATAGCAATGAGGAGAAACAGCGACAACAGACTGACACTAATCAACATGGCACGGGAAACGGCCCGTTCTCTCTCTTCTTTCAGTTTATAAGCCTTATCAATAATCGGGAAAAACTCCGTCACTTCCATAAATCGCAAACGGGCATTACATGCTACAGCATCTTCCATCGAACAACTCAGATATTTGTAGGCACGGTCAATATCCCCTAGTTCATACATCAGATGCGCGAGTTTCTGCAAGGAAGCATACTCCCTGACGGAAGATTCCAAGTCTGCAATAGCAGTCAGTATCAGATAATAAACTTCTTTCTCAACGTCTTTCTTCATGCTATATGCTTCGGAAAGGGTATAATAGATATATACTTTCTGACGTTCGTCTTCCATATCTTTCAGTGCATCGTTCAGCATGCCGATAGCCGTATCGGCCTTTCCGGTCACGATACATCGTTCCGCCATAACAATCGTTTTATTTTCTTCCGGAGGCATGGCGGCGATAATGGAATCTCTGTACAAATCGGTCTTTTTCAGGTATTTTTCTTTTTCGGTTTTGTTTGTCGTATAATCAGCGAGCCAGCCGTAGCAGGCGCGATAGGTCTGGTAATAAGAAAGCAAAGTCCATTCATTCAGTTTTTTAGGATCAATCTTCTCCAATTGTTCCATAGCTTCGATGTACATGCCCATTACACCCATTACCGTAGCACGGTTAATGACAATCTCATATTCCAGGTCCGGACGATTTAATTGGGGCAATATCTCCATCTGACGGTTAATATAATGAAGCGCCGAATCTGCCTGATAATGCAGGTAAGCCCCAAAGAGGGAGGCATACAACTCATAATTCCGGGCAGGATCGGTGGAATGGGCAAGTTGTACTTTTAAATCAGCGATGTCTTTTTCTCTCCGTATCTGATAAGTTTCCTTCTTACTTATAATGTCATCCAGTTTTTTAAGGGCCGCCTTATTTATATCCGTATGCTTTGCGGACAAGGAAAGAGGATAAACAAAAAGAAGAAACAAAAGATAATAGGTTAGATTTCTCATAAGGTGCTTTTTTAAGATGTGACAAATATAATGATTATAGTAATAAAAACGAAAAATATCGTCATAACAATTTTCATTTTCACTTGTATTTTTCGACAGAGGCAATAACGATAAAAAGCTTATTATCAACAGCCTATTCAAAACAATCATTTATATTTTCTTTCTAACTGCCATACGGCATACCCGATTCACCTACATTTGCATCATCGGTTCCCCCGAACAAATTTTAAAAATCTAGTTACCATGAAAAGGAATTTATTATTCATTATCTTACTATTATTATTACCCGGTCTTCACCAGGTATTCGCAGCAAGCACTATAAAGAAAGTAGCCCCGACCTTTTGGTGGGCAGGAATGAAGAATCCCGAATTGCAGATACTATTATATGGTGACCGCATATCATCCGCAGACGTCAGTCTTTCTGCCGATAATATCACGCTGCAAGAAGTGGTGAAGCAGGAGAATCCTAATTATCTGGTTCTGTATTTAGACCTTTCGAAGGCTGCTCCACAGAACTTTGACATCATCCTGAAACAAGGCAAAAAGCAGACAAAAATCCCTTACGAGCTTAAACAGCGCCGGCCGAATGCTTCGGCAGTAGAAGGTTTTGATTCGAGCGACGTGCTTTATCTTATTATGCCGGACCGTTTTGCCAATGGCAACCCCTCCAACGACATCATTCCCGGAATGCTGGAAGGAAATGTAGACCGTAATGAGCCTTTCGCACGTCATGGCGGCGATTTGAAAGGAATAGAGAATCATCTGGATTACATAGCAGACCTCGGAGTCACCAGTATATGGCTCAACCCGATTCAGGAAAATGACATGAAAGAAGGATCGTATCACGGTTATGCCATTACCGATTATTATCAGGTAGACCGCCGCTTCGGCAGTAACGAAGAGTTCCGCAAACTTACTCAGGAAGCTAATGCCAAAGGGCTGAAAGTCGTAATGGACATGATCTTCAACCATTGCGGTTCGGACAACTATCTGTTTAAAGATATGCCCTCCAAAGACTGGTTTAACTTTGAAGGCAACTACGTGCAGACCAGCTTCAAGACTGCCACTCAAATGGACCCGTATGCTTCCGATTACGAAAAGAAAATCGCTATCGACGGTTGGTTCACACTGACCATGCCGGACTTCAACCAAAGAAACCGTCATGTAGCTACTTATCTGATACAGAGCAGTATCTGGTGGATTGAATACGCCGGTATCAACGGCATCCGTCAGGATACACACCCTTATGCCGACTTCGATATGATGGCACGCTGGTGCAAAGCAGTCAATGAAGAATATCCCAAGTTCAACATTGTAGGTGAAACATGGCTGGGCAACAATGTACTCATCTCCTACTGGCAGAAAGACAGCAGACTCGCTTATCCGAAGAACAGCAATCTCCCGACTGTCATGGACTTCCCGCTAATGGAAGAGATGAACAAGGCTTTCGACGAAGAGACTACCGAATGGAACGGAGGACTTTTCAGACTCTACGAATATCTGTCACAGGACATCGTCTACAGCCATCCAATGAGCCTGCTGACCTTCCTCGACAATCACGATACTTCCCGCTTCTACCGTTCGGAAACGGATACAAAAAACCTGGACCGGTACAAGCAAGCCCTGACATTCTTACTGACAACCCGCGGAATACCGCAGATATATTATGGAACTGAAATCCTGATGGCAGCCGACAAGGCGAATGGAGACGGCCTGCTCCGCTGCGACTTCCCCGGAGGCTGGCCGAACGATACAAAAAACTGCTTTGACGCAGCCAACCGCACTCCACAGCAAAATGAAGCATTCTCCTTTATGCAAAAACTGCTCCAATGGAGAAAAGGAAACGAAGTCATTGCCAAAGGTCAGCTCAAACATTTCGCACCGAATAAAGGTGTCTACGTTTACGAACGCAAATACGGTGATAAATCAGTCGTTGTTTTCCTGAATGGAAACGACCGGGAACAGACCATTGACCTGGTTCCTTACCAAGAAATACTTCCTGCCTCATCTGCTTTCGATTTATTGACAGAGAAAAAGGTTGAATTAAGAAATGAATTAACACTTCCAAGTCGTGGAATATACCTTTTATCCTTTTAATAAGTTCACTTCGACTTATATTTATCAGAATACAGAAAAGAAATAAACCACTGTAAAACAAAACATTAACATTAATATAAACTTGTATTTTTATTCTAGACAACCCAAAGTCTCAAGATGGTTGCTATATTTGCAATATCCGGAACAGAGCGGAGTAAAAATATTAGTTAGCTTATAATTTAATACCATAAATAGAATGAAAAAGAGAAAGATTTTATCGCTCATCGCATTCCTTTGCATCTCATTCATTGCGAATGCCCAACAGAAATTAACCTCACCGGACAACAATCTGGTAATGACCTTCCAAGTAGACTCAAAAGGTGCCCCAACGTATGAACTGACGTATAAGAACAAAGTGGTAATCAAACCCAGCACTCTCGGACTGGAACTGAAGAAAGAAGATAATACCAGAACCGACTTCGACTGGGTGGACCGCAGAGACCTGACAAAACTTGACTCAAAGACCAACCTGTACGACGGCTTCGAAGTAAAGGATATCCAAACGGCTACTTTTGATGAAACCTGGCAACCGGTTTGGGGAGAAGAAAAAGAAATCCGCAATCATTATAACGAACTGGCAGTCACCCTGTATCAACCCATGAATGACCGTTCTATCGTTATCCGTTTCCGTCTGTTCAATGACGGTCTGGGATTCCGTTATGAATTTCCTCAGCAGAAGTCACTCAATTACTTCGTGATCAAGGAAGAGCATTCTCAGTTTGGCATGAACGGCGATCATATCGCTTTCTGGATACCGGGTGACTATGATACGCAGGAATATGACTACACCATTTCCCGCTTATCAGAAATCAGAGGGCTGATGAAAGAAGCGATCACTCCGAACTCTTCTCAGACTCCTTTCTCACAGACAGGCGTACAAACTGCACTGATGATGAAAACGGATGATGGCTTATACATCAATCTTCATGAAGCCGCTTTGGTTGATTACTCATGTATGCACCTCAATCTGGACGACAAGAATATGGTATTCGAATCCTGGTTGACACCGGATGCCAAAGGAGACAAAGGGTATATGCAGACTCCCTGCAACACACCTTGGCGTACGATTATCGTGAGCGATGACGCCCGCAATATCCTCGCTTCACGTATCACTCTCAACCTGAACGAACCATGCAAGATAGCGGATGCCGCTTCTTGGGTAAAACCCGTGAAATATATCGGCGTATGGTGGGACATGATCACAGGAAAAGGCTCATGGGCTTACACCGACGAACTGACCAGCGTAAAACTCGGTGAAACGGATTACTCCAAAACAAAACCGAACGGCAAACATTCTGCCAACACAGCCAACGTGAAACGTTACATTGACTTTGCAGCCGCTCACGGATTCGATGCAGTACTGGTTGAAGGCTGGAACGAAGGCTGGGAAGACTGGTTCGGCAACAGCAAAGACTAT
>OGZW01003224.1_pt1 | contig 12226 bp, 7 predicted proteins | sample 1577001 | NCBI WGS metagenome assembly OGZW01 (sample SAMEA3541519, study PRJEB24748) | human gut metagenome | biome: human gut; feature: human-associated habitat; material: faeces | place: China | collected 2012 | reverse complement strand
AGCATACGGGTGGCGTGCCCCACGGCGTCCGGCAGATCGGCGAACAGGATGTCGTTCACCAGTTCCGCCAATCGGAGCAAGTCCGCTTCACCGGACAGCTCCACGGCCTTCGCGGTGGCGGCTTCAAGGATGGTGTTTCCCCAGCGGCTGGCGGCGATCACCGCAATGGGGAGCTCGGGCACCCATTGCATTTCCCAAAGTTCATGGAACGTCCCTTTGGCGTTCCGGCTGCCTCCCGGCGTGGCCCAGCCGATTTCCAACAGCCGCAGGCGGTGCAGGAGGTGGCTGCGCGCCAGATCGTTGGCTTGGCGCAGATCGAGATCCAATACCTTCCGCGCGGCTTCGGGCTTCAGGCGCAGGCTTTTCTGCTGCTGTTCCAGATCCCGCTGGAGCGGGACGGTGGGCGCGGTTTCGGGAATCGTCCCCAATTTGTCGCCCACGATAAGCTGACGCTCGATGAGGCGCAGCGGCGCGGAGTCGCCCATGCAGACCGTGGTTTGCAGCGCTTCGTAAAGCTCCGGCAAGCCGGGGCGGGGGCGCTCGCGCAGGGCGGCCAACGACGTGGCGAGACGCGAGGCTTCGATGACGACCTGGGGAATCTTTCCGCCGCCCTCACCGCCGCCGATGCGCCCACCTTCGAGCGCGCCGCCTGCGCCATGGCCGAGGGCGACTTGGCGTGGCTGGGCTTCAAGGTGGTGTTCGACCCCGCCGCCGCGCAGGCCAACACCGACAACGAGGTCACGAAGAAGTACGGCGAGCAAGGTTCCGCCGATGGCGAGCCGCTCGTGTTCTTCTGCAACGACGCCAAGGAGATCGTGGCCTCGCGTGAGCTTTCGCCTCGCGACACCTTTCAGGCAAAGGACGTTACCCGCGGCCCTTCGATGCACAACGACCAGTTCGACGGCCTCACCTGGGCCAGCGAGCCGCTCTTCGGGAAGGTGCGTGTCTGGTTGCTCGGTGCGTCGGATGCGGCGGTCGAGGTGGCACAGCTCGCCGATCACGTGGGCTTCCATGTGGTGGCCGTCGACTACGACCCGGCGTTCTTGAACGAGGAGCGATTCCCGCAAGCCGAGCGCATCATGCTGCATGGCGGCAATTTCGACGAGTTGGCCAACATGCCGGCGCGTCCCGAGGACTATGTGTGCGTGCTCACGCGCGGGCATATGTTCGACCCGGAAAGCTGCATCTGGGCGCTGCAGAACGGGGTGCACTACGTGGGCATGATGGGGTGCGCGGGGAAGAACTCTACGGTGCACGACCTCGTCATCAACGCGGGCATCTCCGAGGCCGATTGGGATCGCGTGAAGCGCCCCATCGGGCTCAAGTTCGGCGCTAAGACCCCGGCTGAGCTGGCCATCGCCATCGTGGCCGAGCTGGTCGATGTGCGTTACAAGCAGCGCTACAGCGACGAGGCCCGCAACCGCCACGAGAAGAGCCTGGGGCGGGAGTAGCCGCTCTTCCTGTGCGCGAGCCGCCGACGGAAAAGCCGTGGGAAAACGGGGAGCGCTCTTCCTCAGGAGGCTCTTTCCGTGATACCCTGCTCCCTGAAGCGAACGCGCTGTGACTGACGGGTACGCGTGGGAAACCACGGGGGAGCAGCGCGCTTATCCCGCCGACCGTCTGGGCAAGCCTTCTCGCAGGAGGGGCTTGCCCTTTTTCATTGGGCGGGATGCAGAAAATACCGACGCGCCGAGGGCCGATGCGGAAAGCGCAGGAGTCGCGGCAACGCCGGAGAGCCTCAAGAGAAAGGGAACGCCCGTGCAAGATCTCGTCGAACTGCTGAAGAACAACCCCTACCCGGGCCGAGGCATCGTGGTGGGCAAGGATACGGTGTACTACTTCATCATGGGTCGCTCGGTCAACAGCCGCAACCGCATCTTCGCCATCGAGCCCGACGGCATCCGCACCGAGGCCCACGATCCCGCGCTTCTGGAAGACCCGAGCCTCATCATCTACCACCCGGTGCGCCAGGTGGGGGAGGTGACGGTGGTCACCAACGGAGACCAGACCGACACCATCCGGGACAGCCTGCTGGCGGGCAAGAGCTACATCGACGCCCTGCGCACCCGGTGCTATGAGCCCGATGGACCCAACTATACCCCCCGCATCTCCGGCGTACATAGTTATTCGCAGATAAGCTGCGTAAGAATGGAGGATTACAATGGATTACAAGAATGCTGGTGTTGATATCGAAGCAGGTTACAAGTCAGTTGAATTAATGAAAGATGCGGTCAAGTCTACATTCAGACCAGAAGTGTTAGGTGGTATCGGTGGATTTTCAGGTGCATTTTCACTTGAGAAGATTAAGCAGATGGAAGACCCGGTTCTTCTTTCAGGAACAGATGGCTGTGGAACAAAGGTTAAGCTTGCTTTTATTATGGATAAGCACGATACAATCGGTATTGATGCAGTTGCAATGTGTGTTAATGATGTTGTATGTGCAGGTGGAGAACCTCTTTTCTTCCTTGACTATATTGCATGTGGAAAGAACTATCCAGAAAAGATTGCAACAATCGTAGGTGGTGTAGCAGAGGGCTGCCGTCAGTCAGAATGTGCACTTATCGGAGGTGAAACAGCAGAACACCCAGGACTTATGCCAGTAGATGAATATGATGTTGCTGGATTTGCTGTAGGTGTTGTAGATAGAAAAGACCTTATAACAGGTGAGAATATTAAGCCGGGCGATACACTTATCGGTATTGCTTCAAGTGGTGTTCATTCTAATGGATTTTCACTTGTAAGAAGTGTATTCACAATAACAGAAGAGTCACTTAATACATATTATGATTCACTTGGCAAGACGCTTGGAGAGGCTTTACTTGCTCCAACTAAGATATATGTTAAGACTATGAAGTCTATTAAGAACGCAGGAGTTCGTGTTAAGGGATGCAGCCATATCACAGGTGGCGGTTTCTATGAGAACATTCCAAGAATGTTACCAGATGGTGTAAGAGCTGTTGTAAAGAAAGACAGCTATGAAGTTCCTCCAATCTTTAAGATGTTACAGACAGATGGCGAGATTGAAGAAGATATGATGTATAACACATTTAATATGGGTATTGGTCTTGTACTTGCAGTAGCCCCTGAGGACGTAGATACAACTATGGAAGCTATTAAAGCTGCTGGTGAGACACCTTATGTTATCGGTAATATTGAAGCAGGTGAGAAGGGAGTAACTTTATGCTAAGAATAGCTGTTATGGTATCTGGAGGTGGAACTAATCTTCAGGCTATAATTGATGGTGTAAAGGACAAGACAATTACTAATACACAGATTGCTGCTGTTATAAGTAATAATGCTAATGCTTATGCTCTTACAAGAGCTAAAGAGAACGGAATACCAGCTTATTGTGTATCACCTAAGGATTATGCTACAAGAGATGAATTTAATAAAGCACTTCTTGAAAAGGTTAATTCGCTTAATGTAGACCTTGTTGTGCTTGCGGGCTTCCTTGTTAAAATTCCAGAAGAAATGGTACACGAATACAGCCATAGAATTATTAATATCCACCCATCACTAATCCCATCTTTTTGCGGTGTAGGCTTTTACGGACTTCACGTTCACGAAGCTGCACTTGCCAAAGGTGTTAAGGTTACAGGTGCAACGGTGCATTATGTAGATGAAGGAATGGATACAGGAGAGATTATATTCCAGAAAGCTGTTGAAGTTAAAGATGGTGACACGCCAGAAATTCTTCAAAAGAGAGTTATGGAACAGGCAGAATGGAAGTTACTGCCTGCCGCTATTAACAAGATAGCTAATGAACATGATAACTAGAAAGACTAGATTATATTGGAGGAAGAACAGATGAAGGTTTTAGTTGTAGGCAGCGGTGGACGTGAGCACGCCATATGCTGGAAGATAAGCCAGAGCCCTAAGGTTGATAAGATATATTGTGCACCTGGTAATGCAGGTATTGCTGAGGTTGCGGAATGTGTTGATATTAAAGCTATGGAATTTGATAAGCTTGTTGCATTTGCTAAGGAAAATGCAATCGACCTTACTGTAATTGGTATGGATGATCCACTTGTTGGCGGTATTGTTGATGCATTTGAGGCAGAAGGTTTAAGGGTATTCGGACCTAGAAAGAATGCAGCTATACTTGAGGGTTCAAAGGCATTTTCTAAGGACCTTATGAAGAAATACAATATACCAACAGCAGCATATGAGACATTTACATCTGCTGATGAAGCTAAGAAGTATCTTGAAACAGCTAAGTATCCTATCGTTCTTAAGGCTGATGGTCTTGCACTTGGAAAGGGCGTTCTTATATGTGAAGACAAGCAGATGGCACTTGACGGTGTAGACGAGCTTATGCTTGACAAGAAGTTCGGTTCAGCAGGTAATACAATTGTAGTAGAAGAATTTATGACAGGACGCGAAGTTTCAGTTCTTTCATTTGTTGACGGTAATACTATAAAGATAATGTCTTCTGCACAGGATCATAAGAGAGCCAAGGACGGAGATCAGGGGCTTAATACAGGTGGTATGGGTAACTTCTCACCATCACCATTTTATACTAAGGAAGTTGATGATTTCTGCAAGGCACACATATATCAGGCAACAGTTGATGCGATGAAGGCAGAGGGAAGACCATTTAAGGGTGTTATATTCTTTGGACTTATGCTTACACCAGAAGGTCCTAAGGTACTTGAATATAATGCAAGATTTGGTGATCCTGAAGCACAGGTTGTTCTTCCAAGAATGGAGAATGATATAATTGATGTATTTGAAGCGTGCATAGACGGAACATTAGATAAGATAGATCTTAAGTTTACTGATAATGCGTGTGTATGCGTAGTTCTTGCATCAGACGGTTACCCACTTGAGTACAAGAAGGGCTTTGAGATAACAGGTATGGAGAATTTCAAGGGTAAAGACTCATACTTCTTATTCCACGCTGGTACTAAGTTCAACGAAGAAGGCAAGGTTGTTACTAATGGTGGACGAGTTCTTGGCGTAACAGCATTAGGTGAGGATTTAAAGAAAGCCCGTGCTAATGCTTATGAAGCGACAGAATGGGTTAATTTTGATAATAAATATATGCGTCATGATATAGGCAAAGCTATAGACGAAGCATAATTGTTAATTGAATGTGTTTAAGTAACTCCCGCCACATATAATGGTGGGAGTTATTGTGTAATAATTGTAATAATGGAGGACAATGGAATGAAGATTACATCTGTAAAAGGTACTAATGATTATCTTCCTAATGAAGTAGAGATAAGAGATTATCTCCAGGATGAAATATTAAAAGTATATGTAGAGAATGGTTTTGAACATATAACAACTCCGGTTATTGAAGATATTGAAAATCTTGATAAGAGTGATGGTGGCGAAAACCTTAATCTTATATTTAAGATTATGAAGAGAGGCGACAAGCTTGACAAGGCACTTGCAAGCGGAGTTACTTCACAGAATGAAAATGTTCTTGCAGATATGGGATTAAGATATGACCTTACGCTTCCTTTAAGCAGATATTTTGCTAATAATAAGGACAAGCTTACACTTCCAATGAAGTGTATACAGATGGACAGAGTGTACAGGGCAGAACGTCCACAGAAGGGCAGATTAAGAGAATTCGTACAGTGTGATATAGATATTATAGGTTCTGATTCAAGAGATTCAGAGGTTGAGCTTATACTTATAACAACTAAAGCACTTAAGGCTATAGGAATGAAGAACTTTAAGGTTAAAGTTAATGACAGACGACTTTTAAGAGCATTTCTTATGGACTGTGGATTTGAAGAAAGCCAGCTTGACAGTGTATGTATAACATTTGATAAGATGGATAAGATTGGTCTTGAAGGTGTTAAGAATGAACTTGAGGAGAAGGAATTCGCAGAAGCAGCTATAGCTAAGTTTACAGGATTTCTTGCAAATGTAAGTAATCCACAGGAGATTTCTTTAGAGTCAGTTAAAGATATTCTTGTAGATAAAGCACCAGCAGAAAGTCTTGAATATATTATGAAGTCAGTTAATGAGCTTTGTAATGGTGAGTTCAATGTTGTATTCGACCTTTCATTAGTAAGAGGACAGGGATACTACACAGGAACTGTATTTGAGGTTGAAAGCATTGATTTTAAGGGCGCTATTGCTGGTGGGGGAAGATATGATAACCTTATTGGCAAGTTCTTAGGACAGCAGGTAAGTGCAGTAGGATTTTCTATCGGATTTGAGAGAATATTCTCTATACTTATGGAACACGGAATTGACCTTCCTAATAAGGGTAATAAGATAGCGGTAATGTACGATGAGGGTGAGCTTACAGCAGCTTATAAGCTTGCAGAAAAGTACAGGGCAGAAGGCAAGATATGTTCACTTTATGTTAAGCCAAAGAAGATGGGCAAGTTCTTAGGAAAGCTTGAAGAAAGAGGTTATGCAGGCTTTATTAATGTGAGTAATGATGACGGGATAAGTTATTTTGAGAACTAATAATTAAAATAGAACTTCGGGTAATCTATGAACAAACTGGATATAGATTACCCGAAGTTTTTACATACGTCTGTATAGAAAGTGTGTTACAGACGGCTGTGTCTGATGTAAAAAGTTTATCTGAAAGACTTAAATGCTTTACGCAGTTAGTTCCTTGCCTTGGCAAGTGCACTGTCTATAGCTGATAACAGCATAGTTGCTGTATATTTACTACCTGCATTGTAGGTGATATTATCTGTTGAGCCGTTGTTGATAACAGCGGTCTTTATCTCATCAAATGAAGAATTAAGCATAGGATACATAGTCTGCACGGACTCTGAAAGATTAACCATTTCGATATTGTTGATATTGTCGGAGTCAACTGTAACCTGAATATCTATAGGAGTACCATTAAGAAGTATTGAGGAAGTGTATACACCTGGTGAATATGTAGGACAAGATGTATTCTTTTTTACTGTGTCAGTGCTGGTGCTTATATTAACACCTGTACTTTTGGCAGCATCTGAACTGCTTCCGCCAAATATAAATATTGCCGCTAATATAATAAGAGCAGCAATTACGCATACCATAATTATCAGTTTCTTAAGTGGAATTACCACAATCCTGGTTGAACCGCTCATATATCCCCCTCATATAACACACATTTATTTTGATAAAATATATGAGCATTCATATATAAATAGAACTTATATATGGTATACTTAAATGAGTTTCATTGAATAAAAATGTGCACGGAAATGAGGATTATTATGTCATTACAACTTATACTTGGAGGATCGGGTGCTGGCAAGTCAACATATTTATATAGTTCAATAATAGAGGAGTCGATTAACAATCCAGACACAGATTATATAATTATCGTGCCAGAGCAGTACACTATGGCAACACAGAAGCGTGTAGTTGAGCTTCACCCACGAAAGGGAATTCTTAATATAGATGTCATAAGCTTTGAAAGGCTTGCTTATAGAGTATTTGAGGAGGTCGGGGCTTCTGACTATCCGGTTCTTGATGATACAGGAAAGAATCTTATAGTAAGAAGAATATTAGAACAGCACAAGAAAGAACTTCGATTCTTTAGTGGTAATATATCCAATACCGGATTTGTGGCTGAGATGAAATCAGTCATTTCAGAGATGTTACAGTATGATATAACTGTTGATAAGATAGATGAAATTAATAAAACTGTTGATAATAACAGTCTGCTTGGAATGAAATTAAGTGACATTAATGTTGTTTATAGTGGATTTAGGAATTTTATAAAAGATAATTACATTACATCAGAGGAGATACTTGATCTTCTGTGCAGGAAAGTGCAGGAGTCAGAAAAGCTTAAAGACAGTGTGATAGCACTTGATGGTTTTACTGGCTTTACGCCTGTACAGTACAGGCTTATTGGTCTGCTTCTTGATATATGCACGGATATTAAGGTGGCACTGACTATAGATACAAGTGAGAAGGTTAATGTCAATGAGGGCATTGAGAACCTTTTCTATATGACTAAGGATACAGTGGCACATTTGTATAAGATATGTGATGAACAGCATATTAATATAGAAAATGCTGTGATGATTTATGATGATAATATATCACGTTTTAGGTCGTCAAAGGAGCTTGCATTTCTTGAAAAGAATATATTCAGGGCTGGAAGCAGGCATTATAATGGTGAAGTAAATGATATAGCTTTGTATGCAGGGACAACGCCGAAGGACGAATTGCAGTATATAACAGGAAAGATACTTGAGCTTACACGTCTGTCAGGCTACAGATACAGTGATATAGCGGTTGTTACAGGTGATATTGGTGTGTATGGAAAGCTTGCCGCTAATATATTTTCCCAGAATGAAATACCATTTTTCTTAGACCAGAAACGTCATATAACAGATAACTGTTTAGTGGAAATGATTACCGCAGTACTTGATATTATCGAGAAAAATTATGCCTATGACAGTATGTTCAGATATCTAAGAACAGGATTTACACAACTTACAAGAGATGAGATAGATATTCTTGATAATTATTGTCTTGCGGTTGGCATAAAGGGCAGGAAGCAGTGGAACAATGAATGGATAAGAAAGTTCAGGACAGGAAGGGAAGATACAGACCTTGGACTTCTTAACAGATTAAGACGCGAAGTCATTACTCCAATAGATGTTCTTCACAAAGATATTAAGGAGGCAGATGGAAATGTAGCTGCCATTACCAGGGCTTTATATGAATTCATAGCCGGACTTGATTGTGAAAGAAAGCTGTCATCTATAGATGTGGATAGTGAAGAATATGGACAGATATATAAGAAGATAATAGAACTATTAGATAAGATAGTTGAATTATTAGGCAGTGAGAAGGTTACATTAAAAGAATACAATCATATTATGGCATCTGGATTGGAGGAGATTAAGATAGGACTTATACCTCCGGCTAACGACTGCGTTGTAATAGGTGATATTGAGAGAACAAGACTTGATAATATAAAGGTAATGTTCTTTGCGGGCGTTAATGATGGGTATGTTCCAAAAAAAAACGACAACAGAAGCGTTCTTTCAGAAACAGACAGGGACAGGCTTAAGGGTATGGACGTATCATTATCAATGTCAGTCAGGGAAAAAGCGTTTATTCAGAGATTTTATTTATACCTTATTATGACAAAGACATCAGAAAAGCTTTATATAACTTATGCACGCAATGGCATGGATATGAAAGCGGTTCTTCCTTCTTACATAATAAGAATGATTAAGAAAATGTTTCCGCTTGTTAAAGAGTACGCAAGAGAGGATACATTTGCAGAACACGCATATATACGAATTCCAAAAGCAGACATTGTATGGAGCGAGGGCAATCTTAATAAAGTGCTTGCAGAGGGAATTGCACTTGAATTATATGGAAGGGAGCTTACAGGAAGCGTAACATCATTTGAACAGTTCGCTTCGTGCCAGTTCGCATATTTCTGCCAGTATGGACTTGGGCTTAAAGAGAGGGAAGAATATCAGTTTGCGGTTAATGACTTTGGTACAATTCTTCACGCTGTAATTGAAGATGTGTCAAAAAATATAAAGCAGAACAATAAATCCTTCGTGCTTTTAAGTGATGAGGAAAGAAGCCAGATGGTATCAGAGAGTATCAATGCAATAGCTGAGAATTATGGCAATACGATACTTAAGGACTCAAACCGTAATGAGTATCTTATACAGAGAATGAAGAATTACGCTGACAGGACACTGTGGGCAATTGGAAAGCAGCTTGCTGACGGAATATTCAGGCCAGATGCATTTGAGAAGGGATTTCTTACACAGATAGAAGAACTTCCGCACGATGTACTATTTTATATGAAGGGCAAGATAGACCGTATAGATGTGTGCGAGGATGACGAAAATTTATATGTCAAAGTCGTGGATTACAAGACAGGACAGTCAGATTTTAATCTTTTAAAGACATATTATGGCTTGAAAATCCAGCTCCTTACATATATGAGGGAAGCAATGATATATGAAAAGAAGAAATATGGTGACAAGAATATAATTCCAGCAGGGCTTTTATATTATAATATTCAGGACCCGATAGTTGAGGCGAAGAAAGATGATGACGAGGTCGAGGCACTTATAAGAAAAGAATTAAGAATGAAGGGCGTTGTTAATTCTAATAAGAATATTATAAGTATGATGGATTCAACAGAGGGTTCATCTGTTAATATTCCTGTCAGTTACAATAAATCTGGTGAACTTGATATGCGATACAGCAGGGTTATGACAACTGATGAGTTCGATAAGCTTGGTGAATATGTTGATAAAGAAAATGTCAATAACGCAGGAAAGATACTTAATGGAAGCATTAATATCAATCCGTATATTAAGGGTAATGAGAACAGTTGTACTTATTGTCAGTATAACAGTGTGTGTGGATTTAGCACAGATATGCCGGGTACAAGTTATCGAAGACTTCCGAATTTAAGCAAAGAAGATATATGGAAATTAATAGATGAGAATAACAGCGGTGAAGCGTACAGCAGTAGTAAAGAGCATAACAGTACAGAAAAGTATAACGATAGTGAAGAATATAACAAAGAAACTGACAGTAATTCAGAGGTGTAATGATGGCAAAGAAATGGACTGATGAACAGCTTAAGGCAATAGATACTAAGAACAGGAATATACTTGTGTCAGCCGCCGCAGGTTCAGGAAAGACAGCGGTTCTTGTTGAACGAATTATCAATATGATTACAGGTGAGAACAGCACGGATATAGACAGACTTGTTGTTGTTACATTTACCAAGGCCGCCGCAGCAGAGATGAAAGCAAGAATAAGAAACAGGCTTGATGATATGCTTGACAATAATGAGGCAGATACCAATCTTTTAAAGCAGATTGCACTTATTAACAATGCACATATAACAACAATAGATAGTTTCTGTCTGTGGATAATAAAAAATCATTTTTCAGAGATTGAATTAGACCCCGGTTTCAGGGCGGCAGATAATGGAGAGATTACACTTCTTGAGAATGATGTAATGCAGGAGCTTCTTGAGGACTATTATACAGAGGCAGATGAGGATTTTATTAATCTTGTAGAGGCTTATGGAACAGGACGTAATGACCATAATATAGAAGAACTTATTAAGAAAATATATAATCTTGCACGAAGCAATCCATGGCCTTCTGAATGGTATAAGGAAACGCTTGATATGTATGAAGCACCAGATAATTCTAACAACAGGGCGATAGCTGACCTGTATGAAAGCATTATCAATTCGCTGAGTGATTACTGCCGCAAATATGAATATATGATTGAACTTTGCCAGCACGTAGACGGTCCGGTGTCATATCTTGATGCAATCAATTCAGATTATATGAATATCAAAAGAATACTTGAAGCACCAGACTTTGATGACCTTTCGGTAAGAATAAGAAAGACGGTATTTGACAGATTAAGCAATAAGAAAATGCCAGATGCGAGGGAAGATTTAAAAGAATATGTCAAGAATGAAAGAAATAATTTCAAGAAATATATTAATTCCCTTATCAGTGGTGTGTTCACAGCAGATATTGATACATTAATGGAAGATGTGAAAGCTAATGCACCAATGATTGCTATGATGGTAAAGCTTGCTAATGATTTTGCACAAAGAATGTCAGAACAGAAAAAAGACCGTGGAATAATAGATTTTAATGATATGGAACATCTTGCACTTGATATTCTTGTAAAGAATAATGCTGGTATTATTGAGTATACCAGGACAGCAGATGAACTTGCAGAGAGCTTTGATGAGATATTAATAGACGAGTATCAGGATTCCAACCAGTTACAGGAAGAAATACTTACTGCTGTATCAAGGCAGAGAATGTCCGATTATTTCAATAATGTATATATGGTTGGAGATGTTAAGCAGAGTATATATAAGTTCAGACTTGCGTGTCCTGAGTTATTTATGAGCAAGTATGATAATTATTCATCGCAGAATGATAACTGCAAAGATACAGCACAGTATAATCACTGCGAAGATACATCATTTGGCGGTGGTGAGCAGAATATAAGTTCTTGTAAGATAGAATTACAGAAGAATTTCCGAAGCAGAAGTAATGTTCTTGATAGTACCAATGATGTGTTCTTCCGTGTTATGAATAAGAATTTCTGCGGCATACAGTATGATGATAGGCAGCAGCTTAACTGTGGGTTAGATTATCCAGCGTGTGAGGATAAAAGAAACTTCGGGCAGGACAGTGAGAAAAGCACAGATATTGTGCTTGTTGATATGTCGGGTGATGAGGACGGCGATGGAATAAGGGCAGAAGCAAGATAT
>OGZW01003222.1_pt1 | contig 12232 bp, 10 predicted proteins | sample 1577001 | NCBI WGS metagenome assembly OGZW01 (sample SAMEA3541519, study PRJEB24748) | human gut metagenome | biome: human gut; feature: human-associated habitat; material: faeces | place: China | collected 2012 | reverse complement strand
CAGCGCGACTTCGACTTCTCCAAGAAGTACGGCATGGAGCGCATCGTGGTTATCCAGCCCGAAGGCGAAGCGCCGCTCACTCCCGAAAATCTGACCGAAGCCTATACCGCTCCCGGCGTGCTCGTGAACTCCGGCGAATTCGACGGCCTGCCCAACGAAGACGCCAAGAAGGCCATCGCCGACGCGCTGGAAGCGTCCGGCAAGGGCAAGCGCACCACCAACTGGCGCCTCCGCGACTGGAATATTTCCCGCCAGCGTTACTGGGGTGCGCCCATCCCGGTGGTCTATTGCGACACGTGCGGCATGGTTCCCGTGCCCGAAGACCAGCTCCCGGTCCGCCTGCCGCTGGATGTGCAGACGCACACGGACGGCAAGTCTCCCCTGCCCCACACGCCCGAATTCTACAACTGCACCTGCCCGAAGTGCGGCGGTGCGGCCAAGCGCGAAACCGACACGATGGACACCTTTGTTGAATCCTCGTGGTACTTCGCCCGCTATACCGACGCCCGCAACGACAAGGCTCCCTTCGACATGGAAGCCCTGCGCTACTGGCTGTCCGTGGACCAGTACATCGGCGGCGTGGAGCCCGCCATCCTGCATCTGCTCTATGCCCGCTTCTTCACCAAGGTGCTGCGCGATCTCGGCTACTTCCCCAAGGAGATCGACGAGCCTTTCGCCAACCTGCTCACGCAGGGCATGGTTCTGAAGGACGGCAGCAAGATGTCCAAGTCCAAGGGCAACACCGTCGATCCCACGGAAATGATAGCCAAGTACGGCGCGGACACCGTCCGTCTGTTCTGCCTGTTCGCCGCGCCGCCGGAACGCGACTTCGACTGGAGCGATACCGGCATTGAAGGGGCTTCCCGTTTCCTCAACCGTATCTGGCGCTTGTACGCCGATACCTGCGAAGTTCTGTCGCCCGTGGGGGCCTGCTCCTCCACCGCCGCCGACGCGACGACTGCGGCAGCCAAGGAAGTCCGCCTCAAGGAACACCTCACCGTCAAGAAAGCCGGTGAGGACATCGGCAACCGTTATCAGTTCAACACCGCTATTGCGGCGATCATGGAACTGGTCAACGCGCTGTACCTCGCCAAGGACGAACTCGCCACGACGGAAGAAGGCCGTAAGGTACTGTCCTCCGCCATGGCGACCGTGCTGACGCTTCTGGCCCCCATCACCCCGCACGTGTGCGAGGAATTGTGGGAAGACCTCGGCCATGCCCGGAGCATCGATCAGGAGCCCTGGCCGGTATGGAAGGAAGACGCCTTGCAGCGCGACGTGCTCACCGTGGTCATCCAGATCAACGGCAAGCTGCGCCTGCTGCGGGAAGCGCGCAGTCTGGCGGTGCGGCTGGCGGTGTTCGCCGCCGTGCTCTGGGTGCTTCTGACGCAGGTGTATCTGGTGACGCAGGTATCCGGCAACGAGATGTTCCCCGCCGTGAAGGACGGCGACCTCGTGCTGGGCTGCCGGCTGGAAAAAGACTATGCCAAGAATGATGTCGTGGTATATGAGCGCTCGGGAAGGCTGCGGGTGGGCCGCGTGCTGGCCCGGGGCGGGGACATCGTGACCCTGAGCGAGAGCGGCGTTGTGGAGGTCAACGGCTCGGCACAGGGCGGCGGCATCCTCTACCCCACCTACCCCAAATCTCTGCTCAGCTACCCCTACGCTGTGCCGGAGGACAGCGTCTTCATTCTGGGCGACTGCCGCACACAGGCCGAGGACAGCCGTGACTTCGGCCCGGTGCAGTGCAGTGCGGTCAAGGCAAAAGTCATCACCCTCATCCGGCGGCGGGGGCTCTGAGCCGCCAAAAACCATACAGGACAAGATAGGAGGAACTTCAGGATAAAACGGAACAAGGCAGAAAAGCTTCTCGCAGGCGTGCTTTCCATCTCTCTGGCCATGGGCGTCAGCGTCATGCCAGCCTTTGCGGCACAGGCGCAAGACTTTCCGCATAAGGATATGTCCCGGGTGTATCTCACCAAAAACTATGAGCTGACCAACACGGGTACGATCTCCCCGGAAGAGACCTTTACGTTTGCGATCGACCCGGTTACCGTGACCGACGCATCGGAGGGCATTGAAGCCGCAGATTATAAGCCGATCGTCGGCGACGTGACCTACGCACAGGGCGAAGCCGGCAGTGCGAGTAAGACCAAGAAAATCGAGATCACGCTGCCCGAGTACGACAGCGTGGGCGTCTACACCTACATCATCCATGAGGTGGCGGGCCACAGCGCAGGCGTGACCTACTACGGCGACGCCATCCTGCTGCGGGTGACGGTCATCGAGCAGGACGGCAAGCTCCGCATTGCCGCTGTCCACACCGAGGACCCGGAGTCCACCGACGGCGACAAGAAGGACGACTTCGACAACCGCTACTCTGCCGGTGAGCTGGAAGTCCACAAGGACGTCGAGGGCATCATGGGCAATAAGGACAAATACTTCGAGTTCACGGTGCAGCTGACCGGCGAGGAGGGCAAGGTCTATCAGGACAGCTACGCCATCACCGGCGGCAGCTATGACGCGAACCCCGCCTCGATAGAGATCAGGCCCGGCGAGACGACGGAAGCGACTTTCTATCTGAAAGACGGCGATACCATCCACATCGAGAACCTGCCCTACGGCGTCGAGTACAAGGTGTCTGAGACGCCGGTCGCAGACTATGTGACGACGGAGACTGGCACCGAGGGCGAAGTAGATGAGGCGGTCGAGCAGGCAAGCTTCACCAACACCAAGGGCGGCACCGTCGATGCCGGTGTGGTGCTGGACAGCGCACCCTATCTCTTCACCCTGACGGGTGCTGCGGGCGTCGGGCTGCTGCTGACCCTGCGCCGCCGCCATCAGAAGTAAACGCGGAGGAAATGAGGCAAGGGAGGTGAGGAACATCCGGTGGCAGAAGATGGCCCTGCGGGCGGCGAACGGCCTGCTGGACGGGGTGACGGCTCTGCTGGTGCTGCTGGCGGTGGTCTGGTCGGGCTATGCGCTGTGGGACAACAGCCGGGTGTACGCCGCTGCCGACAATGTGCAGGCCGGGCTGTTGGCCTTCAAGCCCCAGCCGCAGGAGGACAACAGCCTCTCCTTCGGCCAGCTGCGGGACATCAACCCCGATGTCTGCGGGTGGCTGACGCTGGACGGCACGGCCATCGACTACCCGGTGGTGCAGGGCGAGAGCAATTTCACCTATCTGAACACCGACGTCTACGGCAGCTTTGCGCTGGCGGGCAGCATCTTTCTGGATGTTGACTGCGACGCGGATTTCAGCGGGCGGTATTCCCTGCTCTACGGCCACCATATGGAGAACGGGCGGATGTTTGGCGACCTCGACAAATACAAGGACGGCGCATTCTTCCGCCAGAACACCACCGGCACCCTGACGCTGCCCGGCGGGAGCTATCGGCTGGAAGTGCTGGCCTGCCTTGTGGTGCCTGCGTCAGAACAGGCCATCTTTGCCCCGGGCAAGTGGCGCTCGGACGCAGGCGGGCTGCTCCCCTTTGTGGAGGAGAATGCCCTTCAGATGGATGCACAGGCGCTCCGTGCGCTGGAAGAGGAGTCGGAAGGAGCGCAGTTCCTGGCGATGGCTACCTGCTCGGGGGAGTACACCGACGCGCGGACGGTGGTGCTGGCCCGGATGGAACCAATGTCAGACCTGCAAAACGGAAAGGAGGAGAGCTTATCATGAGAAGGCTCCCGAAAATGGCAGCGGCCCTGCTGGCAGCAGCGCTTGCGGTAAGCGCTGCCCTGCCCGCTCTGGCCGCAGACCAGCGGGCGGAGCTGGAACTGGAGGCGTCCGTCCGCTGCACCGGAGAGGCAGCTGACGAGACGTTGACGGTGCGGCTGACCGCGTTAGACGGCGCGCCGATGCCGGAAGGCTGTGACGACGAGGCTGAGCTGGGTTTTCCGGCCCAGGACTGCCGCGCCGCCGACGACAAGACCCTGACGAAGACTTTTGATGCCATCGTCTACACCGCGCCCGGCATATACGAGTATACGGTCACTCAGGATGCGGGCGGACGGAAACGGGCCGACTACGACGACACCGTCTTTTACCTGAAAGTCATGGTGGCGTGGGACACCGACGGTGAGTTGAAAGGACACGTGTCTGTCCGGCGGGATGGGGATGACGGGGCAAAGGCGGAACTGCTCTTCAAGAACAGCTACCGCAGCACCGACCCCCTTCCCCCGCCGGTGACGCCGCCCTATGTGCCGGATAAGCCGACGCCGACCCCGAAGCCGGTGGAGCAGCCGGGCGAGATAACGGTCATCCGCCCGCCGACACCCTCGGCAGAGATGCCGGATGAAGTCATCCCGGCTGCGGAGCCGGAACCGGTGGGGACCCTCATCCAGACCGGCCAGCTGCTCTGGCCCGTGCCGGTGCTGGCAGGCGGGGGCATCGCCCTCGTGGCGGTGGGCGTCTGGCTGAGCCGGAAGCGCAGACACGATGCGTAGGATGGTGACGGAGCGGCTCTGCCTGATGCTGGGCAGTGCCTTGGTGCTGGCAGCGGTCTGCCTCTACGTCTACGACCGGCTCGAGGATGCAAGGGCGGGCGCTCAGGCCGCTTCGGCGGTGAGCCAGCTGCGCCAGAGCCAGAGCATCGCGGCAGTGTCGGAGGCAGAACGGCCCGCAGACAGTGCGGAAAGCCTGCCCACGGAAGATGCAGAGTCCGAGCCGGGACCGGTTTCGGAAACCCCGGCGTCAAGCATCGAGCGGGAGTATCTGGGGGTGCTGACCATCCCCGCTCTGGGCTTGGAGCTGCCAGTGCAGACCGAGTGGAGCAAAGCGAACCTCAAGGTCTCGCCCTGCCGTCAATGCGGCAGTGCGGCGGGCGGAGACCTTGTCATCGCGGCCCACAACTACAAGTCCCATTTCGGGCGGCTGAGCAGCCTTTCGGAAGGCGACGAGGTGCGTTTTACTTCACAGGACGGCGCTGAGGCAGTGTACACTGTGGAGCGGACTGCGCAGGTCTCGCCCGAAGAACCCGAAGCCCTGCGGGAGGGCGGCTGTCCCCTCGTGCTCTACACCTGCACCCCCGGCGGAAAAGCGAGGGTAGTGGTGTACTGCCAGAGAGAAAATGCGGCATGAAAAAAACAGGAGCGGAAAGCTTGCGGCTTTCCGCTCCTGTTTTTGGTCGTTGTTTAATCTACACAGAAATAGAAATTCTCCGGAACAGGGAAAGACTCTTCGGCGGAGCTGACGCTTACGCGGTAGAGGTAACCTTTACGGAGGTGATAGATCGCAGAAGTGTCGGTATATTCAAGATCGGGCCCGAAGGGGTCGTAATCGTCCTCAATGTCAATGAGGGTATTGGGGTCCTGACCGGCTTCCACTACGGCTTTTACATCTGCAATGGTCTTGCCCTTATAAAGGTCCATGTCATAACTCCAGGAAGGAGTAGTGACGACGGTGCCTTCGGGAACATGGAATACAAAATAACTCTCGTTCGTGCGGGCTGTGTCGCCGTAAGGAACGCTTACAGTGATCTGTTCCACACTGTTCAGCGGCTGAGAGAGGGTATAGGTGCCATCGGTGATCCAATCAGAAGTAAAGGCACCATAAAGAGACCACATATCCTTTGATACACCGATGACCTCATCCTTTTCTACAGTATAAGCCCGGATAGAGGTGGAGCCGACCTGATATTCGACGGTCACAGCCAGATCTTCCTTTTTCTGTGCGCCATCGACAGTGGTAACAGTGGAACGCTTTTCTTCATACTTTACGGGAGCTGCTGCGGCACTGGCACTTAAAGTGACCGCGCTCAGAATCAGTGAGGCAGCTGCCAGAACTGCGAATCTTTTCAGAAAATGCGGACAGGGCTTCATATTCTTTCCTCCTGCATTACATGATGCAATAAATTGAATCCAGCTTGATTATAGGCATCGAAGAAAAAAACATCAAGAGAGAAATACGATTTTGGAAGAAAAGACAAAATGTCGGCAGCTTTATTGTGCAGCTGCATCTTCGGTATCGGTCATGATGAACCAGAACACGGTGCCTTTGCCCACAGTGCTGTGGACGCCGAAGCGGAAACCGTGCTGCTGGAAGATGGCTTTGGTGATGGAGAGGCCGAGGCCGGTCCCCTGCTTGCCTGCGTCGGAGCGGGAACGGTAGTAGCGGTCGAAGATATAGGGCAGGTCCTCGGCAGAGATGCCGGGGCCGTGGTCTTCCACCTCCACCCGGACGCCCTCGGGGCAGCGGAGCGCCCGCAGCACGAAGATGCCGTCTTCGCCGATGTGGTGCATGGCGTTGCCCAAAAGGTTATGCAGAGCGCGCTGCATCATGTCGGGGTCGGCACAGACCGGCAGTTCTTCGTCGGGGATCTCCAGCTTGAGCTGCCAGCCGTTCTGGGCGCAGACGGCGTCGTAACGCTCGCTCACCTCGTCGCAGAGCTGGCCCATGTCGAAGTGGACCTTCTCGCACTTGAGTGCGCCGCTCGTGACCTTGCTCAGCTCCATGACGCTGGAAACAAGGGCCGTCAGGCGGTCGGTCTCGTCCACGATGATGTTCATCTGCTCGTCGCGGTGCTTCTTGTCGTCGCCGGTCAGATCGCGCACCGTCTCGGCATAGCCCTTGATGAGAGTGAGCGGAGTGCGCAGGTCGTGGGAGACGTTGGCCAGCAGGTCGCGCTGCATCTGGGAGGCGTGCTGGACTTCTTTTGCCATGTGGTTGAACTCCTGGGCCAGGTCGCCCAGCTCGTCGTTCCGCACCGAATCCACATGGACGGCGTAGTTGCCCTGCGCCACCTGCCGTGCAGCCCCGGAGAGAGCCCGCAGAGGCTTTGTGAACCACTCGCTGAACAGCCATGCCGCCGACATCGAGAACGCGAAAATGAGGGCCGCAGCCAGCGGCAGGACGGTGCTGAGCACCTTGCCGGCCTCGGCCACATGCATCAGGCTGGTAGTCACCAGCACAGTGTAATTTCCGTCGGAGGTCATCCGGCCCACCATCAGCTGGACGGAGCCGGAGGGCGTGGGCGGGTTTATCTTCCGCACCACTGTGCCGCCGCTCTCCCGGCAGAGCTGCCGCATGGCGCGGGCCGTGGTGTAGGAGGTCTGCTCGTCGGCAGTGTCGGTGGGGCGGGTGCGGTGAAGGTTGCAGTAAGACAGGTTATCCACCTTGAAGATCTGCCGCAGGGTGGTGTCGGAGATGTCGATGCAGAAGCTGCTCATCCCGCCCAGCTCGAAGATGTCGTCCTGCAGCGCGTTGAAGAAGGTGTTGTTGACGTACAGCCGGCTGCCGAAGGCCCAGTAGGAGAGGGTCTCGCCCTTCCCGATGGCCTCGTCCATCCGGGCCACGATGGCCTCAGCCTGCTCGGTGAGCTGCTTCTGGATATGGGTGGTGTAGAGGGGCTCCAGCAGCTGGGTGCTCAGAAACCAGAACAGCCCCACCAGCAAAAGGCAGATGAAGCACAGAAAGCCCATGAGCTGGCCCCGGATGCCGATGGTGCGCCGTGTTTTGCTCGTTTGCCGCATGAAGAGCAGAGCCTCCGCTTAACGCGCCGCGTCGGGGTCGAACTTGTAGCCGATGCCCCAGACAGTGGCGATGTAGCCGCGGCACTTGCCCAGATGGCCGCGCAGCATCTTGACGTGGGTGTCCACGGTGCGGTCCTCGCCGAAGTAGTCGTAGTTCCACACCTTCTGCAGGATCTTCTCGCGGCTGAGGGCGATGCCCTTGTTGGAGGCCAGAAAGACCAGCAAATCGAACTCCTTGGGCGTGAGGCTCACTTCCTCGCCCGAGACCTTGACGGTGTGGCTGGCCGTGTCGATGGACAGCTCCCCGAAGGTCATGGTGCTGTCAGAAGCCTCGGTGCGGGGCATGGTGCGGTTGAGCACAGCCTTGACACGGGCCACCAGCTCCCGGGGGGAGAAGGGTTTGACCACATAGTCGTCAGCGCCGCCCTCGAGGCCGGCAAGCTTGTCGTACTCCTCGCCGCGGGCCGTCAGGATGATGACGGGGGTGTTGATGCGGCGGGTGCGCATCTCCCGCAGGCAGGTCATGCCGTCCATGAAGGGCATCATCAAATCGAGGATGACCAGATCGTAGCCGCCGCCGGTGAGCAGCGACAGGGCGGCGGAGCCGTCCCCTGCCTCCTCGCAGGTGTAGCCCGAATACTGTAAATTCTCCCGGATGAGCTCCCGGATGCGGGGCTCGTCGTCAACGATAAGAATTTTTGCCATAAGGCATTCCTCCTAAAAGCTTCTATCTCTCAAGCGCCGGAGGCTGCTCAGAGCCAGCCCGGCGGAACTGTATACTGCGTTCAAGTCTATCATACCCTATCAATTAGGAATTTTTGTGAAGTTTGAGTAGATTTTTTGGGAAAACATCCCAGTGGGTGCGTTTCGTGTCTGCCCTGATTATAAAGGGCCGCTTCGGGGGCTGTCAAGCTTGGCCTCATCTTGCGCAGAAAAGCCGAAGTGTGCTATACTACAATGATAAAAGACTTCCCCGAAATCTGACAAATACAAAGGAAAAACTGTTCATGCGCATTGGATTCGTAGAGCTGGTACTGCTCCTCTTCATTGCATCCATCACGGTGGGGCCGAACGTGGCCCTCTTTGCGGACCGGTGGCTTCGCCGCGCCCAGCGCACATCTGCCGCCGCTGCCCGCCGGAAGGCCCAGCTGGAAGCACAGGCTGCCATCGAGCGGGAAGCTCTGATGACCCGCTTCCGGGTGGCCAGCAACATCTTTGCCCTGTTGATGCTGGCGGCACTGGCGTACGGCCTGCTGCTGCGGCCCATCGACACGCCGCCGAAAGCCTACACCGCCCCGGATGTGCGGCAGGACACCGGTGCCGCGCAGACGGCCCTCTCCGCCGACAGCAAGGACAGCTGGAAGCTGGGCGGCTATCTGGGCGTGGACTGCGTCCGTGCTCAGGACGGCCTTGTCTACGCTGCTGCCTACAACGGTGCGGCCATGAAAAAGCGTCAGAGCGACCTTGTCCGCACCGACGGCGGACACTACGCGGACATTCTGTCGGTGGAGGGCGAGTTGACCAGCTTTGCCTTCGACGCCGACGGCGACTTGTGGCTGACGGTGGTGACGTCCTCCGGCGGGGCGCTCTGCCGCGCCCGGCATGACAGCTGGGGAACCTCAGTAGAACAGGTGGTGACTCAAATCGACGGCGCACCGCTGGGTGTGCTGTCGGCGGTGGAGACCGGCCCGGACGGGAAGGTCTATTTCGCCGTGTCCACCGAAGCCACTGCGAAAAACGGGCTGGAAAGCGCTCTCCGCACCGAGCTCATCGCCCACACCGGCACGGGCTGCGTCTATGTGTATGACCCGTCGGCCCGGACAGTGGAACAGGTGCTGGGCGGCGTGGCCGGTGCGGCTGGTCTGGCCCTCTCGGAGGATGGCCGAACGCTGTACGTTTCCGATCTCGGGAACCGCTGCGTCTGGACTGTGGACACCGACGCCCGGGAGCTGACCGCCGGCGGCAAGCACTGCGGGAGCTTTGTGTCCGGCCTGCCGGGATACCCCGGCGCATTGGCGCTGGACGAGGACGGCACTCTCTATATCAGCTACCGCTGGACCCGCAGCGGCTGGCTGGAAAAACACGCGGACAGCACCCTTCTGCGGGGCATCGCTCTGCGGGCCGGTGAGAACATCCAGAAGAAGCTGTTCAAGCTGCCTGCGGACGCCCCCTGCGCCGAGGCTGTGGACACCGCCGACGGAAGCTGGAAGCAGACATTCTCAGGCAGAGAGCTGGACGGCTGCACCGCAGTCTGCCCGGCGGGAAGCAAAGTGTATTTCGGCGCGGCAGGCTCTGCCAGCCTGCTGTCTGCAAGAGTATAAAACGAGGTGTTTTTTATGACAGAAGAGTTCAAAAAGCAAATCGAGACCGAAGCGCGGCAGGCTGTGACGGAGCTGTTGGCCCAGGCAAAGCTGAAAAAGGGCGACGTCTTTGTGGTGGGCTGCTCGTCCAGCGAGATCGTCGGCGGCCACATCGGCAAGGACTCGAGCCTTGAGGCTGCACAGGCTGTCTACGCCGGCGTCGCACCGGTGCTGGCCGAAAACGGCATCTGGCTGGCCGCACAGTGCTGTGAGCACCTCAACCGTGCAATCATCATTGAGCGGGAAGCCGCTGAGAAATACGGCTGGGAGGAAGTCTGCGTCGTGCCGCGTCCCCATGCGGGCGGCAGCTGGGCCACCACCTGCTGGAAGCAGTTCAAAGACCCCATCGCGGTGGAGGAGATCCGCGCCCACGCAGGCATCGACATCGGAGGCACCCTCATCGGAATGCATCTGCGCCGGGTGGCTGTGCCGGTGCGGCTGAGCCTTTCGAAGATCGGCGAGGCCAACATTCTCTGCGCCCGCACCCGCCCGAAGCTCATCGGCGGCGAGCGCGCAAAATATACCGAGGAGGACTGAGTCCTATGGCAGAAAAGAATCTGGAAGAGATGCGGGAGGCCGTGGAGGCCATCCGCGAAAAGATGGCCGCAGCGGCCCGGGAAGCAGGCCGCGACCCCGCCGAAGTGCAGCTCTGCGCCGCCTGCAAGACCCGCACCGCGGACACCGTCGCCGCCAGCGCGGCCCTTGCCATCGATGTGTTCGGCGAGAACCATGTGCAGGAGCTTTGCGCCAACTACGACGCCGGTGCTTACTGCGGCAAGCCCAGTCACTTCATCGGCCATTTGCAGACCAACAAAATCAAGAAGGTGCTGGGCCGCGCAAGCCTCATCCAGAGCGTGGACAGCGAGCATCTGCTGGCCGCGATCGAAAAGGAAGCCGCCAAGGCCGGCATCGTGCAGGACGTCCTGCTGGAAGTGAACATCGGCGGCGAGGAGTCGAAGTCGGGCGTCTCGCCGGAAAAGCTCTGGCCCCTGCTGGACGCTGCCGCCGCAGAAGAGCACATCCGGGTCAAGGGTCTGATGGCCATCCCGCCCGTCAACGACGATGACGCCCAGAACCGCCGGTATCTGGCCCAGGTGTACAAGCTGTTCGTGCAGGCCGGGGAGCGGGGGTACCAGAACGTGAAGATGGAGACCCTCTCCATGGGCATGAGCGGCGACTTTGAGAACGCCATCCGCGAAGGTGCGACCCTCGTGCGCATTGGTACGGCTATCTACGGAGAACGGGATTATTCGAAGAAGTAACCTCTCAGTCGGGCTTGCGCCCGCCAGCTCCCCTAGTAGGGGAGCCTCTGGCGTATCCAGCAAGCTTCACCCGGCTGCCAAAGCCTCCCCTCGTTAGGGGAGGTGGCACGCCGCAGGCGTGACGGAGAGGTTTGAACCCAGAAATTTAAAATTGGAGGAACCATGCAAAAAGTCAACGACCCCGCAGTGCGGCACACCAGCAGCGGCGCCCTCATCCGGCGCTTTCTGCCCTATCTGGCAAAATACAAAAAGACTCTATTCATCGACCTGTTCTGTGCGGCGATGACCACCCTGTGCGACATCATCCTGCCCAAGATCATGAGCACCATCACCAACTCCGCCATGGGCGTGGGCATCACCCTCACGGCGGGCATCGTGCTCAAGCTGGCGGCAGTGTACTTCGTGCTCCGCATCATCGACGGTGCTGCGCAGTATTTCATGTCGGGCATCGGCCACATCATGGGCGTCCACATCGAGACGGACATGCGCCGGGACGCTTTCGACCATCTGCTCAAGCTCGACCACACCTACTACAACAACACCAAGGTGTTCATATATGCGGTTCGGATCGAAAGGGATGCCATGTTTGCTGAGCGTATCCCTGTAGGCAAGGAAACGCTGCTGATTTTCATAATTTCCGATGATTCCGCCGACATAATTGAGCTTTGTACAACCATGCTCAGTAATCAGATGTTCCATCAGAGTACAGATTGCATGGTAATTGTCAATTCCTGAAAAATAAAGATCCGGTACTTTGTCCAGAAAAGAAATGACGGGAACAGATGCTCTTCTGGCATGGATTATGACTTCTTCTTTAAGTTCGTGGTCAGGAATAAGAGCAAGATCAAGAAGAATTCCATCGAAGTCTGAAAGCCTGGGAAGTCGGAAAATGTTATATTCACCGACATTGTAGCTCTGATCCTGACTGAAGTTTCCAAAACAGTGAAAAATGTATAAATCTATATCGGAATTATGGTCAGAAATATATCGTCGATATCCATGAAGCCATTCATGGGTCAGATAGCGGGCCTGGCCATTTGTGATAAGTGCGATTTTTTTCATCCTAAGACTCCCACAGCAATATAATTATGTCTATTATAACGAAGTATGATGGAAAACACCAGACTTTTTGTGCAATTA
>OGZW01003219.1_pt1 | contig 12238 bp, 9 predicted proteins | sample 1577001 | NCBI WGS metagenome assembly OGZW01 (sample SAMEA3541519, study PRJEB24748) | human gut metagenome | biome: human gut; feature: human-associated habitat; material: faeces | place: China | collected 2012 | reverse complement strand
GCAGGTGCAAGCACCTTTTTCGACTTTTTCATGAACTTTTTATGTTTTCTTAAGACTCGGACAGCAAAAAAGCCTGCGCCGCCGGGCAGGCAGACGCAGGCTTTCGGAGAGATGCCGTTACATCCAGAGCAGCGGGACACAGATTGCCACCGCAATGGCCGTGCACAGGCATTCCAGCAGACCCCACTTGAAAATATCTTTGGGGGTATAGTGGCCGCCGTCCATAACGAAAGAGAGAATAGGCGTTGCCATCGGAGTCAGGCAGCCGATGCCGCTGCCAAAGAGGCAGGCCATGACAAAGCCATACGGCTCGATGCCAATGCTCTGCGCAATGGCGATGCCGATAGGGGTCATCAGGGCAACAGCCGCGTTGTTGGACATAAACTGAGTGATAAAACCGGTGACGAGGAACAGGACCATCATAATGATGAACGGAGAGGTCGAGGTTCCGACCAGCCCCAGAATGCTGTCCGCAATGACACCGCCTAGGCCACTGGCCTCAACGCCCTTTGCCACAGCGGTCATGCCGCCGATCATAAACACAGTGTTCCAGTTGATATTGGCAAACATCTGCTTCTGGTTCAGGCAGCCCGTCAGCACAGAGGCCAGACCACCGATGGCAGCGCAGATGTACATGGGACAAGCCGGAGAATTGACTACCATGCCCACCACAGTAGCGACCAGAATGACGCCGGAGACGATCATCTTTCCAGTTAATTTATCTGGCAGATCACTGGCCTTGGCTGCTTCAACGGCATCCGGCTTGACAAAAGTATCGGGCAGGAACTTGTTCATGAAGAGCAGCAGCAGAACGAAATAAATAATAGCCTTGGGCAGACCGACTGTAGTCGGGTCAAAGAAGTTCCAGCTCTGGTAGCCGCTTTCCACCAGAATCGCCGCCGTAGTTGAACACATACCGGAGCCTGCCAGCGTCATGAAGGAGCCGAAGCCGATGCCGGAGAAGAGCGGCAGCAGTACGCGGCTGATGGAAATATCGGAAGCCAGACAGATGGAGGAAAGGATGGGATACAAAATCATCAGCGAGGCCGAGCCGCTGCACACCGAGGACATGATGCCGCCGGCGAGGATGGCAATGATCTGGAGGCTGCGCTCTCCTTTGCCGGTCAGCTTGACGATGGAGTTTCCCATCCAGCCTGCAAAGCCGGTGTGGAACATACCGCCGCCCACAATCATCATGCCGACCATCAGGACGATAGAGGTGCCTGCGTAATATGTAAAGATGGATTTGAACTGCACCGTGCCAATAAGCCCCACCGCCACAGCGCCGATAGTAGCGACGACTGCGTTCGGGAATCTGGGGCTGAAGAACATATAGGTGACGGCCAGCAGAATTACGACCATCAGGATCATTTGCGTCGTCATAATGTCTCCTCCTTTTTAATTTCCCATTGCCATAAAGGCTTTGAACTCTTCGGTCAGCGTATCCGCAAAGCGCTGCCACTCCGTGGGGTCGATGAAGGGGTTCACGCTCGGGTTTGCCAGCATCGCTTCCCGCTTTTTGAGCGTCTCATTCTGACGGGGGTGATTGCCCAGCGTAATATCAACCGGAATGTCACGCACCCGCTGCAGCGAGTGCAGGAACTCTTCGCGGGTGGAAAGGGGCAGGCCGTCCTCTTTCAGTTTGTCTTTGTACAGGGTGTTGAAGCCTACGCCGCCAAAGTAGCCGACATGGTACTTCTTGTCCCCATCCACGGCATCGAAGAAGAAGCTCATCACGCCGGGAGAATGGCCCGGGGTCCGCAGACACTTGATGGTGGTATTGCCCAGTGTGATTTCGTCGCCGTCTTCCAGCTCGATATCGGGCGTGAAGAGCGAAGCGTAGGGGTTGGGGCAGGCTTTCAAATAGACCAGCTCCGGGCGGTCCCGCATAATGTCCGCTCCCGCTTTGCTTATGACCAGCTTGCAGCCGTACAGGTCCTTGAATTCGTTTGCCGCACCGATGTGGTCGAAATGCTCGTGGGAGTGTATCAGATACTTGATGTCCGCCGGATCAAATCCCAGCTCCCAGATGGCCTGCACCATCAGGTGGATGCTGTGCTGAAAGCCACTGTCGAACACGATGAGGCCGTCTCCCGTGTCGATAAGGTGGGAGCAGACCTTCTGGTCACCAATGTAATAGAGATTTCCCACGATTTTGAACGGTTTGACGTAGTACCGCGCGGGGTGGCGGTAATAGTCCAGATTCTTGGTCTGCTGAAGTTTCTCGATTTCCTGGTAGCTTTTTTTGTACTTTTCCAAGTCCATACTCTCGTCTCCTTTTCACAACATTTTTGCTGTTGTTTGTGAAACAATTATACAATTTGCTATAGAATAAATCAAATTCATTGTTTTTATTGTTTCATAGCCAAGAGTAATATATAATAATTTTCAAAAGGAGACTGTTGAAATGGACACCAAAGATTTTGAATATCTGGTCGAGATCGCACGGCAGGAAAGCCTTTCCAAGGCGGCGGCCCGGCTTTATCTTTCTCAGCCTACACTGACCAAGTTCCTGAAAAAAATCGAGGCTGAGTACGGCACACCGCTGTTTGACCGGGTGGGCAAAAAGATGGTTCTCACCGAGGCCGGGCGCTGCTGCGTCCAGAAATCCGAGCAGATCCTTGCGCTGAACCGCCCGCCAATTTGCCGTTCACAATCAAAAAGCCGCGGGTCTTATGAATTGTATCCCCCTCAAAAGGTTCGGAAAGTACTAACTTGCTTGAGTTCACAGTAAACTGATGCGGATCGTAGAGCAACGCACAGTCGATCCCACGCTTATCCGGTCCTTCATAATGTACTATCTCATATCCGGACGAAGCTATAGCCGGTTGCTTCACCAGATCATCCAATACCCTACGGTTCTCCGCTTCCGCCACACCGATAGCAGCCGGTCCGCATGGAACCTTATCCCGCGACAGTTCGCTCAAAACCTTAGAAAGATTAGCGAGTTTTGACATATACTTTTCCGTATTCCATTTCTTAGCAGCATCCGGTAAATATTCATAGTCATTCTTGCCCGTATCATGAATCGTATCAAAAAGATTTTCAAGATTATAAAACGCAATGCTATACAGACGTTTACCCGATTCCTGTGCTTGTGTGCCAACTACAATTAGCAGCAAGAAATTTAATGCAATAATCAGTTTTCTCATAATAAATAATGTGTTATATCTCGTGCAAAATTCTGAAAAAAAAGCGAGAAACTTCGTTTTTTACCGAAACTTTTTTCTTATTCCCAGAAAAGCATTATCTTTGCGCACTGAAAACGACCATTACACTATTCTTACCAAATAGTAACAGATATAATAATTAAAAAAACAAATATTGAAATGAAAAAAGGTATTCATCCTGAAAATTACCGTCCGGTAGTATTCAAAGATATGTCTAATGGTGACATGTTCTTGTCTCGTTCAACCGTAAATACGAAAGAAACCATCGAGTTTGAAGGTGAAACTTATCCGTTGGTAAAGATGGAAATCTCTAACACTTCTCACCCGTTCTATACTGGTAAATCTACATTGGTGGATACAGCTGGTCGCGTTGATAAGTTCATGAGCCGCTACGGTGACCGTAAAAAGAAATAATTCTGCTTCATGAAAGCAAAAAAGGGAGATTTTGAAAAAAGTCTCCCTTTTTTATATACGTACATACACAAATACTGGCAAATTTCTCTATATTTGTATCTCAAAAAAGATTTCCAAAATAGCAGGACAATACTTTGCAATGAGAAACGGTCTGTATCTGATAATGATACTCTGTACTTTTTTGCTTTCAACACAAACAAAAGCACAGAAAGAAGTGAAATTCAATAAGGATTCCATCCCTCCTGCTTTCTCTAAATTAAAAACCTATTATAACCAGCCGGAAGTATATCTTTCTCACTGGGAAAAGATAAAGAAAGATATCGACAATAAAAAAGGAGATAAGACAACCGATCTATTCTATCTATATAAGGACAAAAATTATTTTCATTACAAACATGGTGATATAGACAGTATGAAAAAATATACTCCTATCATCAAGGATTTATCGCTCCGTCTCCATAATGAGGCTGAGTATTATAGGAGCTGGAGTCTTTTATGCGCAAATATCATATATTCCAACGCTTCTGAAGATGATATGAAGGAGCTGGATAAGATGTACAATGATGCACTGGACAGGAAAAGCGAAGTGGGACTGGCATTCAGCCTGAATGAAATAGCCAACTTTTATGGAGCAAATAAAAATTATGCCAAAGCCTTACCATATATTACACAAGCCATGCAATTGTTTGAGAAATTGAAATTCTGGGATGAATATACTCCATTATGCTCCAATTACATTGTAATTCTAACGAGCACAAATAAATATCAGGAAGCCCAGAATGCATTTTATCATTTAGACTCATTAGCTAACTTGTCACTTACCAGTCCCAATGTCAATATGAGCATAGCCCGCATCTTAATGATAAAAGACATGGCCTCAGTGGTATTCACCGAGCCACAGGATACCGTTATCTTGCGAAAGTATCTGACCGACATAGAGGATTTATACCGAAAATCACCACACGAGAACCGCATTTATTTATATAATACAAAAGAGGAATATGCCAAATTAAAAGGTGATATTGACACACTACTTGCCTATCAGGATTCCTCTGCAGAATATTACCGGAAATCCCGCAATGTGATAAACCTTAAAAGGATGTATAATAATAAAGCCTCTGCTTTGCACCGGGCTCACAGATATGACGAAGCTTATCTTATGTTACGTAAATACGTATCTTTGAGTGATTCATTGTATAAGAATGATACCCAGAAGCAGCTTAATGAATTATCCACCCGCTATAATCTGAATAAACTGGAACTTGAAGCCAGAGGCCTGAGTCTGAAAGCCCGCAATATACAATTCTTTTATGCCTGTACCCTGATTGTTGTGTTAGTAGCCGCATTGATCATCGGCATCAAATTCTATCGTCACAAGCTAAAAAACAACCGCTTACTGAAAAAACAAGCTCAGGAACTGCAACAAGCCAATGAGAAGGCACAACAAGCTCAACTCATGAAGACAGCATTCATACAGAATATGAATCATGAAGTGCGGACACCCCTGAATGCCATTGTAGGCTTCTCCGAATGTCTGGCAGAAATACCTCTGAGCAAGACAGAAACCAAAGAAATCAGTGCCACCATAAAAAAGAATAGCGATAATCTGCTGAAAATCATCAGCGACATGATTTCTATTGCCAATATTGACAGTGGAGACCAAACATTAACTTATCAGGAGATTCCGGTGAACGAGCTTGCAAATAAATTACTTCAGGAAATGAAGGAATATATCCAACCAAAAGTGAAATTTTACTATACCCCATGCCAGACAGACTATATACTTTCGTCTAATGAGGATATCGTACATCAGATACTTATCAATCTGCTACATAATGCACTAAAGTTCACTTCAAGTGGCGAAGTAGAGTTAAGTTATGAGGTAGACAACAAAAATAACAAGTTGCACTTCCACGTACGAGACACCGGCATTGGCGTGAAAAGCGAACTAAAAGAAAAAATATTCTCACGATTTTATAAAGTGGATTCTTTTGTACCCGGCGCCGGATTAGGATTATCCCTATGCCGGATTCTCGCAGAACGTATAGAAGCACGGGTATATTTAGACGATACCTACCAGGACGGATGTTTATTCACCTTCGAACACCCATTAAAGTAAAATATAGGAATGGAATAGGAAATTCCCTACCTTTTTGTAGGGAAAAGAACAAGGAAGGGAGAAAACTCTTTCCTATTTTTGTATCAGCAATTTTGATAGTAAGCCAATAGTACGAACCATAAACAAATCCATATGAAACATCTTATTACTTTCGTCTTCCTCGCCGTCCTCTTCTCTACGACAGGGTTCGCCGCTAAGCCGAAAGACTTGAGCGGTCCGATTGCACTAAAGGGTGAATTACAACAGCAGTATGAAAATTATCCGGTCGGCACTCCCGTGGTGATCCGGAAGGTGGTGAAAATGAAATCAGCAGAACAGTCAGGCTCCGACATTTTCTATGCAACCGAAATCAATGGCATGCAATTCGCAGTACCTTCTTCCGCCCTGAAAGCCATAAAACTCTCACCTCCCGAAACCAATCAAGAGTTTTGGCAACAAACCTATTTGAAACAACACTTATATGAGTACTTTAGTGACCGGGGCTATCACTCTAAGCTACGAAAGGAAGTGGACGAAGAATGCCGGGATTATCTGTATAAGTTGGAAGACATCGGCTATGAGGATGATTTCATCACTTCGTATGTACAAAGTATTTTTGCGAAACTGACCGCTACCGGTATTGACGCCAATCGCTACTGGAACCTGTTCACCTTCAACCCGGCACTGAAGGCCGAGGGCAAGAATCCGTTCACCCTCACCTCCAAGGCTGGCAAGATGGACAAGTATCAGGAGTTCCTGGCTAACGAGACCCGTTACAGCCGCCTGAGCCGCGCATTCCCGGATCGCGCTAAGGCCCTGTTCGAGAAGAACCAGGAAGCTGCTGAAGCTCGTTACACCCACCTGACCAAGCTGGTTGACCTGTACAAGTAATTTGTCCGGTCCGCGGCGCTGCCGCTAAACCAGTAATATAAAACCCCGCCCCGCGCATCCGATACGGTTTGCGCGGGGCGGGGTTTTGTTATCTCTTCCTCTTCGCTTTCTCCCTGTAAATAAACCCAATAAAAAGGCACAGCCCCCGGTTCTTCACCCGGCGCTGTGCCCTTTTTGTTTATCTTATCCTGTATTAAAGTTTCTTCGGTTTCTTCTTTTCAAAGAAGGAACCTCGTCACTCCAATTATTCTTCGTCCTCGCCCTCAGTGTCCGGTGCGGCGGCCTCAGCAGCCTCTTCGGCGGCTTCGGCTGCGGCAATGGCTTCCAGCTCTTCAGGGGTCGGGTCAGTCTCGCCATCATCCTCCGGCTTGGCTGTTTCGGCGGTGGCATCGCGGTCCACGCGGGCCAGCACGGCTACCTTGTCCTCGCCAATCAGGCGCATCACGCGCACGCCGCTGCCATAGCGGGACTGCACGTTGATGTCATTGGCGTGCATGCGGATCAGAATACCGTCCTGGCTGATGAGGATCAGGTCATCGGTGTCATCCACAATCTTGATGCCTGCCACACCGCCGCGGGTGTAGTTGCGGATGCCCAGACCACCGCGCTTGGTAATGCGGTAGTCATCAATCAGGCTGCGGCGGCCTTTGCCGTCCTCGGTGACGGTCAGCACGGTTGCGCCGGGGCGGCAGACGCCCACGCCCACAACATAGTCACCATCACGCAGCTTGATGACGCGCACACCATGGCCTGTGCGGCCCATAGCGCGCGCTCCAGCCTCGCTGAAATGGATGGCGGCACCATCATGAGTGGCCACGATCAGCTCGTCCTCGCCGCCTGTCAGGTGGCACCAGACAAGGGCATCGTCCTCGTTCAGCGCAATGGCGTTCAGGCCGCCCTTGCGGATGTTGCGGAACTGGGAAAGCGGCGTGCGCTTGATCAGGCCCTGCCGCGTTACCATCGTGATGTAGCTGGCATCCTCGTCCATGTTGGCGGGCTGGCGCATCATGATGGTAACTTTCTCGCCCTCCTGCAGCTGCAGCAGGTTGGCAATGTGGCTGCCCTTGGCGGTGCGGCTGCCCTCAGCTACCTGGTAGCCTTTCAGGCGGTACACACGGCCCTTGTCCGTCATGAACAGCATGTAGTCATGCGTGGAGCCAACAAACAGTTCCTCGGTAAAGTCATTGTCTTTCTGGGTCATGCCGGCCACACCGCGGCCGCCGCGGTTCTGGGCACTGTAGGTGTCCACCACCGTGCGCTTGATGTAACCTTCATGGGTCAGGGTAAAGACGCAGGTCTCTTCGGGGATCAGGTCCTCAATGTCCACTTCGCCGGAAACCGCCTCAATGGAGGTGCGGCGGTCATCGCCGTACTTGTCGGCCAGAGCCGTCAGGTCGGTCTTGACGATCTCCATGGTGTGGGCGTCGTTGGACAGGATATCCTTGTAATTTTCAATGCTGGCGCGCAGCTGGCCCAACTCCTCGTCGATCTTGAGGATTTCCAGGCCTGCGAGACGTCCCAGCTGCAGTTTTACGATAGCATCGGCCTGCGGGTCGTCGAAGCCGAAACGCTCCATAATGGCCGCCTTTGCCTCTGCAAAGCCGCCCTTGCAGGCGCGGATGGTGGCGATGATCTCATCCACAATATCCACAGCCTTGCGCAGACCTTCCAGGATGTGCTCGCGGTCCTGGGCTTTTTTCAGCTCATACGCCGTGCGGCGGCGGATGACCTGGAACTGGAAGTCCAGATAGCGCTGCATCATGGTCTTCAGGCTCATAATCTTGGGCACGCCGTCATCCAGCGCCAGCATGATTACACCCACGGTGTCCTGCAGCTGGGTGTAGCGGTAGAGCTGGTTCAGCACTACCTGCGGGTTGGCGTCCTTCTTGATTTCGACCAGGATCTTCATGCCGGTGCGGCTGGAGGACAGGTCGTTCAGGTCGCTGATGCCCTCAATGCGCTTATCTTTGACCAGGTCGCCGATGGATTCCAGCAGGCGGGTCTTGTTGACCATGTAGGGGATCTCGGTGATCACAATCTCATACCGGCCGTTCTTCTTCTCCACGATCTCGGCACGGCCACGCAGGGTGATCTTGCCGCGGCCTGTGGCATATGCCGCACGGATGCCGCTGCGTCCCATAATCACGCCGCCGGTGGGGAAATCGGGTCCCTTGATGTGCTCCATCAGGCCCGCCAGATCAATTTCCGGGTCATCAATCAGGGCAATCATGCCGCTGACGACTTCGCGCAGATTGTGCGGCGGGATGTTGGTGGCCATGCCGACCGCAATGCCCTGGCTGCCGTTGACCAGCAGGTTGGGGAACCGGCTGGGCAGCATGTGGGGTTCCTTCTTGGTTTCGTCAAAGTTCGGGTCCCAGTCAATGGTATCCTTATCAATATCCGTCAGCATTTCGCATGCAATTTTGGACATGCGGGCTTCGGTATAACGGTAAGCAGCCGGGGGGTCGCCGTCCACGGAACCAAAGTTGCCCTGGCCGTCAACCAGCGGATAACGCAGGCTGAAATCCTGTGCCAGACGCACCATCGCGTCATACACACTGGCGTCGCCGTGGGGGTGGTAAGCACCCAGCACAGCACCAACCGTATCCGCAGACTTGCGGTACGGGTGGCTGGGGTCGTTGCCGCGCTCGTGCATCGTGTACAGGATGCGGCGGTGTACGGGTTTCAGGCCATCGCGCACATCCGGCAAGGCACGGGATACGATAACGGACATGGAATAATCCAAAAATGCCGTTTCAATCTCCTGCTTGACATCGCGCACAATGACCTTCGTGCCCGAACCGGGCACCATGATAACATTTTCTTCCATTCAACTCACCTTTCGGATTGTTTCAAAGCCCTTTTGCAAAAGCTTCACCGAAAATCTTCACTCTATCATCAAAATATCAAAAACAAAATTCATCAGCGTCTGGCGGCAGCGGAAATTTCCACCGTAATCCGGGGTGGTAATAGATTGCCCACACGCAGCGGGCGCACAATGTGCGCCCCTACAGGGGCGGCAGCCATTTGCTCCGCTTCATAGGGAACGGTCTTGACCGTTCCAAAACCTGCGGTTTTTTTGCTTCCTCTCCCCTGCCGCCTTTTCTTTAACCCAAATGATTAAAGTTTTTTGCCAGGCTTTTTTTCAAAAAAGCCGCCAAAAAAGCCGCGAATCAAACGTCCAGACGTGCATACTTGGCGTTGCGCTCAATGAACTCCTTGCGGGGTTCCACCTGCTCTCCCATCAGGATGCTGAACGCCTCGTCGGCGCGCTCGGCATCTTCGATCTTGATCTGCACGATCACGCGGTTATCAGGGTTCATGGTGGTTTCCCACAGCTGGTCGGGGTTCATCTCACCAAGGCCTTTGTAGCGGTTCACCTTGGCGCCCGGCATCTCAGCCGAAAGCTGCTTCATTTCGTCTTCGTTGTACGCATACTTGACGGTGCTGCCCTTTTGCAGCTTGAACAGCGGCGGCTGTGCCACATACACATACCCGTGTTCAATCAGCGGCCGCATGTAACGGAAGAAGAAGGTCAGCATCAGGGTGCAGATGTGGGAGCCGTCAACGTCAGCATCAGCCATGATAAAGATTTTGTGGTACCGCACCTTGTTGATGTCAAATTCATCGCCAATTCCCGTGCCCAGTGCCGTCACAACCGGCATCAGCTTGTCGTTGCCGTAAATGCGGTCGGCGCGGGCTTTTTCCACGTTCAGCATCTTGCCCCACAGCGGCAGGATTGCCTGGATGTTGGAATCACGCCCCTGCTTGGCAGAGCCGCCAGCAGAGTCACCCTCGACGATGAAGATTTCGGTCTTGGCGGGGTCATTCTCGTGGCAGTCTGCCAGTTTGCCCGGCATACGGTTGCTTTCCAGCGCACTCTTGCGGCGCACCAGGTCGCGGGCCTTTTTGGCTGCGGCACGGGCGCGGGCTGCCTGGGTCACCTTTTCAAACACAGCCTTGGCAACAGCAGGGTTTTCTTCCAAAAATTCGCTGAGCTTGTTGTACACAATGTTGGAAACCAGCGTCTTGATGTAGGTGTTGCCCAGCTTGGCTTTGGTCTGGCCCTCAAACTGCGCTTCCTGCAGCTTGACGGAAACAACGGCGATCATGCCTTCGCGCACATCGCTGCCCTGCCAGTTTTCATCCTTTTCCTTCAGGTAGCCCTTGGCACGGCCAAATTCGTTAAACACGCGGGTCAGCGCGGTTTTCAGGCCTTCCTCGTGGGTGCCGCCCTCCGGGGTGTGCACGTTGTTGGCAAAAGAAAGGATCAACTCGTTGTAGCTGTCGCAGTACTGCAAAGCAACTTCGGCCACAGCGCCGTTGGCTTCGCCTTTCATATAGATGACCTGCGGGTGCAGCGGGGTCAGGTCGCGCTTCTCATGCAGATACTGCACAAAACTGCGCACGCCGCCCTCATAGCACATGGATTCCTGCGGCGGTACACCGTCGTTTTTCTCAATGCTTTCGGGGCGCTCATCCGTCAGGGTAATGCGCACACCGGCGTTCAGGAAGCTTTCTTCCCGCAGGCGCTTGAGCAGGATCTCATAATCGTATTCGATGGTTTCAGTGAACATTTCCGGGTCTGGCTTAAAAGTAACGGTGGTACCCGTAGATGCCGCCACACCGATCTTTTTCAGGTCTCCATCCGGTTTTCCGCGTTTGAAACTCTGCTCGTACTCGGCGCCGTCACGGCGCACATGCACAACCAGCCATTCGCTCAGCGCGTTTACAACGCTGGCGCCGACGCCGTGCAGACCGCCAGCCACTTTGTAGCCGGAATCCTCGCCGCCAAACTTGCCGCCGGCATGCAACACGGTATACACGACCGTGACAGCCGGGATGCCCAGTTTGGGCTGGATATCCACCGGGATACCGCGGCCGTTATCACTGACTTCAATGATATTGCCCGGCTTGATGGTCACTTCAATATGGGTGCAGTACCCGGCCAGAGCTTCATCGATGGAGTTATCCACGATTTCATAAACCAGATGATGCAGACCGGAAGGGCCTGTGGAACCGATATACATGCCGGGGCGCTTGCGCACAGCTTCCAGCCCTTCCAGGACCTGGATCTGCGCGCCGCCGTACTCATGGTCGGTCGCCGTTTCGCGGTTGGTTTCGGTGATGATTTCTTCTGACATGAACTTTCCTCCCATTTCTTACGAGGTGCGGGGATTTCGGCAGCTTTTTTTCAAAAACTTAAACCGGCATTTCTGCCGTTATCAGGGTAAAACCTGCCCCTTGGTATATCTGGGGTGCATTTTTGTATCTGTAAAAATTATAGACGCTTTTTTGTCCGCCTAACGTTTTTCTGCAGTTTTACTGCCCCATATCAAACTTTGCCGCGCGGTTGCGGATGGCGGCGGTGGATATCTGGGTAATATAAACCGTATCATCGGGGAAATCTGTCAGGACAAAGCTTTTTGGCATACTGCCGCTCACATCCACAACAGCCCCTTCCTGCTGGGCATGCCGCAGGAATTCATCGGTGATCTTTGCCTTCTGGCCCGCATCGGTTGCGGTATCCAGGTCAAACACCCCGATGACGTCCCGCGTATTTACGATAAAATCCTGACCTAAGTGAAGATACATGATAATTAGTAATGAGAAATTAGGGCAATACCGCATAATTCTAAGTGCCGATACGGCGAGCGAGGTGCGG
>OGZW01003218.1_pt1 | contig 12239 bp, 9 predicted proteins | sample 1577001 | NCBI WGS metagenome assembly OGZW01 (sample SAMEA3541519, study PRJEB24748) | human gut metagenome | biome: human gut; feature: human-associated habitat; material: faeces | place: China | collected 2012 | reverse complement strand
ATATCAGTAGTTTTACGAAGAAGATAAAAGGAAGTTATGCGAGTATTCTTCAGGAAGAGTTTGGGTTGTTGAATGAGAAACAGATAAGGAAAGTAGTTGAGAAGCTGGAGAATGCACGTAAAATCTATATATTTGGAATAGGAAGTCCAGGGTTGATCGCAAAGGAGTTTCAGCAGCGTTTTATCCGCATCGGACTCCCGATGGAGGCAGTGACAGATGCGCAGTTAATGCAGATGTGTGCGGCGCTTACAGATGAAGAGACACTGGTGATCGCAATCTCATTGAGCGGAAAAACGAAAGAAGTGAACAACAGTGTGCGGATCGCAAAAAAGAAAGGTACATCAGTGGTTTACATAACAACAAATGAAAGCGCTGAGACGGCAGAGTGCTGTGACGAATTGATCCGAGTGGCGGGAACGAAAAATGCAGAGGCTGGAAATATGGTGTCGCCACAGTTTTCACTGCTTATGCTGCTTGATGTCTTGTTTGCATATTATTTTGCAAATAATACGTATTATAAGGTAAAAAAATACAAAGAAACTATGTCCGCTGTTCAGGGAAATGCAGAATTAATGGAAGAAGAAAGTTCTTAGAATTGAAGTATGAAATCATATAGAGCATTTGCAGAAAAAGAGATAAGTGTAGAAATTGTCTGAAAGTAATTTCAGACAATTTTTGTTTTGGTCATATTTTATATTCTACTTTCCGAAAAGGCCAGACTACTTGTGCAAAATTGAGGTCATGTTATAATTGCAGCTATCAGGAACAGTTGAGAGGATAAAATATGAATCTTGCAATTTTGAATACGCAGCAGCAGGAACAGAAAGCAATTGAAGAAATGAAAAAATATACAGATCTTTTTCGTGAAGAGAAAAGTCTTGATCAGACTGCTGTCATCGAATTAAAGAACACAGACAGAGATGGCTATTTTATCTACAGAGAGGATGACAGGTATGTGGTGGAATACGGATGCTTGCCGGATATGTGCCGCGCACTGCTTCTTCTTTCAGGAATGGAACATCAGGTAAAGCAGGAGATCGGGGAAAAATGTATTTTCAGTGATTTTGGCATTATGCTTGATTTGTCCAGAAATGCAGTACTGAAAACAGATACCATCCGGCAGATGATTTGTTATGCAGCCTGTCTGGGATATAAGTTTGTGGGACTTTACATGGAAGATACCTTTTTTGTGGAAGAGGAACCATATTTCGGATATATGCGTGGCAGAATGACTCATGAGGAAATCCGTGAACTGGACAGATATGCAAAAGAATTCGGAATTGAATTGAGACCATATATTCAGACACTTGCACATTTGAATCAGATTGTAAGATATGAGCAATATGACAGGATCACCGACACAAAAGATATTCTTTTAGTCGGTGATGAGCGTACAGAAATATTTTTAGATCATGTGATCAAAAATATATCGGAATGTTTTTCTACTGATTTTATCAATATTGGAATGGATGAAGCGGAGCTTTTAGGGGCAGGAAAGTACCTGACAAAGAATGGATTTAAAAAGAAGAGTGAGCTTATGATGGCGCATCTGTCGATGGTACTTAAGCTTTGCAGAAAATATCATTTAAGACCACAGATGTGGAGTGATATGTTTGTCCATATGCTGGACAATGGAGATAACAGCTTTACGATCCCGGAGGAATTACAGATTGTTTACTGGGATTATTATTCAACAGAAGAAAAGCGCTATCATGATAATTTTGAGAAACAGCTTCCAATCAGCAGAAGACTTGGATTTGCCGGCGGTGCATGGAAATGGACAGGATTTGTTCCTCACAATGCCTATAGTATTCTGGCTGGCAGGGCATCTATGAAGTCCTGTAAAGAATTTGGAATAGATTCTTATACAGTCACATGCTGGGGAGATGATGGGGCAGAAGCAAGCTGCTTATCTGTATTGCCAACATTCTTTAAAGATGCATTGGTGGCATATGAAAGTCAGATGAACGACCGTTCATTTGAAAAGCTTACGGGGTACAAATTCAGTGAATTTATGAAGATAGATCTCGTGAATCCTTATCTTGAGGATGGCAGGATTCATAATAATTGCAGCAAATATCTGTTCTATAACGATCCGCTGATCGGAACGTTTGATTCTGTAGTGAAAGAGGATACAGCAGAAAGATTTGCACAGGCGGAAATGTATATGGAACAGGCGGCTTCACATGGATGTCTGGCGTACATGTTCAACAATATGCAGCTGCTATGCAGAGTGTTAAAGCATAAAGCTGATCTCGGGATAAGAATCCGAAAGGCTTACACAGAGGGAGAAAAAAAAGAACTACTTGCAATTGCAAGGGAAGATATCCCGGTAATCCGCAGAGAACTCGATGCATTTTATGCTGCGTTCGAAAAGCAGTGGAAGAGAGAGAACAAATCTTTCGGATTTGAGATACAGACCATCCGTATCGGAGGATTAGACAGAAGATTGGCAGACACGGCAAGAATTTTAAAGCAGTATGCAAATGGAGAACTTGCCTGTATTGAAGAACTTGAAGAAACATATCAGCCATTTTGTTACTTCGAGAAAAATAATATCGAAGAACTTAACTACAATTTATGGTCAGATATTGTTTCACCATCCGTGATCGGATGAACAAGAGATTATAAACCGGACAGGTTTATATAGATTATTTTCTTAAGGAGGAAAAAATATGAAAAAGAAACTTTTAAGTACACTTTTATGTGCAGCTATGGCAGTTTCCATGCTCGCTGGATGTGGTGGCAGTGACAGCAACGCAGCAGCAGACAACAGCACAGCATCAGACGCCACAGAGACTACTGCAAGTGCGGACAATCAGGCATCAGGAGAAGATGTAACAATTGAGTTCTGGACAATCGATCTGAAAGCAGCATTCGGTGATTTCTTTAATGACATGATCGCCCAGTATGAAAGCGAGAATCCGGGTGTAACAGTTAACTGGACAGACGTTCCTTATGGAGATATCCAGTCCAAACTTGTCACTTCCGTAGCCGGAGGAGCAGCGCCGGACGTTGTAAACTTAAACACACAGTTTACTTTAACATTAGCCGGACAGGGAGCATTAGTTGATCTGAACAAAGAAGCTACAGATGAGCAGAAATCTATTTATATCCCGGATCTCTGGGATTCTGCCAAGATTGGTGATTCCGTATATGCATTCCCATGGTATGCATCACCGGACATCATGTTCTATAATCAGGAATTATTTGATAAGGCAGGAATAGAAGTTCCTACAACATTTGATGAGGCATTAGAAGAAGCAGAAGAGTTCTACAACAAAACCGGTGCATACCTCTTTATGCCGGATGAATTCTTTAATATCCTCTTTGAGGAAGGTATTGATGTATTAAATGCAGATAAGACAGCAGCAGCATTTAATACACAGGAAACGGTTGACCTGTTGAACAAATACAAAGAGTATACAGATAAAGGGGTCATTCCTAAGACAAAATGGGGTGACTGGGATGAGATGTTAAAGCTTTTTGAATCCGGAAAACTGGCAATCGTAAGCTCTTCCGGTTCCTCACTTTCCAGAATCAAAGATGAGGCTCCGGATATTTATGAGAAAGTTGGCGTTTCCACACCATTAACAGGCAAAAATGGATTATCCAGAAACCCATTAATGAACCTTGTTGTTCCGGAAGCAAGCAAAAACCATGAAGCAGCAATCGCATTTGCAAACTATGTGACAAACGATGCGAACCAGCTTGCATTCTGTAAAGAAGTTTCTATCTTCCCGTCAACAACAGCAGCAAGTGAAGATCCATATTTCACATCTGACACAGCGACTCTGGAAGGACAGGCAAGTGCAATGTCGGCAAAGGCAAGCTTAACCTCTAAAGACTTTTCATTAGGAATTGGAGATCAGTCCAATATCCAGACCGCTGTTGATAAGGCATATGAAGCAGCGATCACTAACGGTGATGATGTTCAGACTGCATTAGATCAGGCAGAAGCAGATGTAAATGGAATCCTTGCTGAACTTGAATAGAATATAGCAGGGTAAATTGATGCACCGCCCCAGGATAGATATCGGTTCCTGGGGCGATATCATACAGGAGGGTTTTATTTATGACCGGAAAACATTCGAGTGTGCAGAGAAGACAGACATTAAAAGCATATGGATTTATGACGCCTGCACTGATTATTATTATTTTATTTACCATAATACCGATTATCGGAAGTCTGGTATTGATGTTTTATGATTATTCTGTACTTGGACAGACAAAATTTGTAGGTCTGAAGAACTTTGTGAAAGCCTTTCATGACAGGGTATTTTGGATTTCAATTAAAAACTCCGTTATTTTTGTAGTCGTTGTTCCTATTATTCAGATTTTATCAATTCTTTTAGCAGTATTAGTAAATAAGAAATTACCAGGAATCGGTATTTTCCGTACCCTGTTTTATATACCGGTTGTTACTTCTATGGTAGCGGTTTCTATTATGTGGGGATTTATTTTTGATACCAGCGGTATCATCAATACAGCATTAAAAGAATGGAAAGTCATTTCCATGCCGCTTGGATTCTTAAGTGATAAAAACACGGCCATGATATGTTTAATGTTTATTACTATCTGGCAGGGACTTGGTTATTATATGATGATGTATCTGGCAGGTTTACAGGGGATTCCTCAGGAACTCTGCGAGGCAGCAACCATTGACGGAGCCAATGCAGTAAAAGTATTTACAAGAATAAAATTACCAATGTTGAAACCATACATTTGGTTCTGTTCACTGAATTCTGTTATTTCGGCGATCGGAGTATTTGATGTTGTGTTTGTATTGACAAAGGGTGGTCCGAATGACGCTACAATGGTTATCAATTATTACTCATATACGAAAGCTTTCTCGGATTTCCAATTTGGGTATGCAGCAGCCATCGGAGCAGTACAGGCAGTTGTCACAACAATGTTAAGTATTGTAGTATTTGTATATGGTAAGAGAGGAGGTATGACAAACAATGAATAAACTTGTCATGAAAAGAAAAGCAAAAAAAGCCGCAGATTACTTTTTTACCTATTTATTGCTGATTGTCATTGCGATCATCTGTGCCGGACCATTTATCTGGTTATTACTGTCTTCGTTAAGAACAGGAGCCAATATTTACAATCTCCATTTTAGTATCAGTGATTTTTCGTTTTCCAACTATACCGGAGTTATGGAGTATATGAATCTCCCAAAATACATCTGGAACACGGTGATCATCACTTTTGGTGGAATTATAATTGACGTGGTATTTTCTTCCCTTTGCGCATATCCACTTGCAACTATGGAGTTTAAAGGAAAAAATATAATATTTACGATATTGGTTGGAACGATGATTATTCCGGCAGCCGCAGGCATGATCATCAACTATCTGATCATTACGAAAATGCATTTACTGAATACGATGTTAGGCGTTATTCTTCCATCATCCACAAAAGCCTTTAGTATTATTTTACTTCGACAGGCATACCTTGGCATTCCAAAGGAACTGATCGAAGCTGCAAAATTAGATGGTGCCGGAGAACTGAAAATCTGGAAAAATGTTATGATTCCGGGAATACTTCCAAGTGTATCAACAATCGTTATTTTTGACTTTATTGCAAACTGGAACGCATTCTTATGGCCGATCATCGTATTACAGGATCCGGAGAAATATCCTCTGGCAACAGCACTGCAGTACTTAAATGGTTCGTTCAGCTATAAATTTGGATATGTTGCATCAGGTACAATTATCTCCATCATTCCGGTGCTGATCGTATTCATGATGTTCCAGAAAAATTATATTGAGGCAGTCAGCGGAGCTGTAAAGGGATAAATTATGGATCAGGTTTACGAAGTCTGGATTGAGATCCAGGCAAATAAAAAACTCATTTTAGATAGTGAAAAATTCCGTGAAGCAATGGAAAAATGCAAAAAAGCCGGAATGACAGGAATTATCTTAAGCGTCAAGGACACGTCAGGGTTTGTTCTGTACAAGAGCAGTCTGGCAGATCATTATTCAGAATTTGACGGGAAATTTGCCGCAGATATTGATTACGTCGCAGAGTGTTTTAAGATAATCAGAGAGTTAGGAATGAAGTGCTATGCAGCATTTGATGTGTTTGCGGAGGGCAATAAAAAAAACAGACATCCTCTTATGAAAGGATTCAGAGAAGGATGGCAATGCGAAGTATATGGACTGGATGAAGGCGGAAATGCAGTCATTCAGAAAAGCACCGAAGAAAAAGCATTAAAAACAGTAGGTTCTATAGATGACTTTGGCGAGATATTTGTCAACCCAGGAAACAAAGAAGTGTGTTCTTACGAACTGAGCCTGTTAAAAGAGTTTGCAGAGAACTATAAACCGGATGGAATCGTTCTGGACCGGGTGAGATATGTCGGATTATCCACAGATTTTAGTGAATGTTCCAGATTGGAATGGGAAGCATATGCACACGTAACAGGAGAAAACTGGCCGGAAGATATCTATACGATTGAACAATATGAAGGTGGATGGAGAGAAATACCAGGAAAATATTTTGGAAGTTTTTTTGAGTATCGTGCATCTGTCATAAAAAGATTTATAAAAAGTGTCCGGGAAATGTTAGAGGAAACTAGTCCGGAAATCGAATTTTGTGATTATACCGGTTCCTGGTATCCGCTGTATTATCAGGTAGGAGCTAACTGGGCAAGTGAACAGTATGAAAGTACGGAATTCCCATGGTGTGATGCCGGGAAGCTTGCACAGACAGGGTATGCGGAACTCACAGACCGTATATTGTCAGGTTTCTACTACAGCGATATCTGGATGTCAGAGGCGAAAGAGAAAGATCTGCCGGCGTACTGGTACAGTGTGGAAGGCTCCTATGAGATTGCGGCGAAAGCTACTGAGCATAAAGAGGGACTGGTAGGAAGTCTGTTCATTGAGCAGTACAGGGAACACCCGGAGCGCCTGCAGGAGGCAATGTCTGTATGTTTTGCAAAGACTGGCGGATGTATGATTTTTGATCTTTCCTATATTATTAACTACGATTGGTGGGATTATATGAAAAGAGTAAGTTTAAAACCACTGGAAGTTTCGGATGCCGGAGAAGTGTATGAATTATGCAGGGGAACTTTTCGGGAAGAATATCATATTACGGAAGAACGTATTTTGGAAAGCTTATTTGAAGATCCTGATTTTTCCGCAGAGGAAAGCAAAAAAATTGTAGATGAAAAAAACGGAAGGATGATCGGTTTTATCGGAGTGAAGGTTTCCCATAACGAACAGTTATATCCTGCGTCTGCATGGATCAGTATTTTTGCCGTAAAAAAAGAAGAACAGGGAAAAGGTTATGGCACGATGGTCTTAAATCAGGTGTGCCAGTCACTTCATAAAAACGGAATCAACAAAATTTATGTCGGACAGGATTTTAACAATTTCTTTTCCGGAATACCGGATCCGGACGAAGGAAAAGAAATATTTTTCAAAAAAAATGGTTTTACCTTAAACAGGGACAGACATTTTGACCTGGAAGCAGATATTACAGATAATAGGCTGATAGACAGCTTTGATACAAGTTCTTTTGATAAAGAATTTACTGTGGCATCGTATAAAGACAACAAAAAGGAACTGCTCGGATTTTTAGAAAGAGAATTTCCGGGAAGATGGGTATTTGAGGCAAAGGAAGCTATCGCAGAAGGAAAGGATCCGGAGAGTATTGTCATTCTCTGGAATCAGGATAAGACGGAGATCGTCGGGTACTGCATGCTTTCTGTTGATGATAAGGGCTATGGTGGATTAGGTCCGATAGGAATTGCAAAAAAAATCAGGGGAAAACATGTTGGAGATTATATTTTAAATCAGTCGCTTCAACAGCTGCGAAAAATAGGTGCAGTCCGCGTGAATATTGACTGGACAATACTAAAGGATTTTTACGGACAGTTCGGATTCAAAGCAGAAAGGCTATATCTGGCAGCTTATAAAGAATTTGATAAATAAAGGGGATAGAAAGTTGAAGACGAAAATTGTATTATTGCCACTGGATGAAAGACCCTGCAATTATGAATTTCCGATGAAGTTATTCAGTCATGATAAGGTAGAAATCGTCAGACCGAAAAAACTCGGAAATAAAAAAACACCTGCTTCTTTTGAGACGATCGTTGAGTTTTTAAGAGAAGAGTGCAAAGACGCCAGCGGTCTTGTCGTGTCGATGGATATGCTTTTATATGGAGGGCTGATCCCATCGAGGCTTCATCACGAAGAGAAAGAAATTCTGTTAGAGAGAATTAAAATTTTAAAAGAGATCAGGGAAAGTAATAAAAACCTTATCATTTACGCATTTCAGGTTATTATGAGATGCCCGGATTATTCCAGTGATGATGAGGAGCCGGATTATTACCGCATTTACGGAAAAGAGATCAACGAGCTCGGAGTAGCGGTACATAAGAGCAGACTTGGAATCGAGAGTGATGTTCCGGTCAAAACGGCAATGGAAAAAGTAGATCCGAAGTGTCTGGATGATTATATCTCAAGGAGAGAGATCAACCGCTACATGAATGTGGAAACACTTCAAATGGCGAGAGACGGGTTGATCGATGCACTGGTCATTCCACAGGATGATTCCTCCAAATACGGATATGCGGCAATCGATCAAAAAGAGATCCGGGAGAAAATCAGTGAGTATAATATGGAAGATAAAGTACTCATGTATCCGGGTGCGGATGAGGTTGAACTGACATTGCTGGCAAGAATGCTCAATGTGCTTGCTGGCAGGCAGCCGAAAGTGTATGTGAAGTATACATCCGAGATGGCAAAAAATATTATTCCGTTATATGAGGGCTGCACACTTGCTAATACAGTAAAATATCATATATTATCGGCAGGATGCCTTGCGACAGAAAGCTATGAATCAGCAGATATCGTACTTTTTATGACGGCACCTGCAGGAGGAATGGAAGAGGCGATGGAACAGCCGTCTGAGAAGCTGGAGTACTGTGTGGAACGAAACATAGCAGAAATGTTTGAACTTTTAAAATACTGTATCAACCAGAAGAAAATCGTTACCATTGCTGACAATGCATATGCAAATGGTGGGGATCTTGGAATTGTTAAGATTTTAAACAACAATCACCTTCTGATGAAAGTGGATGGTTATGCAGGATGGAATACATCAGCGAATACACTTGGAACAGCCATTGCAGAGGGAGTAGACAGCTATCTTAACAAGGTAACAGAAGAACATCAGAGATTTCTGGCAGAGCGTTATGTGGAGGATGCAGGATATTGTTCTGTCGTGAGAAAATCAGTTACAGAAAAGCTACCAGAATCCATGAATTATTTTGATGTCAGAGAGCCAGATGGAATGGTTGCCTCTATGGTAAAAGAAGAATTACAAAAATTTATGGAGGAAAGTCTGTCCTCAATTTCAGACAGTGTAACGATAAAGAAGGTTTCTATGCCATGGAGTCGGATGTTTGAGGTAAATCTGGAGGTTGGATACGCCAATGATTAAATTTTTCCCGGAACATACAAACTGGTATAAGGGAAATCTTCACAGTCACACTACAAACTCGGACGGAGCATGGACTCCGGATGAGGCTGTGGAGCATTATAAAGCCAATGGGTATGCTTTTTTATGCTTAAGCGATCACAATTTGTATACAGATTACCGTTATAAATATAACAGTGATTTATTTTTGATTCTTCCGGGAACTGAGATTGCAGCAGTTCTTTTTGATGAAAAGGACGGATATTTAAAAATGCACCATTTGAATGGCATTTTGGGTACAAAGGCAATGCAGGAACAGGCAAAATCCGGGTTATTCCAACATATGGAGAGAATCGAACCAATTGTTGCATATGGTGACTGGGATGGAAGAAAAGTTACAGAAGAAATGGCGGAAAATCTCAGAGATCATGGATGCTTTATTACATATAATCATCCAGTCTGGTCGCGTGTCGAATCTCACGAGTTTGAGATAGATGGAATTTACGATTCACTCGAAATCTATAATTACAATACGGTAAATGAGAGTGGAACAGGATTTAATACCACATACTGGGATGAAATGTTACGAAAAGGTATGCATGTGAATGCGGATGCAGCGGATGATAATCATAATGGAAATTTCCCAGACAATTTTGGTGGCTATGTAATGGTGGCAGCGGAAAGTCTGACGCACGATAATATTTTGAATGCACTGATGGAAGGGAAGTATTATTCTGTAGGTGGAGTGGATGGACCACGGATAGATCAGATTATCATCGATGGAAGGAATGTAACAGTATCCTGCAGTCCGGTAGAACGTGTGAATATAATAGCCGGTGGTTATGTAGGAGCAGGAACTACAATAATGGCTCCAAAGGGAGAAAAGATTACAGAGGCGAGCATGAGATTGGACGGTACTGAGACATACATCCGTGTGGAATGTGTGGATGAACATGGAAGAACAGCATGGTCAAATCCATATAAAATGATGACAATATTGTGAAACGTGAATATTTCGTATATGGTCAAAGAAAGGTAACTTTTGCAGTTTATGTAAAAAAAACAACCATTTATGCCATTTTTCATTTTATAAATAAAATCCATGCTACCATTATGCTAACAAAAAATAATAGCAGCATGGGTTTTATTTTTTATTGTTGTGATTCAAATAACACACATTTTTGTATCAATAACACAACAAATAAAATCCGTGAGTACCAAAAGAACAGGAGAACGAAAAATGAGCTTAAAATATGGGGAAATCATAAAACAGATGTCTCTGGAAGAAAAAGCACTGATGATGTCCGGTAAAAATACATGGGAGACTGTAGATTTTGAGAAGTACGGAATCCCATCCATGGCAATGTCCGACGGACCTCACGGGTTAAGACGTCAGGCTGGTGCAGGAGACCACCTTGGATTAAATGCCAGCCTTCCGGCAACCTGTTTCCCGACCGCAGCTACGATTGCAAACAGCTGGGATGAAAAATTGGGGGAGGAGATCGGTACTGCACTTGCAGAGGAAGCGGTGACCATGGATGTCAATGTCATCTTAGGACCGGGACTCAACATTAAGAGAAGCCCGCTCTGTGGACGTAACTTTGAGTATTTTTCCGAAGATCCGTATCATGCAGGAAAAATGGCAGCCGCTTATGTAAAAGGTATCCAGAGCAAGGGAATCTCAGCATGTCCAAAGCATTTTGCGGCAAACAGCCAGGAACTCCGCCGTATGGCAAGCGACTCTGTTGTTGATGAGCGTACATTCCGGGAAATCTATACCACCGGATTTGAAATCGCAGTCAAAGAGGGAAAATCCAAATCCATCATGTCTTCTTATAATGAAGTAAATGGTGTCTATGCAAATGAGAATCGTCACATGTTACAGGAAATCTTAGTCGATGAGTGGGGATTTGACGGCTATGTCGTATCCGACTGGGGTGGAAGCAACGACCATGCACTCGGCGTTATGAACGGAAGCCACCTTGAGATGCCGGGAACCGGAAAATCAGGCATGCGTGATATTGTCCGTGCGGTAAAAGACGGCACATTACCGGAAGAAGTATTAGATCAGCGTCTGGATGAACTGTTAAATGTTGTTTTTGCAACCCATCAGGCAACAGTTGATGGAAAAGGCAAAAAATTTGATGTTGAAGGACACCCTCCCGCCTTATTGTATGAGGCGGGAGGGGAAATCATGTGCTTTTTTACCAGCCGTAGCGGACGTAGCCGGGGAGGTAGGGCAGGGGGTTCACAGCGGTACCGTTAACGCCGCCGATGCGGATCTCATAGTGCAGGTGGGGGCCGGTGGAAACGCCGGTGGAGCCTATCTTTCCGATGACCTGACCCTGGGCCACCCGCTGGCCTACCACGGCGATGACCCGGCTCATGTGGCCGTACACCGTGCTGGTGCCGTCGTCATGCTGAATCTTCACGCAATAGCCCAGGCCATAGTTCCAGCCCTCGTTGGCCACCTTCACGGTGCCTGCCTTGGTGGCGTAAATGTCGGAGCCCCAGGAGGCGCCGACAGCTGAAAGCTGAAATCGCTGAAAAGAATAGTGAACTTGATAAGCTGACACAAAACTACCATAGAGAAAAGTCACGTCTTGAATCTTTGATAAATATTACAGAAAGATATGATGGTTATGGCAACAGCATAAAAAAAATCATGGAATTAAAGGATAGCAATCCTGGTATTCTTGGTGTTATTGCTGATATAGTAAAGGTTGAGAAACAGTATGAAACTGCTATAGAAACTGCACTTGGAGGAACAATCCAGAATATAGTTACAGATAAAGAAGCTA
>OGZW01003209.1_pt1 | contig 12261 bp, 9 predicted proteins | sample 1577001 | NCBI WGS metagenome assembly OGZW01 (sample SAMEA3541519, study PRJEB24748) | human gut metagenome | biome: human gut; feature: human-associated habitat; material: faeces | place: China | collected 2012 | reverse complement strand
CATCCCGGAAAGAGAGGGTGGCCGTCAACTTCCGTTTGAAGAATTGTTGCCGTATCGCTAGGTTGACAAACCAGAACGACTGGGTTCTTCCTTGGGTGGTTACGGAAGGGCCTACGAAATTGCCGTCAAGCTGTATCCTTGTGTATTTCCCGGCCGTGAAAGCGTTGTTCCATGCGATCTCGTAATTGGTACTGGTCTCATTCTTCCCGTCCGTCTTATACTCGTTCTCTACCCGGTAGTGATAAAGGCTACCGTTTATTTGCGTATTCCACCAACTGGTGGCCTGCAAACTGCCCGATAGTTCTATTCCGGTGGAATAATCATGTCCCACGTTCGCCATGGAATCCAAGGTAACCCCGGCTTGGTAAGGAACCCGTAATCGTTCGATCTTGTCTTTGCGGGTTCGGTGGAATAGGGAGGCAGACAAGGCATTGTCGCCGGAAGTCAAGGAATAATTCAACTCGAAAGAATGAATGTACTCTGGGCGTATATCCGGGTTACCGATCTCGGCTGTATAGTAATCCTTGTAAGTGATGTATGGCTCCATGAAATAAAGCTCTGGTCGGGTCGTACGACGGCTGTAAGCGAATAGAAGCTTCTGATTTTGTGTGAGGTTATAACCGATATGGGCGGATGGGTACGCGGTCAGACCGCTGACGACCTCGGTCTCCATATCCAGCACGCCGCCCTTGGCACGCTCGGCCTTCTGCAGCTTCTGCAGTGCGCCCCAGAGCTTATCGGTGGCCTCGGTGGGGCCAGCCAGAAAAGACTCGTCGCCGTCATAAGGGGTGTAGTTCTTCTGGATAAAGTCGCGGACGTTGACTTCCTCTTTCCAGATGCGGCCCTCAAAGCCTTCCCACTGTTCAAAATTGATCATTGGAACCTCCTTGCTCTTTACCATTTTCTCGATGGTTAGCATAATCTAACTAATGAGCCTTTGAAAAACCGCTTCTCGGCGGTCTTCTGGGGGCGTACGAATGAGCTGCAAGGCGCAGGCAGATGCAGACACCCAGCAGCCTCAAGAATATAATATCAGTGTTTTTTGCAAAAAGCAAGAGGGAACGGATGGATTTTACACAAAGGCGGGAAAGGTTTCTTAGTACAAGTGTCCAATTTTTGGAGAAAAAGCTTTTTCCGCAAAAAAATTTCAAATCGGGGCTTGACAGGCATGACAAACTATGGTATCCTGTTGTCACGGCAAGGTTAGTTAAATCTAACCAAGGCTGCGAAACCCTCTGCAAAGGGTTCCGATTCCTCCATTCCATACTCTCTTTTTCTTTTGGCAGGGTGCGGCATTCTGGTTTGCTCCGCCCCTCCTGCGCGGCAAAGGCGGCTCTGGTACAGCGGCCTTTGCGAAAACAGAAAACAAAAACGGGACACACAGCTTGACCACCTGTGTGCCCCGATTTTTGTTTGTATGGTAAATTTCAATCAGCTGCAAAGCTGCGCTCATGGATGGAATTTCATTTCATCAGTCTGCTTTTACCGGCGTTTCAGTCATGTCGAGGAAGTAGCCCAATACTTCACCGACATCTGTAATCTTACCTTTTACAACGATTTCATCACCGATGGACATATCCATAACGACCTGCTTTTGCTCGTCGTTTTTTATATAGCACTGAACACCAGTGATTGCCCACTCATCCGTGCTGTCAACGATACTGATGTATTTACCGTTGCTATCAATTACGCTGAGTCTTCCTGTCAATTCAACATACTGCCCTTTGTACTTGTCAGCGGCTTTCAAGGCGTTGCTGTCCAGATCCTCGGAAAGCTCGGTTACGGTATATGCAGTATACTCAATTGCAGCCTCAGAAGAAGAACTGGAAACGGCTGTTTTGGAAGTGGCCGTACTGGAGGTAGAACCGCTGGAGTCAGAACTGCCAGACCCTCCAATCGCAGCAAGAACAATGATTACGATAATCGCGATAAACCACCAACGTTTGTAGATCGGCGGTTTGTTTTTTCCACCGCAATGTGGGCATACTTTAGCACTGGCAGCGATTTCTTGTCCGCAATGTTTACAGGTTGTCATTTTGTCCTTTGCCATTTTAATCTTCCTTCTCTTTCTTTTTGATGAGCGGCAGTTTAGACTGTATAAAATACAAGCCTTTTTATCATAATACACCTGATAAGGTGTAAAGTCAATACATCTGATTGGATGTCAAGTATAGTTCCCATAGGTAGGGGGCTTGACTGTGTATTGTTATGAACGACTGCGCGATTTGCGTGAGGATGCCGATTTGACACAAAAAGAAGTAGGAACGATTTTGAATACGACCCAACAGCAATATGCAAAGTATGAACTGGGGGTGCAGGAGATTCCAACGCACCACCTGATTCGACTGGCCGAGTACTATGATGTGAGCATTGATTATATCGTGGGTCGCTTAGACTGGGAGGATGTACAGCTTTTGCGTGTTTTTCAACACTGGAAGCCGGAACAAAAGGCAAAAATTATAAAAAGCAGTAGTAAAAAATAAACACCTTGAGGAAAACTCTTCAAGGTGTTTTGTCATATCAACATTTTTGTCCTGACCATTTGTCAGCCGCGTATCGGGGAGCGGCAGTATTTGTGATCCCGACCATTTATCAGCCGCATATCGGGGAGCGGACACTATTTTGAGGCATCTCTGCCTTGTACTATTATTATACGATGAACCGGCAATTATGTCAATCGTTCAGGAGCGCTTCTGTGCATCCATCCGGTCCAGATGTTTCTGGGCAAACAGCGATGCCACGGCGGAGAAGCCGAAGACGAAGTAGTAGCTGGCGATGCGGAAGAGCATCAGGGTGCTCATGGCCTCGCCGCGTGTCATGAAGGAGCCGAAGACGAGGAGAAAAGCCGTCTCGATGGAACCCATACCGGCCACATTGGGCAGGGCATTGGAGAGGAAGAGCATCAGGCTGGCGAGCAGCTGCACCTGCCAGAAGCTGAGGCCGCAGGGCAGACCCATGAACCGGATGCAGAGATAGGGCAAGGTGTACATCAGAAAGAGCTTGAGGGTGTGCAGCGCGAAGATCTGGACGCAGCGGCCCCTGTCGGCGAGGAGGTGGCGGCTCTCGGTGCCGAGGGTGTCCAGCTGCTCCAGCCATTTTTCCCGGCGGGTCTGCCAGGAGTCCGTCCTGGGCAGGCAGCCCAACGCCCAGCGGGCCAGCCGCTGGATGAGGGGCGATACGCAGACCAGCACCAGCGCCACGATGATGGCGGCCACCACGGCATAGGCCATGGGCAGATAGTTCATCACGCCGGAGGTGTTGGCGGCGAGCCACCGGTGCTGCAGCAACAGCATCACGGTGGCGTAAAGCAGAACGGTGGTCTTGTGGAAGACGTATTGCAGGGTCATCAGGCCCACGCCGGGGCCAAGCGGCAGGCCGCTGCGGTAGAGGTAGTAGGACTGCATCGGCATGGCACCGGCACCCAGACAGATGACGTTGCCGAAGGTGCCCATGAACGACGATTCCAGCGCCTGCCGCACGGTGAAGCCGGGCATCCGGCTGCGGATGATGACCCGGCTGACCAGACCTTCCAGCACCGGGTAGGTCAGGCCCACGGCCAGCACGAGCAGTACCTGCCAGAGGCGCAGCTGTGCCAGCGCGGCAGAGATCTCGGCCCAGTGGCGCTGGAAGATCCAGAAGACGATGCCGGTGAGCACCACCAGAACGGTGAGCGAGAGGATCGTTTTTTTGCGGGACGGCTGCTGCGGGGTGGACTGGTCCATCAGAGAAGGCTCCTTTCGAGATCGTTGGTTGCAGTATACCACAGCAGCCGGAGCGGTTTGTGAACTTGTACGAAATTTTTCTCGTCAATTTGAGCAAAGTGATAAAAAATCCTCCGTACAACCTCTCAGTCTCGCTCACGCTCGACAGCTCCCCTGGTAGGGGAGCCTCTGGCGAAACCATTGACTTTGCGAGGACTGCCAAAGCCTCCCCTACAAGGGGAGGTGGCATTGCGAAGCAATGACGGAGAGGTTGTACGAAGGAAAAGTGAATCACAAATAAAACGTTAATGCCCTTCGGTCAGTTCTTTCACCGCAGCGGTGAGAGTGTCGGCAAAGGACTGCTTGGAATAGTGCTTCTCATAGAGCCTGCGGCAGCCGGCCCGCATGGCGGCGAGCTTCTCCGGGTGGAGGATGGCCCACTCCAGAATGGAGCTCAGCTTTTCCGGGTCGTCATCCGGGTAGGTGAAACCATCGACCCCTTCGGTGATGAGACCGGCGGTGCCAGTGTGTTCCGACACGATGGAGGGTTTGCCGAAGATGAGGCCCTCGGTGACGAAGGTGGGCATCGGGTCGTCGCGGGAGGCGCAGACGAGGCAGGTGCACTGCTCCATCAGGTTCTTGATCTCATCCCGGCTGAGCCGCTTGCAGTAGAAGACGTTGGCCGGGTATTCGGTGGTCAGGGTGCGGACGGCGTCCATCATCTCCTGGTCGGCAGCTTTGCCCACGAAGAGGAAGGTTGCTTTTTCCCGCACGGCGTCGGGCAGCAGGCGGATGGCCTTGCAGAAGATGTCCTGCCCCTTTCGGCGCTCGAACGAGCCGACCGTGGCGAAGAGGGGCTTGTCGGCGGGGTAACCCAAATCGCAGCGGGGGAAATCCTCAGCGGCATAATCCGGCAGGCCGTAGATGAGGGGGCGGATGTCGAACTGGGGGCGGACCGAGTGCATGGCGGCGGCAGCGTGTTTGCCGACCGAGTAGAGCTGCACATTGGGCGCAATGTGCTTGGGGATCTGGTGCGCGATGTGGGGGTAGCCCGCAAAGGCATCGTGGAGCCACCAGAGCACCGGCACCGGCGCGTTGCTCAGGGCGCGGATAACGCGGGCCTCGACCACGGTGTTGGCCAGCACGAAGTCGGCGCAGAGCGCCAGCCCCCAGAGGGTGTTCGAGGAGGTGCAGCCCGCGCGGGTGATGACGGCGGCTCCGGCATCCACGAAGAGCTGGAGCGAGCCGGAATCGTCCGGGCCGAGGACCACGACCTCATAGCCCATGCTGCGGAGCACCGGCACGGCGCTGACCAGCACGATGGGAGCACCGGTCATGTCCAGCACATGGCTCATGACGAAGGCCCGCTTGCCGGAGGCAGAATAGGCATCCTCGGCGCAGATGTCCCGCTCGTAGTGGAGCAGGGCCTGCGGGATGCAGACCGGAGTCTGGCAGAGCTGCGCGGCCAGAGCCAGCAGCTCGGTGACGCTTTCGGGGTCCCGCGCGGCGGCGCGGCAGCGGGCCAGCAGGCCGCGGCTGACGAGGGCGAACTTGTTCTCGGCCAGATGCCCATGGCTCTGGTAGAGGGCCGTCTGCCCCGAAAAGCCGAAGACCGCATTGCAGACGGCGTAGTCCGCGCCGTCCCGCAGGGCCTGGGCGAAATAGGTCAGAGTGGTGGAGAGGCAGGCAACGTCCTCGCTGACGAGGAGCACACCGGCCACCGCGTCGGTCAGCTCTCCGGCCAGATGGTCCACCAGACGGAATTTGCGGTGGAGCTGGTCCTGCAGAGCCTGCGCCAGAACGCGGCTGCGCAGCGGCGCATAGACGAGCAGGTAGGTGCTCTGGGTGTCGGTGTAGGTCTGCTTTGCCAGCTGTTCCCGCTGCAGGGAAGTGTAACTGTTGTACATGCGCGTCCCTCCCGGCTCAGTGGCGGAACAGCCCCAGCAGGCGGCGCAGGGGCCGTGTCAGCTTCCAGCTGCTGCTGTTCAGGACGCCTTCCAGCGAAGTCTCGTAGGCCTGACGGCGGGTTTCCGCCTCGGCGTTCTTCTGGTGCAGTTCGCTGATCTGCTGCTGCAGCGCGGCAATGGCCTGCTGCTGTGCGGCGATCTGGTCGTTGAGACCGGCGATGTGATGGGCCTCGCTGTCTCTGGTCTTCTGGTAGAACCGGAGGCCCTCCAGCACGGTGTTGAAGAGCGGCTTGTCGGCCAGTGTTTCCAGCGGGCAGTAATGATAGGAGACGCCCAGCTTCATCCCGGCGGGGAAATGGGTCACACCGTCCAGCAGATAGTTGGGGTCGCGGTCGAGGAAGAGGGTGCTGTCGCTGGGCAGAGTCAGGCCGTTGGCCGGGCGGCAGAGCACCCGGTCGTCCGAAAGGCTCAGGTTGGTGATGCAGCAGGGCAGTTCGCCCGGATCGAGCCGCAGGGCGCGGGCGGTCACAGGCAGCTCAAAGGTCGCGATGACGACACCCGTCAGCTCGTCCACCTCATAGTCCGGGGCGGTGAGGGTGTCTTTCTCCGAAAAGCCGAAGCCCGCATCAAAATAGAGGGTGGGCTGCAGCAAGGCGGGGGAGTCGGTGTGCTTCTCATTCTGTGGATGGGCCGCAAGGTAGGATTGCACTTCCTGTTCCAGCCCAAGGCAGCGTTCTGCCAGGCGGGAAACGCCCTCGTCCGAGAGCTTGAGCTGCTGTTCGAGATCCGCGATGCGGGCCTGCAGGGCAGCCGTGGAGGCAGGAGCTTCGTTGTTCATAACCGGATTCTCCTCATTTTATATAAATTCACTTCAGCGGGGAGACCCCGCAAAAATTCAATGTCTGGCCGCATAACGCCGCTGTGCCGGGTCCGCACGTCGGGAGGCCGCATTCCGGGCAGCGGTGCGCTGGAGCTTCCAGTCGCGGCGGCGGAGCAGCAGCTCGCAGATCAGCAGGATCGAACCCATGGACACCGCAAAGTGGGTCACAAGGCCCAGAGCCTCCCGGCCCGCAAACTTCTGCGCCATCAGATACCAGGGGATGGCGGTGAGCTCCACGGTGTGGATGCAGAAGATGTACAGCGACCGCTGGCCGATGGCCTGCACGCCGTGGGTGATGAAATTGTCCACATGGCGCTGGAAAAAGAGCAGAAGCGACAGCATACCCAGACCGGTCATCACATCCAGCAGGATGCTCACGGGGCCGAAGGTCCATTCGGCCATCGAGACACAGTCGGTGCTCTGGGTGGCCAGCACAAGGCCCGCCACAGCCAGCGCCGAGGCGATCATGCCGAGCTTGAGCTTCCAGGACAGGGGCTTGTCGAAGATCTTGTGCTGCTTGGCCAGATACCCGACGTAGAGCGCCGGAACCGTGACCATGCCCTGGCCGATGCAGAAGGGGACCTCCCAGGTGATGCAGATGCCCCAGCCCAACAACATGGTGCCCAGCACGGCCCAGGGTATGTATGGTTCGGGGAAGATGTTCAGGATGACGTCCAGCAGGATCCACGCGATCATCAGCGAGAGCAGATACCACATCGGCCCGCAGGAGAAGAAGGTCTGCCCGGCGTAGAGGGAGGTATGGGGCAGGCCCAGCGCAAAACCGCCGAAGACCTTGAGGGTCTCTCGGACAGCGCCCTCGACCGAGCCGAAGGTGAGATAGTGGATGAGAAAATGGAAGAACGTCGTGGCAAGCCCGGTATAAAGGTAGGGCTTGAGCAGCGTTTTGAACTGCTGGTCGATGCACTTGCCGATGGACCGCTTGCGGAAACCGTAGCCGCTGGCGATGTAGAACGCCGCCATCAGGGACTCCCGGTAGGCGAACAGATAAAAGGTCATGGGCGTGATGGTCGTCGTGGCACCCACCGGATACAGCTCGGCGGAGTGCGCGAACACGATGGTCAGCATTCCGATGCCCTTGAGAAAATCAAACATGCCCAATGAATTGGCTGTGCGGGGTTTGGTACCCTCCATGAAATGCCCTCCTTTGCGCCGAGATCACCGGGGGAGTGGCAGATGCCGAATTCGGGCGCAAGATGTTAAAAGTTACAAAATCGTTATAAATAAGTATAATGCTTTTTTGAGGTTCTGTCAATCAAAGACGGACAGCCTGCAAAAAGCCCTCACGGTGCAGAAAAAGTGTACCACACCCGCTGCCCCTGCGCAATGAATGGGAGCAAATCCCATCTGTCTGCACAAGTTGGATGCAAGTTTATATTGCATGTTTGTGCAATTAAAACTTGCATTCAGCTCCGGAATGCGGTATACTGAGAACCATAGCCCCCAAACTTTGCCAAAAAGCGGGATTCATTGGAAAAACGTCAAACAAATAAGGAGTGTATAAAATATGACCAGAGAAGAGTGCTGCGCCGTTGTTGCTGAAAAAGACATGCCGATGACGGTCTATGATATGATCGTTGCCATGCAGGAAAAATACGCCGGGCGCCCGGCATTCCGCTGGGTGGACGACGCCACCAGGACCGTGCAGGAGAAGACCTACGGCCAGTTCGTGGCGGACATCCGCAGGATGACCCGCTATCTGCAGGCAAATGTTGCCGATGTGAAGGGCCAGCGCATCGTCATCCTGAGCCGCACCAACTACGAGTACGGTGTGGTGACCTTCGGCACTGTGATGGCCGGTGCAATCATCGTGACCCTGAACCAGAAAAAGACCTGGCCGGAGCTGGAGTATGAGCTGGGCCTGAGCGAGCCTGCCCTCATCTTTACCGACGGCATCGACTACGGCTATGCCGACGAGCTCAAGGCCGCCTACGGCGACAAGCTCCGCCCCATGAACGCCTATGAGGGCAGCGCCCCGGCCGAGCTGGCCAACCGCATCGACACCAACGCTCTGATGATGCTGATGTTCACCTCCGCTTCGTTCCAGGTCTCCACGGTCTGGCCGTTCTTCACATACGGGGTGAAGCGCTCGCCGAGGCCGTAGACCTTTTCGCCGATGTCAAGGTTCATCTGGGCGCGCATGTAGTTGCCGTCCGGGGTGGAGATGGTGCTGATCATCGCGTTGCCGAAGCGGTTGCCGATGCTTGTCAGCTTCTTGTCCTTATAATAGTAATCAAAGCTGCACGGGTTCTTGCCGATGACGAGCTTTGTGTTGCCGCTCTTGATCGTCACGGTCGTTTCGGTGTTCTCGACCTCCAGTGCGCAGTGTGCGTCGTTCAGCTCGAACGCCGGCATTTTCTGGTTGCTGCCCATAAAGTGGTACGCTTCCGTGCGGATGATATCCGGCTGCGGAGAGGAAATGTACATTTCCAGAAGTGGGCCGCCCATGGCGCGCATGTCTGCGTGGTATGGCACGGTGTAGAGGTAAACGCGGTCGTTTTCTACCTTGACTTCGCGAACCTGCACGGCGTCCGTGTTTGTCACGCCGGGAAGGTTCATCCAGTAGCCTTTCGTAAATTTCATATTCAACTCACTGCCTTTCAAAAAAACTCAAAAATTCCGTTATTGGCACTTGCGCTTTTCGCGCGCCTGCTCTATCATAAGTATAAGCGATATGCTTTGGAAAGTCTACCGCTAATTTGTCCGCTTTTATAACAATCCTGACCACTGAGCCTAAAAAGGAGGTGCGTTTTACGGACAAAAATCAATTTGATCGCATGCGGGAAGCCCGCCGCCACGGCGACGCACTGATGCCCGTGATGAACTACTGCATTCGACGCGAAGACCGCTTTCACGCGCTTGATTGTCACTGGCACAGCGAAATGGAGCTTTTCCGTGTGATGCAGGGCACGCTGACCGTGCAGTGCGGCACCGATCTGTTTGAGGCCCACGCCGGAGACATTGTGTTTTTCAACAGCGGAGAGCTGCACGCCGCCGTGCCGGTGGAAGCCGGCGAGGAGCTTTACTTTGAAGCCATCGTGTTCAGCCCCGATTTGCTGTGTAGCACCGCAAATGACATCATCCGCGTAAAGTACATACAGCCCGTTTTGGACGGCGAGCTGACCGTGCCGCGGCTGATCAGAGCCGGAACAAATTTGCACGAAAGCGTTTCCGCCGCATTCCAGACCGCGTACACAATGCTGGAAAACCGCCCGCCGTTTTTTGAGTTTCCCGTAAAAGCCGCCATGCTTTCGGCGTTCGGCGCACTGGTACAAAACGGCGTGTCGGCGCGCATCAGCGCTTCTAAGCGCGCCGCATCGGACAGCATCAAGGCCGCCATTGCGTTTATACAGGAAAATTACCGGTCTGCCGTCTCCGTACAGCAGCTTGCGCACGCCGCCGGCATGAGTGAAGGACATTTCTGCCGCGTGTTCAAACAGTATACACTGAAAACGCCGGTGCAATTCATCAACGGCGTTCGTTTAAGCCACGCGCTGGAGCTGCTCACCGCCACAAATCTGCGCGTGCTCGACATCGCCATGGACTGTGGCTTTAACTCCATGAGCTATTTCATCGAAGTATTCCGCACCGAATACGACGCCACGCCTTTGCAATACCGCAAAAAGCTGGAAGAAATCAAGGTGCCGAAATAAACTAAAAAAGTAAAGTAGAGGGTAAAAATGATTTTGGGAATTTTGATTGTACTGATTGTTTTATGTCTGGGCTTTCTGGCGTGGCTTTTCTGCATTGCACCGGCTTCGCCGCGCGGCGATTTTGCCGAGATGAAAAAATATGACTACGCCCACCGCGGCCTACACGAAAAAGATCTTTCCGTGCCGGAAAACTCCATGGCAGGCTTTAAGGCCGCTGTGGAAGCGGGCTACGGCATAGAGTTTGACCTGCAGCTGACAAAGGACAAGAAGGTTGTTGTGCACCACGACCGCAGCTTAAAGCGCGTCTGCGGCGCAGATGTTTCCATCGGCGACCTGACGTATAAGGAATTACAGCAGTACCGTTTGCAGAACACCGAGGAGCGCGTACCGCTTTTCAGCGACGTGCTGGCGCTTGTGGACGGCAGAACGCCGCTCATCATTGAACTGAAGCACTACGACGATGCCGATCTGCTGTGCCCGCTCGTGTGGGAGCTGCTGCGCAACTATAAAGGCCCGTACTGCGTGGAATCATTTGACCCGTACATTGTGCAGTGGTTCAGGAAGAACCACCCGTATGTGCTGCGCGGTCAGCTGATGGGTCACTTTGAAGGCAAGGACGAGGAGTGCAAGGGCTTTTTCCGCGCGCTGTTCTGGAGAAATTTGTGGACGAATGTCCTCACCCGCCCGCACTTTGAAGCGTATGACGTGCATTTCAGAAACAACATCAGCCACCGCATTGCCTGCGACAAAATGAAGATGCAGGAAGTGAATTGGACGCTGCGCACAGCGGAGGAGTACAAAGTGTGCAAAAACGCCGGCGCCCTGTGCATTTTTGAGTTCATCCGCCCGGAGATTACAGACGAAGACGAATAATAACCCCGTTTTTTCCTGTTGATTTTTTCCGCGCGATGCGCTACAATAGCCGTGTATGAGTTGTACATACAAATCGTTTGCGCCGTTTTTTCGGCACAAAACACATACACACCCGTTTATTTACAGGAGGAATCACTTTATGAACAACATTCCCCAGGTCAAGGTTGGCATTGTTGCCGTCAGCCGTGACTGCTTTCCGGAATCCCTTTCTGTCAACCGCAGAAAGGCACTGATCGACGCTTACACAAAGAAGTTCGGTGCTACCGAAATTTATGAGTGCCCCGTATGTATCGTGGAGAGCGAGATCCACATGGTACAGGCGCTTGAAGACGTAAAGAACGCAGGCTGCAACGCGCTTGTCGTTTACCTTGGCAACTTCGGCCCGGAAATTTCCGAGACGCTGCTTGCAAAGCACTTTGACGGCCCCGTTATGTTCTGTGCGGCCGCGGAAGAATCCGCAGAAGACCTCATGGACGGCCGCGGCGACGCATATTGCGGCATGCTGAACGCCAGCTACAACCTGAAGCTGCGGAAAGTAAAGGTTTACATTCAGGAATACCCGGTCGGCACCGCTGACGAGTGCGCGGACATGATTCACGAGTTCATGCCGATTGCAAGAACGATTATCGGTCTGAAGAGCCTCAAGATTATCAGCTTCGGCCCGCGCCCGCTGAACTTCCTCGCCTGCAACGCGCCCATTAAGCCGCTTTACGACCTCGGTGTTGAAATTGAAGAAAACTCCGAGCTCGACCTCTTTGAGGCGTTCAATAAGCACGAGGGCGACCCGCGTATTCCGAAGGTCGTCGAAGACATGGAAAAAGAGCTCGGCAAGGGCAACATGAAGCCCGAGATTCTGCCGAAGCTCGCACAGTATGAGATCACCCTGCTCGACTGGATAGAGGATCACCGCGGCTACCGCGAGTATGTCGCCATTGCAGGTAAGTGCTGGCCGGCATTCCAGACGCAGTTCGGCTTTGTTCCGTGCTATGTCAACAGCCGCCTCACCGGCATGGGCATCCCGGTTTCCTGCGAAGTGGACATCTACGGCGCGCTTTCCGAGTTCATCGGCACCTGCGTCAGCCTCGATGCTGTCACGCTGCTCGACATCAACAACACCGTCCCGGCAGACCTCTACAACAGCGACATCAAGGGCAAGACCACGTACACGCAGAAGGATACCTTCATGGGCTTCCACTGCGGCAACACCCCGGCCTGCAAGATGTGCAACG
>OGZW01003208.1_pt1 | contig 12262 bp, 8 predicted proteins | sample 1577001 | NCBI WGS metagenome assembly OGZW01 (sample SAMEA3541519, study PRJEB24748) | human gut metagenome | biome: human gut; feature: human-associated habitat; material: faeces | place: China | collected 2012 | reverse complement strand
TGGACATAACGGAATCAAAAATATCATTGCCAATTTAGGAAGTAGTGTATTTCCACGGATCAAGGTAGGTGTGGGAGAAAAACCGAAAGGATATGATCTTGCTGATTATGTTCTTGGAAAATTTTCCAAAGAGGACCGTGTACTTATGGAAGAAGGATATGATCTTGCCTGTGAAGCTTCTGCTCTGATCATGCAGGGAGCAATCGATCAGGCAATGAACGAATATAACCAGAAAAAGAAAGAATAAGAGGAGGCAAAAAGCGATGCATGCACTTACGGCTCCTTTATCTGAACTGGCAGAGATTGAAGAAATCTGTGAAGAGCGTGGACGGGAACCGGGCATGCTGCTTCTTTCCGGGTGTGTGACATCACAGAAAACGCATTTGATGTATGCGCTTGGAAAAGGTTATGGGCATACATTGATCGTTCTTTCCAGTGAAGATAAAGCAAAAAAAATATACGAAGAATATCGTTTTTTAAATGAAAATACCAGCTATTATCCAGCAAAGGATCTCCTTTTTTATCAGGCAGATATCCACGGAAAACAGCTGGTCAAACAGCGGATGGAAACCTTGCAGATGATGATGGAGGCAAAAAGTCAGGTTACGGTCATTACAACGATTGACGGATTCATGGATGAACTGCCATCGGAAGCAGAAATAAAAGGGGACATTCTGACCATTTCCAATGGGGAGGCGCTGGAATTTGAATCGCTGAAGGAGAAGATCATAAAACTTGGATATGACAGGGAAGATCAGGTGGATGGTCCGGGGCAGTTTGCAGTTCGTGGTGGAATCATTGATATTTACCCACTTACCGAGGAATTGCCGATCCGTATTGAATTCTGGGGAGATGAAGTGGATTCAATACGGACTTTTGACGTGGACAGCCAGAGATCTGTAGAGAATCTGGAACAGATCGTTATTTATCCGGCAGATGACAGACTGGGAAGTGACCGGAAAGTTTCTTTTATCAACTACTTTGATCCGAAGGACACACTGGTGTTCCTGGATGAACCAGCAAGGCTTCTGGAAAAAGGGCGTCTGGCAGAAAATGAAGTGGAAAAAGCGAGAGAGAACCGTGCAGAAGAAATGGAAAGGACCGGGGAAATGGAAGAAGCTCCGGAATTTTTTACGACTGATGAAATTATAAAATTTCTGAACAAATTCTGTATGATCGGGATGTGTGCTCTGGAAATGAAATGTAAGCCATTTTTTGTGAAAAAGCGGTTTGGGATCCAGGCAAAAAGCGTTAACCCGTATAACAGCAGCTTTGAGATGCTGACACAGGATCTCAAAAGACTGAAAAGGAACGGATACCGGGCGGTTCTGATTTCTGGGTCCAGAACAAGGGCAAAACGTCTGGCAGAGGATCTACGTGATTATGATCTGAGCAGTTTTTACAGTGAGGATCAGGAACGAGAAGTGAATCCAGGGGAGATCATGGTATGCTACGGGCATATAGAAGTCGGATACGAGTATCCGATGATTAAATTTATTGTCATATCTGAGTCAGATATTTTTGGAAAGACAAAGAAGAAAAAGAAACGAAAAAGTTATGATGGACAGAAAATAAGCAGCTTTTCGGATCTGAAACCGGGAGACTATGTAGTGCATGAGAATCATGGACTTGGAATCTACCGGGGAATTGAAAAGATAGAAGTTGATAAGGTGACAAAGGATTATATGAAGATTTCGTATGCTGATGGTGGAAATCTTTATATTCTTGCCACACAGCTTGACCAGATCCAGAAGTATGCCAGTGCAGATGCTAAAAAGCCGAAACTTAACAAACTTGGAGGACAGGAATGGCATCGCACGAAGAGCAAGGTAAAGACAGCAGTCTGGCAGATCGCCAAAGATCTGGTGGAACTCTATGCAGTACGGCAGTCCAAAGAAGGATTTGTCTATGAAAAGGACACGGTCTGGCAGAAAGAATTTGAAGAAATGTTTCCGTTTGAGGAAACGGAGGATCAACAGCTTGCAATCGAGGCAACAAAACGGGATATGGAAAGTCCAAAGATCATGGACCGTCTGATCTGTGGGGATGTGGGATTTGGAAAGACAGAGATTGCAATCCGGGCAGCATTCAAGGCAGTGCAGGAGAACAAGCAGGTTGTCTATCTGGTCCCTACTACGATTCTTGCACAGCAGCATTACAACACTTTTGTGCAACGGATGAAAGAATTTCCGGTAAGGGTGGATCTGTTATGCCGTTTCCGCACACCTGCACAACAGAAAAAAACGATCGAAGATTTGAAAAAGGGACAGGTTGATATCATCATCGGAACCCACCGGGTATTGAGTAAGGATGTGACATTTAAAGATCTGGGACTTCTGATCATTGATGAGGAACAGCGTTTTGGAGTACAGCATAAAGAAAAGATCAAAAAGCTGAAGGAAAATATTGATGTTCTGACACTTACGGCAACACCGATTCCCCGAACGCTTCATATGAGTCTGATCGGAATCCGTGACATGAGTGTGCTGGAAGAAGCACCAATTGACCGGATGCCGATCCAGACCTATGTGATGGAGGAGAATGATGAGATGGTCCGGGAGGCAATCGAAAGAGAAATTTCCCGCCAGGGACAGGTGTACTATGTCTATAACCGTGTCCAGGATATAGCTGAAATGGCAGCGAAGATCCAGAAACTTGTGCCGGATGCAAATGTGGCATATGCACACGGGCAGATGCGGGAACACAAGTTAGAAGATATTATGTACGATTTCATCAATGGAGAAATTGATGTTCTGGTATCGACGACGATCATCGAGACCGGTCTTGACATTTCCAATGCCAATACCATGATCATCCATGATGCAGATCGGATGGGACTCTCCCAGCTTTATCAGCTACGTGGAAGAGTTGGAAGATCGAACCGTATGGCATATGCATTTCTTTTGTACAGAAGAGACAAAATGCTCCGGGAGGTTGCAGAAAAACGTCTTTCGGCAATTCGTGAGTTTACAGATCTTGGCTCTGGTGTAAAAATCGCCATGCGGGATCTGGAAATCCGTGGGGCAGGAAACCTGCTTGGGGAGGAACAGCATGGACATATGGATGCAGTGGGATACGATCTTTACTGTAAGATGTTAAGTGAGGCAGTCCGTCACCTGAAGGGAGAGATCCCGGAAGAAACCTATGCGACAACCGTGGATCTGAATATTGATGCTTATATTCCGGCATCTTATATTCCGAATGAGTATCAGAAGCTGGATATCTATAAACGGATCGCAGCAATTGAGACAGAAGAAGAACAGGAAGATATGCTAGAAGAACTGATTGACCGTTTCGGCGATCCACCACGCAAGGTGCAGCAGCTTCTGATGATCGCGCAGCTGAAGGCGAAAGCACATGCGGCTTATGTAATTTCGGTAGAGCAAAAAGGCGATGAATACAAATTTATCATGTATGAGAAGGCAAGGGTAAATGTAGCAAAGATTCCGGAACTGCTGGCAAAATATAAGGGAGAACTGACATTTAAGACAGATGCAGAAAATCCATATTTTATTTATTGTAAACTTCGGAAAAATAAAAAAGAAAAAGCAGAGCAGATTCTTGAAAATGCAGGAAAAATTGTCGAAGATATACAGGGACTTGTCGAAGAATAATGTGTATTTTTTATGAAAAAGATTGCCAGTAAGGTAAAAAAAAGATATACTATACGAGTGCATAGTGAAGAAGTGTGTACAATGGAGAGAAGATCAAGGAGGAAATTTTATAAATGAAAAAAAGAGTGGTTGCCTGTATACTGGCAGTTGCCTGCATTGCATCTTTAAACGGATGTGGAAGCAAGTTTAACGGACAGGATACAGTGGTAGAAGTCGGAGATGAGAAAGTGACTGCAGATGTGGCGAACTTTTTTGCAAGATATCAGCAGGCGCAGTTTGAAACAACATATAGCAGTTATCTGGGAGATGATTTTTGGGGAAAAGAAGTTACAGACGGAAAGAATTACGAAGAGAATTATAAGGATTCAATCATGGATTCTCTGGAAGAAATGTATATTCTGGATGAGCACAAGGATGATTATAAAGTTTTGCTAAGTGATGATGAGGAAAAAAGCATCGAGGATGCTGCGAAGAAATTTACTGACAGCAATGACAGTGCTGCAAAAGATGCAGTATCGGGCGATGAAAAGACGGTAAAGAAAGTACTGGAACTTCTGACACTTCAGAAGAAGATGGAAACTGCCATGACTGCGGATGTAGATACGAATGTATCCGATGAGGAAGCAGCACAGAAGAAAATGCAGTATGTGCTGTTCTCTACAAAGACAACGGGCAGTGATGGAAAGTCGACAGATATGTCAGATGATGAAAAAGCAGAAGTGAAAAAGAAAGCAGAAGATTTCCAGAAAGATGCGGCTTCGGCAGAAGATTTTTCTGTATTTGCAACAGCAGTAGGTGCATCAGCCACCGATCTGACATTTGACTCGGATACGACATCGCCAAACGAAGATCTGATCAAAGCTGCTGATAAGTTAAAAGAAGGCGAAGTAACAGACGTGATCGAAGCAGACAATGGCTATTATGTTGCAAAAGTAGTCAGCCTTCTTGACCGTGATGCAACGGATACCAAGAAAGAGTCCATTGTATCACAGAGAAAGAGTGACCAGTATCAGTCAATTTGTAAGAAATGGAAAAAGAAAACGGATATTAAAGTACATAAAAAAGTATGGAATACGATCAGTTTTGCTGATCAGGGCGTAACGGTTAAGAGCACGACCGAAGATACAGATACATCTTCAGACTCTTCATCAAAATAAGCGTCTGACTTAACAACAGGAAAGTACGACAGGAGGAGAGATTAGGATGGAATCAATAGGTATAGTATTGAAGGATATCATGGGAAACAGTGCGGTATTTATAGCAGGAAAAGAAGCCGTGATTGTTTCGGCGGTATCAATTGTTATATCAGTTTTCATTGGAATTTTAGGTTTGAAGCTGATCCGTGTCTGGAATGCAGTGATTGGATTCGTTGCAGGGGCATTGCTTGGATTTGCCGTGACATATCTTATGGGACTGGAAGTTGTTCCGGTACTGATCGCAGCCGGTGTTGCGGGTTTGGTTTTTGCAATACTGAACAGTGTATTTAAGAAATTCGGAGCTTTCTGGGTATGCTTTCTGGGAATGGCTGGCACAGTACTTGCGATTACAAATGCGGGAAACTGGATCATGCTGGCAGTCTGCGGAGCAGTCGGACTGATTTTCGCAATCCTTGCGATGATCTGGTTTGAACCGTTTGTGATTATTGCGACGGCATTAGCAGGCGGTTTTGGAGCAGGAATGATGATCTATGATCTGGCAGGTCTGAAAAATGTGATTTTCATGTGGATCATTTCGATTGTGATTACATTTATCGGAATCGTGATCCAGTTTATCATGAAGTCAAGTGAGATCAACAAGAAGCAGGTTCGAAGAGCAAATGCGATCAAGAAAGAAACATCAAAAGAAGAAGAAATAGAGATGGCAAGAACCATGCTGATCGATCTGGATGATGATGATGACGAGGATGAAGAATAGATAAGATGGATGAGAGGATGTATCAGAATGTGATACATCCTCTTTTGTATCTGATCAGGAATGGCTGGAAGAAACCGGTATTTCTTGCAGCGTTATAAAAAAAGAGGTATAATAAAAATAGTATCAACGATATAAGATCTGGAGATGAAAATATGAAGATAGATATGCATTGTCATGTAAGAGAAGGATCAATTGACAGCAAAGTGCCGATTGAAGAATTTATTAAAAAGCTGCAGTCTAAAGGCATTGGCGGAATGCTGGTTACAGATCATGACACCTATAATGGATATCGGCACTGGAAGAATACGATCAAAGGGAGAAAATACAAAGATTTTGTCGTATTGAAAGGAATAGAGTATGATACACTGGATGCGGGGCACATTCTGATCATTATGCCACAGGGAGTAAAGATGCGCCTTCTGGAGCTGAGAGGGCTTCCGCTTTCACTGCTGATTGATTTTGTGCATCACAATGGAGGAATCTGTGGACCGGCACATCCGTGTGGGGAAAAGTATCTGAGTTTTACGAATACGAAAAGATGGCAGAAATCTCCGGAGTTGATTGAAAAATTTGATTTTATAGAGACTTTCAATGCATGTGAGCCACCACAGTCCAATGAAGGGGCGAAGTATCTTGCTGAAAAATATGGAAAACCGGGAACCGGAGGAAGTGATGCGCATAAGCTGGACTGCGTCGGCATGGGGTATACGGAATTTCCGGTACGGATTGAGACAGAGCTGGATCTGATCCGGCAGATCAGGGAAAAAGGAGAGATCCAGTCCGGTGGGGAGTATTACACGAAGACGACAAAAGACAAAATTGGAAAATTCAATAAACTTCTGATCTTTTCTTTCTGGTTTTATAACCGGGGTGGTGCACTTCTGAAAAAGCACACACGTAAAAAGAAGATCAATAAAGAACAGCCACTTGATGCAATCGATCCAATCGAGATTCCGTATCTGGACAAGATCAAGAGGAAACATTAGTGAGTGGCAAAATTTACTTTTGACACTCACATCATAATTTTAAAGATAAAAAATCCATCTGATTTCTTTTTTTAAAAGAAAACCAGATGGATTTTTTACAGCCTGTTATTTTTTGAGAGACATTTCCTTCAGTTTGTTTCTAAGATCTTCAAAGGATTCTTTGTAGTTGCGGCTCTGCATTTTCGGGAAAGCTTTCATGATACGCTTCTGCATATGAGAAGTTGCTTTGACATTTTCCAGGTAGCTTCTGCGAAGAAGAGTAATCCGTTCTTTTACTTCGTCAGAAACATCGGCAAGGGTGTCTGAAATTGCTTCCTGTTTTTCGGAAATAGCAGATTTAAATTCTTCCTGTTTCTCAGATACAGTATCTTTGAACTCTTCCTGTTTTTCCATAGCTGTAATGGTACGCTTGTAGATTGATTCACCAAGCTTGTCGGAAATCTGATGAAGTTCGTCTGCAATGGCCTGCATTTTTTCAAGACGTTTGTTGAGCTTCAGGATACCGGATGCTGTTACATAGAGATCGGCAAGTCCGGCAATCACCAGAATACATACAAGAATGATACCGACAAGGAAAGGAATGTGTGAGAGCAGTGTGTCAATTAGTGGATGGAATACATCTACGATGAAAACACAGAACACTCCCCAGATCAGAGAAAACAAAAGGCACACATATCCATTCAGATTGAGCGGCATATTAGAATAATCCCACCATTTGTTATGGAAAACCTTTTCGAGAATGAACCCGGTCAGCCATTCGATTGCAGTAACGAGAATAGCACTTCCGAGATATAGCAGGAGCAGGTTGGAACGAAGCGGTGTCAGAAAATGAATGACTGCAACCACGCCGAAACCGTATACCGGACAGATCGGGCCATTTAAGAATCCACGGTTGACGAAACGATGTTCTTTAAAAGCGGCAAACGCAACTTCTGTACACCAGCCTAAAAAGGCATATATAAAGAAGCACTGAAATAAATAATATAGATGCTGTGCAGTCATAAAAAACCTCCTTGAGTCTGCTGCAAAAAAATATGTAATCCTTTATATTATATACAGAAAGGAAAGATGTGTAAACGGAAAAATGTGCTATACTGAAAACATGATATGGAGGGAGCTGGTAAAATGCTGGAAGAAATGATGCCAAGATGGGTTCCGACAGAAAATGTAAATGGATTTGAAATCTGTCCCGGACTGTATCGTGATGAGGGTGCGACTGCATTTCAGTCGGCAGTTAATTTTACAGTGCATTCAAAAGGGGCTGTGACATGTGAACTTCTTCTGTTTCACAGAAAGGAACCGGAACCTTATGCGGTGATCCCATTCCCGGAAAACTGCCGGATCGGGGATGTATTTTCCATGATGGTATTCGGACTGGATATTGAAGAATTTGAATATGCGTACAGGCTGGACGGACCGTGGAAACCAAAGGAAGGTCTGCTGTTTGATAAAAAGCATATTTTACTGGATCCGTATGCAAAGGCAGTTACCGGGCAGAGTGTATGGGGAAAAGCACTAAATACAGGGGGATATCGTGCCAGAGTAGTCCGGAATAATTTCTTCTGGGGCAGTGAAAAGCCGGATAAGATCCCGATGGAAAAACTGATCATCTATGAGATGCATGTCAGGGGATTCACGAAGATGGACAAAAGTGTCCGTCATCCTGGAACCTTTGCCGGAATCAAAGAAAAAATTCCTTATCTGAAAACACTGGGGATTAATGCGGTGGAGCTAATGCCGATCTTTGAATTTGATGAACTGCAGGGGAGCCGTGAGGTTGATGGAAAGAAACTGATTGATTACTGGGGGTATAATACAGTCAGCTTTTTTGCGCCGAATACGAGCTATGCAGCATCAACGGAATACAACCGGGAAGGAGTAGAATTAAAAGAACTGATCCGGGAATTGCATGATAACCAGATTGAAGTAATCCTGGATGTGGTGTTTAATCATACGGCAGAAGGAAATGAATGCGGACCGTGGGCGCCGGCCTGGAGAAGCTGGCGGGCGGCAAGATGCAGGGCGTATTGCAAAAGCTGACCTCTTCCACCATCAAGGGCGTCATTTTCGGCACCCTCATCACCGGCGTCATCCAGTCGTCGGCGGGCACGGTCGTCATCTGTGTCGGCCTTGTCAACTCCGGGATCATGACCCTCACGCAGTCGGTAGGCGTGATCATGGGTGCGAACATTGGTACGACTGTCACCGGCCAGCTCATCCGCATGGCGGATATCTCCGGCGACAGCCTGTGGCTGACCCTGATGCAGCCCAAGACCTTCGCACCGGTGGTCGCGTTTATTGGCTGCATTTTTTATGTGTTCCTGCGCAACGCCAAGAAAAAGAACATCGGCCAGATCATGCTGGGCTTCGGCATCCTGTTCACCGGCATGAACCTGATGGATACCGGCGTTTCGCCCCTGCGGGAGAGCGCGGCGTTCCAGGACCTGTTCGTCAGCATGACCAACCCCATCCTCGGCGTTCTCGTGGGTGTGGTGGTCACGGTCATCATCCAGTCGTCCTCGGCATCGGTCGGTATCTTGCAGGCACTGTCCAGCACCGGCCTTGTTACCTTCGGCTCAGCCATCCCCATCATTCTGGGTGCCCACATCGGCACGGCCTTCACCCCGCTGCTGACCATCGGCGGCTCCTCCAAGGACGGCAAGCGCGCCGCCCTCATCCACCTGTACTTCAACATTATCGGCAGCGTCATCCTGCTGGCGCTGGTCTATGCAGTCCAGTTCACCATCGGCATCCCCATGTGGGGCGATGTGATGAACAAGAGCAGCATTGCAAACATCCACACCATGACCAGCGTCATTGCGATGCTGCTCTTCCTGCCCTGCAGCGGTGTGCTGTCCAAGCTGGCCATGATGACCGTGCCGAACAGCGCGGAGGAGGCGCAGGAGCTGAGTATGCCTGTGCTGGATGAGCGTCTGTTCAAGAGCCCGGCTGTGGCTCTGCAGCAGGCTAAGAACGCGGTGGTCAAGATGTCCCGCCGCGCAGCCCGCAACGTCGGCCTCGCCACCCCGCTGCTGCTCAAGATGGACGAGGACGTCGTGAGTGCCATCGATGTCCGCGAGAACCTCATCGACCGGATGGAGGTGGACATCTCCAACTACCTCATCAAGCTGGCAGACCAGGAGCTGGGTGACGCGGAGAGCCATGAGGTGACCGAGCTGCTCAACTTTGTCACCGAGTGCGAGCGCATCGGCGACTATGCAGTCAACATCAAAGAAAAAGCGCAGGAGCTGACCGACAAGGAAGTCACCTTTAGCGAGAAGGCACAGCAGGAGCTGAAGCTTCTCGACAATGCGCTGGAAAAGATACTGACCCTCACCACGGACGCCTTCGAGTTCGACGACGCCCGGACCGCCAGCCAGGTGGAGCCGCTGGAACAGGTCATCGACATCCTCGTGGAGCGGCTTCGTGCGCAGCACATCAAGCGTCTGAAGGATGGTGCCTGCTCCATTGATACCGGTGTCGTCTATCTCGATGTGCTGAACAATGTAGAGCGTATCTCGGACCACTGCTCCAACATCGCCGCCCGTCTGGTGGGCATGGAGGCAGGCGAGGACTACGACTCCCATACCCTCAAGAACATGATGCACCACAACCCCACCAAGGAATATATGCTCAACTACGAGCAGTGCCGCAAGGACTACCTTATCCCGCTGGAGCAGCTCGAAGCCTGATTCTGATAAAGGATAAAAACAGTGCAGACCTCCCCGGGGAGCGTCTGCACTGTTTTTGTTTATTCACCCAGGTCTTCCAGCAGCGCCCGGAGGGCCGTTTCGCCGGTGACGTAGAGGCCCTGCTTGAGCCGGAGGGCATCGGCCTCGGGCAGAAGATTGACATAGATGCCGGTGCGCAGGAGCCGCTTGTCGGGCAGTCCGTTGTCGGAGCAGGTGTAGACGACCACCCGCCCGCCCTCGTCGCAGAGGTAGAAATCGGTGCCGCTCTGCCCGGCGGAGCCCTGCGCGGCCAGACCCGGCTCGGAGGCCGGCGTCTCTTCACCGGAGTCGGCAGGGAAGGGGAGACTGGGCAGGGCCATCCAGAACAGGCTGAACACGATGGTAAAAATGCACAGCGCATAAAAAATGCAGAGCCAGACCTTGCGCATGGCAGTGGACTCCTTTCGGCTGAAATGGTGTTTCAGACGGTAGTATGTGCAAAAGAAAACTGCCTCAGACAGGGATGCAGAATTTTCACACCCGGATGCTGTACTTTGGCGGGGCAGATGTGCTATACTAGCATCGTATCCGGTCGATTCCCCCTTGCGGAAGCGGGCGGCGCGGACTATAATGTATTATTATGGCTGTGGGCAGTCTGGCCGCAGCAGGAACAGCAAACGGCATCGTCAGAGGATGCTTTGAGATGCAGAACAGTGAAAATTGCGATAGGAGGCGATCCTTATCTCAAACAATGAAAGACGGAGACTCCACAGTGATGGTGCGCTCCGGGAGCAGAACCGGCGGGTCCGTGAGCCCCGCGAACCGCAGGAGCAGGGAGAAAAGCACGGCCATCCCGTTCTCGGATTCCTGGGCCGGACCATCGTCACCCTCGTCTGTCTGGGCATTATGGCGGGCAGTCTGGTGGCAGTGGGCGCTGTATACTATGTGGTGCAGGCTACGGCCAGTGACGGCGACCTGCTGGACCTTGACAACATCGAACTGAGCCAGTCGAGCCTTGTGGTGGCCACCGACCCCGACACCGGCGCACAGGTGGAGTACGCCACCCTGCGCTCTTCCAACAGCCACCGCGTCTGGGCGGACCTCGAGCAGATCCCCACCAACCTACAGTATGCATTCATCTGCACCGAGGACAAAGACTTTTACAGCGAGCCGGGCGTCAACTTCAAGCGCACCATCGGCGCGATGATCAATGAATACCTGCTGCCTATCTACAGCTCCAAGCAGGGCGCCTCCACGCTGGAACAGCAGCTCATCAAGAACCTGACCAGCGACAAGAGCGCCAGCGGCATCGAGGGCGCACTGCGCAAGCTGCGCGAGATCTACCGCGCCCTCATCCTGAGCCGCAGCTACTCCAAGGAGACCATTCTGGAAGCCTACCTGAACACCATCAGCTTTACCGGTACGATCCAGGGCGTCCAGACGGCGGCAAACGAGTACTTCGATAAGGATGTCAGCGAGCTGACCCTCTGGGAGTGCGCGTCCATCGCGTCCATCACCAAGAATCCTACCAACTATAACCCCTACACCAACCCCGAGAACCTCATCAACCGCCGGAACTTCCTGCTCTACAATATGTGGCAGCAGGGTGTCATCTCGGAAGAGGATTACCGCAGCGCCGCTGCCCAGCCGCTGGTGCTGGCAGAGACGGACAACACGAAGAAGAGCAGCTCTACTACCTCTTACTTCACCGATGCCCTCTTCAACGAGGTGGTGAAGGACATCATGGCCAAGGAGGGCGTGGACGAGTCCACCGCCCAGAGTATGCTCTACACCGGCGGCTATACCATCGAGGCAACGGTCAACCCCAAGATCCAGACCGCGATGGAGAACCTGATGCTCAACACCGACGATGCCTACTTCCCGGCCGGCTGGCATGAGGAAGAGGTGACCAGCATCTCCGACGACGATGTGCAGGTCTACAACGAGGACGGCACCCCCAAGACCCGCACTGGCGATGACGGTACGGTCTATTATTACCGCAACGTCCGCACCCAGGCGGCGATGGTCACGCTGGACTATGACGGCAATGTCATCGCCATGGTGGGCGGTCTGGGCG
>OGZW01003206.1_pt1 | contig 12262 bp, 10 predicted proteins | sample 1577001 | NCBI WGS metagenome assembly OGZW01 (sample SAMEA3541519, study PRJEB24748) | human gut metagenome | biome: human gut; feature: human-associated habitat; material: faeces | place: China | collected 2012 | reverse complement strand
ACAGAAGATTCATTCAGATGTATTCTGACGTAGTTATGGAAGTTGGTAAGAAGTACTTTGAAGTTCTTATTGACGAAATGAAGAACAAGAAGGGTGTTACTCAGGACGTTGAACTAACTGCTGAAGATCTACAGGAACTAGCAGAACAGTTCAAGGCTGAATACAAGAAGCAGATTGGCGTTGACTTCCCTACTGATCCTAAGGAACAGCTAATGGGCGCTATTGAAGCCGTATTCCGTTCATGGGATAACCCAAGAGCTAACGTTTATAGAAGAGATAACGATATCCCTTATTCATGGGGTACTGCAGTTAACGTACAGGCAATGGCATTCGGTAACATGGGTGACGATTGTGGTACAGGTGTTGCATTTACAAGAGACCCATCAACAGGTGCTAAGGGTCTATTCGGTGAATTCCTAACAAACGCACAGGGCGAAGACGTTGTTGCAGGTGTTCGTACACCAATGCACATTTCTGAAATGGAACAGAAGTTCCCAGAAGCTTTCGCACAGTTCAAGACAGTTTGTAAGACTCTAGAAGATCACTACAGAGATATGCAGGATATGGAATTTACTGTTGAACACGGTAAGCTATATATGCTACAGACAAGAAACGGTAAGAGAACAGCTCAGGCTGCTCTAAAGATTGCTTGTGACCTAGTTGACGAAGGCATGAGAACAGAAGAAGAAGCTGTTGCAATGATCGACCCTCGTAACCTAGACACACTACTTCACCCACAGTTTGATGCTACAGCTCTAAAGGCTGCTACACCAATGGGTAAGGGTCTTGGTGCTTCTCCAGGTGCTGCTTGTGGTAAGATCGTATTCACAGCTGATGACGCTACTGCTTGGGCAGAAAAAGGCGAAAAGGTTGTTCTAGTTAGACTAGAAACATCTCCAGAAGACATCACAGGTATGAAGGCTGCTGAAGGTATCCTAACAGTTCGTGGTGGTATGACATCTCACGCTGCTGTTGTTGCTCGTGGTATGGGTACTTGCTGTGTATCAGGTTGCTCAGACATCAATATGGATGAAGACAACAAGGTATTCACACTAGCAGGTAAGGAATTCCACGAAGGCGATCCAATTTCAATTGACGGTTCAACAGGTAACATTTATGACGGTATCATCCCAACAGTTCCTGCTTCAATTGCCGGTGAATTTGGTAGAATTATGACTTGGGCTGACAAGTACAGAACTCTAAAGGTTAGAACAAATGCTGATACACCTGAAGATGCTAAGAGAGCTAAGGAACTAGGTGCTGAAGGTATTGGTCTATGCCGTACAGAACACATGTTCTTCGAAGAATCAAGAATTGCTGCATTCAGAGAAATGATCTGTGCAGATACAGTTGAAGAAAGAGAAAAGGCTCTAGACAAGATTATGCCATATCAGCAGGGCGACTTTGAAGCTCTATATGAAGCTCTAGAAGGTAACCCAGTTACTATTCGTTTCCTAGATCCTCCTCTACACGAATTCGTACCAACTGAAGAAGCTGACATTGAAGCTCTAGCTAAGGCTCAGGGTAAGACAGTTGATCAGATTAAGGCTATCATCAACGGTCTACACGAATTCAACCCTATGATGGGTCACCGTGGTTGTCGTCTAGCAGTTACATATCCTGAAATTGCTAAGATGCAAACAAAGGCAGTTATCAGAGCTGCTCTAAACGTATCTAAGGCTCATCCTGATTGGAACTTAGTTCCTGAAATTATGATCCCACTAGTTGGTGATGTTAAGGAACTTAAGTTTGTAAAGAAAGTTGTTGTTGAAACAGCTGACGCTGAAATTGCTGCTGCAGGTACAGATCTAAAGTACGAAGTTGGTACAATGATCGAAATTCCAAGAGCTGCTCTAACAGCTGACGAAATCGCTAAGGAAGCTGAATTCTTCTGCTTCGGTACTAACGACCTAACACAGATGACATTTGGTTTCTCAAGAGACGATGCAGGTAAGTTCCTAGATTCTTACTATGACAACAAGATTTATGAAAACGATCCATTTGCTAAGCTAGACCAGACAGGTGTTGGCAAACTAATGGAAATGGCTGTTGAACTAGGTAAGAAAGTTAGACCGGATATGCACTGCGGTATCTGTGGTGAACATGGTGGTGACCCAACATCTGTTGAGTTCTGTCATAAGATTGGTCTAGATTATGTATCTTGCTCACCATTCAGAGTTCCAATCGCAAGACTTGCTGCTGCTCAGGCTGCAATCGCTGAAAAGAACTAATCACTACTTGTAAAAGTATTTTAGGGGGTTGCCCATATGGACAGCCCCCATTTTTATATTTATTTTGAGTATTCATTCGAATAATCTTTTTTTATATTGTGCCGGTTACAGTAATAGTTGAAACTCCAGGTGTTATGCTAACTGCACCTGTCGTGTCATCCCTTGTAGTTGTAGCAGAAGGAACTGTAATTGCCCCAGCTTTTGTTTCAAATTCGCCTGTTGTAGTGTTATATTCATATTCATTACCTTCTGTCCAAGGAGTTCCATTGTATGTAACTTCTATATCAGAAAGTATAGGGTCAAATTTATCTGTCAAAATAACATTATCAGCTGCGACTATTGCTACATTTCCCCTATTCTCAATGGTAAATGTGTAAGTTACTCTACCGTTATTTTCTACAACAATTGGTGTAAGTGCCTTTGTAATTGAAAGCATTGGTTCAGACTCAGGAAAAACTGTTTCATTTGCAGTAATAGGTGTATTAATGCCATCACCAATTACTGAAACAGTATTTTCTATTGAGCTTTCCAGATCAAGTGGTGCAAACTGATTTGTCCTAACTTTATATACAATAATAACAGTACCACCTGCCGGAATAGATATTCCGGTAATAGTTAGTGGTGGACCTACTGTAACTGTTGGTGTATTTTGAAGAACCCCATTTACATAATAAAGAATTGCACCTTGGATATACTCTAGTGGTACTAATGAAAGTTCATTATAATCATACTCACCTAAATTATCCGTTAAGATTAAGTTACTAATTGAAGTTGAACCTGAATTTCTTATTGTAATAACATAGGTTATTTCACTATCTGCATAATATCTATCTAAAACTGCAGTCTTTGTAACAGTTATCTTCTCAACAATTTCACCGATTGTTATATTAGAATTTACTGTTTTTCCATTATAGGCTAATGTAGCCTGATTATAAAAATTTGCCATACATACATTCTCCATTTTTAATTTTCTGGGTAATAACCCTAATATATAATATGGACTTAAATATTAATGTTGACAAAAAAGGACTATTGCATAAACAATAGTCCTTGATTTACTATATCATTTAATTAGTTAAGTGACATATTGAAGATTTTCTTATCTTCCCCACCTGTTGACTTATAAGTAAAAGTAACTGTTAAAAGTCCCATCTTTGAGTTATTAGGGTCTTCCTCAATATGAGCATCTGTACATTTTACTGAATCAACCTGATTGTTAACTGCAGTTGTAATTTCTTTCTTTAGCTTAGCATTTAGCTGGTCAGTGACCTTACCGTTAGCAGTTGACATAATCTTAAGTGCATCACTACCTGTAGTTTTGCCGTCCTTAGTTGTCTTTGGAGAAGCAATAACAAAGTAAACTTTCTGTTCAATAGTTTCATAATTTGTTGGGAACTTATCAGTATCAACCTGTGGCTGAGATACTGTAGCATTCTCAACATCATCAGTATTCTGCTGAACTGTATCTCCATCAGATACATAAGCACCCTGAGCGCTACTTGAGTTATCCTCATCATTACAACCTGCAAACAACATCATTGTTGTAAAGGCAACTAAACAAAGTGATAGTGCTAAAATCTTTTTCATAAATTTCATTTCGTTTTCCTCTCTAAATAAATATTCTTCCCTATTATAATAACACAAAATTGTGAACAATTCTATATTTTTTCTTTATTTTATTTGCACAAATTTCAAATAAAATATTTATATAAAACAACTAAAGAAAAAGGGAATGGTTGCCCATTCCCTAAAAACCATTTATGAACCTGCTGATTTGTAATTACTAATACCTTTGTTCCACACAAAGATTGAAACTAAGAATAAAGCAGTAGAAATTAAAATTGTTCTTTTTACCGGTAGAAATTTCGACCACATTTCCATTATTAAAGTCGATTTTCATATCATACTTAGTAGTACTGTCATCTTTTACATCAGTACCTTTATAAATACTTATAATAAGACTTACAAATTCTTTTTGCTTATCATCTGTTAAAGTAGTGGTTTTGTTGTTGTAGGTAATCAGCACCTTACTACTGTTAACATCAAAAACATTTAATGCATCTTCTCAACCTTTTGAATTATTACAACCTACCATAATTACAACCAATACAAGTGATAAACATAATAATAAACTTTTCTTCATAATAATCCATCCGAAATTTTATAAACCCTTTGGTATCATATATTTAATTCACTTTTAATACATCACATTATTTTGGTACTGTCAATAGTATTTTACAAATGTGTAAAGGGCAGTTTCTAATAAAAGAAACTGCCCTTGGAGGAGATATAAAACAAATAATTTTTTATCTTTATTTGTCAGTTGTTTTTGTTGTTTTCTTTTCAGCTACTTTTTCAGTTTTAGCCTCAGCCTTAGGTTCTGCTTTTACTGCTTTCTTCTCAACCTTTTCTTCTGTAGCTTTTACAGTTTTCTTTGTTGCCTTTTTAGCAGTAGTTTTCTTTGTAGCTGTCTTAGTTGTTTTCTTTGTTGTAGTCTTCTTAGCAGGTGCTTTCTTAGTTACCTTTTCTTCCTTCTTTTCTTCTTTTTTCTTAGGTTCAGGTAACTTTTCAACACACTTAAAGAACATAGCACTCATTGGTGGGATTGATAAATCAATACTCCAATTAGAATCATGTCTTGGCTTTTCTTCGCACATAATTCTCTTACCATTTGTAATACCGTAACCACCATATTCTTCATCATCAGTATTGAATACTTCTTCATATACACCATAGAATGGTACACCGATTCTGTAATCAACTCTGTGCATTGGCTGGAAGTTAAATACACAAATAATGTTATTGCCGTCTTTATCAATTCTACGGAATGCAATAATTGACTGAGTATAGTCGTTGTGGTGAATCCACTGGAAACCATCCCAGTTAGTATCAATTTCGTGCATTGGTCTTTCTGTAATATAGAAATGATTTAGCTTAGAAACAAAGTCCTTTAATCTCCAATGCTTTTCATATTCTAAAAGATTCCACTGAATACTTTCTTCTGCGTTCCATTCATCAAACTGTCCAATTTCTGAACCCATAAATGTTAGCATTTTACCCGGATGAGCAGCCATATAAGCTAAGAATAGTCTTACACCGGCAAACTTCTGGTCATAATCACCCGGCATTTTATTGATTAGAGAACCTTTACCATAAACAACCTCATCATGAGAAATTGGTAAGATAAAGTGTTCGCTAAAGCAATACATAAATGAGAATGTAAGGTTATCATGGTTGAATGGTCTCCATAATGGGTCAAGTGACATATAATGAAGCATATCGTTCATCCAACCCATATTCCACTTATAGTCAAATCCTAAACCACCATCATCAACTGGACCTGTAACCTTTGGCCATGATGTGCTTTCTTCGGCAATCATCATTGTATGAGGGTGATACATATGGATAACTGTATTTAGTCTTTGTAAAAATGCAACTGCCTCTAGGTGTTCCCTGCCACCATACTGGTTAGGAACCCACTCACCATCTTGACGATTATAGTCAAGGTATAGCATTGAAGCAACTGCATCAACACGGATACCATCAATGTGGTAAGTATCTACCCAATACATAGCTGATGAAATTAGGAATGAAATTACTTCATATCTTGAGTAATCGAATACATATGTACCCCATTCTTTATGTTCACCTTTACGGCTATCAATATATTCATAACAAGCTGTGCCGTCAAAACGACCTAAGCCATGAGCATCCTTAGGGAAATGAGCAGGAACCCAGTCAAGGATAACACCGATACCGGCCTTGTGACATTCATCAACAAATGCCATAAAGTCATGTGGTGTACCATAACGAGAAGTTGGAGCATAGTAACCTGTTACCTGATAACCCCAGCTACCGTCAAATGGGTATTCTGTAATAGGCATAAGTTCTACATGAGTATAACCCATTTCTTTTACATAAGGAACAAGTTCTTCAGCAAGTTTGCGATAGTTAAATACACTACCGTCCATATACTTCCTCCAAGAACCTGCATGAATTTCGTAAATATTCATTGGCTTTTCTAGGTGGTTTGATGACTCCTTGTCCTTAATCCACTGGTCATCTTCCCATTCAAAGCCACTTAAATCATAGAACATAGATGCATTATCAGGTCTTGTCTGAGAATGGAAAGCATATGGGTCGGACTTTAGTTGTCTTTCATTCCAAGGTGTTTCAACACAATATTTATAAATATCGTACTGCTGAATACCCTCGATGAAAAGTTCCCAAACACCGGCTTCACTGATTTTGTACATATAGTTAGCATCGTTATTCCAACCGTTGAAGTTACCAACAACAGAAACAGAGAGAGCATTTGGTGCCCATACTCTGAAAACTACACCATCACGATTATCCCAATTAACTCTATGAGCACCCATAAACTCATAGGCTCTAACAGAATCGCCTGCATGGAATAGTTCGAGGGGTGTACGAGAATCATTAAATTTGTAATCCATTTATATTAACACTCCTTCAATGTGTACAACTTACATTCAATAAGTATATTTTATCAATTTTTTTATTATAATTCAATACATTTTGAAAAACTTACATATAAATTTTGCGACATATTTTGTGCAAATTCCACAATTAGCAATGTTTTTCAAAATTAATATTCCATTCAAGAATAAATACCATGAAGAAACTGATGAATAATCATATCAACTGCTGATTTATCCATCTTAGGTTCTTTCTCTGAATGATATTCATACATATGGAAACCAATCATACCAAGGAAAGTTGTTGCAAATTGGTTTTCCCTACCGTTCATATTACCAAGTAAACCTCTGGCATTTATGAAAATCGACTTTACAATGTTATTTATCTCTGTACAATGGCGAATAAAAGCATTGTTAAATTCACTCATTGGTGGGCTATACTGCATTGTCATTAACATTAGGTAAAGGTGTAAATTCTCGCAACCTTCTGATACATAGCAATAAGCAAAATTATGAAGACTGTCTTCAAAGGAACTGCTACTGTTAACTACTTCCCTAAGTTTTACAACTACAGGGTCAATGTACTGTTGCATTATACCCTCAAGAATACCGGACTTGTTCTTAAAATGATAATAAAGTGCCGGCTTGGTTAACTCGCATTTGTCAGCAATTTCCTGAACACCTACTGCGTCATAGCCTTTTTCATAAAATAATTCTATTGATACTTGTAATATTTTCAGCCGTGTTTGTTCATTAGCCATAATACCACAACCTTATAATGTATATTATTATTTTACCGAACGGTAAGTATAAAGTCAATAGTAAATAAACATTTTCTTAAATAATTTATAAATATAATATTCTACAAAAGAAAAATCCTTTCATTGACTAAACAATAAAAGGACTTTTCGATTATTAAATTTAAAATTATACGCAATATTTCTTGTTAAAAATTCAAAGTAAACTACTTTTTATAAAAATGAAAATCACAACAATCTTCACCATAACCTAGAGTTTTTGTTCGTTTAAAACCTATTTTCTTTAGTCCACCGTATGTAATATCATCAACATCACAAAATAAAGGACAAAGTTCTTCACAATCATTTTCCACACAAGCAGTATGCCACAGGCATTTTTTCATTGTAACATCGAAGTAATCTTTTCCGTAATTTTGTTCACTTACCCATAAATCACTTTTACGCACAACCCTAAGAAATACACTGCTGTAAATCTTATAGAAAAAAGGTACAAGCTCCATTTTTGCAGTAGAAGAATGTTTCTTCTCTGCTACTTCATTAATCATATAATTTTGCATATAATTATGTACATCTTCATTGGATAAATCAGCTTTTAACAAAGTCTTATACAAAGCAATTCTAGGAAGTATTGTAGTGATAAGGGTATTCATCTGATTTTCTGTTTTATTGTGAGTGTTTTTTATTAGAACATTCAGTATTTTTTCTTCATTACTAAAAAGTTCAGTTCCCTTTTCTTCACCAAATTCTCTAACTAAATATCCTTTAATCTGCTTTTGTTGCTTAATTTTCATTATATATACATCTCACAAATAAAACTTATAAATTCACTTTAACATCATAAAATTCCTAAATAAAATACATTGATTATCGTAGCTATATTACCTTATGCGTTTGTTAACAATACCACATACAATATATAACTCTTATATTATTTCTTTGGATTGATTTTTCCGGCAGTAACAATCGTAACTGCAAAGCATGCTGCTGTTCCAACAATACCGGCTGCAGTTTTAAATCCATTCTTCACTTTCTGAGCCTGACGATTTCTACAAGCTTCACAATATTTATGTTTATATCCTTCCGGTAAAGGTTTCATACAATTTTTATTCTTACAAACTTTATTCTCCATCGTCATTATTCCTTTCAAATAAAGCAATTTTTTCAACGCATGGTAGTGCTAATATTTTCTTCTTTATATCTGGTAAAGTGTTTGTCCAATAATTCTCTGGAGATGGGTCTATCAAGTCCAGACGCTCAACAAGACCTTTTGTGCTAAGATATGATTTTTCAATATATCTGGCATAATACTGTAAACTTTGTATTGCAGCAGCATTTTCTCCCATCTCTTGATACGCAATAGCTTCTGCTAAAGAAACCATATTTACTGCGCTTAAACTTTCTCTAATTTCATTCATTCTCTGACTTATTTTATCTGGTGTCGCTCCTGATAATAATTTACCGAAAAAAGATTCCGGTTGTTCTTTGATAAAAGTTAAGTTTGAATTTTGATTCAGCATTAACTTATTCCTACTATCTTCCGCATCAGATGCAATTTGAAGCAATGCCATTGCTTTTAAATTTTGGTTTTTAATTTCCATAGCTTGAAGCAATTTTTGCTGACAACTGTATGCCATTGCTAATCTATCATATTCTTGACCTTGACGAACTTCTTCTATCGCTAATTGCACAACCTGAATTTGCTCAGCTATTTGAGCCATCTGCATTTGAGAAGCATAACTTGTCATTGCTTGAGAAATGGGCGGTGAAAGATTCACCTCTTGGAGAGAAACTGTTGACACAATCTTGTTAGTCTCAGGATTTACAAGATTTGCCATTAATGAGCCATCCTTTTTTGTCATAAGTTTTAATGCACCAATTGCAATGCTTTTCTTCTGTTCGTCAGTAAGGATTGCCTGAAACGTTGTTTCTGGAACACTAGCTTTAACAAGATTTATAAAAGACGGTGCAGAATAAAGCATTTTCTCAATCTTTGAAAATACTTCTTTTGCCCTACTTTTTAGTGGTATTGCTACATCAGGCATATCACTAAAACATTTATTTACATCTTCAAAGTATTCAGAATTATCTTCTACTTCGATATTTTCTGGTGTTATATATATTACATTATCATCCATATGTAATACCTCCTTTTTTTTAATAATAGTTTTACAAATTTCACGAATGCTTACAATACATAATCCTCTATCATTCCACTTGGATGAGCAATATTTCTTTATAAACAAGTCACTATGCTTCTATATATTATTTCTGAATATCCAAGTTAAATATAATACTGTATCATACATTTTCCTTAGCATCTAATCCATTGCTACTATATTTTTAACAGTTGAGTTGCTTAATTTGACAATATCTATATCACAAACTCGGGTTGAGACCGAAGTTTAGACATTATCCATTTTCATTCTACTACATAAATACACACAACTCAATAATTAAAAATTACCAAATATTTCAAAGTGAAATGAGGGATAATAAACAATAAAATTTAAAAGCTAACAATTATGGTACAAATCAATACACTCAACCCTAGTTGTGGATGTGAATACGGTAAAACTCAACATATAGTTACACTTATTTATCTATTCTACCATATGTTGTGGTTATCAAACAAACCGTCTCAACGGTATTACCTTTTTCCCACAAGAGCCGCCTTACCTCTTGACCATCCCGATATATTGGGAAATTAAACTCTATCGACTTCAAAGGCTGCTCTGACTCGCCATTTGGATATATCTGAATTTCTTTTATAAGATAAGTAATAAGGCTTTTCTTTTCCTCGTCACTTATTATATCATAGAGCTTTCCGAAATTCAGCATAAGCTTGTAAATATTGTCCAGAGTGATTGTTTCCATTTCGATAGAACTTTTTCTCAGCTTTGCATCTTCAATCCGTTCTTCCAACTCTACAATCGTATCATACAAGGCATCAAGTCTTAAAGTCATGTCGTGGATTTTCCTTTCTCTGAAACGAGCATCAATAGGCAGATTATCAATCTCTCGTTCCAGACGGGCTTTATTCAAATCTACTTCTTTCAGCTTACTCTCGTAATTGGCAAGTTCCTTATCAATAGCTGTTGTATCGGTCTGTACGCCAATACGCTTTTCAATCTCTTTTGCAAAATACTTATCGCTTACCAATTCCTTAACAGCTTCAATTACAAGTGGCTCAATATCTGTTTTTCTTAGCGATGCTTTATAATCACAATGATGTCCTCGCTCCTGCTTATTTCTACCACAAATATAATAGTAAACCTCTTTGTATGTGCCGTCTTTATTTGTCCAAGCGTGTTTGTTCGTATACATTGAACTTCCACAAAGGGGACACTTTAATATCCCCGTCAAAAGGTGTGACCTATCCTTACCGATTTTGGATGGCTGTTTAATTCCTGTTGCCATACGCTTTGCGTGAACCTTTTGCCACAATTCCTCGCTGATAATTCCTTCATGTTGTCCATCTTCCAGAATGTAATCCTCTGAATGAACCTGCTTATATTCATTTTTTGTACCTTTTACCTTTTCTCGTGTTCTTCTGCCATAAGCAATCTTTCCACAATAAACAGGATTGTCTAATATCAACCGTATAAAATGACTGCTCCAAGTTTCCAATGTGCCGTTCTGACGAGGTATCTTCTTTATACCTTGAAGATTAAGATATTTTGCTACTCCGCCAAGTCCTATATCAGAATTAGCAAATTTATCAAATATAATTCTGATTGCTTCAGCTTCCGTTTCTTCTATCAAGAGCTGATTGTCTTTCAGATAATATCCGTATGGTGCAAATCCACCATTCCACCCACCTTGTCGTGCTTTTTCTCTCCGTCCATTCATTGTCTGTTCAATGATATTTTCTCTTTCTATTTCTGCAACCGCAGACAAAACAGAGATTAAAAGTTTTCCACTTGTCTGTGACGAGTCAATTCCTTCTTCAATACAAATAAGATTTATTCCATAAGATTGTACAAACTCTAATGAATTTAGAATATCCGCTGCATTTCTTCCGAAACGGGAAAGTTTATAAACCAGAATATAGTCTATCTCCAATCCGTTTTTTATATCGGAAAGCATTTTCTTAAATGCAGGGCGTCCTTCAATAGATTTTCCTGATTTACCTGCATCCTCATAGATACCGACAATTTCCATTTCTTCTCGGTCAGCAAATCGTTTTAATCCGTTTTTTTGTCCTTCAAGGCTATATCCGTCTACCTGCATTTCGGTACTTACTCTCGGATACAGGACACATTTCTTTCCTTCTCTGTTCATCGTACCACCTCCATAATTTTATAGGGAAATGTGATATGTAAGGCTGCGTAGCTTACGCAGCACAATCCAATTCTTGCAAAACTGTCTTTCCGTATTTTTCAACTATCTGCACCATAACATTGATAAATGAATTAAATACTTCGTTTTCATCTTTCATCTGTTCATTTTGCAATTCTGAATTTTGGATATAGTTTTCATTTCCCATAATGAGTACCTCCGCTATAAAACAAGCGGCTGTACTCTAAATTATAGAAATACAGCCGCATTTTTACCAATGTGCAAATTTATCGTTCTCGTCCCTTTTACACATCTGTTGCCTTCGTTTTCTCCAATGCAACACTAATGGCAAGAGCCTTATCAACCCTTTCCACTATATTGTCTGGTATCATTCCCAAATACTGCTTTAGTCGCTGCTTATCAATCGTTCTTACCTGTTCAAGCAAAATGATTGAGTTCTTATCCAAACCTTCAAAATCATTGATTAAAGTGTGTGTCGGTAATTTTGCTTTAGTGTGTATTCGGCTTGTGATGGGTGCGACAATGACCGTAGGGC
>OGZW01003204.1_pt1 | contig 12264 bp, 13 predicted proteins | sample 1577001 | NCBI WGS metagenome assembly OGZW01 (sample SAMEA3541519, study PRJEB24748) | human gut metagenome | biome: human gut; feature: human-associated habitat; material: faeces | place: China | collected 2012 | reverse complement strand
GTTAAGACACGGCCCTTTCACGGCTGTAACATGGGTTCGATTCCCGTACGGGTCACCAAACTAAGCTTCTGATTTTCTTCGATGATGCGTTGAAAATTAGGAGCTTTTTTATTACCCTTTTTGCAAGTACCACAATCGTACCACACTTTTAAAATAAACGCAAGCCCTGTAACATGGGAACAGGATTGCCGCGGAGTAAATTATAGCCGTGGCAATCCTGTTTTTTGTTGTTCCCTTAAAAATTATAAAAGCGTGGATTGGAAAATTGTAAAGGAGCTTTTGCGGCATATCCTCGCTTTTTAAAATTATGGCTGCGGTATTCCACAGTCACCTTGACAACTATCCAACCTCACTTTTGTCCGCTAATCGCGGAACAACCCGCAACCCCTTATCCCGGTGGGATAACACGGGCAAAGATTGGGAAAACGAAAGTGAGGACACGAAAATGAAAGAGACTGTTAAGACTTCCCGGACGGCTGGTTACTTGGAGAAAATTTTCCGCGCGTTGAATGTAAAGTATTTCAACGGTGAGTTGGAGGAGCCTATCATCACGATACAGAGCACGCCCAGAGCCTACGGACACGTCACCGTAGCCAAGGCATGGCAGAGAGGAGACACAACCCGCCATGAGCTTAACATCGGCGCTGGGACGCTTGCACGGCCCATAGAAAACGTGGTGGCGACCACCCTCCACGAGTGTGTACACTTGTGGAACCTTCAAAACGGCATACAGGATTGCAGCAGGGGCGGCGCATACCATAACAAAAAATTTAAGGAGGCCGCCGAGGCCCGCGATTTGAAAATCAGTTACGACCCGCGCGTTGGATGGAGCATCACCGAGCCGACCGACGCGCTGTGTGAGTTCATTTTGGAACAAGACTGGCAGGACATCAGCATGAACCGCATTGAAGATTTCTACGCCCCGCGTGGCAAGGGCGCAGGGGACGCCACGGGCAAGCCGACAGGAAGTAACCCCAACAGCCACAGCATCAAGTATGTTTGCCCCTGCTGTCACAACAGCGTGCGAGGGACAAAGGTTGTGCGCATAAAATGTGCCGACTGCGACATGATGATGACCGCACAATAAAGAGAACCGGGAGTGAAAGCTCCCGGCTTTTTGCTGCAAAATTCGGGCCGCAAGCGGCCTTACTCCATTTTGATGTCTACTATTCAAAACGAGTCAACTTTATTCGTGGTGGGGTAACAAGCTGTTACCTCACCGGTTCTTTTCTACGTTTCTACGAGCGAATGCTTTTACAAAAAGAGGACGGTGCAGGTCGTTAAAACGACTGCGCCGTCCCCGTTTTTGAGGTTTTGATGTCAACTTCTCAATTTAGGAACCGTCCCCATTTTTCTCCTCCGTGCCGAAATTCACCGGCAGCGTGATGCTCTCACCCCTTTCGAGGGTCGCAGCATCCGGAACCGAGATGTTCGTGACCTTAACGCCGCATCCTACCAGGCTGAGCGCCATAGCCGCAGTCGCAATAACTGCCAATACGATATTCTTTTTCATTTGCTAACCCCTACATTATTATAATAGGCACTGCTTTTCAAAAAAGCAAACTCGTAGAGGAGTGTTTCCCTCTACGAGTTGCCGGTTGTTTATAATTTACTATTTTTCAAAAAGCCATCAGCAAAGAATGCCAACATCCTCAGGAGGGCAACCATTATCAGTCGGAGTGGAAATTACAGGGCCGCCCCATTCCCATCCACCGCTGCCGTTAGGCTTGTTTTCCGTACTGCCGCTATCACCGCCGCTCGGCTGAGAGGGTTGTGCGGGCTCAGGGTTACTGGGTTGTGCCGGTGCCGGGTCAGGCTGTGCAGGAGCCGGAGCAGCAGGCTCCGGATTGCTGGGCTGTACCGGCGTAGCGGGAGCGGACGGCGTAACTGGCGCGGTCGGTGTAACAGGTGCCGGGTTGGAAGGCGTCACAGCAGCGCTGTTGCTGGAACTGCTCTTGGTATAGGTCTTGTTGCTGGTTGCAGCCTTCTTCGGCTGTTCGACAGTCACTTCGTAGTTGGCACTCTCCTCACCAGCAGTCGCCGTGATGGTTGCATTTCCGGAGGAAACGGCAGTTACCTTCCCATTGGAGTCAACGGTAGCAACCTTCTCGTTGCTGGACGACCACTCAATAGGAGTCTCGGCAGCGACCTCTTCGGGGGCAACAGTTGCCTTAATGGTGTGAGAGTTGCCGACCGTCAGTTTGCCTTCGTTGGAATCGAGCGTGATGCTTTCAACCTCATAAAACGCTTTCACATGAGTCGTCTTCTCGGTGACCTTTTCGCCATCCTGCAGGAGGGTAGTAGTGATGTCGCACTCGCCTGCTTTGAGGACCTTCACCTTGCCGTCCTTATCGATGGTGGCAACTTCCTCATCGCTGGAAGCAAAATCAAACGAAATGTTGGACGCATCTTTCGGCTCGCATTTCGCTTCGATTGCGGTTTCGTTTGTGTCGTTGAGTTTGACATCCAGAGTGTCGGGAACCTTTAATTCTTTTGCGGACACTTTAACAGTGATGACGCAGACATCCTGCATCTCGGTATCCTTGACCGTGGCGGTAATTTCAGCCTCACCGGCTGCGACTGCTGTAACGGTGCCGGTCTCATCGACAGTAGCAACACTCTCATCGGAGGAAGTCCACGCGAGCGTCAGCTTCTCAGCCGCCTTGGCAATCTTTTCATCCTGCGTAGCAGTTTCTGCCGTAGCAGACTCACCGGTTACGATGACAGGCGTCTCTGCAGGCACATCCTCCGTGCCGAAATTCACCGGCAGCGTGATGCTCTCACCCTTTTCGATGGTTGCAGCATCCGGAACCGAGATGTTCGTGACCTTAACGCCGCATCCTACCAGGCTGAGCGCCATAGCCGCAGTCGCAATAACTGCCAATACGATATTCTTTTTCATAAAAACACTCCTTCTCGGCATCTAGCGCCGAGGCTACTTTTTAATTTTGCCGCCGCCACTCTATTGATAAGTGGCGGCTTTGGATTCTTTTAAATCGGGGACGGGGGAGATCGCTGCGCGACTCACCGTCCCCGATACATCACGCAGTTTCCAGATACTCCCGCAAGGAATCTGCAACTCCTTCCTGTATGGAATTGTCCCAGACTGCGTATTTGTTTTCCGGGTATCCGCCTACAAATATTGTAGCATCCGATAGTTGCCATTTTGACACGGGCTTGCCATCTTCCACCTTGATGATGGTCGGTGCACCGATACGCTTCTCCCCGACATCAATTTCATTTTTCTCCGGGTCGGAGACGGTGTACTCGGCCAGGTAGTCATCCAGCCAGGTTAGCAGTTCGGTGTAGCCTTCCCCCGCTGGTCTGGTTTGCACTGGTGCGGCAGTATCCGAGTTGTAGGTGTATATATCCCGATATAGGTCTACCTGGCAGTAGTCCATCGTGACCCCTTCACTTGTAGCAACAGCGGCAAGCACAGGGAGCAGGTTGCGACAGTAGGGACAGCGCGGATAGGCAAACAAGATATAACCGTCTTTTTTCGCGCGTGCTTCCACCGCGGTCACAGGTGATAGCGGCACCGAGAAGGACAGATTAACATCCCGGTACGTATATTCTGTGTAGCCGGGAACAGCGCGCCCATTATACGCCCGGTAACTGCGGGCAACTATTGCTCCCGGCGAGCTGCCAAGGAGTAGCAGCACAGCCATCCCAGCAGTTGCCACAGCATAGGCTATGTACGGTGCGGTGTGGGATAGTTTTTGCATCCATTTATCACCTTCCTTTTATATTATAGCACATCAGCACGTAAGAGCAAGATTCAAATCGTCTCCAGGTAGACGATTTTTCCCTTAGCAAATCGGTACAATAAATATACTTTATTGTACACGGTGGTGAGGGCAAATGCTACTACAGGAGGCAATTAAGCTGCGCATTTTGGAGCTTGCAGACGAGCGCGGCTACAGTGTCAACAAGCTGGCTGAGCGTTCCGGCATTGCACCATCTGTCCTTAAAAAGACTGTCAAGCCTTATGCTACCACTAAAAATACTTCAACTGAAATAGTTGCACGGATATGTGTGGGGTTAGGAATCCCATTTAAAACTTTTTGGGACAGCCCTTTATTTGACAATATTGAGACTAGACAACAAAAAGAGGACGAGAGCCAATAAAGGCTGTCGTCCTTTTGATGTTTACTTTTCAAACGAGGCAGGGTTAGAAAGGCATAGCGTCCGGTTCCTCAAAATCCTCCGCAGAAATTCCTTTAGGGATTTCCCCATAATCATTATCTTCTTGGGGCGTGCAGTACAACGGTTTTTTTAAGCTGCCGTTATATTGCCAGTGGGTCTTTCCGGCAATGGCAGATTTGGATTCTGCCAGCTCCCCGTAACGATATACTTCATAATGTAAAACTACTTCATCGTCCATAAGGGCGACCTTGTTTTCCTCCCACGCGAAAGTAAGTTTTACTTTAGGAAAAAGAATTGAGAGCGTATGAATAGCCTCACTTGCAGGTGCGCTATGGGTGAGAAATGCAATGCTATTTTCATTACATTCTTCAAAAGATATCACGTTTTCGTCTGTACCCCAGTGTTCCGTGCACCAGCCGGTATAAGTAGGATAGCCGTATTCCTTCCGGTTCAGCACAGCCATTTTTCCCAAAAGGAATCGGCGCTGATCTGCACGGCTAAGAACAGCAAGAAAATTTTCTTCTTCCTCTTCTGTAGGGTAAGGAACTAAATCAAGATAATGGCGGTAAAGCTTTTCGCCGCAAGAAACTTCATCATCGGGGCCAATGTTCAGGTGTACCGGCACAGCACAGATTTTATTCAAATCAATGCTCCCAATGTCATAGATGTCATCGCAGATGTACTTCATTACTTCATTGACCTGTTCCTTCGAACCGCCAATCGTGAGAGTGCTGTAAATAAAGCTTTCTTTCTTCATGGGATTTCTCCTTTGAGAGTTGTATCACCGCTCACAGCAGACGGCGGCGGATGTCTCCGCGTGCCATCCCTGTAAGCCGTGAGAGTTGTGTAATGCTGACGCCCTCTTGTGTTACCAGACGGCGCAGCAGCGGGGTTGCGGTGGATTCGGGGTAAAGCTGGATTTCGTGGCATTCCATGCCTGCCGTTGCACGTACAAAGTCACAAAGCTCAGCATCCGTAAAGGCAGGCAGCGGAGAATCCTCCAGAATGCCGCGGGCATTTAATTCTGGCTGCTGGTGGTAGTGCCGCAGCCAATCTAAATCATGCAGTGCAAGCGCGTAGCTTGTGTCTACATGACATAACGGCTTTTTTCGACTAGCAAAGTAGTCAATGTAGCTGCTCCACGGGTAGTCCTGCATATCCTGCACCATTCCGGCAGCGACCGGGTTGCGGTGGATATAGCGCAGTACCCGCAGGAAGTAGCCTTTGGTTGTGACAGGCTGGGATTTGTAACGGCCCTGGAAGAGCGGGCCTGTCCGCTGGTAGCGGCGGTTGTAGTAGGCAACGTACCGTACCCCGATGGCCTTCATCATGTGTTGCAAGGAATCGTTACAATCCTTCGCGAGCAGATGCAGATGGTTGCCCATCAGGCAGTATGCCATGATGATAAAATTTTCATCTGCGCAAAAATCGAGAATATGTAAAAAGTTCAGATTGTCGGCATCATCATTAAAGATGGTCATGCGGTTAATTCCACGGATCATGATGTGATACACGCCGCAGGACGAAAGTTTACGGGCTTTTCTTGGCATCGTCCTGCACCTCCGAGGGTGTCGTTTGGGGCGTCCATTCTTCCGGCTTGTAGGTCAGCAGTTGTATCGCCCGCGAGGCATCCCCTCGTGTCATTTTATGGGTGTCAATTTTGTAATCCGGGGCCAGCTTGTGGATAAGGGCAATTTGCTCATTGGTGATGGGTTGTCTATCCCACTTATAGCGCTGCTTTTTGTCCCAGATATGTTGATATTTAGCATGCTTCTGTTTCAAGTCCTGATACACATAGTCTAATGCAAATTGTAATGGCACCGCACTCTTGGAGCACGCTTTATTTTTCCGCAGGTACACCATGCCGTTAGTCAGCGGTTTGCTGATGCGGTAGGTTACGGTCGGGATAGGCAGTATATAGCCGCCATCCTTGAGTGTAATCCATGCGACATCATGGGTGGTAACACCTTCGCCAAGTGCCATAACGTCTACCTCCTTCTGATTTTGTATCCAGGTATCGGGAATGTCCGCACCTGTAAGTACCTTTATCGGTTCGGTTTCCTCCGGCAACTTTTCCACCTGCTCCTTTTTAGGTTTGGGAGCTAGCGGTTCCTCGCCGATTAGCGTTGCTGCCGTGCATATCGGCATCCTGGAAATGCCCACGCAATCAATAATCTTGCAGGCACTTTTTCCCGGATGCAACCGCAGGCCGCGACCTACCATCTGCGCATACAGGCCGACATTGGTTGTGGCAACCGGGCGGGCCAGCAGAACGGTTTCTGTCATCGGCAGGTCAACACCTTCCGTCAGGACAGCATAGCAGACAAGTACTTTAATTAGGCCCAAACGGTAGGCCTCCAACAGACGTCCTCTATTTTGAGTAGTGCCATCGATAAAGGCCGCGGTACTGGCACCATGCTGGGAATTGAGCAGTGCTGTCACATTTTTGCCCTCTTCAATGGATGGTGCGAAAATGATGGTCTGCCCACGTGCGTTTGAGGTGTAGGCCTCCGCGATACCCGTTGCTGTGCCAGACATAACGCGTGCTATATCTGCGGCATCATAATCGCCAGTATCCTCACGGTACTGCACTGTCCCCAAGTCATACTTGAGATTAACCTGACAAGCTTCTATAGGACTAAGATACCCGTGCTCAATGCCGTATAGGGTGTTATACTCGCACAAAATGTCGTCAAAAGCCACATCCAGGCCGACACCATCACCGCGGATTGCGGTTGCAGTGAAGCCAAAACGAACGGCATTTTTGAAGTACTCAAAAATTTTGCGGTAGGTCGGTGCAGCACTGTGGTGGGCCTCGTCGATGATGATGGTATCGATACTGTAGGGGTTGTACTTGTCGAGCCGCCCCACAAGGCTTTGCACCGAAGCGCTGATGATGGGTTCCCCGTGTGCATGTGTGGTTCCCTGCTCGATGCCGCAGGGAAGGCCTTTGAGGTATTCCAACGGCTGTATCACGAGTTCTTCCCGGTGAGATAAAATCAGTATGTGGTGGTCATTTTCCAGTACATCACAGCGGATGTACTCAGCAAAAATTCGTGTCTTGCCAAGGCCGGTTGCGATAACGCACAGGGCGGCATTTCCCTCGTAGGATTTCATACGCTGAAGGGTGTCAGCCTGATAAGGACGCAACGGTGGTGCCCGCGGGCCGTCATGGCCCTGTTGTAGAGGTGGATTTTTCATAGTCGACTCCTTGGTCACTGGTGATAGTAGTAAGCCTGAATAATTTCGTCCGACCCACTGCCATTGCGGATGATGAAGCGTCCGGGAATAGCAGGGAGCTTTGCGGCACTGCCGTCATCCAAGATAACAATGGAACTCTGTGCATCGGCAGTGTGGCCGCAAATACGACCGTCAAGCTGTGCTTTAAGACTACCCGGAACAGACCCTACGTCGGGGCGCTGAGTTGCCACAAGCAGATGAATACCGAGCGCACGGCCCAGACGGCCAATGGCGAGGAGCTTGTTCGTAATCGAGGCAACTACTGCCTTGCCATCTTTATCACGTCCAGTTGTATCGAGAATCATCGAGGTTTCATCCAGGATAACGACGATTCGATGCAGTTCTTCTCCGGTCGTCTGGACATATTCCTCAAGATTTGCACAGCCAGCGATAGAAAACTCTGTACGGCGATGGTTAAGCTCATGTACAACACTGTCAAGCATCTGCTCAAGGGCAGCATCATCATCTGCATAATGCCCCGTCTTACGATATTCGGGGCCGAAGTCCACACCTTTATAATCGGCGAGGTAGATGTCGTAGCCTTTTTGCGACAGCTGGTAGAGAATCAACAGTGCCAACTGCGTCTTACCCATGCCGGTGGCAGCAGCCAAAAGCCAATGAGGCAGCTGGCTAAAATCAATGCTAACGGGAATGCCTGCCGCATTGATGCCCAAGACGATTTTTGTGTCGCTATCGTCCATATATGTATCTGCCCACGGGATTAGCCGCCCCATAAGGTTGCACCCGGCAACAACACGAAGGTCAAAGAGCTGGTTGTTGCTGCCCTGAGTGATAGAGAGGACGGTCACATTAAGTGCGGATTCGATTGTTGTCCGATTGTCTTCCCAGTATTCGAGCGGGCAGCCTTTAAGGCTGAAAGTAAGCTGTTGAATATTACCATCCCTGTTGGCCTTAACTAGCAGTGGTGCTTCATGCGCCTGGTTGCAGATACCAGCACGCGAAAAATCGTCGTAATATGACCAACTGTGGGGGATATAACCAAAGAGGTAAATGACGCCAAGGCACTCTGCCAGCCATGCAATTACCCGAATAAAATTAACGAACGGTCTAAATACTACCGAAATCACGTCCTCGCCAGAGCCGCCCGAAACCATAATCAGGGCGGCAACTGCGAGTGCGAGGCACAGCAGCACATATTGCTGTGCGGTCTTTGAATCGGTTTGAATACGTCTAAGCCCATTGTGGAACGTATTCATGATATAATTTTTTTCCGTCTGCCATTGCAGGCGATCAGAATCATTACGCATGATTAAATCTCCTTTCAAAATAAATGCCCGTATAGCCTGATAGCACAGCTTTCATCCGCTAGAACGGACAATCATCAATCTCTATTTGCTCAAATGTCGGTGTGGTGCAAGGGTGAAAATACTCGTGAACCGTATAGTCCTTGTGACTGCCGTCGAGGTCAAAAACCCGAACGCAGTTGATGCGCCGCAAGAGCGCGTCCCAAGCCTCCGGCTTTTCGTGCTGCTCGGAAACATACTGCTTCTCCAACGGCAAGTTGGAAATGATGTATGCTTCCGTGTAGCAAGCCTGCTTGTTAGCATACCTACAGGGTAATTCCAAAGGATAGCCATCCAGGTATTGCAGCATGCTATTAAGGGGCAAGCTACTGTGGAACTCATCGAAGAGCATCACTTTCTGCCCCCGGTAGCCATCAAAAGGATGGTGATAGTCAGACACCGCGTAGCAGTTTGAGTATCCGCATCCTTCTTTTACCGACCTAGTTTTTCCTGTGCCAGTAGGGCCAAAGATATAGGTGACTGTCATCTGGCGAAATACATTGCGGTATTTCTCCTCCAGGATGGTCTGCCTTGTCCGGTCAATGTGGGAGATATCTCGCAGGTATTCCGGGTGCTCACCCAGGATTTGCGCATTGTCTGCCCCGGATGCAATCAGTGCATACAGAGTCCGTAAGTCGTTACGGTCGCCCTGCTTGCTGTCAGGGGGTAAACTGCCACTTTCTTCAAACGTGTCAGAGTAGTTTATCCCTTCATGTACTTTTCCCTTGGAGTCGGTATACTTGTAGTGACCGTTTGCATCCTTGTTATACTTAGCACCCTCTTTACGGATGTAAGCATAGTTTTCGGAATTTTTTCCCCATTGAGGCACTTCGATGTGCGCAGTAGGAAACTTGTTCTTTAGGGTTGTGAACATTACAGGATTTTCATATACTAAAAATAAGTGTATGTGATAGGTTCCCTCTTGCCCCACTTCATCAGCCATGCACCAATAAAGGAGCTTGGCTCCTTTTTCAAGAGCAGCCTTGATAACATTATGATCATAGCCATGCTCTTGTGGATTGTTGATTGTCAGCTGGTAACGGCGTGTCGCGTAACCTTTTGCCATATAGTGTACCCAGTACACTACGGACACAAAGCCGCTGTGTACGCTTTAAAGCTTATAGTTATAGGCTTTATGGACTGTACACACAGGTATGGAGGTAATACTAGCTCCATACCTGTGTGGCGGCTTTAAGTCCATAGCGTACGCTTGTCGTTATAAAATTTTCAAGGTGCTGTATGGGTGTTGATTGGTTTACCTCAAAAATGAGACAAGCCCCATTTTTGAGGTGAGGCCGCTAACGCGTCCTACAGTGTGCTTGGAAACCTTAGTCGAGTACCACAATGTTCTCAGGCTTACGGTACTCGTTGTAGAAAATCTTCACTTCGCGTCCCATCAGGTCATGAAGGTTGATTTTAAGTTCGGCCATCTTAGCGTCAGAGAGATACATATCCCTGACGAAGACGCCCTCCCCGTTCTGGGAGGCAATCTCCGTTGCGAGGTAGATGCGGCAGCCGGTGACGGGACGGCCTTCTTTCGTGACAAAGTCACTGCGTCTATAACCAATGATTTTCATGGTTATTTCCTCCTTGGCATTATCGTTATGTTGTTTCCGAAGTACTGTCCTCGCCATTGGTAACTAAGGAATGGTGCCGGATAGATGCAACCAAAAGCAAGTGTGTCGAGCACTGCTGTTGATAGAACCAAACGACATTTCTGTCACCTCCCTTTTCTGATGGAGGAAACGTAAAGCAATATGACAACCGAGAGGATGTATCTTGCTTGTTCGCTCCCTGTGCTTATAATTCTACTCAGTTCGCAAGGGTGGACAATAAAGAAAAGACGAACTTCATTACAAATTTCTTGAATGAAGCTCGTCTTTATAAAGTGCTTTTTTATTTGGTTTGGCCGTTAGATAAGAGCATCCGCTTTGCTCTACCTAATGAAAGTCTTTCATCAAGCAAGCTGTCAAGCAGAGCAGGAACGCCGTCCATGTCTCCATCCATCGGGTGCATATAGACACCATTAACACCAGGATGTGTATGACCAACTAACTCCTCGTAAACCCAGTTGCTAAAGTGATTTTTGTAGATTGAGCTAAAGGTATGTCGCAGCTCATACGGCGTAATATAAGGGATACCGTTATACCTGCAATAGATCCCCCAGCGTTTACGGTAGCATAGTTGACCAGTGCTTCCAAAGACCCTCTCATGAGGGTCTAACGGAGTGACTCGATAGACTTGTTGACTTTCTAAAAGCATACGTGTATATCGAGTCTGCGGGAAGTCGCGTGCGGCAAATTCGTTCTTCCCATTTGTAGTGATGCCTTTAGCATTGATGGCACGGCGTATATGTATATAATCATTGTCAATATCGCCCCACTCAAGGCCCATCAATTCACCAGGACGTAACCCTGTAACGACTTGGAATCGATATGCATAGATTAAGCTGTCTTGACAAATCGTACCATTATAAGGCACCTGAGATTCGGTGAATAAGATGTTAAGCGAAGAAACGTCAAGTGCTTGCTTTTGACCTTTTTTGGCGTTTGAGGGAATTTTAATGTTTGATGTACGCAAATCGTTCCGGATATCGGCACAGTCCAAATAATTACAGAATCCAGATAAATCGCCGCGCATATTTTTAAGACTTTTTTGACTAAGATTGTGCTTTCTGTATGCGGTATAGATAACTCGCTTTAAATCCTGCTTAGTTAGTAGCATAACCGGGACTTTGCCAATTATAGGTTTAATGTGGTTGTTATACCTGTTGCGGATGGTGTAGATGTTTGTGGTTTCGAGTGCCTTATCTTGGAGGTAGCGCTCAAACACGGTATCAACCGTTGTACGTTCGCTGACGCTAAATGGGCAAGCTCCAGACAACCACGAGGTTGCATTTTGGGCGCAGATCTTTCGGCCTTTGTCACCCGGGACGCTTGAATAAAAAGACTTTCGGACACCGTTCTTTTGGAGGTTGATTTTCCAAACGTGCTTTTTCTCAACCCAGATTGCGCGAGAAATCATTTTACTTTGTGTGGTATACATGCGGACTCCTTAGAGCCGGCCATTTTATGTGACTGGCTCGATGAAAATAGTGTAGTAATCGTCCTTATTGATATTCAACAACCTTCCGATGCGTGCGATTTCCTCTGCCGAAAAGAGCGAATATCCGTTCATCTTCTGCGACAATGCTTGCGGGGAAATGCCGATGGCCTCCGCGACATTGTAGCAGGTAAAGCCTGCGCGGATGATTTCGGACCGCAAATTCAAATATTTGCCTTTCATGATAATAATCTCCTTTGAGTAATTTTCAGTAGGTGGCTTTATTATCATGATATTCAGTTCGCACGTACTGGCAAGAGGGGTATCACCAACTTTTTTATTTATTCTTGCAAGCAGGTGCTGTACCACACTTTTTATATGAAGAGTACCACACTTTGTACCACACAGATATAAAAATACCCTTTAATGAAATCCATACCAGTGATAAAATTATCGTTAGTACGTATTGCATTAAAGGATATTTGTAGAATGATAGAAGTTCGATTCCCGTACGGGTCACCAAAAAGCACTA
>OGZW01003200.1_pt1 | contig 12292 bp, 9 predicted proteins | sample 1577001 | NCBI WGS metagenome assembly OGZW01 (sample SAMEA3541519, study PRJEB24748) | human gut metagenome | biome: human gut; feature: human-associated habitat; material: faeces | place: China | collected 2012 | reverse complement strand
AAAGTTAAACATTACATGCGCCAGCGCTACCCTTTTAGCAGTAATATTGGCACGCAGCGAAGCAAGCACCGCCGTAATGCAGGTGCCGATATTATCGCCAAGAAGCACGGGAATTGCGCCTTCCAGCGGAATAAGCCCCTGATTGGCAATGGCAATTAAAACGCCGATTGTTGCGCTGCTGGACTGAATGACCATGGTCATTACAAGGCCTACGCCCACGCCGAGAATCGGGTTATCTGAAAAGCGGCCTATAAAATCAATAAAGCCCTGGTATTCGCGCAGCGGCATTACGGAATCGCTCATCATTTCCATGCCCAGCATTAAAATGCCGAAGCCCAAAATTACCTGGCCGATATATTTGCCGCGCTGGCGTTTTGCCAAAAGATGCACGGCAAAACCGATAGCAAGAAACAGAGTGATGTAATCGGTAAGCTTAAAGGCAATAAGCTGTGCCGTCATGGTTGTGCCGATATTGGCACCCATTACAACGCCGAAGGCCTGCTTTAAATTCATCAGTCCTGCGTTTACAAAACCAACCGTCATTACCGTTGTGGCACTGCTCGACTGCAAAATACCTGTTACAACGGCGCCAAGCGCAACAGCCACCGGCAGAACGCCTGTCAGCTTTTCCAGTATTTTTTGCAGCTTCTCGCCTGCGGCACGCTGCAGGCCTTCGTCCACGGCAAGGCCACGACGCCGTACCTGCTCGCCAAGATCAAGGACCTCACCGGCGGCGACAGCCTGGATTCCAACATCCAGCTCGTGTTCAACAACGCCCGCCTCGGCGCGGCGGCGGCGGTGGAGCTCGCCAAGCTCGAAAAGTGAGAGTTTTTCTCGTCTATCTCGCCGCGATCAATCTAATTACTTTCTGCGTCTACGGCGCAGACAAGCGCCGCGCTAAAATTCCGGGCGCGCGGCGCGTGCCGGAAAAGACTCTGTTTGCACTCGCGCTGCTGCTCGGCAGCGCGGGTGCTCTTTTCGCCATGCGGGTCTTTCACCACAAAACGCGGCACTGGTACTTCAAGTTCGGCATTCCGGCCATCCTGCTGCTCCAGCTTGCGGCGGGCGGGGCCGCGTGGTGGTACTGGGGAAAATAATTTTGCGGAAATTTCGGTTTCCGCGGAACAAAACGGCGAAGCGCGCCGTCTAAATAGAATAACGAAGAACGGGAAGATGAAGAATTTCTAAAATTTTTTATTTTCCCGTTTCTTTTAAGGTGCAGGCGTGGTAGAATACGGCTGTATGAGAAGGGCCCTGCACGCAGGGCAAACAAAAAACGAAAGGATGAAGATCACATGAAGAAATTTCTCTCCTTGCTATTGGCTATGACCATGGTCATGAGCCTCATCGTCCTGCCCGCAAGGGCGGAGGGGGAATTGCAAGGTACCGCCAGTGGTACGTTGAACATTAAGAACAATACAGAAGTAATTACCTCTCTTACTGTTGCAAAGTCCTCCAGTGTTACTCTTTCGGCTGATATTACTACTCCTGCTCTGAAATACAATGATCAGGACGTTACTTCCCCGACCACCACGTATAAGTGGAGCAGTAGCGATCCCAACATTGTTTCAGTAAACGAAAACACCGGTGCTTTGACGCTTACAAAAGGCGGAGACGCAACAATTACTTGTACGGCAACTCTGAGTGGTAGTACAACCGTTGGAAGTGGGAGTGCGACTGTGCAGGGCACCCTTTCTAATTCAGTCCCTGTCACCGTGGTTGATTGCACCGATGGTGTTGCGTCCTTCACGGTCAACGGAAAGCAGTATTCTGTCAGTAGTGGTTCTATAGATGTTTATAAGGTTGGTGATGCCGCACTTACCAAAGAAAGCTTCACGAATATCCAGTATAGAACAAACTATACAGGAAATACCGGCGAAATTTCCTATACATCGAATAACAACAGTGGCACTTTAAGCGTTCCTGTTAAATATAATGATTCCTTAACTGGCACAACTTCTATCTCCATCACCGAGAAAAAGGTCGATGCGCCGACGGTTACGGTCACTTCTCCGTCCGCTGCCCCGTACTATGCCGGGCGGAACATCACCTTCACCGCAACCAGCACCAATGCACCTTCTGGTGCTCAGTATATTTGGACGTACAAGAAGGACAATGGCACTGAAACGACTTTGTCCACGACGACCCAAAACACTCTTACAACTAATGCATTTACCACTGCGGGCAGTTATGTTGTGTCCTGCAAGATTAAGTTCGGCACTGCTGAAACGTCTGCTGCATCGGCATCGGCTGTCGCGGTTTCTGCTGACCCCTATGTTCCTACCCGTGACGCAAGAGACTATCCCTATTCGTTCACTTTGACCCGCAGCAGCGCCGTTGGTAGTATCCAGACGAAGACTCTCTACTCTCCGTATCTTCAGAATAAAGACACCGCTTCTGATAAAATAACGAGCGGCTTTAACGTCACTTGGAGTTCCAGCAATCAGAATGTTGCGACGGTTTCCGGCGGCGTTGTGAGCGCCGGCTCAACTACCGGCACAGCGACAATCAGCGCAGTCATTACCTACAACGGCAAGACTTATCCTGCTGTGACCTACACGGTCAACAACTATGTGCTTTCTGCCGACCTGACCCGTCAGGTGTACTACGGCAACCCTGTCACCTACAGCTACAGCGACCTCATCGAAGCAGCTAACAAGGCGCTGAGCGGCAGCTATGGCTACGGCTCCTACTACGGCACGGTCACCACGATCGTCAGCGCATCCGCGCCCGTTAGCCTCAGTAATCTCGGCACGTTCACCGGCAGCATCAGCAATAACTCCGGTTATATTTATGCAACAGCTTCTTACAGTGGCCGCGGCAAGGCTCCTATCACCGCAACGGTCAAGACCTCTACGAATCAGCCCGTTACCGTCACCCTGAACATCCCTGTGGTCCCCATCCCGAGGACCTTTGATTCTCTGACGGCCGAGCCGGTCACGACCAATTACACCACCTCGATCAACAACTATCGCATCACCTTCCCCTCGACCTACAGCACCTACTACGTGGTCCAGAAGAACGGCACGACCGCGCCCGACTACGCGACCGTTAGCCTCGGCAACCCGTACAGCGCGGGAAGCCAGTACACCCTGTCCAGCGCGGATTTCGGCACGAACGGCACCTGCACGCTGTATGTCATCGCCACCAACAACTACACCTACGGCAGCAGCTACGGAATGTACTATTCCGGCGCCATCACCGTTTCCCAGACCAACTACAACATCAACTACAACGGTGTGGCGGGCGAGACGGTGCAGTTCAAGCACGCGGACTTCACCAACTTCATGAATGAGGTCTCCCAGGCCCGCGGCGACGCCAGCAAGACCGGCTCCTACCCCTATGTCACCTTCAACTATGTGACCTTCAACTATCCCACGAGCACCCAGGGCACGCTGTACTACAACGGCACGGCCATGTCCAACAGCAGCTACTCCGGCAGCTTCAACTCCCGCACGCAGATCACCAACCTGGACAACGTGACCTTCGTCCCCTACGCCAGGACGAGCGCCAAGTCCATCCCGCTGACCTTCACCCTCAGCGTGACCAAGTACGGCGCGAACGGCGCGGTCGTCAACCGTGACCTGAAGTACACCGGCACCGTGGTCGTCAGCATCGTGCGCGAGGATATCAAGTACACCGCTGCCCCCGGCGACACCATCCGCTTCACCGACAGCGACTTCCTCAATTATCTGCGCACGCAGAACGGCTTCAACTCGAACTACTACAGCATCGACTATGTGACGTTCGACCAGAGCGCCGTCAACGCCCTGAACGAGGGTGTGCTCTACGCCTACTCCACCGGCTACAACGCCGTCAAGACCACCGATAAGTTCTATTACACCACCACGAGCTACAACCAGAACGCCCTGAGCGATGTGACCTTCCGCGCCAGCGCCTACGCCAAGACCGGCACGACCGTCTACATCCCCTTCACCATCTACGCCCGCTACGGCACGACCGGCACCGGCACCCGTCAGGTGAGCGGCACCGTGGCCATCAAGCTCGCGCAGACGATGAACTTTGTCGACGTGAAGCCGACCGACTACTTCTATGACTCCGTGAAGTGGGCCGTGAACAGCAACATCACCAAGGGCACTTCCGCCACGACCTTCTCCCCGTACAAGACCTGCACCCGCGCGGAGATCGTGACCTTCCTGTGGCGCGCCGCCGGCTCCAAGACCCCGACCATCACCCGCAACCCGTTCACCGACGTGGCTCCCTCCATGGGCATGGATTACTACTACGCCATCCTGTGGGCCAGCCAGAACGGTATCGCCGCCGGTACGTCTGCCACGACCTTCTCCCCGAACGCCACCTGCACGCGCGCGCAGATCGTGACCTTCCTGTGGCGCTACAGCAACAAGCCCGCCGGCTACTACTCCAACCCCTTCACCGATGTGAACAAGGCCGAGCACGCGGCGTATTATGACGCCATCCTCTGGGCCGTCGGCAAGGGCATCACCAAGGGCACCACCGCCACGACCTTCTCCCCCTATGGCACCTGCACCCGCGGCGAAGCTGTGACCTTCCTCTACCGCGCCGTCAACGGCAAGTAAGAAGCTTGTAAAAATGCCGTCCCGCAAGGGACGGCATTTTTTATTTCCGGTCTGTAAACTTTCCCGCAAACGCCTTTACGGACGTAAAAAAAGCGTGTAGAATGGCAGCATCAAGAATTTAGGAGTGTTTTTTGTGAACAAATTCCGCGATGCCCTTTATCGCTTCATGTATGGCCGCAACGGGGTGGACGCGCTGAACTGGGCGTTGTTCGCCGTCGAGCTGGTGCTGAGCCTGCTCAGCTCGTTCGTGCGCGTGCAGGCCGTGGCCGCCACGCTGTACTTCCTGTCGGCCGTGCTGATGTTCATTGTGCTCATCCGCATTTTTTCGCGCAACCTGACGCAGCGCCGCGCCGAAAACGCGAAATTTCTCGCGTGGTGGATGCCGAAGGCGAACGCCATGCGCGGGGCGAAGGCCCGCCGCGCCGACAAAGCGCACAAATATGTCCGCTGCTCCTGCGGCGCCTACTGCCGCGTGCCGAAGGGCGTCGGCAAGGTCGAGCTGACGTGCCCGAAGTGCGGCCGGAAAAAGGTCATCAAGGCGTAACAGAAAAAATCCGTCCCGAGGGGCGGATTTTTTTGTAAGAAAACCGGTCTTCCGCCGTCTTATAGACAGAAGGGGGGTGAGGGCGCTGACGGATTTTGAAGAGGTGTACGCCGTGTACTTTGACGATGTGTACCGCTATCTTCTCTCGCTGTCAGGGAGCGAGAGCGTCGCCGAGGAGTTGACGAGCGAGACGTTTTTCCGCGCGATGGACGCCCTCGACCGCTTTCGGGGCGAGTGCAGCGTGCGCGTCTGGCTGTGCCAGATCGCAAAGCATCTCTACTATTCGCACCTGCGGCGCGAGCAGCGCCTTGCCCCGCTCGAAGACTGTCAGATCGCCGAGGAGAGCCACGAGGAGGCCGTTGAGGACCGCAGCGAGGCCGCGCGCATCCAGGAATTGCTGCACGCGCTCAGAGAGCCGTACAAGGAGGTCTTCATGTGGCGCGTGTACGGCGAGAAGAGCTTTCGCGACGTCGGCGCGCTCTTCGGCAAGACGGAAAACTGGGCATGCGTGACCTACCACCGCGCCAAGCGCATGATCTGCGAGGGATTGGAGGACTGAAATGAACAAGGATTGCAGCATCGTGCAGGATCTTCTGCCGCTCTACGAGGAAGACATGCTGCGCGAGGAGACGAAGGAATTTGTGGACGGACATTTGGTGCAGTGCGCGGCCTGCCGCGCCAAGCTCGACGCGCTGAAGGCGGACGTGAAGCCCGCGCCCGTCAGCGCGCAGCCGCTGCGCGACTTGAAGCGGCAGCTTCGGCGCAAAAAGCTGACCGCCGTGCTGCTGGCCGTCGCGCTCGCGCTGACGCTGGCCACGGCGGGGTTCGCGTACCTCACCGCACCGCAGTATCTGCCGTATGACGAGACAGAGTGGATGATCACGCGCTCTCCCCGAGCGCTCGCGGACGGCTCGATCATGTCGGATGGGCTGACCGATCTCAGCGGCATTGAGAGCATTTCCGTCAATCTGCTCACGCCTGTGTCCGGCACAAAGGTCACGAGTACGCAGGACCCGGACAGCGGCAAGACGGTCTACTTCATCACCGCATGGCGCACGCCGCTCGACACGTGGTGCGGCACCTTTGACGTGTCGGACACAGGCGACCACGCGCAGCGCGAGGCAAACGCGCTGCTGGACGCGCTCGGCGAGACGGAGTCCGCACGCACGCTCTTCACGCTCGACGCCACGAACTGCACGGCGATCTACTATTCGCCAAACAATGGGCAGGACGATGTGCTGCTCTGCGGCAGCAGGGACGGCGGTGTGATCTCGCTGCCGAGATTGGCGTTGGGCTATTACGTTTTGCTATCATTGACACTTTTTATTACGCTGGGTATTGCATTTCTCATCTGCCGCAAGAAAAAAGCAGGCAAGGCGCTCGGCTATCTTGCGCTTGCTCCCGCGAGCTATCTCGCAGGGCACCTGCTCGTCAAAGGGCTCACGACGACGAGCTATCAGATGCAGCGCGACTTTTCCCTCATCGCTTTTGCCGCTGTGCTGATCTATTCTGCCGTGCTGTTGGCGCTCAGTCTTCTTCAGCAGAAGCGTGAAGATCATGACCACCCATAGACCGACGCGCTGAGCCGCCCCAAAGGAGACCGTTATGACCGCAGCCTCCGAAAAGGCGGTCCCGCAGTTCAGGCAGCCGCTTTCGGCAAAAAGGAGGAGAGCGGGCCTTTTGGCCCGTTCTCCTCCTTCAAATTTAATTGCCTTTACTGCGCATTCAGGATGTTCATGAATTCTTCGCCCGTGATCGTCTCCTTCTCGTAGAGGTACTGCGCCAGCTCATCGAGCTTCGCGCGGTTCTCGGTGAGAATGTTCACAGCCTTTTCGTGCTGCGCTTTCACCAGCTCCACGACGCGCTGGTCGATCTTCGTCTGCGTTTCGGCAGAGCAAGCGAGCGATGCGTCGCCGCCGAGATACTGATTGTTGACGGTCTCGAGCGCGACCATGTCAAAGTCGTCGCTCATACCGTAGCGTGTGATCATCGCGCGGGCGAGCTTCGTCGCCTGCTCGATATCGTTCGACGCGCCGGTCGTGACGGAGTGGAACACGACCTCCTCCGCGGCGCGGCCGCCGGTCAGCGTGGCGATCTTGTTCTCCATCTCGGTTTTGCTCATAAGATAATGGTTGCCCTCTTCGATCTGCATCGTGTAGCCCAGCGCGCCCGAGGTGCGCGGCACAATGGTGATCTTCTGCACGGGGGCGGAGTGCGTCTGCATCGCCGCCACGAGCGCGTGGCCGATCTCGTGGTAGGAGACGATCTTCTTCTCCTCGTCGGTCATGATGGCGTTCTTCTTCTGGTAGCCCGCAATGACGACCTCAATGCTCTCCTCTAAGTCTGCCTGCGTAGCAAAGCGCCGGCCGTCGCGCACGGCGCGCAGCGCCGCTTCATTCACGATGTTGGCAAGCTCCGCGCCCGAAGCGCCGCTCGCCATGCGCGCGATCTTGTTGAAATCGACGTCCTCGGCGACCTTGATCTTCTTGGCGTGGACCTGCAAAATGGCCTCGCGGCCCTTGAGGTCGGGAAGCTCGACCGGCACGCGGCGGTCAAAGCGGCCGGGGCGCGTGAGCGCGGGGTCGAGGGACTCGGGGCGGTTGGTCGCAGCTAAAATGATGACGCCGTTGTTGCCCTCAAAGCCGTCCATTTCGGTGAGAAGCTGGTTTAAGGTCTGCTCGCGCTCATCGTTGCCGCCGTACTGCCCGCCGCTGCGCTTCTGGCCGATGGCGTCGATCTCGTCGATAAAGACGATGCAGGGGGCCTTCTCCTTGGCCTGCTTGAAGAGGTCGCGCACCTTGCTCGCGCCCATACCGACGAACATCTCGACAAATTCCGAGCCCGACATGGAGAAGAACGGCACGTTTGCCTCGCCTGCGACCGCCTTGGCAAGCATCGTCTTACCCGTTCCCGGAGGGCCGACAAGGAGGATGCCCTTGGGCATCGACGCGCCGATCTCCTGATACTTGCTGGGGTCGTGCAGGTAGTTGACGACCTCGGTGAGATTCTCCTTGGCCTCGTCCTCGCCCGCGACGTCATCAAACTTGATGCCCTCGGCAGACTTGACATACACCTTGGCGTTGGACTTGCCCATGTTGAACATCATGGAGTTTCCGCCGCCGCCCATTTTCTCCATCATCTTGCGCGAGAGGATCTGCCCCAGCCCGATGAAGATGAGGATCGGCAGCACCCAGCCGAGGATGCTGACGAGCAGCGACGTCTGCTCAATCTCTTCGCCCGTGGTGGAAACGCCTGCGTCAAGCAGACGCTGGACCAAACCGTCGTCCGGCACCATTGCGGTCTTGTAGACGGTCTTTTCATCGCTGTCGGTAAAGAGGATGCGGTTGGACTGCTCCTGGATCTCGACCTTGCCGACCTCGCCCTGTTCGGTCATGGTGACAAAGGTGTTGTAATCCACCTCCTTGATCTGGTGCTCCGCGATCCAGGGCATGGCAATGAAGTTGAAGAGCATCACGAGCAGCATCGCGACAAAGTAATAGTACAGCAGCGGTTTTTTCGGGGACTTGACTTCATTCATAGGGGGCATCGCTCCGTTTCCTGAAAAATTTTTCCCTTCAGCCCCCGTTTTTCGGAGAGATTGCATACAAACGGGGAAAATTGAACATAGCGAAAACCGAAGGTTTTTGTTACGCTGGTAGCATAGAATGAAAAATTCCAACTGAAATTAAAAGGCAGTATAACACGGCGTTTTTCGCTTGTCCAGCGGGAGAAGCAAGTGTTTACAGTTTGGATACAAGGAGGATGCAGGATGAAGAAAAGAACAAAGGCTGCCATGGCCGTTTCCGCCGCCGCAGCCGTTTACGGTGTGGCGGCATATGGCGCGACGAAGGCGCTGATGGATGTGGCGATGAAGCGGGATCTGCCGCAGCATCTGCACGGCAAGGGCTCGCATCTGACCGGAGAGCGCGAGGATGAGGGCTATCGCGCGGCGCAGCGCGAGGCGGCGCAGAAGCTCGGCACCTCGCATACCGAGACGGTGCTGCTGCGCAGCCGCGAGGGGCTCACGCTTGTGGGGCACCTGCGCAAATGCGAAAACGCCGAGCGCATCCTCATAGCCTTTCACGGCTGGCGCTCGGCGTGGTATCGGGATTTTGGTCTCCTCTCGGAATTCTGGGAAAGAGAACGGTGCAGTGTGCTCTATGTGGAGCAGCGCGCACAGAACGAGAGCGAGGGCGCTTATATCGGCTTTGGCCTCACGGAGCGCTACGACTGCCTCGACTGGGTGCGCTGGGTCGTGGACCACTGCGGCAGTGACCTGCCCATCTATCTCACGGGCGTCTCCATGGGTGCGACGACAGTGCTCATGGCTGCCGGCATGGGGCTGCCCGATGCGGTGCGCGGCGTGATCGCTGACTCGGCCTACACGTCCCCACAGGATATCTGGCAGTATGTGATGGGCCACAACCTACACCTGCCGACGATGCTCGCAACCCCCATTGCCGACGGCATCTGCAAAAAGCGCCTCGCCGCAGGCGCGGGCAGCTGCTCCACGCTTGTTTCGCTCGCGGAGACGGACGTACCGGTCCTGCTCATCCACGGCGAGGACGATCATTTTGTCCCGCTCAGGATGGCGCGTGAGAACCTCAGCGCCTGCCACTCGCCCTGCGAGCTGCTGGTGGTGCCCGGCGCGGATCACGCGATGAGCTATTATATGGATAAGGACACCTACGAGGAGGCGACGCGCCGCTTCTGGCAGCGCTGCGAGAGCGCGGGGGACGAAGCGCGTTAAGCGTCGTTCTCTATCGCCCGCTCGAGCGCGGCAAAGCGCTTCGACGGGCGATAGAGGAATGCGGCGATGCAGATGAGCAGCGCCGTTGCGCCAAGGCTGACCGGGTAGACGGTCATGATGGTCTGGAAGGTCATGCTCTGCGGGAAAACGAACTTGACCCACGCGATGCGGATGCCGCACACGCCGAGCATCGTCAGCACAGCGGGCACGAGCGAGATGCCGAAGCCGCGCAGATAGCCGGAGAGGACCTCGTAGAACAGCGAGAACGCATAGGCCGGCAGGATCGTCGACAGGCGGACATAGCCGAGGGCGACGACATCAGGATCGCTGTTGAAAATGGAGAGCAGCGGTCTTGCGAACACCAGTACCACCGCGACGGCGAGGAAGGTCGCCGCGCCATCCTCCAGAAGGCTGAGCTGCATCGTCTTTTTACAGCGCCTGATCTGGCCCGCGCCGTAGTTCTGCCCGACAAAGGTCGTGCAGGCCTGGGAGAAGGAGTTGAGCACGTCGTAGGCGAGGATCTCGATGTTGAACGCCGCGCTCGACGCCGCGATCACCACCGTGCCGAGGCTGTTGATGGCCGACTGGATGACGATGTTGGCGACGGAGAACACCGCGCTCTGCACGCCGGCCGGAAGGCCGATGCTCAAAATGCGCTTTAGGCTCGTGCCGTCGATGCGGAGCAGCCTCCACTCCACGCGCACGCACTTGTCCGTGCGCGTGAGCCTGCGGTAGAGCAGCAGCGCGCTCACGGCGTTGGCCGTGACCGTCGCGATAGCGACGCCCTCCACCGTCATATGCAGCGCGATGACAAAAAAGAGATTCAAAAGCACGTTCAGAACGCCCGAAACGGCGAGCGCCGCGAGCGGGACCTTGGTATCGCCGACGCTGCGGAAGATGGCCGCTTCGAAGTTATAGAGCAGGATGACAGGCATTCCGAGCAGGTAGATGCGCAGATACATGAGCGCATAGGGAAACACATCGTCCGGCACGTTGAGCACGCTCAGCAGCGGCGCGGCGATGAGCTGCCCGAGCAGCGAGACCACCGCACCGCCGAGCACGGAGAAAATGATCGACGTGTGGACCGCGTGCCTGACCGCCTTTTCATCCCCGCAGCCGATGGCGGTGGCGATGACGACGTTCGCGCCCAGCGCAATGCCGATGAAAAGATTGACAATGAGGCCGATGATGGGACTGTTCGCGCCCACGGCCGCGACGGCCAGCGTGCGCGCATCGCCCGTGAAGTTGCCGACGATGGCGATATCCGAGGCGTTGAAGAGCTGCTCCAGGATCGCCGTGGCTGCCACAGGCAGCGCAAAGAGCGGCAGCTTGTTCCAGATCGGACCATGAAGCATATCGATCTCGTGTTTTTTGACTTCTGCCATGAGGAAAAAAGGCCCTCCTTTATATAATATCGTAAGATCATGATCTTAAAAGCGGCTTAGAACCGATATAGTATAGCGCCGCTTTCCCAAAATAGCAATAGTTTTCTTTCGTCCGCGCAGCCCCTTTCGGAGCGCTGCGCGGACGTTCCCTTTTCCTTGACACACCGGGGAAAACGCTGTAATATAAGCGCGGATTCGACCGGATATGCCACAAGACATTTGAGGTGCCTATGGACTACTATCTTTTGACTGAGCTGACTGCGCGCGTCGCCTATCATATGGCGCTGAGCGGCGCGGAGACCTTCCGCATCGAGGAGACGATGCGCCGCATCATCGGCGCTTACGGCATCGAGTGCCAGGCCTTCGCCATCCCGAATTGCGTGATGGTGAGCCTCGAGGCTGCCAACGGCAAGCCCCTGATGGTGATGAAGCGCGTGGGCTTCCACGGCAATGATCTGGAATCGGTGGAAAAGCTCAACGCGCTCTCGCGCCGCATCTGCGCGGAGACGCCCCCGCCCGAGGTGGCGGCGCAGTGGCTCAAAGAGACGCTCGCCGGGCGGCGCAGCTACTCGACGCCCATTTATTACCTCGGCAATTTTCTTGCTGCGGCAGGCTTTTGCCCGGTTTTCGGCGGCACGCTGCGAGACAGTCTCTTCGCCGGGCTGATGGGGCTTATCATCGGCTTTGTCACGCGGCAGATGGACAAGTGGGAGACGAATCCCTTCTTCAGCACCATCGCGGCAGCCTTCGCAATGGCGGTGCCCGCGTATCTCGCCGCTGGCTTCCATCTCATTGACTATGTCGACGCGGTCATCATCGGCTCGTTGATGATCCTGGTCCCCGGCCTTCTCATCACGAACTCGATGCGCGATATCATCTACGGCGACACGAACTCGGGCATCAACCGCATCGTGCAGGTGCTGCTCTCGGCCCTTGCCATCGCGATGGGGACCGCGGCAGCGTGGCAGGTGACATCCGGGGTGTACGGCATCACGGCGTCCGCGGGCTCGGCGTCGCATCCCGCGTGGGCGCAGGCCGTCATGATCTTCATCGC
>OGZW01003197.1_pt1 | contig 12295 bp, 10 predicted proteins | sample 1577001 | NCBI WGS metagenome assembly OGZW01 (sample SAMEA3541519, study PRJEB24748) | human gut metagenome | biome: human gut; feature: human-associated habitat; material: faeces | place: China | collected 2012 | reverse complement strand
GAGGGCGCCAAGGCCGCTACATACACGACCTACCTGTTCGGCGAGGGCGCCTTCCGCTATGCCGACATCGGCGTCGCCCGCCCCGTGTTCAACGGCCGCGACGAGCTTAAGCGCGGCGGCACCAGCTATCTCGGCTACCGCCTGCGCGAGGCCATCCACCCCAACGGCTTCAACTTCACCGCCCCCAAGGAGACCGCCACGGGCAACCCGAACAAGGGCAACCCCGTCATCTCGCCGACCGACGCCCAGCTCGCCACCGCAGGCAACTGGACGCTGGCCTACACCGAGCACCGCGCCATCCCGTTCATGAAGCTCGTCACCCCGGGCGTCGCTTAGAACATGCTTAGCGACGAGGACAAGCTGAAACAGGTCTGTGCCCTCACGGGAGCAGGGCAGGAGGCAGACGGCGGGCTGATCGCTGCCTACCTGTCTGCCGCCCGCTCCCTGATTCTGGAGACGCGCAACCCGTTTTCCGACGACCCGGAATCGGTCGCATGGGAGCCTCGATACGACTCCCTGCAGTGCCTTATGGCTGCGGATATGTACAACTGGCGCGGGGCCGACAACGAGATTACGCACGTCGAGAACGGAATCACCCGAACCCGCTCGAACGCAGGCGTCTCCAAGCAGCTCCTGCAGCGCATCGTCCCGCGATGCAAGTCGAGGTCCGTCCAGTGAGGTGCATGGAGCGCAACAGGCGCGCCATGTGGCTCTCGAAGCCATCGCGCACCGAAATCATGGACGGCGAGTACGGCACCGGAGAGTACGTAAACGGCTGGTCCGACCCGGTCGAGGTCCGCGTGAACGCGTCCGCCCCCAGCGGCGACAGCTCCTCAAGCCCGTTTGGAACGCAGGTCGCCTACGACCTGCAGCTCGTGGCCGACTCGAACCTCTGGGGCATCGACGAGGGCGACCGCATGTGGCTCGGCGAGAGGCCCGAGCTGCTGGCTGACGGCCAGCCCTCCATGGCTGGCGCATACGAGGTCAAGCGCGTGTCCCCGTCGCTCAACTACTGCGCGTTCGGACTCACAAGGGTCGACGGACGATGAACCTCAAGGCGGAGCTGTCGTACAGCTCGCTCGCGGCGCTGGAGAAGCAGCTTCGCGGGTACGCGGACGGACTCGACGAGAAGTCGGGCCAGCTCGCGGAGGAGCTTGCCGAGACTGCCGTTTCCGCAGCTAAGGAGAAGTGCCCCTCCGAGAGGGTGACTGAAACCATCGGATCGCGCAGGACGGCAGACGGCGCCGAGGCGTTTGCAAACGGTCCCATGCTCTCGCCCTCTGACGGCTCATACGAGGTTCCCCTGAGCCACATCCTTGAGTTCGGTTCGGGCATCCGTGGAGACGCCGCATATGGCGCGGAGAACGGCTACACGGTCAACCAGAGCGGCAGGGGAGAGTCCGGCTGGACCTACCCGAAGGACGACGGGACGTTCGGGTTCACGCACGGACACGTCGCAAGCCGATTCATGGGCGCCGGAGCGGACGAGGCGCGTTCAGAGGTCATCAGCACGGCCAAAAGGATTTTCAAGTCATGAACGACCACTCCACCCGAATCTTCAACTACGTGCGCCAAGAGGTGACCAAGAGGTGCCCGAAATGCACCGTCACCTCCAGCGCGATCAACTCAAAGGACTCGAAACTGCCCGCGCTCCTAATCAAGTTCCGGTTCCCCGGAGAGGACGAGAGCACGCGCGACAGCTCCGGCGTGGAGCTGTGGACGCGCACGGCGGTAGACGCCCAGTCGTTTTCCGGCACGAGCGTTTTCGAGGCACGAAACATCCTAGTTGCAGCGGACGAGGCGCTGGCCCGTTGCGGTTTCCGCAGGTCGAATTGGACAGAAGTCGCCGATCCCGACCCCAGCGTCCGCCGTCTCGCTGCGACTTGGCGCGCAAAGCTCGACAAGTCGGGCACCGTTGCGCCTTGGTAACTTGAAAGGAAAATACATGGCAGCATCCACCACCCCCACTGCAACCATCAACACCTACTTCTTCCACTTCAAGGGCCTGACCGCCGCCCCCACCGCGACCGACTTCGCCAAGGCCGAGAATGTCGTCAACATCAAGAGCTACAGCGACCTCGGCGGCGAGCCTAACAACCTCGACGCCACCACGCTCGCCGACGACACCCAGAAGAGCATCAAGGGCGTCAAGAAGCTGGAGGCCGTCAAGATGACCGCCAACTACACCAAGGGCGATTCCACCAAGCTCGCTGACCTTGAGAAGCTTGGCGAGGGCGAGTGGTGGGCAATCGTCATGGGCGTCAACGCAGCTGGCAAGCCCGACGGCCACGACGGCATCTACTACTGGCAGGGCGGCCTGAGCTACTACGAGAACGGCGGCGAGGTCGACAAGGTCCGCGAAACCACCATCGTCGTCTCCACCGTCACCGCGCCCAAGCTCCTGCCGGACGCTGCCTAGACAGAACAGAACCGATAGGGATTGCAAACCGAAAGAAAGGTAAGACATGGACGAGAACACCGAGAACACTGAGACTGCCGAGGACATCAACATCGCTGCCAAGGCGCTTGAGGACATCAAGGGCCACGACAAGATCGTCATCGAGGACGAGGAGACCGGCACCGAGTACACCCTGTGCTACTCCCGCAAGATGGTCAAGGACATGGAGAAGAAGGGCATCACGTCGCAGTACGCCACCGAAATGCTCTCACATAGCACCCTGACCTCCCTTGAGAAGTTCATCAGCGACTTCGTCATGCCCGCGTTCAAGAAGGGGCAGCCCAAGATTACCTTCAACGAGGTTCTTGGCATCTGGCAGGGTATCGAGGATAAGCCGTACATGATTGCACTGCTCGTCGCGCTGTTCAACCAGCCGATGACCGCGCTTATCGAAAACCCTACCGAGTCCCGAATGAAGTTCCGTCTGGTCTAGCCGGGGAAGATAAGACACCTTCCGTTGGAGGGGAGCGCTACACGGGCGAGTGTCCTCTGGGACATGCGTTCGATATGGCGCTCCCCTCCGCCATTTCATTCGGGATGACCGTCGAGCAGTACTGGGACGGAGACCCTTGGCTGTACGCCGCCTTCAAGGAGTCCCAGAGGCAGCGCGACGAGCGAGGAGAGTGGGAGCGCTGGCAGATGGGACTCTACGTCTACAACTCCATCGCCTCGCTCGTCCCTGCGCTCAACCCGTTCGTCAAGAATGCCGACCCCGAGCCTTACCCGGAGGAGCCTTACGGCATCGCGTCCGCTAGGACTCCCGAGGAGACTGCGGCGCACGAGGAGAAGGCAGCGCACGAGAAAATGGCTTTATGGCTCATGGGACATGGGCATGCCTAGTGTAAGCACGGCGGGATTGCGCCCCCAGAAATGGGGTAGCCGTGGCAGAAGCCAGCATCGACCAGCTGCGAATCTCTATCGAGACCAAGGCGGACAACGCCCGCAGCGCCGTCAGAGGCCTAGCCGATGACGTAAAAGAACTCAAGACGGGCACTCGCGGCGTAGGCACGTCGCTGTCCAAGGTAGCGGACGGCATCGGTAAGCTGTCGTCCGCCCGCGTTGACAGCAAGAACATCGCCGAAATCGCCGACGCCGTTGGGCAGCTGCAGGGAATCAAGATTTCCTCCACCGTGGCGAAGAACGTCTCGGCTATAGCGTCGGCGGCGTCGCAGATGAACAGCTCCGCCCAGGTGCGCGAGACGGTCAACTCCGTCCGTTCGCTTAGCGGACTCAAGCTGTCCTCCAGCATCGCCAACCAAATCAGGAAAATCGCGGCCTCGGTCGCGGAGATGAACCAGGTCAGCTTCGACGCGACCAAGTTCCACAGCCTGTACACCTCGCTCGCGGAGCTGAGCGCACTGCCGAGGTCTAACCTCGGCTCCACCGTCAACGCGCTCAAGAAGCTCCCGGAGCTTGCCGCATCTCTCGACAAGATGGACATGACGTCCTTCCGCGCCGCCTGCGATGCGATCAACGACTCTCTGGGCAAGCTCCCTGAGAAGTTCGCAAGCGTCGCGTCCGGTTTCAGGACAATCAAGAGCGCGTCCAAGAGCTTCGGCGCGAGCACGGCCAGCGGCACCAAGCGGGCCGAGTCCTCTCTTGACAGCTTCATCTCCAAGCTGCACACCTCGGCATCGGTCATCCGCGCCGTGGCGACCGTCGCCTCGACCTTCTACAAGGTCGGGCAGGGCATCGCCTACTGCGTCGACCAGTCCAACCGCTACATCGAGAATATCAACCTCGCCGACACGTCCCTCGGCCAGTACGCCGCCACCGCGCATGAGTACGCGGACGCGGTGAAGGCCGCGCTCGGCATCAACTCGGGCGAGTTCCTGCGCAACCAGGGCACGTTCATGACCATGGCGCAGGGCATGGGCGTCGCGGCAAACAACGCGTACACCATGTCCAAGGGACTCACGCAGCTGTCCTACGACCTCGCGTCCTTCTTCAACATCACGAACGACGAGGCGTTCGAGAAGGTCCGTTCCGGCCTCGCCGGAGAGATCGAGCCGCTGCGAGCGCTGGGCTACGACCTGACTACGGCACGCCTCCAGCAGGAGGCCTACAACATGGGCCTCAACGAGCAGGTGTCGAACATGACGCAGGCCGAGAAGGCCATGCTGCGCTACAAGGCGATAATGTCGCAGGTCAGCTGGGCGCACGGCGACCTCGCCAAGACCATCTCGTCCCCCGCGAACCAAATCCGAGTCCTCAAGAGCCAGATGCAGACCGCCGCGCAGGCGATCGGCAACGTGTTCCTGCCGATGCTGCAGGCCATCATCCCGGTGGCCGTCGCGGTCGTCAAGGCGGTGGCGACGCTCGCCAACCTTTTGGCCAAGGTGACTGGCGGCACCGCCATCGCCAACATGGGCTTCGGTGACGGAGGGGCCTACGAGGGCACCGCCGCAGCAGCGGATGACGCCGCAGACGCCATCGACAACGCAGGCAACGCCGCAGGCGGCGCTGGCAACAAGGCCGGAAAGGCCGCAAAGCAGGTCGAGGAACTTAAGCGCCAGCTCATGGGCTTCGACGAGATCAACAAGTTCAACGAGACCTCAAGCGGCTCCGGCACTGGCGGTTCCGGCGGCGGTGGTGGTGGCGGCGCGGGCGGTGGCGGCGGCGCCCCGAACATCTCCGACATCAAGCTCGATGACTACGACTGGGCGCTCGGCGACGGCCTGAGCGACAAGCTCTACGACGAGATAATGGACATGCTGAACCGCATTGGCAAGGCGTTCCAGCCGCTCGTCGACGATTTCAAGGTTCTTGGCAAGGCAATCCAGCACCAGTTCGACGGACTCGACATCGTCGGCGCGGTCAAGAACGAGATCGCTGGCGTGGCGAACCTTATCAGCAACACCGTGCGCCAGATTGTTGAAATCACCGGGCCGCTCGCCGTCGCGTTCAACTTCCCCGAGACAATCGCGCTGTCGTTCGACCTCGCGGCCCAGATGTGCCTGACGCTCTCCGCTGCGATAAACGGCGTCGGCACCATGATTAAGGGATTCACCGACACGGCGCTAATCCAGCTGGTCGCCTGGATTGGCGACAAGCTGCGCGGAGCCATCTACCTGTGCATCGACGAGCTGCAGAGCTGGCAGGACTGGTTCATGCGCAACGTCGACGCCCTCGGTCAGATTGGTCAGGCCGCAGGCATCGGCGCTTCGCTCGTGCTCCGACTCGCCGAGTCGTTCGCGAACGGAGCGTTCGCCGTCGCCGCCGGAGCGTTCCGAGCAATCAACTTCGTCCTGCAGGTGATGCTCGAGCTGCTGGTCAACAGCGCTCCCGCTCGCGTCGCGGCGACGATGCTCGGTGCTGCCCTCACCGCCCTCGCAGTCACCAACGGCATCGCCAAGGGCCTGCAGGGAATCGGTACGGCTTTCAGCGTTATGGCGAAGATTGTCTCCGGCAAGTCCGCTGAGTCGTCCGATAAGGTGAAGCTCCTCTCGACAGACCTCAAGTCGAACCTCAAGACCGGAGTCGAGAGCGCCAAGGAGGGCCTTGGCAAGCTGGCATCTGCTCTCGGAATCTCGAAGGACAAGACCGATCTCGCTGCAAAGGCGACCGAGCGCGCCAAGACCATTACGGCAGACGCCGCAGACGCGCTCGCCAACGAGCGAACCAAGCTGAATGAGGCCCGTTCCGCTCTCGGCGAGAATGCGACATACGCCGAGAAACTTGGCGTCAAGACTCAGGCTATGCGCGTAAAGACTGCCGAGAGCAACCTCGCCCTGGAGCAGTCCAAGGACAAGCTGAACTCCGCTAAGCTGGCCGCTATGGACTACGCTGCCAGTCAGGACAAGACCGTCGCTGGCGCTGGCAAGATGGCTGCCGCCGAACTCAAGGCTGGCGCCGAAGTCGCCGCCAGCACCGCCAAGCTCGGTGCGAGCACGGTCGCAACTGGAGCGATGACTGTCGCTGAGACCGCCATGACTGTTGCAAAGACGGCTGGTGCCGCCGCGCAGAGCCTGCTGAATGCCGCCATCTCCGCGTTCCCCGGAATGGTGTTCATGGCTGCTCTGAGCGGCATCCTGACGTTGCTCCAGCCCATCATCGACGGCATCGGCAACGCGGTCCTCGGCTTCCTCGGCCTGAGCGACGCTACCGGGCAGGCCACCGACTCCACCAAGCAGGCCAACGAGGTCCTGTCCGAGGAGGAGCAGCAGGTCAAGAACAACGTCGAGTCCATCAAGCAGTACGAGCAGTCGCACGACAACCTGAAAGACGCTCTGGCTATGGCGGGCTTCTCCGAGCAGGAGTTCGCGCAGCACCTCGCGGAAACTGGGCAGTCGTTCGATGACGTAGCGCAGCAGATCGATAACTTCTCTCAGAAGACCGTCAACAGCTTCGACGCCATCGAGACCGGTTCGAGCATGTCGCTCGAGACGGTCAACAACAACCTCGCGAACAACCTCTCTGTGCAGCAGCAGTGGTCTGACAACCTGATCCAGCTCTGCTCCATCACCGGGTGGAGCATGAACAGCTCCATGGTCCAGGCGCTGCGCGACGCTGGCCCCGAGAAGATGGCCACCGCGTTGCAGGAGGTCGTCAACAACCCGACCAGCGCGCAGTCGAAGCAGTTCATCCAGCAGCTCCAGGACGCCGCGAACTCCGGTACCGATTCATTCGCCAACGCCCTCGGCGCCGGTTCGACCAAGTCCAGCGCGGCTGGCAAGAAGAACGCCAAGGGCGCAACGGACGGCGTGAAATCCGAGAAGGAGAACACCAAGTCCGAGGCCAAGAAAACCTCCGAGGAGACTGCCAAGGAGTTCGGTTCCGCAAAGAAGCAGGCCAAGACCAGCGGCGAGACGATGGTGAACAACTTCGCCAACGGCATCAACAGCGGTGCCGCTAACGTCAAGTCGAAGGCCGAGGGCGTGCGCGACAAAGCGGTCACCGGGTTCAACGGAGGAACGGGCTACACCAAGGCGAAGTCCGCAGGCAAGAACATGTCCGGCGGCTACGGGGACGGCATCAGCGCAGGCGCGGAGTCTGCGGCGAGCGCGGCACGCGGCGTGAGCAGCAAGGTCGTGTCCGCTTTCCGCTCCAGCACGGGAACGGCCCATAGCGCCGGAACCGCCGTCATGAACAGCTACAGGAGCGGCCTGTCGAACGCCGCCAGCGGCGCGGTGTCGGCTGCGTCCAGCGCGTCCAACAGGGCCGCGAACGCTTTCCGCAACGGCAGCGGCACTGCCAGCAACTCGGGCAGGGCGCTTGGCAACAGCTTCAAGAATGGACTTCGTGGCGTGAACGCAAGCTCCGCCGCGCACTCCGTCGCGGCATCCGGCGAGAGCGGTCTGCGCGACTACCGTGGATGGTATGAGAACGCTGGACGATATGTCGGCTACGGATTCGACGACGGCCTGTGGAGCACCCGCTGGACCATCTACAACACCGCTGAGGTCATTGCCACCAACGCGGCAAACAGGATGCGCCGTAAGCTGCGAATCCACTCCCCGTCCCGAGTGACGATGGAAATCGGCGGCTACTTCGGCGAAGGCTTCGCCATCGGCATCTCCGACAGCGCCAAGACCGTGTCCAACGCGGTTGCCGATATGACCGCCCAGTCGCTCGACGCCACGAAGGAGGCCGCGAAGTTCGGCGAGAACGTCGGTAAGGCCTACGGCAACGCGATCGGCGACGGCTTCGACGGCTCCAGGGTCGCGGCAATGCTCGAGAACTCCGAGAACCTTGCGCGTTCCACCTCGGCGTCCACGTTCGACGGCTCCTCCAGCCGATACACCTCGCACGAGGGTTTCCCGACCTCATTCGAGACTGAGACTGCGGTAAGCGCCATGACGAAAGCGATGGTGCAGTCCGCGATGACCACGGGGCAGCTCGGCGGCCAGCAGGTCAACGGAGGTGGAGACACCACCATCGTCCTGCGAGTCGGCAACGAGGACCTTGCCCGCGCGGTCGTCAAGGGTAACGAAAGCCTCGCGCGTCGAGGCGTGGTGAGTTTGGAGTAGCCACTTGGCAATCCTGAGCATCGGGGCGAGCGCTGACGGCGTGCGCCCCGTCTCGCCCGACCCGTCCTCGCTCGAATGGGGCCTGCAGGACGTGTCCGGCTCCGACGCTGGCCGAGTCATGGACTCGACCGCGACCATGTACAAACAGCGCCTCTGCCAGAAGCGCAAGCTCAAGTGCACCTGGGCGCAGCCGACTGCCGCCCAGGTTGCTGCAATCCTGCAGGCCGTCAACCCCGAGTACATCTACGTCCGCTACTGGGACGCGATGGACGGATGCATGGAGACGCGCTGCTTCTACGTCGGCGACCGCTCCGCTCCGCTCCAGTACGTCTGGGTCAGCGGAACCCGATACAAGACCCTCAGCTTCGATTTGATCGAGAGGTAGCCCATGCTCAGCATCAGCAGCGAGTACGAGCTGTCCCTTAACGAGAACTCGAGCCAGCTTATCAAGGCGAAAATCACCTTCGCAGACAATACCGTGCGCCAGCTGACTGGCGACGACATCGTCTCCTGCGATTTCGACCAGCAGGTGTCGTCGGACAGCTCGTTCGACATTGGCACGGCGATTATCGGCCAGATAACCATCACGCTCAACAACCACGACGGCAGGTTCGACGCCTGCGACTTCACCAAGGCGCAGTTCGTCGTCTGGGTCGGCAAGCAGCTGTCCAAGGGCACCGAGTGGATTCAGCGCGGCATCTACACCGCCAACCAGCCCGACTCCTACAACGGCACGATCGCCATCTCCGCTCTCGACAACATGTCCAAGTTCGAGAAGCCGTTCTCAACCTTCATGGGGTCGGTCGGGGCCTTCAACGGCACCAGCGTCTCCGTGCGCACCTTCCTGACCGAGCTGTGCAAGTTCTGCGGCATGACATGGGCGGACAGCGGCGACAAGTCCCTCGACTCCAAGTTCAAGTTCGGTTACGTCGGCAGCGGCGCAACGTGCAGGCAGGTGCTTGCATACGCATGTCAGGCGGTATGCGTCAACGCCTCAATCATGGCGGATGGCAGGCTCAGGACGGCGTGGTACGACCCCGCTCCGTTCGAGGCCGAGTCCGACCTTGACGGCGGCGAGTTCGATGCTGCCAGGCCCTATGTAACGGGAGCGTCTGAGGACGGCGGCAATTTCACCGACTACTCAAGCGGCGCGTCCGCAGACGGCGGCACCTTCTTCACCAACAAGGGAGTCCACAGGCTCTTCGCTTTCAGCAACGTTACGGTAAACACCGACGACGTGGTAATCACCGGAGTCAGCGTTTCCGAGCAGAGCATCACGGTCGAAGGCGCTACCAAGAACGGCTCCACCGTCAAGTCTGGCGGCGACGGATACGTCCTGTCGATTGCGAACAACCCGCTAATCATCCCGGGCACTGGCAAGTCCGTCGCAGACCGCATCGGCGCCAAGGTCATCGGTCTTAGGTTCAGGCCTTTCAGCGGCAAGCATATCTGCGTCCCGAGCCTTGAGGCTGGCGACTGCGCCTACGTCATCGACCGCAAGCAGAATGTTTACAAGACCTTCGTCACGCGCGTGAAGTACTCCGTGAACGGCGGCATGACCGTCTCGTGTGGAGCCAAGAGTGCGAGCAGGAACAGCGCCGACAACGCGGGCGCGAGCACGTCCGCCGCCGTCAAGGTGCGCAATGACATAAAGCAGGAACTCGGCATCAGGGACGAGACGATAAAGAGCCTCGGCGAGACGCTTGCCAACGCGAGCGGACTCTACCACACCGAGGCGAAGCAGCCCGACGGCTCCACCGTGTACTACCTGCACGACAAGCCAACTACCGGGCAGTCGCAGATTATCTACAAGGTGACCGCGAGCGGAATCGGCATCTCGACCGATGCCGGAAAAACCTACGCAACGGGACTCAGTGCGGACGGCAACGCGGTGCTGAACCGCATCTACGCGATCGGCATCAACGCGGACTACCTGACTACTGGCCGAATCAGCTCGAAGAATGGAAACAGCTTCATTGACCTTGACACCGAAGAGGCCAACCTTAAGCTGGGGAATAAATCGACCGTCGGCGGCAAGGTCATCGCCACCACGGATGTGGCCGCGTCAAAGACGGTGACGAAGTACGCCACGTCGACCAGCAACACGACCGCTCCGACGAGCGGCTGGCAGGACTCCTGCCCTCCGCGCAAGGCTGGCAGCTATATCTGGTTCAAAATCATCACCGTCATGCAGAGCGGCGCGCAGATTGAGTCTATGCCGTCATGCATCAGCGGAGCAGACGGCAAGGATGGAGCAACTGGCTCCCGAGGCCCTGCTGGCCCGGCTGGAGTCAACGGCACCAACGGCAAAGACGGTCGCGGTATCAAGTCGTCCGTCCCAGAGTACTACCTGAGCACCACCCCGAGCGCCGTTACTGGCGGCTCATGGTCGACATCTGTCCCTGCTTGGTCCAGCGGGAAGTACTACTGGCAGCGACTTCACATCACATGGAGCGACGGCGGCACATCGTATACCGACCCCGTGTTCAACTCGGCTCTGACCTCGGCGAACCAAAACGCCAAGACTGCGGTTGACACGGTCAACGGGCTAGACCAGAAAAAGGTTTTCAACCTGCTGACCGACAACGGCAGGATCAAGGGACTGTTCACGCAGGACGGCCAGCTGTTCGTCAACGCAGACTACATCGGCAGCGGCTCAATCGACGCAAAGCGGGTCGCTATCAGGAACCTACTTAGCATCGGAGACGACACCAACTCCGTGAGCGTGTCATCTTCTGGCATCTCCTTCATGTCTGGTGGCGTAAAGGACGCGCTGGCCATCAAGCCAAAGAGCTACAAGATGGTCACGGTCTCAAAGAGCGGCTACAACGGCAGTCCGATTTGGGAGGCCACTGGAGTCGCATCAGACCCGAAGACATATGGATTCGATTGCACCGAGAAGGCTCAGGCATTCACTTATGCTGGAAAGACGCGAGTGTCAATCGGCGTCAGGGTCGATTTCTACGCCAACGGGTACAGGCACATTCTCGGTGGCAGGTACGACCCTCTTGAGTATGAGATCGACACGAGCAAGGACACGCAGTCCTTTACGGTTCAGTCGCAGCCGTTCATTGTCGCATTCACGCTAAAGAAGAGCAGCGAAGCGGGGAGTAACGGACTTCCGTGCTACACCATATCGGTCAGTCTCGTTCTTATTGCAAATGGAGTTCATGTCTGCATCAACGGCATCGACGTTTTCTACTCGTCTCCCGGTTACGGCGGCGAGATTTCCCAGAAGAGCACGGGTGCGTTCCTGAACAGGGAGAACTTCGTCAAGGAAGTCACTGACAGCTTTCCGCTCACGTGTCAGGTGCGCATCCCAATCGCGATGAACAACGCCATCAGGGACTACGTCTTGACATTCGAGAAGGGGCTTCTCGTCGGATGGGACTACTACACACCAGCGGACTCGCAGTACAGGGGGTATTAAATGGCAATCCAGATGCGCCGTGGCGCATACGTGAACTTCAACCCGGCAAAGCTGATGCCCGGAGAATGGGCGGTCGTCGTCTCGGGCGACTCCGGCGCCAAGGACGGCAAGGCCGCGTACATCTGCTTCGCGGCTGGCGACGTGAAGCGCGTCGCCACCTACGAGGACATGGTGGACAACGTCCACGACGCCGTAGACCAGAACAACGGCGCCATCATCAAGGAAATCACCGACGCGGCGAATAAAGCATCTCAGCAGGCGTCCGGCGCGGCATCACGTGCCGACGCTGCGGCAAACCAAGCCCTGCAGATCGCAAACTCGGTCGCGCTTGGCAGCGCCGGAAGCTCCGACATGGCCGCGCTCAAGCAGCAGAACGCCCAGCTGTTCCAGCGGCTCGCCAATCTCAGCGGCGAGTTTATTTATTCGGACGGCACAGTC
>OGZW01003195.1_pt1 | contig 12301 bp, 8 predicted proteins | sample 1577001 | NCBI WGS metagenome assembly OGZW01 (sample SAMEA3541519, study PRJEB24748) | human gut metagenome | biome: human gut; feature: human-associated habitat; material: faeces | place: China | collected 2012 | reverse complement strand
CGTGCAGCAGTCGGCAAACAGGACGCGGATGCGTTCGTTTTCCCGGGCATCGCATTCATTGGTGTACGAATATCATGAGACATATTAAATAAAAATCTTGTCTTTGCCTGATTGGCATGTTGTGCTTCAGTAGCCACTTTTTCAATTTGTTTTGCATAAACAGCTTCTTTTTCACGTCTTAAAATAATTTGCCAATAACCCATTGATAACAAAATAGCTACCAAAACACTTACAATACTTCCAAATATCTTATAAGACATTGGTATCCAACCTTGAAAAGGAACAATTTCAAAATACCATGTATCATTAGGTACTTCACAAGCAACACTTAATGTATGATTTAAAGAACTATGACCACATGACATAATTGTCACATGTTTTCCTTTGTTGCCCTCTTTCCAAACTTTAAAATGATAAGTGGCATCTTCTAATTTATCTACTTCTAATTCTTCTAAAAAAGCATCCCAATTTAAAACAAGAATAGAAAATCCCCAAAATTTCTTTTCATTTCCATCATTTATATAAATAGGGTCAAACAATAAAGCCCCTGTACCACCTTGTTTTAATTCATATGGACCAGCAATTGTATATTCTCCACTTTTTCTAGCAATATTCGCTTCTTTTTGACGTTCAGGAAGTTCCAACGTATTCATACCTATCACTTTTTCATTTCCTTTTAATGGATAGGCCTTTTCAATAATCCCATTAGGTGCTAATTCATATGCTTCAATAATATTTTTATTTTTTTATATAACTTGCAAGCTGATTAAACTGTTCATCACTGATTGTATGTTTTGAAGATATAATATTTTTAAACATTTCAGAATTTTCTAAATATCTTCTAAGTTGTGTTTCTATTTTTCGAACAGTATCTTCTGCAGTATAACTTGCACTTATTTTTTCTTTATTTACTTCAAATTGAATTAAAACAAATAAACATGATACCCATCACTATAATAAAAAATAGGCCTGTTTTTCTTTTTAATTTATTTAATTGAACAACCTCTTCTTTATTCGTTACTTCTACCTATTTATCCAAACATTTACAAATTCATTATACACATTTATATAAATTCTCTCTATAAAAAGCTTAATAAAAAAGAGCAATCTTAACGATTACTCCTTTATACAAATTAATAAGCTTTTGCAAAGTAAACAACTTTTTTAGCTGGTTTACCACAAATTGGACAAACATCACCAAATGCTTCTTCGTCTTCTTTGATACATCTAGATGTAGCCCCTGTTTCTTCTTTAATTTGAGATTCGCAAGCTTCATCTTCACACCACATCATACGAATGTATCCTGCTTTAGTATTTAAGATTTCTTTAAATTCATCATATGTTTTCGCAGTTCTAATGTTTTCATCTCTAAATTTCAATGCTTTTGCATACATTTCATCATGAATTTGGTCTAATAATTGATGAATTGTATTTGGTAATTCTTCATTTAAAGCATATGTTTCTTTTGTACCATCTAATCTTTTAGCTAAGACACATTGTCCTTTTTCAATATCTTTAGGTCCAATTTCAAGTCTTAATGGAATTCCTCTCATTTCAGCATCTGCAAATTTATAACCTGGTGTTTTATCACTCGCATCCACTTTAACACGAAGTCCAGCTGCTTTTAATTGTTTTTCAATTTCATAAGCCTTATCTAAAACACCTTCTTTATGTTGCATAACTGGAACGATCATCACTTGAATTGGTGCCACTCTTGGTGGTAAAACAAGTCCATTATCATCTCCATGAACCATAATGATTGCTCCAAGTAAACGTGTTGATACTCCCCAAGAAGTTTGATAAACATATTCTTGTTTATTATCTTTATTTAAGAATTTAACATCGAAAGCTTTTGCAAAACCTTGACCAAAATAATGAGATGTTCCTGATTGTAAAGCTTTTCCATCATGCATTAAAGCTTCAATTGTATAAGTTTCTTCAGCCCCTGCAAATTTTTCACTTTCAGTTTTACGTCCAGTAACCATTGGAATTGCAAGTAAATCTTGTGCAGTAGAGCGATAAATTTCTAACATTTGTAAAGTTTCTTTTCTTGCTTCTTCTTCACTGGCATGAATTGTATGCCCTTCTTGCCATAAAAATTCAGATCCACGTAAAAATGGTCTTGTTGTTTTTTCCCAACGTACTACTGAACACCATTGATTATATAATTTTGGTAAATCACGATAAGAATTAACAATTTTTGCATAATGTTCACAGAACAATGTTTCAGAAGTAGGTCTAATAATCAAATTTTCTTCTAATTCATTTAAACCACCTTTTGTAACAACGGCACATTCTGGTGCAAAACCTTCTACGTGATCAGCTTCTTTTTGTAATAAAGATTGAGGGATCAACATCGGCATATAAACATTTTCATGTCCTGTTTCTTTAAATTTTTTATCCATATGATTTTGAATTTGTTCCCATAAAGCATATCCATAAGGGCGATAAATAATAAACCCTTTCACACCACTATAATCCATTAATTCAGCTTTACGACATACATCTGTATACCATTTAGCAAAATCAACATCTCTAGCAGTAATAGCTTCATTTTTCTTGTTATTTGCCATCTTTTTTCCTCCTCTAAAATGCTCCTCTATTTTACTATAGAAATGATAAACAAGCAAGATTAGATCATCTGAATCACACTTTGTTTTTGTTTTCTTTCAACTACAAGTTGTCGTTCAATACGATCTTTTAAATCACTAACATGTGAGATAATTCCAATTAATTTATTTTCATGATGCAATTCCATTAAACAATTCATTGCTTGATCTAATGATTGACTATCTAGAGAACCAAACCCTTCATCAATAAAAAGCGTATTTAATTCAATTCCTCCAGCATAATCTTGAACCATTCTTGAAAGTCCTAAAGCAAGAGATAAAGCCGCTTTAAAGGATTCCCCACCAGAAAGTGTCTTAATACTTCTAATATTTCCACTTTCTTGATCAAAAACATCTAATTCTAACCCTTGCTGACTTCTTCCTTTACCTGCATCATCTTTCCTTAATAATTGATATCTTCCTTGACTCAATTGTTTCATGATCACATTGGCATAAACCAACATATTTTCAAAATAAGTTGCTAGTACATATCTTTCAATCGACACTCTTGCATTATTTTTACCACTTGCTAGATTATAAAGATCTAAATATCTTTGATAAGTATCTTCATCTTTTTCTAATTGTTGATTGATTTTTTGAATATCTTTGATCATTTTTTCTTTTAATGAATAATCTATTTTTAATTTTTCTAAATCATCATTTTTTTCTCTCAATTGTTGATTTACTTCTTTAATTGTTTCACTTAAAGAAGATAAATCAACATATGTTGAATCTTTGACTTCATTTTCTAATGAAATAATCTGTTCATTTAAACTCTTTAAAGAAATTAAATAATCTTGATATTTCTTTTCTAAGATACTGATTTGATTGATTTGTGTTTTTAAATTTAAAAATTCTTCTTCATTTATAAATGCATCTAAAGCAGTATGATATTTATTATCTAATTCATCATATATTTCTTGTTCTTGAATAATTTGTTGATTCAATGACGAAATTTTTGTTTTTATTTCAAGATATTTATTTTTGACCTTTTCATAATCCTGTTGAATAGTTTCTATTTCTAATGAAAGTTGACGATATTCTTTTTGAACTTGTTGATAATTTTTATTAACTTCTCCAATTTCATATTGTCGCAGTGAATCATCTAATTTACCAGATAATTGATGAATTTGTACTTGAATATTCTCTAGACTTTGTGCTTGTTTTAATTCTTTACTTTCATAAGTAGACATATCTTTCAATGAAAGAGCCACACTCTTTTTAAGCTTTTGAATATATTTAAGTTCATCTTGTAATTCAAGATATTCTTTTTTCATTCTTTTTTCATCTTTTGATAAATGATCTAATTCTTTAATAAAGATTTCTTTAGATATCTCTTCTTGAATATTAAGTTCACTTGAAAGTTGTTTTGTTTGTTTAACAAGCATTTCCTTTTTTTGATTAGACAAGAGTATTTTTTGTAAGATATCTTGTAACCTATGTTCTTGTTGTTTTACTTTTTTAGCTTGTTGATCTAATTTTTCTTTTGTTATATCTTCTTTTTCAATTTGTGCCGGATGAGGATGATGTAAAGAGCCACAAATAGGGCATGGTTGATCCTCTTTTAATTGTAATGCAAAAATACCTGCTTGTTTTCTAAAATACAACTTTTCCATTTGATTATATTGCATTTTTTCATGATCAACTTGTTTTTCAACAACTGTATACTCTTCTTGTAAATCACTTTTATTTTCATTAAGTTTGAGTATTTGATCATAATAATCCGACAATTGATGAACTTTTACTTTTTGTTCGTTTAAACGAACATATTGTTGTTTGATTAGTTCATATTTAGATTGTACTTGTTGTTCACTTTGGATTCTTTCTTGATCTCTTTGCAGCCCATTTTCAAATTTTTCTTTCTTTTTTAAAAAGAGTTTATGTTCTTCATCTAACATTCTATATTGTTGTTTTAGAGTTTGTAAGTTTTGATAATCATTTTGATATTGATAGATTTGATTGATTAATTGTTTCGTTTCTTGAATTTGGTTTTGTAATTTTTCTTTGGTTTGTTGTTTAACAGTAAGCGTATTTGCTTGTACCTTTTTTTCTTGATAATCTTTTTCAAGTTTTTTTAATTGTTTTAAAAAATCTTCTTGATTTAATTTTAAGGTTTGAAATTTCTTTTGTTGTTTAATATAAGAAATATATAAATAATTTGTTTCTTGTGCTTTTTTTAAAGTATCTACAGTTTTATTTAATTCTTGATAATCATTTTCTTGTTTCTTTAAATCTTGAAATTGTTGTTTTAAATCTTTTAATTGTATTAATCGTTGATTTTGTAAGCGATAGAGTTGTAATTGTTGTTTCTTTTGATCTAAATCTTTTTTTAAATCATCATATTCTTTTTGTTGACTTGCGATAAGTTTTGTTTGTTTAGATAAATATTCTTGATGATCTTCAACTTGTAATTCTTGCATCAAATCTTTCCTTTTATTCAATAATAAATCATATTTATCCTGATACGTTTTTAGATGAACTTTAAGTTTTTCTTCTAACTTTTGATACGTCTCACTATGAAATAACTCTCTTAATACTTTTTCTCTTTCATCACTTGAAGCCATAATCAATTTTGTAAATTCTCCTTGAGCAATCATACAAATCTGTTTAAATTGTTGATCATCGACCCCTAATAAAGAAATCATTTTTTGATTGACTTCTTTAATACCTTCGACCATTTTGCCATCTGGTAAAATAAGTAACGCTGAAGGTTGTTTAGGTGTTTTTTTCCCTTCTAGATAATATTTAGGATTTCTTTTAATTGTATAATTTTGTTGATGCAAAGAAAATGAAAATTCAACAAAAGTAGGAATTTCATTTAAGGCATGATCACACCTTAAACTGTCCGTTTGTCTAATTTGACCACTTGTTTTACCATATAAGGCAAAGATCATGGCATCAAAAATCATCGTTTTTCCACTACCTGTAGGCCCTGTAATTAAAAAGAGACCATCTTCTTGAAATGATTCAAAATCGATTGTGATTGTATCTGGATAAGGTCCAAACGCTGATAATGTAAGGCTAATGGGCATCATCTTCACTTACCTCCTCTAGTAATTGTTGAATAATTTCTTCACTTTCTTGACTCATTGCTTCACCTTTCATTTTTTCATAGAATTCTTTAAATATTTCTATTGGAGATTGTTTTTCAACATCTAAGGAAGAAGCTGTTTGATTTGTTTTAAGTTTTTCTAGTGATTGATAAGTAATTTGTAATAAATAAGGGTATTTTTCTTTTAAAAAATCATATGCATGACCAATGACTTGTTTATCTAATAATTCTACCGCTACAAAATCATTTTCGTTATTTGGATAATGTAAAACATCTTCATATTTTCCAACGACCTTCACTAGATCTTTTTGTGGCTTTAAAGGAATAATTTGCGTAGAAACCCCAGTTTCATCAATAGTTACTTCAACCATTCCTTTTTTTTGATGAACTTCATCAAATGAATACTTCATTAAACTTCCTGCATATCTTACATAATCATATTTAATTTTTTGACTTGCATGAATATGACCTAAAGCTACATAATCAAAATCTTTACATAAATCAACATCAATAATTTCACTACCACCCACGGAAAGAATTACTTCACTTTCACTTCTAATCACTTCTTTATTTCCCGCAATAAATTGATGTGTTACAAGAACTTTAGGATGGTCTTCAACAAATGTTTGTTGACTTAAATAATATGCAAAAGCATCCTGATACGTTTTTAAATCATCTTTTTCATATAAATAACGTATATAAGAAGGTTTAAAAAAAGGAACCAAATAAAAATAAACACCTTCTATTTCAATTGGTCTTATTTCTTTTTCAGGATAAGAAACAATATACAAACCTTGACTTTGAAGTAAAGAACTTGCAAAATCAAGTCTTTCACTGCTATCATGATTTCCTGAAATGATCAATACTTTTTTATGATAATGTAAAATCATTGCTTCTAAAAAATGATTTAAAGCAACTATACTTTCTTTAGAGGCAATCGCACGATCATAAACATCTCCAGCAATTACTAAAGTATCTATTTTTTTTTGAACCATATAATTCATCACTTGATTTAATAAATCAATTTGAATATCTAATAGATTATTTTGATAAATAATTTTACCTAAATGTAAATCCGCTAAATGTATAAATTTCATAACTCCTCCAAATCCAAACAATATATTCTTTTTATATAATCACCTTGATCAAAATCTTTCTTCAAACATGCAGGTACTTCTTTTGTTTCAAGATACTTAAATGGCAATGACTCAATAATCTTACGACTTGCTATATTATCAGGAGAACATGTAATCATTAATTGTTTAAATCCTTTTTCTTTTGCTTTATCAAACAATAATAAACAAGCATCTTTACTATAATGATGCCCTCGGTATTCCTTTTCTATCGTATAACCAATATGTCCATCATAATATCTTTCTTCATTACTACCTTCTCTTAAGACAATTCTTCCTACTTCTATATGATCGACCATGATTAAATATATATAATAAGGTTTCCAACCACGTGGAAGATTCTCTTTTTCATATGTTAAAAGTTCTAATTTCATAAAATCACCTATCCCTATTGTATCATGTATCTATCAACAAATTAATATAATAATCTCTTTTAAATCCATTTATTTCCACTTTAAAAATTTATTTTACATATTCTTTATTTATTTAAAATATGCTATTATAGATAGTAGGAAGTGGTAAATATGTATAATTTATATAAAGAATATCTAGAATACTTTGACTTGTTAGATAATCAAATACTTTTACGTTCTCGTGATAGAAAGCTTGAAGAAGCAAATAAAAAATATGAAAATCTAATCAATGAAACAAAAGAAAGCATTATCAAATACTCTCAACTAAAATTTCATGAAGATATAAGCAGTTCTATAAATACTCTTTCTAAATATCAAATTTTTGATCTTTTAGATCATTTATATGATTTTAAAGAATTTGAAGAATTAAAAAAACATCTTCAAAACTTAAAAATTTTAATTTTTTGATAAAAAAAAAGAAAAACACTCATAAAAAGTCAATATAAATAATGGAGGACTTTTTATGAACAAAAATAGAGAGAATTTTAAAAAATATTCAAATGATTTATATTTTCATCATTTGCTTGTTGAAAATGAAAGAATTAGAACCCTTATTTGTCAAGAGCTTATTTTAGACAGAGAGATTGTTTCTACTAAATTAAAAAACGCACAACAATATGGTAAAAATTTCTATGAAAAGAAACTTATTTTAGATATTTTAGCTATTGATGATGTAGGTGATCTCTACAATATCGAATTACAAACTTATGGTTTAAATGAAGAGATACTTGTTCGTTTTGAACTTTATAATGCTGAACTTTTAAGACAACAGGTAAAACAGGGAGAAGATTATACTAGTGCTCATGTAGTAAGATCATTAATTATCAGTTATGGGCATATTTTAGATAACGCACCTCTTTATAAATGTCACTTTAGAATGGTTGATGATGAACATCATATTGTCTATCCATTTAATCGTATGGAAATAACAATTATTCAACTCGAATATATCAATCAAGTAATTAATGAAATGACGAGTTTTAATCAGTTGATGTATCTCTTTAAAAACGAAAAACCATATGATAAAATTGAAATAGATTATAGAATAAAGGAAGCGATACAAATGCATGACAAATATATATCTTCTGAAGAATCATACCTAGAATATCTTGATCGTTTAGATAATGAAATATTGCTTCGTTCTCGTGATAGAAAAATTAAAGAAGCGAATCAAAAAGCCGAGAAAGAGAAGAAAAAAGCCGAGAAAGAGAAGAAAAAAGCGGAGGAAGCAAACCAAAGAGCTGAAAAAGCAAATAACGAAATAGATAGTATTCTTGATGAAACAAAGGAAAGTATTATTAAGTATATTAAAATGCAATTTCATGAAGATATCAGTGATTTTATAAGCACTTTTTCTAAACAACAAATTCGTAATCTTCAAAAACATCTATATGATTTTGAAGAATTTGAAGAATTAAAAAATTATTTTCAAAAACCAAAGGGTTTGTCAAGAAAAGTGTGTAAGTAATTGGGTTTGTCAAGAAAAGTGTGTAAGTAATTTAAACATTACTAAAAAATAGGTTATTCAAGTTTGTGATTATTTCTTGTAGTGTCACTAAAAGAACTTGTATTTAATAAGCAGCAGTGTTAAAACTTATCTTTAATACTGCTGTTTTTTGAGTATATAAAAGGTTATGCAATATATGAATAATTGCATCCTTCTCAAATCAAAAGAATAAGCAGACTCGCTTATTCTTTTTAACTATCTTATTAATTGTCTTAATTCTCCAACATCAAGAGAATATCTTTCTGCTACCATACGATTTACTTTTCCAGTATTTACTAAAGTAGCAAGTGATGCATTTAATGTTGTCATTCCTTCATTTCTTCCAGTTTGAATCATTGTCTCTATTTGATGACCTTTATTTTCCCTAATTAAATTTTTAATAGCGTCATTAGCAATCATGATTTCTAAAGCAGCTGCTCTTCCCTTACCACTTGCAAGTGGTAAAAGTTGTTGAGTAACAACCGCTTGTAAAACAGAGGCTAATTGAGCACGAATTTGAGCTTGTTTATGAGGAGGGAAAACATCAATAATACGATCAATTGTTTTAGGAGCACCAATAGTATGAAGCGTACTAAATACAAGATGGCCTGTTTCAGCTAAAGTAATAACTGCTTGAATCGTTTCATAGTCTCTCATTTCTCCAACAAGAATAACATCTGGATCTTCACGCATGGCACTTTTTAAAGCTGTATCAAAAGAATCAACGTCTTCATAGACTTCCCTTTGATGAATAAGAGCTTGTTTTTGTTGATATACATATTCAATTGGATCTTCAATGGTAAGAATATGACAATTTCTCATTGAAGAAATAAAATCAATCATTGCTGCTAAAGTTGTTGATTTTCCACTTCCTGTAGGACCGGTTACTAGAACAAGTCCTCGAGGAAGTAAAGCCAATTTATGTAAAACATCAGGTAAATTTAATTCTTCTAATGTCTTGATTTGTTCATTGATGATACGAATTGCGGCTGTCATATAACCTTGTTGAAAATAAATATTAACACGATGTCTTCCTAAATCATTTACATAGACAAAGTCAGCATCTTCATGTTTTTCTACAATCTTTAAAATTCGATCTTTACACATTGATAAAATCATTTCTTTTATTTCTTCATTACTAAAAGTTTGTTCAAATTCAATAAGTTTTCCATCTTGTCTCAATGTTATACCTGTATTTTCACCAATATGGACATCACTACATCCTTTAATTCTTGCTTCATTTAAAATATCATTAATATTTGCCATAACATTCCCCTTTAATCAATATAAGCAATAATCTTATTGAATTCATCTACTGTTGTTTTACCTTCTTTAACAAGTTTTAAAGCTTGATCTCTTAAAGTTTCTACTCCTTGTTCTTCAACAAGATATTTCATAATATCATCTATTTCTTCTTGATTAGAAATCATTTTACGTACTTTACTATCTATTTCAATAACTTCATGAATAGCAATTCTCCCCTTATAACCTGTTTGATTACAATGAGGACAGCCTGTTCCTTTAGATATATATTTGATTCCTTCTTGTAAAGCTAAACGATCAGATAATGAAGTAGCTACTTCCTTTTTACAATAAGGACAAACCTTTCGCATTAAACGTTGAGCAACAACACCTACTAAACTGTTAGCAACCATATAAGGTTCAACACCCATTTCTTCAAGCCTAACAATCGTACTAATAGCATCGTTCGTATGTAATGTACTGACAACCAAATGTCCTGTAATAGCTGCACGAACAGAAATTTCAGCAGTTTCTTTATCACGAGTTTCTCCAACCATGATTACATCTGGATCTTGTCTCATTAAAGCACGCAATCCTCTATCAAATGTAAGACCAGACATTGTATTGACTTGCATTTGATTAATACGATTTAATTTTCTTTCCACAGGATCTTCAATCGTTGAAATATTGATTTGTCCTTGAGCTAATTTTTCAAGGATCATATAAAGTGTTGTAGTTTTCCCACTTCCAGTAGGACCCGTTACATAGATAATTCCATGTGGCATAGACATCATATGATTCATTTTATTAAAGTTTTCTTCTGTCATTCCAAAAGTACTTAAGCGGTCAATAGTACTATTAGAATTCAAATAACGCATAACAATCTTTTCACCAAAGATAGTAGGAATAACAGATACACGAATATTTAATTCAACTCCATCAATTACTCCCATAAAATGACCATCTTGAGGTAATCTTTTTTCAGCAATATCCATGTTAGATAAAATTTTAATTCTAACAATCAAAGCCGCTTGTATATTTTTATTTAAATCTAAATAATCAACAAGCATTCCATCAATACGCATTCTTACATGCAATTTTTCTTCAAATGGTTCAATATGAATATCAGAAGCACTATTATTATATCCTCTAATTAACAATGAATTTAATAATTTAACAACAGGTGTATCATCTTCATTCGCATCAAATAAATTTAGATCCTCTTCTACTTCAGGTAAAGTCGATTCATCAATATCATCTACTAAATTCAAAGTATCAACATCCGAATAATACCTTTCTATTGCAATAGAAATATCAGATTTAGTAGCTAAAGAAACACTAATACGACAACCAGAAACAAGTCTTACATCTTCTAACCCATAATAATTCAAAGGATCACTTGTCGCTACTGTTAACACATTATCATTAAAAGCATACCCAATGACATTATATTTTTGTGCCATTGCTTCAGGAATCTTTTTAACTGCATTAATATCAAAATCTATATTTTCTAATGAAACTAAAGGCTCAGCTAATTTATCAGATAAAGCTTCCAACATTTGTTGTTCACTTACAAAACCTAAATCTATTAAATGTTCCCCTAATCTTTTACTTCTATCTTTCTTTTGGGCATCTAATGCAATCTGTAACTGTTCTTCATTAATATACCCATATTCTTTTAATACTTCACCTATTGGTAAACTTTTCATGCGTCAACCTCCATCAATTTACTGTACTCCAAAAATAATTTGGATTTGGATTACCATTAACAATTTCTAACATATGTGGCCATGTTGTTGGATTATTATCTTTATTTATATTTTGCATGGCTTTAAGATATCCTAAATCTTGAGCTTCAGAATATAAAACAATATCACCCTTTAAGTATGCACTATTTTTATTCCAGTCACGAGATAAAATTTGCCATCCAGAAGATGCACTTGATCCAGGACCTCCAGATCCATCCAATACTTTCAAATAATATTGTTTAACACCGTTTTTTTCTTCATTATATATATAATCACCTATTTTATAATCCGTTTTATTAACATCATATTTAGGAATGCTATTTATTTGGCTTTCCGTGAGTCGATCCAATTTATTTAAAACTGTATCAGTTCTTCTTATTGAAATATCATCACAATTATGTACATCTTTTGTAACCGTATTTTTAGGACCAATATACTTCCAATAGGTCTGCTTTCCATTAAATCCATCTGGCGCATATCCATCAGAACTATCACTGCCAACTCCCATAGAATACATATCCTGTAAGCATTGATAATAACATTGTTCTTTTTCAAAAAAAACAATATCACCTTTAGTATATGCACTGAGTGGACTATAATTTTTATCTATCTTTTTCC
>OGZW01003188.1_pt1 | contig 12321 bp, 6 predicted proteins | sample 1577001 | NCBI WGS metagenome assembly OGZW01 (sample SAMEA3541519, study PRJEB24748) | human gut metagenome | biome: human gut; feature: human-associated habitat; material: faeces | place: China | collected 2012 | reverse complement strand
GAGGGTGCCTACAATGAGGACGGCAAGGTTCCCGGTATCTGGGATGCTTTGAGCGCCGGACACGTAAAGCACGGCGAGAACGGCAACATTGCCTGTGACCATTATCACCGCTATAAAGAGGATGTAGCCCTTTTGAAAAAGCTGGGTGTCAAGGCTTATCGGCTTTCTGTCAGCTGGCCTCGGGTAATGTCGGGGCCGGACACGGTAAACCCCAAGGGGCTGGAATTTTACAGCAAGCTGGTGGATGAGCTGAAGGCTGCCGGGATTGAACCGATGGTTACGATATTCCACTGGAATCTGCCGATGTGGGCGCACGAAAAGGGCGGCTGGTACAGCGAGGAAATCAGCGATGATTTTGCAAACTATGTTCGCGTGCTTTCTGACGCCCTGTCTGACCGAGTGCGCTATTGGTTTACCGTCAACGAGCCGGCAAGCTTTGTCGGCAACGGCTATTTTACCGGGATGCACGCGCCGTTTGAAAGCCTGATGCAGGCACAGCCCGCCGAGATGATGACAAAGCTGGCGGCGCTGACAAAAAATGTCCTGCTGGCGCACGGCAAGGCGGTCCGCGTACTGCGCAGCCGTGCCAAGCAGAGCCCGCAGATTGGTATGGCGCTGAACGGCAGCGTCTATCTGCCGCAATCGGAATCGACTGCGGATGTGGAAGCCGCGCGGGCGCTGACCTTCCCGGAGCAGGCATTCTTCCCACATTTCAACTGGTGGGCAGACCCGGCTGTGCTGGGGCGCGTTCCTGCGGTGCTACAACCGTTTTTCACCGCGGAAGAATTGAAAATAGCCTGCCAGCCGCTGGATTTCTTTGGTTTTAACTGCTACAATTCGTCCGACTATGACGAGTATACGGGACCAAACCCGGCAGTGAAACCGGGAATGGCACGCACCACTATGGAGTGGCCAATCACGCCGGACGCCCTGTACTGGGCCTCACGATTCCTGACAGAGAGGTATCATCTGCCGGTGATGGTGACGGAAAACGGTATGGCCAATATTGATTTTGTCATGAGTGACGGCGCTGTGCACGACCCCCAGCGCATAGACTTTGTCAAGCGCTACTTGGCGGGATTGCAACATGCAGTGGACGAAAGAATCCCTGTGATGGGGTACCTGTACTGGTCCATTATGGATAACTTTGAGTGGGCCGAAGGCTACGATAAGCGCTTTGGGCTTATCTATGTAGATTACCAGACCCAGCAGCGCATCCCGAAGGATTCCTTCTATTGGTATGCGGATGTTATAAAAAACAACGGATTATCTTGATTTCGAATGGTGTTGCCTACGATATTGCATCGGGGTAACACCATATTCTTTTTTGAAAACGTTCTGGAAATAGCTTTGGCTGGAAAAGCACAGATAGCTGCTGATTTCCGCTAGCGTCATTTCTGTATAGTGCAAAAGGCTCCGGGCCTCGTCCAAGCGGCACTCCGCAATGTAAGTGCCCAGCGTTTTCCCAGTTTCCTTTTTAAATAGATTGCCTGTGTAGGAAACGCTGCGCCCGATAGAAGAAGCCACATCGTCAAGACTGATGGGCACATTGATGTGGTTGTGAATATAGCACATACAGGCATGTACTTCGCGGCTTACATCATTTGGAATATGTGTTTCGCTGATACGCCGACAAAAATCCATGGCTGCGGTCATGTAAAGCCGGTCAATTTCCGGTATGGTAGAGGCGCGCTCACAGTCCATGGTATAGCTGTCCAACAGCTGGTATGTCAATTCCACATCTAAGCCCGCAGGAATGGCGGCCAGCATACCGATTTTGGTAATGGTGCCGATGAACAAATTCTTTGCCTGCCGCAAAGGAGTTTCTGCCATTGTGCCTCCGTTCAGACGTGCTGCGGCATCCTGCAGCAAAAAAGCCTCCAGCTGTTCCGGGTCGCCTTGGCGAATACGCTCGTAAAACATCTGCTCCCACTGGTAGGTATTATGATATGTTTCTGTTTCCTTGCGTTCCATCATCGTTTGCGCCACATTACAGCCAACGGACAGATTCTCTCTGTCCTCCATCAAATCAAAGTAGATGGCAGGGTCAAGAATTTCTCCGTCTACGCAGTAGTAGAGATAAGCAGCCTTGTCAAAAAATTCAAGCAGACTTACATTCGGGGCTGCCTCCAGAATACTGCTTGCAGCGTTCTTTTGCGTGGAAGGGATCGCACACTCCTCCATATAGGACTGCACGGTGGTCGCACTGATTCGCCCATTGTAGACGGGTCCTATGATAATCTGCCATCCGCCGTTAAGAAGCATCTTCGCGTAGGCGGCGTGACTGGGTGAGGAGATGATATCCAAAGCGCAGTCCCGGGAGCTTGCCTGAAAAAGGGATTGCGTGTTTCTGTCCGGTGCAACGGGATATTGCAGCTGGCAAATACCGTCTGCATCATACAGCGAAAAGGCAATTCCTTCCGCACGGTAGAATAGCATACAAAGGTTTGTAATGCGTATAAAGCGTTCTGTATCCATAGAAAAGCCCCCTGCATTGATAGTTATATTTTACAATCACAAATCAAATAATGCAATATCCAAACGCGGCAGACTGCTATACTGATAGCAGAAAAGGGGAGCGGTTCCCCGAAATAACAGGAGGAAAACAAAATGGCATTTGGTAAAAAAGCGCGCCCCACGGTCGATAAGGACGGTGCAGCGCTGGTCATGCGCGGACGTGACTATCTGGCTGATTTTTCCGGACAGCTCGGTCTGGGCATTATGGCAAACCTGGTCGGTCAGCTGCAATACTTCTACACCGACAAAGTCGGTATTGCAGTTGGCTCGGTAGGTATTGTCATGGCCATTGCCAAGATTGTCGATGCACTGACAGACATCTGGTTCGGCAATATTATCGACCACTCTAAGGGTGGCAATATGAAGTACTATAAGTGGATGCTGCGCATGGCGGTCCCGGCCGCAGCCATCACGGTACTGATTTTTACGGTGCCTATCGGGGCAGGGCAGCTGCCGGCTGTGCTGTATGCACTGGTTACCAATCTGTTGATTACGGCGGTCATTTACACTATGATTGCCACGCCTTTTTCTGCGACTATGATTGTGCGCACACAGAGCCAACAGGAACGCGGTAAGATGGGCATTTATCGTGCAGTAGGCAACTATGTCTCCGGCATGGTCATTGCGATTGCGACCATTCCGGTAACCAATATGCTGGGCGGCACGCAGCTTGCGTGGATTAAGTACGGTGCTGTGATGGCGCTCGTGGTTCTGCTTACGCTTTTGATTTGCTACCGCAACGGCAGCAAGGCTATGCGCAAAGCTGCAGAGGAAACCGTGCAGGCCATGCCGGAGGAAGAGCCGGTCGAGTTTGCGACCGCTGTCAAGTGCCTGTTTGGCAACAAATACTGGGTTATTGTGCTGCTGTTTAACCTGATTACCTCGGTATCTACCGCAATTACCTCTGCATCCGGTGCGTATTACTGTAAGTGGATTTTCGGCAATGATAATCTGGTCGGCATTATCGGCGCACTTGGTTTGCTTTCTACGGTGCTTGGCTTTGCACTGTCAAACCTGATTATCGGAAAGCTTGGCATCCAACGCACCATCTACATGGGGCTGCTGGGGTATGCTGCCAGCTGCGCGCTGAGATGCTTTGTCCCGACGAATTTGCCGGTATACGCGGTAAGCGGTCTGATTGGCAGTTTCCTGCAAATTCCGCTGATGTGTCTGTATGGCGTTCTGCTGGCTATGGCCGTGGACTACAACGAATACAAATACGATAAAAAGCTCGTTGCGGTTTCTTCCGGTGCGATTGGCTTTGGCAGCAAGGTCGGCAACGGTCTGGGTGCATTGATTCTTTCCGGGTTCCTGATGCTTGGTGCCTATGATGCCACCCTGACAGAGGCAACCACTTCCATGCGGGTTGCAATTTATGGTTTTTCCAACTATCTTCCGATTGTTCTGAACGTAGGTATGTTCCTGATTTTCCGCGGCTTTGACTTAGAGGAAAAGCTGCCCGCCATGCGCGCCGAGGTCGAAAAGCGCCACACAAAGAATGAGGAGAACTGATCTATATGAAATTTACAATTCCTGCAAATGCAGCGGCAAAGCCGTTCAAAAAGCATTGGAAGTTTTGCGTCGGCAGCGGTCATGCCGCGTTGGCCATGCGCACGGATTACTGTGAGCAGCTAAAACAGATTCACGATGATTTAGGCATTGAGCGTGTACGCTTTCACGGAATTTTCAGCGATGATATGCACACCTATGACACAATGGCTACGGTTATGCCCATGCCGGGCGCAGAGCAGATGCCGTTCTATGAAAGCAGCTTCCGGCTGCCGGGGCTTGTGTATGACAATGTACTGAAAGCCGGCATGAAACCGTTTGTGGAATTGAGCTTTATGCCCAGCCAGATGGCAAAACGCCCGACACGCGGTACATTTTACTGGAAGCCCTGCATTGCACCGCCCAAGGATGAAGCGCAGTGGCAGGCACATATTCAAAAATTCATCCGTTTCTTGCTGAACCGCTACGGCAAGGAGGAAGTGGAAAGCTGGTTCTTTGAGGTCTGGAACGAACCGGACCTCAAGACGCCGTTCTTTGACGGCACGCAGGAAGAATACTTCCGGCTGTACGAAATTACCGCGCGGGCCATCAAAGAGGTGGATGACAAGCTGAAGGTCGGCGGCCCGGCCACCAGCAACAGCAAATGGATTTCTGCCTTTGTGCAACACTGCAAGGAGCATTCTCTGCCGGTGGACTTTATCACAACCCACCAGTATGCGGGGGACCCCATCAGCGAGATGTGCAATCAGACGGATGACGACCATATCAAAAACACGGAAGAAATCCAGCAGGAATATGAAGTCGATATGGCACAGCTGTTTGCCGGCTTAAAGCCGGAAGATGGCCTGCTGCCGATGTTCCGCCGCGTTATGCCGGAAAATACCGAAACTGCAGATCTGAACCGCGATCTGCTGCGTGATGCCGCCTTGCAGGTGCGGCAACAGGCCAACGGTCTGCCGGTTTACTACACCGAGTGGAACGCCTGCGCCACCTTTGGCGCGCCGGGCAATGATACTCGCAAGATTGCCGCCTACGATGTGCGCGCGGCCCTCTGCGCCGAGGATGCACTGGAGGGCTCCAGCGTGTGGTGCTTCAGTGATATTTTTGAGGAACTGCATCCTTTCCCGGAGGAATTTCACGGCGGCTTTGGTATGATGTCGCAGCACGGAATCCCCAAGCCGGTTTACCATGCACTGCGTCTGCTGGGGCAGGCCGGGGATAAACGGCTGGAGCTGCCCGGCGCACTGGACGGCGAGGTGAGTGTGGCAGCGTTCCGCGATGCTGCCGACACACAGCTTACCGTGCTGGCTACCAAACAGAACCTGCACCACTTTGCAGGGCAAAACACCCCGGCCACCCCGGTGGAGATCGAGGTCGAACTGGACGCAAAGCCGCAGAGCGTGCAGCTTTGCCGCATCGACGAGGAACACGGCAACCCGCTGAAGTGCTGGCAGGCAATGGGTGAGCCGGAGGACATGACCCCGGCGCAGGTACAGCAAATCACAGCAGAAAGTGCAGTCGCGTATGAGAAACTGCCGTTCACCTATGAAAACGGGGCTGCCCACGTTACGTTCTCTCTTGGCACAAATGATATTGCGTTTGTCCGTTTCGTAAAATAATCGGCAGGGTGCATCCGCGTTGATGCACCCTGTATTTTTTAAGGAGTTGGCTATGATTTTTGATTTTAACAATGATTGGCTATTCTGTCGGCAAGACGGAGAACCCAAAACCGTAACGTTGCCGCATGATGCCATGCTGGAGGAACCGCGGCAGAAAAACTGCCACAATGGCAAAGACTGCGGCTATTTTCCCGGTGGGAAATATAGCTATGAAAAACATTTTGCTGTCCCCCAAGAATATCCGGAACAGAAAGTCAGCATTTTGTTTGAAGGTGTTTATCAAAATGCCGTTGTATATTTGAACGGCGAGCCGGTCGCAAAACACCGGTATGGCTATACGGAATTTACCGCAGACATTACCGGAAAAGTGCGGGAAGGGGAAAACTTTCTGCGTGTGACGGTGGACAACAGTCTGGAACCGAATTGCCGCTGGTATACAGGTAGCGGAATTTACCGCCCTGTCAGCCTGATCATCAAGCCCAAAAACGCGGTGAAACCCGTAAAAATCCGGACCGTATCGCTGCATCCGGCTGTGATTGAGGTTGCCACAGAAACAGAAAACGCGTCTGTAGAAATCTGGGACGGTGAAACATGCATTGCCAAAGGAGCCCCGGGAACTATTCCATTGCCCGAGGCAAAATTATGGGATGCCGAGCATCCGAACCTGTATACCTGTGTGGTCAAAACGTCGGATGACGAGGAAAAATTTCCTTTCGGTATCCGAACTTTGACGTGGAGTGCGCAGAACGGCCTGTGTGTGAACGGCAACACGGTCAAGCTGCGCGGCGGGTGTATCCACCACGACAACGGTATTCTGGGAGCCTGCGGTTTTGCCGAGGCGGAAGAACGGCGCATCCGCATTATGAAAAAGGCGGGTTACAACGCCGTGCGCTGCGCCCATAATCCGGCAAGCCGCGCCCTGCTGGATGCCTGTGACCGCCTTGGTATGTATGTTATGGATGAGGCCTTTGACGGCTGGTTTACTCCCAAAACATACCATGACTATTCCCGCATTTTTGAAAGCGCTTGGCGGGAGGATTTGTCCGCCATGATTCAAAAAGACTATAACCACCCCAGTGTGGTGCTATATTCCATCGGAAATGAAGTTACAGAAACGGCCTGCGAACAGGGTGTGCAGACGGCAGAACAAATGACCGCGCTTGCACACGCACTGGACAATACCCGCCCGGTTACAGCCGGAATCAATGTACTTTTGAATGTCTATAACCAAAAGGGCATCGGCGTATATAAAGAAACCGAATCCTATAAGCCGGAGCCTTTGCCGCCGAAAAAGCAGGAAGAAAAGAAAAAGGAATCCGGCTCCGCTTTTTTCAATATGGTGATGCAGCATCTGGGCCCCTTGATGTTCTATATGAGCAAAGGCAAAAAAGGTGATGCCGCCTGCCGTGCCGTGGCAGAAAAGCTGGATATTCTTGGTCTGAACTACGCTGCCTCGCGCTATGAGGAGGATTGTCTGACCTACCCAAACCGCATTATGGTCGGCAGTGAAACCATCATTGGAGAACTTCCCTACAACTGGGAACAGGTCAAGAAACACCCTGCGGTTATTGGTGATTTTGCATGGGCCGCTATTGACTATCTCGGTGAGGCCGGCATCGGGCAGATGATTCCGCAGGATACGCCGGGGCTTCCGATTGCAGCAGGCAGCGGTGCGATTGATTTAACGGGAAACATTACAGCGGAAAGTTATTTCCAGCAGGCGGTGTGGAGCCTGCGCAAAGCACCTTACTTGGGTGTGCGCCCGGTCAACTGGAACGGCAGAAAAATGACGGGCAGCGCGTGGCGTATGACGAACGCCGTGGAAAGCTGGACGTGGCCCGGATGTGAGGGGCAGAAAGCCACGGTGGAAGTGTACAGCGATGCAGAATTTGTGGCGCTGTACTGCAATGATACGCTGATTGGCAAAAAGCGCACAAAGAAATTCCGCGCGATTTTCAAGCTGCCCTACAGACCCGGCACACTGAAAGCCGTGGCACTGGATAAAAGCGGAAACGCCCTTGGAGAAACCACACTGCAAACAGCTGGACAGAAAACCCGGCTGCATCTTTCCCCGGAGAAAACGACCTTGCGCGCAGACGGTCAATCACTCTGTTTTATCCCCATCACGCTGACCGATGCGGCAGGCATCTGGAAACCGTGCGCCAACGCAAAGGTTCATCTGGAAATCGAAGGACCGGCTGCCTTACAAGCCCTCGGCAGTGCTGCAACACAGACGGATGAAACCTACCTCGGCAGCAGCCACACCACATGGCTCGGACGCGCTTTGGCTGTCATTCGTGCCGGAACCGAGCCGGGCAAGGTGCGCGTCACGGTCACGGCAGAAGGGTACGAGCCGCAATATGTGGATTTGACGGTGGAGTAAAAAGGCGGACTTTAATGCTAAAATTATACGATTTAACAACAGAATACAAACGCGAACCGCTGGGTTGGACGAGGCGCAGCCCCGCTTTGGCTGGAAGCTGGACAGCGACCAGCAGGACACCGTGCAGGCGTCCTACCGACTGCAAATCGTGCAGGGCGGGGATGCTGTGTGGGATTCCGGCACGGTGGCGAGTGCGCAGAGTATTCTGAACGAGTACCTCGGTCCCAATCTTGCGCCACGCACCGAATATACATGGTCAGTCACCGTGACGGACAACCACGGCGAAACCGCCGAGGGCACAAGCCGGTTTGAAACGGGCTTGCTGAACGGCAGCGCGTTTGAGGGTAAGGCACAGTGGATTACCCACACGCTGGACAAAGCCAACCCCGTCAGTCCGGTGCTGTATAAGGACTTTGTCGTTCAGGACAATGTCAAAAAAGCGCGTCTCTATGCAACCGCACTGGGTATGTATGAGGCGGAAATCAACGGCGAGCCTGTGGACGATACCTATTTCCACCCCGGCTGGACCAACTACCACAAGCGTCTGCAGTACCAGACCTATGATGTAACGCTGCACAGCGGCAAAAACCGCGTGGCGCTGACGCTGGCGAACAGCTGGTACAAGGGCAAGCTCGGCTTTATGCCGCAGCCCGACCACTACGGCGACACCACCGCCGCACTGGCGGCGCTCTGCATCACCTATGAGGACGGGCATGAGGAATGGCTCGGTACCGATGAAAGCTGGCTCTGCACGACCGGTGCAGTGCAGGCCGCGGAAATATACGACGGCGAAACGCAGGACTTTACGGCAGATCCCGCCGTACCAAAGCCCGCCAAACTGTTTGACTACGGCTTTGACACCGTCGTTGGGCAGGAGAACGAGCCGGTGCGCTGCCTGCAAAGGCTGCCGGTCATTAAGGAGTTCACCACCCCAAAGGGCGAGAAGGTCTATGACTTCGGCCAGAACCTGACCGGCTGGGTAGAAGTAGAAATCTATGGCGAGCAGGGGCAGAAGCTTACCCTGCGCCACGCGGAATCGCTGGACGAGAACGGGAACTTTTACACCGAAAACCTCAGCTGGGCAAAAGTGACCGACACCTATATTTTGGGCGGCGGAAAGCAGACGCTGCACCCGCATTTTACCTGGCACGGCTTCCGCTATATTTGCGTGGAGGGGCTGCAATACGGGCAGAATGTGCAGTTTACGGCGTGCCACCTCTCCACGGATTTGGCACAGACCGGCCATTTTACCTGCTCTGACAAACGGGTGAACCGGTTGCAGCAGAACATCCAGTGGAGCCAGCGCGATAACTCTGTGGACATTCCCACCGACTGCCCGCAGCGCAGTGAGCGTCTGGGCTGGACGGGAGATGTGACAGCGTTCTGCCCCACAGCCGCCTTTAATGAGAACATCATGCCCTTTATGACCAAGTGGCTGCGTGACCTCGCCAGCGAGCTGGGTCCCGATGTCAGTATGCCGCAGGTCGTGCCGAATATCTTGGGCAATCAGCAGGACGGCGCGGCGTTCTGGGGCGATGTGGTGACGGTATTGCCGTGGACGCTCTACCGCGCCTACGGTGACAAGCGCATTTTGTAGCACAGCTACGACAGCATGAAGCACTGGGTCGAGTTTATCGAGAGCCAGTGCGGCGAAAACGGGCTGTGGCAGACGGGCTTCCAGTACGGCGACTGGCTGGGGCTGGACGCCGAGGCGAACGCCTTGGGTGATGAGCGCAAGGGTGCGACGGATGACTACTTTACCGCCAATGTCTGCTTTGCGTGGAGCTTGCAGATCCTTGCGGATACCGCCGCCGTTTTACAGTACGCCGAGGACGCGCGCCGCTGGAGCCGCCGCCGTGAGGAGCTTGTGCGGGCATTCCGCGCCGAGTATGTGACCCCCACCGGGCGTCTTGTCAGCGAAACGCAAACCGCCCTGATCCTGGCGCTGCACTTTGACATGGTGCCGGACGAGTTCCGCCCGCGCCTTTTGGACGCGCTGGAAAAGAACATCGGTGCGCATAAAACGCATCTGCTGACCGGGTTTGTCGGCACGCCGTTTGCCTGCCTGACCCTGTCCGAAAACGGCAGGCACGAACTTGCCGGCAGGCTGCTTTTGCAGGAGGACGACCCCAGTTGGCTGTATGAGGTCAAGATGGGTGCAACCACCATCTGGGAGCGCTGGAATTCCATCCGCCCGGACGGCAGCTTCAACCCCGCCAACATGAACAGCCTGAACCACTACGCCTATGGCTCCATCGGCAACTGGCTGTACACCAAGCTGTGCGGACTGGAAATTCTGGAGCCCGGTTACAAGAAGTTTGCCCTGCGCCCGCAGTTTATCAAGGGCATCACCCACGCCGAGCTGACTTACGAGAGTGTCTACGGCAAAATTGCCATTGCGTGGCGGTGCGAGGGCGGCAAGATCACGGTGGATGCCACGATACCCGCCAACACCACCGCCGAGCTGACTCTGCCCGAACAGACCGAAACGCTGACTTTGGGCAGTGGCAGCTATCGCTATGAGTATGCCACCGAAACCAGCTTGGAAATAGACCGCTATTCGTTGGAAACCCCGCTGCGCGTCATCATGGAACACCCGGTGGCACAGGCGATTTTCCGGCAGTACGCGCCGGAATTTCTGGAAAATCCGATGTTGGAGTATGTGAAAGACGAGCCTATTACAGCCCTGCTTGCCTACGGAGAATCCATGCGCCCGCTGTTTGAGCAGGTGCTGACTGCCATGAACCAAGCTGATAAGCGGTGAGTCTGTATAAATTATACTACGCCCAACATGAAAACTGCAATCGCAAGTTGTACTCTCCGGTGTTAAGTTGTATGCATCACTGCAAGATTACAGTAGCAAAAATTCGTTTTTTGTAGTTTTACGGATAGGATACGATAGTATCTTAGTATTTTATTTATTTAGTATTTATTTGTGTTGGATTTACCTGTACAGGGAAATCCAGTCTAGGTAAAAGCCTTTGTGGTAAAATAAAAAATCCTCGGAAGGCGGGGATTTTGGGGCGGTATTTGGCGGGACGGTACACTGCGCCGATAGGCTGCGAACTCCCGCAAATCGGGGCGTTTCTCGCGGCAAAAGGGGCGGTGTGCGGGGATGGCGTGGAGTAGTGCTTGCGTACAACTTCTTGCCGGAGAGTAAAACTTATATACCGGTTCGTTGGGCTTTTCCTGCGCGAGAACCTCGTGATATTGGTATCCGCATTTCTCAATGGAACCAAAGCTGCGCATTTATTTGATCGGTGCGTATGAGAATCTGTCTTGCAGATTTGCCCCCAAAACTGCCCCCAAAAGGAGTTGGGACGGTTCATCACCGTATGGCATTCTTTTGTACACATGGGACAAAACCCATTCTGAGCCTTGGTACGCAATACCACCAAACCCAACAAAACAGCACTGTAACGCACAAACTTTGAGTTTCTCATAACCCGGAGGTCGCAGGTGAATAGGTTCCCACTTTTGAACCCGGTAACTCCGGTTTGAAGGTGGGAACTTTTCTTTTTATAAGCAGCCAGAATAGAACGCCGATTCATATTGGTTCGGCGTTTTCATGTTTAGTTTTCTATGCGGGCGTTGGCTGTTGTAGAAATTGATATATTCGTCCAGAACGGCTTGCAGTTCCTGCGGTATGCCATACAGGTGGTGATAAAGCGCCTCCTTTTTCAGCGTGTGGAAAAACGACTCGCAGACGGAATTGTCGTAAGGTGTGCCGGGTGTGGAAAAGGATTGCTTTATATGAAGCTCTTTTAAATGTGCGCGGAAAATGTAGGATGTATACTGTGCGCCTTGGTCACTGTGGAACATCAGATCTTGCGGGGGATCCCGAGACTGGAAAGCGTCATCAAAAGCAGCAAGCGTAAGAGCTGTGTTGATGGAATCCGATATGCTGTACGAAAGTATACGCCGTGAGAACAGGTCCAGCACCACGCAGATATAGTAATATTGGTCGAGCACTTTGATATAGGTGATGTCGCTGACCCAAATTAGATTGGGCTGAGGCTGGTCAAATTGGCGTGCTAACAAATTTCTGAAATAAGCACGCGGCAGACTTTTTTGATGCTCGGCCTTGCAGCGCGGTTTTGCAACGGATAATCCCATCTCATTCATAAGACGAACGATGCGCTTTTCACTGACTTTGTAGCCTAGTTCTGCAAGTTTGTGATGAATTGGCTTTCTGCCAAAACGGTTCTTACTGTCGTGGAAGATTTGACGAATCAGAGGCTTCAGCTTTTCATCATTTATCTCATAAGAAGTCCGTTGCCCCTCGCGCCGCTT
>OGZW01003186.1_pt1 | contig 12332 bp, 7 predicted proteins | sample 1577001 | NCBI WGS metagenome assembly OGZW01 (sample SAMEA3541519, study PRJEB24748) | human gut metagenome | biome: human gut; feature: human-associated habitat; material: faeces | place: China | collected 2012 | reverse complement strand
GCGACATTGCCCGGGTGGAAGAGGACGGCTACATGTACCTGACCGGCCGCAAGAATGTTCCGTCCGCTGGCATTTGACTACACAGACGATGCATTCGCAACTCAGGTAGAAGATCAGCTGCTTCTTGGAAATGAAATCATGATCGCACTGAACGAAGTACCGCTGTTCATCTGGGAGGGAAAATGCATCCCGGTCGCAGAAGTGGCTGAATCGGTGGAGCAGATTGATCTGTCGACACTTACCATGCTCGGATTTGATGAGGTAGAGTATCTGCTGTATGACGATGATGGGGTTCACAAGGATTATGAGAATGAAGGAACGTGTCGGAAGATAGGGAAATAAAAGGGCAGATATCATTTCAAAGATGGAGAATAATTGAAATAGTGGTACAGATAAAAGCCATGGTTTACATGTTGGATGTAGAGCATGGCTTTTTTGCGTGGAAATTTTGAATATTGACATGTTCCATCAACGCTAAAAAAGAAGAAAAACGATATATTTCGAATTTGTACATCCTATGCTTATATGTTAGGCTGTTGAATATAAAGCTGTTCTGGTGATTTCATTTAGTATTTCTGAAAATTCAATATCTTGATTAAAAATTATTGATGTTTTCTATATCAAACAAATTCATTTGATAATTATAAAATCAAACAAATTCATTTGATTTTTGCAAATATCAAAGTATAATAATAGTGACAAGGAGGTTTGAGTATGTATTTTGCAATTATAGGAGACATCATTGCGTCAAAAACTATTTCAAATAGATCGGAAGTTCAGAATCATTTAAAAAGGATCCTGGATCAGGTAAACGAAGAATATAAAAGCAATATTGCTTCCCGATTTTCAATCACATTAGGGGATGAATTTCAAGTAAGATACTTCTACAGACGAAAATGTTGAATCTGCTAAACAAAAGAATATATACCATATATTTTCAATATCTTGGGAATTAAACTTATAATTAGTGTCTTCTATATCATCCATACGTTCTCCTTCGCAACCATTCAAACATCTTATCTATATTTCCCAAATATCTTCATCCTTACCATTTCTTTCATAACTTCCTCTATCTGCTTTGCCTTATCATGGGATTCAATCAAGAATCCCATTTCAATATTTCCTTGCATTCCGTGATATGAAAGATTAGCTGACGACACCAGTGATTTCTTTACATCTGATACAATAAGTTTCGCATGCAATGCTGCCATCTTGTCATCTTCTTGCTTTTGATATTCATATATCTGTAAGAATCTCGAACGATATGACATCAACCTGTCAAGTGCTTCTTTCTGCTTTTCTATATCATTTACATATATACGAACATATACTCCTTGCTGACTTTTTTTAATAATAACATCGAGCATTTCAGCAAAATAATCTGAGATTGAATAACCAGTTATAGTAAGACTCTTTTCCGTATTCTCTATCATATTACGCATTGTATCTTTGGTTCTTAATGTTTTCACACGGAATGAATCTGGTGCAGTAAGAACAAGTTCTGCGTGTTCAATTTTCTTTGACGAATACATCTTCATACAAAGGCTGATTATATCTGTTATCTCTTGTTTGGAACAATTAGTAAAATAATTTCTAAGTTCTTCAATCACAAGACAAAACTGTGCATTCTCTCTATTAACAGAATAATTTTCAAGTGCATCTACAATCAGACCTGCGATATATTCGATTTTTACACTTGTATTCCACATAAATCTCTCACCAATTCTCTGAAATATCCCATTTCCTCATGCTCCGGTACCGGTACAACTAATGCTCTATCAAGTAGGCGGTTACCATTTTCACAGGCAGTTTCTGATATCATAGTACAAGAATGACAGGCAGCCCCATTTAATCTCTCACTCGTCGGATTCTTCATAAAGCATTCTGGGTCTGTTGTACATGTTAAACCATTCTCTAATGCCCCTTTTAAAAGCGGTAAAAACTTATTCATTCCACCTAGTTCAACAAGTCCACCTAATGAGCCTTCCTTATCTGCCGCACCTGTGTAAATTAAAATTCCACACATATTTTCACTACTATAAATGCGTTCATGTAATGCAGATGATGAATATCCTGACTGCATAGACATTTCCTTAATCAACATATGTGAAAGTGTATGTAACAACACATACTCTGCATTTCTTGGTTTAAAATTCTCCCATCCTTTTTTCTGACAATATGCTGCATAGCATTCCGCATATTTATCAGAACGAGCTTTGACCGTCTCTATCTGCATCCACCGCTTTATTTTTTCTCTACTTAATTCAATGAATACTCCTTCTCCATTGATTTCAACTGCCGGAAGCCATTTTTCTCCCGAAGAGCACTTCAATTTTACGATATGTGATTGCTCATCCACTTCTGGTTCTGGTGCTTCCAATCTTGTAAAACCTGTCAAAACTCGTACTTCACGTAATCTATGTATTTTAATAATTCTAGAAATATACTCTTTCAAACGCTCACTCAAATCTACTTCTTCTGCTTTGAAGTACTTAACATCATGTTGATACTCAACATCCTCATGATGCGTAATGGCTGCATACTCCATTTCTTTAAGTTCAGTAAACTCTTTGATATTTTGGCTTAATCTATCATAAGCAGCTTTAAAGTCTTCATAAGAATATTTATCTCCAAAATATTTCTGATAAGCAAATGAAAGACCTGCCTCTTCTCCCATAGCCTCTACCAATGTTTCAATAGTTGCTCTTTGTGCCCCCATGATATCATTAATAGGATTTGTCCACGGTGGAATTGATATTGCATTTCTTGTGACCGTAAAATACACATTAGACGCACCACGCTGGCTAGGTATTACACTCTTCTTACAAATTTTCGCCTTTGCTCCTGGTCTATGTGGATGGTTTCCTGAACAGCATAAGCCGGCAAATTTTTCCTTTTGCATTGCTCCAGACATAACTCTCCTTGCTCCGCAATTACACTCAACACGGAGTTCTGCAAGTGATGAAGTATTGCCCATTGATTTTAGGTACATATCTTCTTTACAACTTGTTTCTCCATGATGTACCCACCATCTCCAAGGAAAATCGTCCATATGCCCATCTTCGCATACTGTTATAAATCTCGAAGGATATGCTGGGAATCCACACTTAGGGCATTTCACTTCACCTTGATTCTTTTTGTACTGGTCCAAATCAAAGTAATCTCTCATATCAAATAAGAATTTACAGGTTCCCTTTGAGCACACATGGTAGTATGGGAATGACACAACAGGAATATCCTCTTTTCCACCTGTCTTTGGCATAAAAAATCGTCGAACATTCATATAACTAGCCAATCTTGCATCTCTAATTTCTTTGCCAATATTGTTAGTATCCCAGTACTCTATATCTAAAACTGTCAATGAATCATTTACAGCATCCATTATAGAGCCAGGTCCATATGTAGTTATTAACTGATTCGGACGAATCTCGCCCAATTTTTTATAAAAATTCATCAGACACCCTCCCAATAAAAAACTGTTGATGATTGCTCAACATCACGCATAGAACTTAGAGTTGGCTTTTCTCTGTCTCCATAATATTCGCCATAATATGTAAGTAACCTTTTCTTATCATCAGCTACTGCAGGAACAAAATAGTATAGCTTTTCGTCTTTTGCAATGTTCTTCCAAGTATTGATAAACTCATCCATTTCTTTCTCTGTATCTACATAAGACAATGGTGCTGTTATCTTAACACGCTCAAGAATTTTGTCTTTTATATCTTTGATTTGTTCATCAGAAATATCATTAATGTTTGATGCCCCACCATTATCAGCCATCAACTTTACCTGTAATCTTAGTAAAGAAACTACCAATGCATGTAATACTCTGTCTCTGGCTCTGGCTGCAAATGGCGTTGCTGTAGTTCCTTCTACATATCTATACATCTGTGAATGGAAACCAACAAAATTCTCATAATTAGACAAATCCCTTGGCCTGTAAGGATTGTAAACAGTAAAAATAATTCCAGGATGCTGTCGACCCACACGGCTTGTAGCCTGAATATATTCAGAGTTCTGCTTTGGCTGACCTACAACTGACATAAGTCCTAAACGGTCAACATCCATACCTACGGCTATCATATTAGTTGCAATAACAACATCATAACAAGCCTGCTTTTCTTTGTTTTTATCATATGGAATTGCTAATTTTTCAAGAACCTGTGCAATATTCCACGAAGGTATACGAGATGTAATTTCCGTTTTTCTATCAATACTAAGATATCTTTGTTCAGGACTATTATATTTATTCTTAACCACACGAATACGGCTTGCTATATCATCGTCAAGAAGGCGCACTGCACCACCTAATTCTCGAATACTATTAAAGTACCCAATCAATGTGTAATATGGATCAATGTAATCCTCATATTCCGGATCCTTTGCTATATCTAGTGCTGTCTGCAAAATAATCGAATACAAACGAATAAGAGTTGTTTTTACAGATTGTCCGCTTGCACATATACCAACATACTGACGGAATGGTTTCTTTCCAGCGCTAATCATTTTATCTATTTTTTCTTCTGAAGCATCAACTAAATTTTCAGTTGGAAGCGGTACTTCCTTAATAAAAAATGAATCTCTTGTATCAAATCCACTTGGTGGAAATTGTGCAAATTCATTTCTACCATAAAGAAACTTAATCTGTTCTCCAGCATTTCTAATAGTTGCTGTTGAAACAATGTACTTAGGTCGAATTTTCTTTCCATTCTTCTCAATACAGCACATCTCTTCTACAACAGTTTCATATCCGCCATAAATCGTTCCAAGAGGACCTGTAATCAAATGAAGCTCATCTTGAATAATTAACTCAGGCGGGTAGAATGGTTTACAACTTATCACTTCTGCCTTTTCTAATCCAGTCGCCTTATCCGCTCTATGACTTGCCGGATGTTTATTATCACCAATAGCAATATATCCACATCTAGTACATTTTCTATTTGTTTTTCCAAACATCAAACCATTTTGTTCAGACCATGGAAGACTTGCAAACTTGTCCACCGTAGAAATAATAACTGTAGGACACTTTGCATATATTTCTTCATCTACAAGATAAACAGGCATTGTTCTTCTAGTACTCAATGCATATATACACTTAGAATCTGCACAGTGAATCTTTACAGACAACGCTTTTTCATTAATTTCATATTCATTCTTTGATATTGTTTTTCCGCAATATGGGCATTTAATTATTTGCTTTGTAAGTTTCCGAATAAATTCATTTTTATTTTTTTGATCACCACTATATTCATTAAACTTATTTGGAGTAACATTTTTTCCAACCCAGAATCCAATTGAAATTCTTTCCTTACCATATAATTTTTCATTCTTCTCACGCAATTGTTCCATCGCAACAATAAGACGCATCAGTCTGTCTCTCTGCTGAGTTGTAAGTAAACGAAGCGTGTACCTTAAAAATACTGTTACTCCACCATCTTTCTCATAATCGGTTTCATCTGAAGCCGTCAGTCTTCTATATGCTATAGTAAAAGCAATCAGCCCTAAATATGCCTCTGTCTTACCACCACCAGTAGGGAAGTATAATAAATCAACAATATTTCGTTCCGGAGACTCACCATCCATAATCCCATACAAATTCAAAAGAACAAATGCAATCTGGAATGGTCTCCACTCACTGTGATCTTTCTTTCTTCCTTTTTCTGGCATATCAGTCATATAATCTCTTAAGCTGCAAGGAATGCCATTACCATAATCTTTTGAAAAAGCTGTAATACTTCTCTGTAAATACATTGCTTGATTCATAAATACAAACGCTTGATATACCTTATCATTGTTTTCAATCAAATCAATTCCAGCATTCATCCTACGATTTGCATCATTGCATTTATCAATAATAGTCTGACCTGTTGCCTTAAATTTATCATCATGCATAGCTTCGTCGTTTGTCAATACATCTGTAATCCAACTTCCATACATTTCTGTCAATGTACGAAGATTCTGAATAACTTCTGACTTTTTCTTTGGTGAGCCCATCTGAAGCATCGAAAAAGCATGCTCCGGCATATCATCTATCTGTGCACTTACACTTGGAATTTCATAATCTGGAATAAATGATGATTTTATAGCAGTTGCATTTATCTCTTCTGCTTTCTTTTCCCAAGTAGCAGCACAACCTCTTCCTCTTGCATAAACTGGTCTGCCTTTATAATAATATTCATCCTCTAATTCAACTTTTCTACAGAGATATTCTGGTACAAAAATAGGACTCATCAAATCATCTGCTATGAGCATCTCCACCTGGAACATTACCCTTGCATATTCTTTTTCATCGCCATCTGACTTATCATTATTATGCAAATAAACCGATACCATCTTGTATCCATTGTCTAACTGCATCTTCATAACATAAATATAGATGTTTCCATTAGACTCAAGTGGAATCTGCTTCGAACGCCCCATCAGATTAAAATCGATTTCCACAACATCATTCATCTGCTCACGAATATATATGGTATGTTTCTTCTTTTTCTTATTCTCTGCATCTTCTTCTAAGGTTTCATCTATTACTTCACCCTGCACCTGTTCTGCATAATACTTTCCCCAATTAATATAAGCATTAACCTTTTGAACATCATCAGAGACATAGAAAGACACACCTATAGAAGACGGCTTCTGAAAACCACCTTTTACTCTATCCTCTGGTTCCTCTTCTTCAAAAATTCCTGCCTCCAAAGTTTCTCCATCAGCATCGAAATTCTTTTCTGTAAACTCTACATCATTGTAATTTTCATCTTCCGTTACATCTGTATCAGCAGGATATAATAATCCCGTAATATAACTACTCGTTGGTACTTCATTCAATTGTTCACAATCTGATGTTGGTCCTATTAAGTCTTTTCGTACTGCATCTAAAATCTTCTGTCGAACAATAGCATGTTTAAAATCCTTTATATCAGCCATCTACAACCTCCGTTTATTCTCCGTCTACTACAACAGGAATTGCCATACCAATTACATATTTGAATGTATTACCTACTATAATCTTATCCCCTGGCACTAGGCGGTACTCCCAAGTCTTTCCGTCCGCATCCACCTGCGATGCACATTCGCACCACTTAATTGCAGCCTTTGCTTTTTCCTGTACATCTTCATTATCTGTTTGATTTACAGCCTTCACTTCAATCATATATTTCTTGTCAGCCGTCTCTACTAAGAAATCAGGATTATACTGTTTTGCCGCCTTATAAAATAGTCCTAACTGATTCAAAGGTGGCTTTATAAATCTAATAACTTCTGAATCCTCTTCTAATACCACAGACAACCTTCTCTCATCATCACTATCAAATGCATTCTCCGCATAGTATGATTTCTTATATCCTTCAAACAAATATTGCTTAATATTTTTCTTATCTGGCACTTCCTTCTTAAAATTCAATCGTCCATTTTCCTTCATATTCTTCGCAAATGATTTGAATACAATAAGGTCTTTCTGAACGTTAAATACAAACTCAGTGCTTTCTTCCTTTGACGCATATATCTGTTTTCTTAAGTCCTCTACTATAACAGTTGCATATCTACGGACAATCTTCTTTTTTTCTTCATCCGTACCTTCGATTAATGCGAGATACTGATCAACCACCTCAAGAATAAATTCTGCATCATCAGAACTAAACTCCGGAATACTCTCCAATAAAGAAACTGCAAGCATATTCTCAGGATTTTCTACAATAAGTGCATCTGCATCCAGCACTTGTAGCAACTTACCATTTACAGCGTCATATCTCTCGATTCTCGATGCCGCAACATCAAAATCCATAATATTTCGTTTAACAGTAAAAGACTTAAATGTAATTGTTGAACTATAGCTAATTCCAATCTTTGGAACAGAGATAGCAACTTTCTTTAACTCTTCAACTTTCTTGATAAACTCTTGTTTTGCATATGGCAATACATTCTTACTGCCAGATGACTTCTGTAAATCAATCTGTAATGAAGCATCCCCCTGATGTACAGTAAATGATGTATCAACTGCATCAGTACCCATGCCCGTCTGTGTCATTTTGTGATCTGATGCCGTGCCATCATTTGTTTCTTTTTCAGCATCGTTAGCAAAATAATCAAAAATAGACATCTGTCCACTATCACTTTCGGACTTCTTGGGTGCTACTTTCTTTACAAATGCTTTCTGATACTCAGCAAACAGATTCTTCACCACATTTTCATTATTCAAATCTTGGTATGATTTCACTTTACTTTCGCATAACGCTTCATCAAATAATGAAATCTGCTGGTTCTCAACTGCTGGCTCTATCATAACTGTTTTTGTGTTCGGTATATCTTCCTCATCAAGATTTCTCTTCTTAAATACAGGATTATTCTTGATATCATCAACAATTTCTCGATAATGGTCGTGAGCAACAATATCCAAGGTATTTAATTCCTCAATACCCGTTATCTCACCAAAAGGAAGCCTCAATCCTCTACCAATAGTTTGAAGTGCCAATATATCACTCTTTGCAGCATTAAGAGGGATAATTGTAAACAGATTATTTACATCCCAACCTTCTTTCAGCTTATATACATGCAGCACAATCTCAATTGGATTGGTATTTTTCTCAATGGTTAGTAATTTCTGAATGTTTTCTTCTGTCTCTGCACCACTTGTACTGGAGTCAATTTCAATAACCTTGCCAACATAGCGGCCTCCAAAAAAAGCATCAGAATCTATTTTTTCTTTTATTTTTCTAGCATGTGTTGTATCTTTACAAGCTATCAAAACAATCGGCTTTACCTGTTCTAACTGATTGTCTATACAATATTTATATACGATAGACTTTCTTCTCTCATGAAGCTTGATTCCATCTTTCAACTTCATTTCCTCTATATCATCATCTGAATATCCTGCTGTATTTGTTCTTCCCATAACAACCGGAATCTTCAAAAACTTCCCAGCTCCATCCTCTAATCCGTAGTGATAAATAATATTCTTATTTGTACTTTTAGGTGTAGCAGTATATTCTAATCCCAACACTGGATTCAGATAATTAATCGCTTTCTTTGATGCTGGGGCATAGTAACGATGTGCTTCATCCATACAAATAACCAAGTCATCAAACGAACGTAACACATCCGCAAAAGAGCCACCCAAATTTTCATTAAACTTGTGAAATTTAAATTCAATATCTCCCCTAGTAAAAATCTTTGAAATATTAAAGATAAATATCTGAATATCAGATGTTTTTTCTACCACCATTTCCTCTTGGATATATCTTACCGGGTATGATAAATAATTTTCCCCATCATAAACTTTGGGTCTTCCCATCTCTGCTTCAAGTCCCTTAAACATGTATTTTGGATGTCCCGGGACCGCCTCTCGACGCATCTTGTCATAAATCGTATTTCCTGGTGCTAGAATAAAGAAATGTTTGTACCCTTTTGTCTTGTACAAATAATAAATGCATGCACCCATTAAACGCGACTTACCAATACCGGTTGTCATATCAAAGCAGAATGACGGAAAATCAAATTCCTTATCTACAGATATTGTATGTGGAGCTTGGCAATTCTCTGATGCTATTTTCTCTGCTTCAGCTTTTGAACTAGTTCTATACTCAATCTTGGAACTGATTGCATCAAAGTATTGTAGCGCTTCATACTGAGGATCACGCAGGCTCATAGCCCATTTGATTTTATCTACTGAACTCATTATTCCTGCACCTCACTTTCAAAATTACATTTATCCAATAAATCCTTTGGTATTTTTTTCACTTCCACATTCTCTGGAAGAATCATGTCAGCTTGATTTTTCTTACAATAGATAAGTAAACTCTGCTTATCCCCTAAGTTCTTCATTATCGACATCACATACTTTGTATTAACAAATTCTTCTGTGATATGTATGAATCGATTCTCTGATGAATGTCCTTGAAACTCCCCAGATGGTTCATAGGTAAATCCTTCTATCTTGCAAATAGCTTCACATACCATATCCCATGTATAGGATGGATTTATCTGATATACCGGAAGCGATTTATTTTTTACAAGGAGGGGCTCTGCAAGTTCGTAGAATTTGTAACCACCGCCGCCTTGCCAATTAACTTCTTTGGAAATTCCTCCTTGCTCGCCATCAATAACTCCGTCAATCCTTTTCTTGCAAAGCGAATAAGCATGTTCACCCATTTCGATCCCTATCCATTTTCTATTCATTTTATGAGCAACCGCCATGGTTGTTCCAGACCCTAAAAAACTATCTAAAATAATGTCGCCTGGCAAAGTAGCTAGTTCCATTATGCGTTTAATCAATATCTCTGGTTTTTTTCCCCCCGAAAAAACTACACCTCCTTCTCTATTTACATTATTCCAATTCAAATCCTCCCATAAAGAGCCAACTTTTTCCTTTTTGAAAATGTGACCTCTTTCTTTTACACAAACATTTTTAAACCAACTAACTAAGCGTTTATTTTTTCCGACAAAATGTACAGTTGTTAATTTTCCTTTATTTCGACCAGATACCGGATAATAGTCTATAGAATACAAATTATCTAAATCATCTGTCGCTTCCCTAACTCTAGTTCTTATTGATGTCTGTGCATTTTCTGTTGTACACACATAATCATAATAATTTTCAAAAGCTTCTATTTCTGTAATTTCATCTTCAACTGCCAACTGTCTTATACTTTTTGTTTCATATCCCTCATGCTTATAGATGATGATATCTCTACCAGCACCATCCTTTATAGTTTTATAATATTTTCGTCTCCCCAAAGACGTAAATACCATAGTATATTTAAAACTAACTCCATTTATTTTCATATCTTCTAAATACTGCGACAATTCCACTGTTGTATATGATGGATAGAACTTTTTAAAATCTTGTTTACCATAACACAGAATGTGTTCAATATTCTTCTTCAATTTACGATCCTCTCCCCCACCACTTGCCCCCGAGGAATTTTTGGTTTTAACAGCAATCATATTGATAAAATTATTACGTCCAAAAACTTCATCCATTAAAACCCTACAATAACATAATTCTTCATCATTTAATTGAACAAATATGGTTCCGTCATCTGCCAAAAGCTTATTTAATATTTCCATTCGTTGTTTCATTAATTGTAACCATATTGAATGTTCAACATTATCATCATATTCATCAAATGCCTCTCCTGTATTATAGGGCGGATCTATATATATACATTTTACTTTTCCGGTATATTTATCTTCCAGCGCTTTAAGCGCCAATAAGTTATCTCCATGAATTAGCATATTTTCTGTATTTGGATCACCATATGATTTTGATTTATCCTCAATTAATATTCTTGGTTCAAGTTTCTCTTCCTCATATTTACCAACCCATGTTAATTCTAACTTACCTTTTTTCTCCATGGTAGCCTCCTAAAACTTAATCACTATCTTTGTTACCAGTTGTGTTTTTACCAAGATACCTTCTGCAAACTGCTTCTGCATATTTACAGCCTCTTCTTCCAATGTTGACATTTCATCATGAAATGCCCGTACCATTTTTTGTTTCTGTTCTTCTAAAATTTCTATTTGTTTTTTTAATGCAATCTTCTGTCTAAAATCGCTTTCGTTTACATATTTATCTTTAAGTTCATCTAATTCTGATGTATCCTTGACTCTGAGCAAATATTCCTCTTTTCTTAATTGCAGCCAATTATCCAATTTTTTCTGATTAGCAATCAAAACCGTTCTTTTAGATTCTGCATATTTCTGCTGCATAAATTCATCCACTTTGTCAATATATGAAAGGATTTCTTGATTATTTGGTGTCTTTTCTTCTAGGCACTGCTCCTGCAATTTTTCACAAAGCTCTCTAGCCAACTCATCTGAAACACCATATATCTTCCCTGTTATATCAATAATTTCAAATACTGCATCTTCAAGAATCTCACCAACATAAGAACTACCAATAAGTAAATACCCGTGTTGAATTCCCGGAATTTCCAAGTCTATATTAGTTTCATAGTACTTTGGATATATCTCATTTTCCTCTTTACTTCTACTATTCCAATACTTAAACTGTGAATCATATTCCGCAATTTCTTTCATAATACTATTAAAATGAGACTTATGTTGTTCCTCTGTCTTATATATAAATATGGATTTCAGTTCATCCATTTTCTTGTTTCGTTTCTTTTCTAATTCCTTTTCCAAATCCTTAAATTGCTTTGTAAAATCTGATGTCGTTTTACATTCCTGATAAATAAGTGTAACTCTTTTTTCAAAATCTGCTCCACTTTCTAATAATCCAATAGCTTTATCTGATGCACCAAATACGCCTTGGAATAGCTCAAATTTTTCAGAAAGGATTTCATATACTCTCTTATCTGCTACATTCTGAGTATTAAGCA
>OGZW01003183.1_pt1 | contig 12336 bp, 10 predicted proteins | sample 1577001 | NCBI WGS metagenome assembly OGZW01 (sample SAMEA3541519, study PRJEB24748) | human gut metagenome | biome: human gut; feature: human-associated habitat; material: faeces | place: China | collected 2012 | reverse complement strand
CAGTAGAATCAGATCGCTTTCCACCTTTGCGTTCTGGAGCGCTTCGTACAGCATCGCGGAGCTGATGAAGATGTACCAAAAGCTGGCGGAGGGGAAAGCATAAATGGCAAAATTCACATTTGATTTTGATATTGATGGAATCATGCAAGACATTGAAAGTGAAATTACAGATGCTATAAATGAGGAACTGAAAACAGAGGAGGCAGATTCAATGTTCCGTAAACTGCCATCAAACTCCGAAAAAGTATTGGATGAAATCATGGCTTCCGATAATCCCGCCCAAATGCTGGCAAGACGTTTTCATGAATATGAAGAACAGCGGCAATATACAAGAGAGGACGAACTGCGTGGTATTCTGGGTGAGTTAGAAGAATTACATTATATAAAGGTAATGTGGGGAGATAATGTTCCATACCATATTGAGATTTTTAACTCTGCTCGAACATATCATGAACAGTTGGAAGAATACAACCGGGAACGAACAGCGTCACCAGCGCAAGTGGTAAATAATAATTATGTATTCTTGTGGTTCTACATCCAGAATCTCCTGATCTATCAGTGAGATTTCCCGGTTGCTTTCCATAAGCGATTCAATCAGTGCTTGTGATATTTTGGTATCTTCCCCTAATTGCTTGGTCACGTTGTTACGTGTGCTTCGTATAGACTGTCCGCCTATTCCCACATAGACTTTCTTGATGGAAGCCTGCAAATCTTCTTCCAGCTTCTGGATAACAGAAACCAGCACTTGGGTGGTTTTATCCAGATTGAAGATTGCCCCCTTTTTGATACAATCTGACGAAGGAGTATTGGCATAGGCAAGAATCTGGATACTTCCATCAGCATTCTTTTTGCCGGCAATTCCTGTGATGTGAGTCGAACCCAGTTCGATAGCTGCTATAAAATCTGTTACTGCCATATCTTAGTCTTCTTTTTTTGTTCCGATAATTTGATTGTTAAACTCAATACTGATTCGCTCATATTTGTTCCAGCCGATGCGGTTGAGCACTTTGCTGTAAAACGTTTGCAGTTTACTGAATTTTTCTTCAAAATCAGTGGCTTTCCCTAAAAAAAGAATATGGTCGCCTACTCGGGGAACAATTTCCAGTTCTTTTTTCGGGGTTACATTGATCTGTTCCACTTGGGCTTTCCAAAACGGATTGCGCTGGAGGTACAAGCCTAATTCATATAATTCCTGTTGAGCAAACTTTCGGTCAATAAAACCCGTGGCAACGGCTACATGAATTGGCTTTCCTGTGGCATTCATGATTTTCCCGGAGTGGTCAATGTAGTAATTGTCCCCATTGCTGCTCATGATTCGTAAGAGAGGGATACGCTGGTAGATTTCAATTCCTACTTTCCCTCCCGAAGTGAGATAGCATTCAGCTCTGCTGATGAAAGGATGCTGTGACAGCACTTCCTCTAACTGGCGGACATTGATTGTGCCAATACGCTTTTTCTCCGGGTATAGATTCTTCTGCTTTAGTAGTTTGGTTACTTCTGCTTCAGTGATAAAACCGTAGTCAACGCTGTCTTTAACAACCAATTCCATACCCTTGCAGACCTGATTTTCGGGCTTGCGATTGAATATAGTAACGGCCACTATGAGGTAAATAGAGACCGCTACCAGAATGCAGAGTATGAGAATTCGTTTAATCATCTATCTTTTAGTAATTCATAAATTTGTGGAACGTAATTGTCTATGTCTCCAGCTCCAAGCGTGATGAGTACGTCCAGCTTTTTATTTCTCAGTACTTCCATAATCTGCTCTTTGGAACACATGCTTTTTTCTATGCCGGGGCGTAAGTTATCATAGATAAGCTGACTGCTTACTCCTGGTATCGGAGCCTCCCGGGCTGGATAAATATCCAACAGAATCACTTCGTCTAAGAGTGACAGGCTATGGGCAAAATCCTGATAGAAATCGCGGGTACGTGTGTAAAGATGAGGCTGGAACACGGCCGTGATTTTCCGGTTAGGATATAATTTGCGGATAGAGCTTACACTCTGTCGGATTTCTTCCGGATGATGTGCATAATCACTCAGAAAGACGATGTGTGAATTCTTTATCTTGAAATCAAAACGACGGTCCACCCCTCTGAATTGTGGCATTGCGGCCTTTATTTCTTCTGCGGTGGCACCTCCGATTTGTGCTAAAGCCATAGCGGCAATACCGTTTTCAATATTGACAAAGACTGGTACTCCTAGCTGCACGTTGGTGATGTTGCCTAAAGGAGATATGTAGTCGAAATAAATTTCACCGTCGTCAATACGGATATTTTCGGCATGGAAGTCTCCTTTTTCGGTAGAGTAGGTGTATACGGTAACTCCCGGCTGTACATCAGGTTTCAGTTCCAGTCCTTCCTTGATAATCAGGTATCCGTCCGGACGGATAAGTGAGGTATACTTACGGAAGCTTTCCAGGTAAGCTTCGTGCGTACCGTAAATGTCCAGATGGTCTGAATCGGTGGCGGTAATAACCGTAGCATACGGAGTCAGCCAGTGGAATGAACGGTCGAATTCGTCTGCTTCGATAACTACATAGTCACTTTTATCCGACAGTAGAAGGTTAGTCTGGTAGTTCTTAGAAATACCTCCTAAAAATGCATTACATCCCACGTGCGAATGGTCCATCAGGAAAGCTGCCATGGTAGAGGTAGTTGTTTTTCCATGGGTTCCGGCTACGCACATTCCTTTCTCAGTCTGAGTCAGCATTCCCAATACTTGGGCACGTTTGTGAATTTCAAACTGATGTTCCTGGAAATAAACCAATTCTTTATGGTTTGCCGGAATAGCAGGTGTGTAGACCACCAGCGTGGTTTCTGGATGAAGAAATGCTTCTGGGATGAGAGACACATTTTCTTCATAATGGATGTCTGCTCCTTCTGTAATCAGTTTCTCTGTCAGTTCGCTTGGAGTACGGTCATAACCGCCTACTTTTTTCCCTTTTGATAGGAAATAACGTACCAGGGCACTCATACCTATGCCTCCGGCTCCAATGAAATAGACTGCCTGTATGGTATTAATGTTCATGATTTTCTTTGTATTTTAACGCTAGCTTGCAGACTTCCTTTGCGATGATAGTGGCAGAGTCCTTGATAGCCAGTTTGGTAATGTTGTTACTTAATTCTTTCAATAAATCGGGTTTGTGAACCGTTTCGATGGCGGTATCCAGCAGTTTTTGAGTTGCTTCGCTATCTTTAATGTAAAGTGCCGCATTCTTGTTGACAAGTGCCAGTGCATTTTTTGTCTGGTGGTCTTCTGCTACATTGGGAGAAGGTACCAGTATGACTGGTTTGCCTAACAGGCAGAATTCTGAAATAGAACCTGCGCCTGCACGACTGATTACCACATCTGCAGCGCTATAAGCAGCAGCCATATCGGATATGAAGTCGGTTACGTGCAACATTGGAAGTTCCCCGTAAGCCTTTACAGCTTGTTGGGCTTCATTGATATAGATTTTCCCGGTCTGCCAGATAAACTGCACTCCCGATTCTTTGATTTTGTCGAATCCCTGCATCATGCAGTTGTTGATTGTGCGTGCTCCCAGGCTGCCTCCGATGATTAGAATGGTTTTCTTCTCCGGGTCTAATCCGAACGAGCGGATTGCTTCTTCACGTGATATGTTTTTGTTCAACAATCCTTGTCTGACCGGATTTCCAGTCAGAATGATTTTGTTTTTATCAAAGAACCGTTCCATTCCTTCGTATGCCACGCAAATCTTTTCTGCTTTTTGAGCCAATAACTTATTGGTGACTCCGGCATAAGAATTTTGTTCCTGTATCAGCGTGGGAATCCCCATCATGCCTGCCATTTTCAGGGTAGGACCACTGGCATAGCCTCCTACGCCTACAGCTGCATGAGGCTTGAAGTCCTTTATAATTTTACGGGCCATCAGCTGACTTTTGAACAACTTGATAAGTACGCTGATGTTTTTCAATAAATGCTTTCTGTCAAATCCAGCAACCGGTAATCCGATAATTTTGTAACCTGCGGCAGGAACGCGTTGCATTTCCATTCGTCCTTCTGCTCCGATAAACAAAATCTCAGTGTCCGGATATAATTCCTTTATGGCGTTGGCGATGGAAATGGCGGGAAAAATATGTCCTCCCGTGCCACCTCCACTTACTATGATGCGTAATTTTTCTTCCATATTCTAATGTGATTTACCTGCAAAGGTAAGAATAAACTTTTAAACGGATTTCTCCTGTGGTATGATATTATTTTCTGGAGCAATCTCCTGAGATTGTTCTGTCTGTTGTGCGAGCAATTCTTCTGCCTGCTGACGTTTCAAGTCGTTTACGTATCGGCTGATACTCAGAATCATTCCAATGTAAACACAGTTGACGAGGGTTGATGTACCTCCTTTACTGATAAGTGGCAAAGGCTGTCCGGTGACTGGCATGATTCCTACGGCTACCAGCATATTAAACGTGGCCTGCAACACAAGCAGAATCCCAATGCCTGTAACCAGAAATATGTAATATGACTTGTCACAGTTTCTGGCTATTTTGGCAATTCTCATCAGAAGCAGGATGTAAAGAATGGCTACGAAAGCTCCTCCTACAAGTCCCAACTCTTCGATGATGATGGCATAGATAAAGTCGGAAAAAGCTTGTGACAGGAAATCTCGTTGTACACTGTTTCCCGGGCCTTTTCCTAAAATGTGGCTACTTGCTATGGCAATATTGGCATGGGCTATCTGTGCATCATTGTCGATGTCGAATTTGGCTGCCGGTATTTCACTCTCGTCAAAATGATTGTTCAAGCGGCTTTGCCAGGTTACCATACGATGAAGCCCGATTTTATCCCAGGCTTCTCCAGGAATATATTTGATGGTTCCTACACCAATGATGATGCAGGCAAAACCGATACCTGCAAGTAATCCGAGCTGCTTGAAGGGAACTCTTCCTACAAACATGAGAAGAAAAACACTTCCTGCCAACAAAACTGCCGTAGAAAGGTTTTCAGTCACAATGAGTCCGCAAGTTGCAGCCGTAATGCCGCATATATACTTGAAAGCTTTTTTGTTGGCTCCATTTTCTTCCTGCATGCGCGAAAGAATGAATGCGACGGTGATGATGGTTGCCATTTTGGCAACTTCTGAGGGCTGGAACTGAATGAAACCTAAATCAATCCATCGTTTGGCTCCATTGGTAAGGGCACCAATCACGAATACGGCTATCAGTAATGCCCATGATATAGGTAGTAAAGCGATAAAAGTCTTAAACCAGCGACAGGGAATATTATGCACAATCCATACAGCGATAGTACCAACCATCAGCAAGGTCAGATGGTTGGTAATCGGTCCCCAGTGGTCTCCACTTTTATAGGTAAGCGTACTGGATGCACTGAATACCTCTACAATGGATATCAGGCAGAGAAACAGGTAAATAATCCAGATCGCTTTATCCCCTTTAAAAAAGTTTTTTAGCAAATCCATGTGCTATGATTCTAACTTTTTAATGATGCTTATAGGTTTCTTACACACTCTTTAAACTGGTCGCCTCGGTCCTCATAACTTTTAAACAGGTCAAAGCTTGCGCAGCACGGACTCAGCAACACGGTTTCTCCTTTTTTTGCCATGTTGTAGGCTGCGTTTACGGCATCAGGCATGCTTTGTGCGTCTACAATCGGAAGACCAAAGTTGCCGAAAAAGTCGTGCAGCTTTTCGTTATGGAGTCCCAAGAATATCAGTCCGCTACATTTCTCTTTTACAAGGTCGGCAATCTCATTGTAGTCATTTCCTTTGTCTTTTCCTCCCAAAATCAAAACTGTTTTGGTTTTCATGCTTTGAAGTGCATACCAGCAAGAGTTGACGTTCGTAGCTTTTGAGTCGTTGATATAATCCACTCCTTTTACGCGTGCTACCTTTTCCAGTCTGTGCTCTACGCCTTTGAAGTCATTCAGCGCTTCGCGGATGCATTCTTTGCGAATACCTGCAATGTTAGCAGAAATACCGGCAGCCATGGAGTTGAAGAGGTTGTGAGTTCCAGTCAAAGCTAATTCTTCCTGTTCCATGTTGAATGCGATAGGACGGGTGAAGTACACCTTGTTTTCTTCGGTAAAGGCGGCGACTCCCTCTTCATTCTTTTCAGCGAATGGGAAGTATTGTCCGTGAATACCATATTTATGAAGTTCCTTCTGTATGATAGGGTCGTCGTTCCAGAAAATGAAAGCATCATCATCCGTTTGGTTCTGAATAATGCGGAATTTGGCATCCACGTAATTCTGCATTTCGAATCCGTAACGGTCCAGATGGTCTGGAGTGATGTTCATCAGCACGGCGATATTGGCATGGAACTTATACATGTTGTCGAGCTGGAAGCTGCTGAGTTCGATGACATAGTAGTCATAATTACATTCAGCCACCTGATAAGCCAGACTTTGTCCGATATTTCCTGCCAGTCCCACATTCAGGCCTGCTTTCTTGAAGATGTGATAAATCAGTGAGGTCGTAGTCGTTTTACCATTGCTGCCTGTGATACAAATCATTTTGGCATTGGTATATCGGCCTGCAAATTCAATCTCCGAAATGATGGGAGTACCCTGATTCTTTAATTTCAGAATGATAGGAGCATCATTGGGAATTCCCGGGCTTTTAATCACTTCATCCGCATTCAGAATCAACTCTTCTGTGTGTTTACCTTCTTCCCATTGAATACCTCTTTCGTCCAACATTGCTTTGTACTTGTCCTTGATGAGGGACATGTCTGATACAAATGTGTCAAATCCTTTTTTCTGTGCCAGGACAGCGGCACCAGCTCCGCTTTCTCCTGCTCCTAAGATGACAATTCTTGCCATTGCTTTATCTGATTTTAAGTGTGATTATCGTAATTGCTGCTAATACAATGGTTACAATCCAGAAGCGGACTGTAATCTTGGACTCATGGAATACGCTGTGAGGGCGTGTGATCAAATAAGTACAGTTCGGGTCGAGCTGTGCCAGTGTCGTACGGAAATGGTCGTGAATCGGTGAACGCTTGAATATGCGCTGTTTGACTCCTTTTTTCTTACCGCGCTGGAAATACTTTACCTGAAGAATAACCGACAGGTTCTCGACCAGAAATACTCCACATAGAATAGGAATTAATAACTCCTTGTGTATGATGATGGCAAATACGGCGATAAGTCCTCCAATAGTAAGACTTCCCGTATCGCCCATGAATACTTGTGCAGGGAAGGCATTGTACCATAAGAAACCAACCAGTGCTCCAATGAAGGCACAGATAAAGATTACCAGTTCCTCACTTCCTGGAATATACATGATATTCAGGTATTCTGCATATTCTATGTGACTGGATACGTAGGCCAATATTCCTAAGGTAACTCCAATAATGGCCGAGTTCCCGGCTGCCATTCCATCCATACCATCGTTCAGGTTGGCTCCGTTGGAAACGGCTGTGACCACAAAAATAGTGATGAATACAAAGACAATCCATCCGGCATCCTGTGCATGCTCTCCTAAGAATCCTACAAAATCAGCATAATCCAAGTTGTTGTTCTTGAAGAAGGGGATTGTTGTCTTGGTTGATTTCTCATCCACAGGTTTATGGACCACGTCAACTACACGACCGTTTTGTTGGATTTCAATGTTCTCTCGTATTACTACATCCGGACTCAGGTACAGAGCCAGGCCGACAATCAGTCCGAGACCTACCTGGCCGATGATTTTAAATTTGCCATGAAGTCCTTCCTTGTCTTTCCGAAAAACCTTGATATAGTCATCCAAAAAGCCTAAAGTTCCGAGCCATAGGGTGGTAACCAGCATCAATATCATATAGATGTTATGCAATTTACCTAATAACAGGCAAGGAATCAGAATGGCTACGATGATAATGATACCTCCCATTGTCGGGACACCAACCTTATTGACGTTAAAAGGGTCAATAGACGCATCTCGCTGCGTCTCTGTAATCTGCTTCTTTTTGAGCAGGTTAATGAAATATTCTCCAAAGATGGCAGAAATCAACAAGGAGAGGATGACAGCCATTAATGAACGGAACGATACGTATCCGAACATTCGTGCTCCCGGAAAATTGAATTGCTCTAAATATTGAAATAAATAATATAACATTGTCTTGTCTCTGTTTTTTAAAGTTCTCCTTTGAATATTTCCTCCAATACCTCTTTGTCGTCAAAATGTGATTTGACACCCTTTACATCCTGATAAGTTTCGTGTCCTTTTCCGGCAATCAGGATGACATCTTGCGGTTGGGCCAACATACATGCGGTACGGATAGCTTCTTTGCGGTCGACAATGCTGATAACTTTTTTCATGTCGTCCTTGCTAAGTCCCGCTAACATGTCATTGATGATGTCTTGCGGCTCCTCGAAGCGTGGATTATCAGAAGTGATAATTACTTTGTCACTTCTTTGAGCAGATTCTTTTGCCATTAAAGGACGTTTCCCTTTGTCACGATTTCCTCCCGCACCTACTACTGTAATGACTTGTCCTCTTCCTCTTAACACTTCATGAATGGCTTCCAATACGTTTACTAAAGCATCGGGTGTATGTGCATAGTCAACGATGGCTGTATAGCCTTTGGGAGAACGTTTGGCATCGAAGCGTCCGGAAACAGGGCGAAGCATACTCAGTTTTACCAATATATCTTCCGGGCGTTTCCCTAACAGGCAAGCTGCTCCATATACCGCCAGCAGGTTGGATGCATTGAAGCGTCCGATAAATTGCACGTTAACTTCGCGGTTATTAATGTCAAGCAACATTCCGTCAAAACTGTCTTCCAGTACTTTGCCTTTGAAGTCACAAAGAGAATGTAATGAATAGGCAGCCACTTTGGCTTTGGTGTTTTGCGTCATGACCGTACCGTTCTTGTCATCTAGGTTAGTCAGTGCAAAAGCTTGTTTCGGAAGATTGTCAAAGAATGCTTTCTTTGCTTTCAGATAATTTTCAAATGTCTTGTGGTAATCCAGGTGATCACGGGTAATGTTCGTGAAAATGCCACCGGCAAAAGTCAGACCACTGATACGTTTCTGTACAACAGAATGTGAACTGACTTCCATGAATACATATTTGCATCCTTCATCAGCCATACGTCCCAGCAACTGATTCAGTGTAATCGGGTCTGGAGTAGTATGGTCAGTAGGGATGGCCTCTCCGTCAATGTAATTGCACACTGTAGAGATTAATCCGGCCTTATATCCAAACAAGCGGAACATATTATATAATAAGGTAGCGATGGTCGTTTTTCCGTTAGTACCAGTTACTCCTACTAATTCCAGTTTGGAAGTCGGGTCTCCATAGAATGTAGTAGCAAGTTTGCCAACAGCTTCTTCTGTGTCTGACAATTGTACATAAGTCACATTAGATTCTATGTGTACAGGCAGTTGTTCACAAACAATTACTGTGGCTCCATTCTCAATGGCTTTGGAAATATAGTTATGTCCGTCAGCTTGCGTTCCTTTTACGGCTACAAACATGAATCCGTTTTTCACCATGCGAGAATCCATGTGAATACCATTTACCTCCAGGTTGGTATCTCCTATGATTTGCTGTGCGTTGACAGCTTTTAGCATATTCTCAAGTTTCATTGCTTTCTAGTTTAATGTTAATGTTATTGTTTGTCCTTTATGTAAATAAGAGCCTGCATTCAGGCTTTGTCTGATTACCTTTCCTGTACCAGATAAGCGTACACGGAGTCCTTTGCTTTCCAATAAATAGACTGCGTCCTTTGCTCCCATACCTCTTACGTTAGGTACTAAATTCTTTTCCGTATTTGTTCGCTTCAGTTCTGCATAAGTCGTTGTGCAGTTCGCTTTGCCCCAGATAGGAGTACTGCTTTTCGGTATGCTTGAACTATTACTCTGAATATTCAGATTCTGTAATACATAAGATGCTTCGCGCAAGTCTCCATTCTTTACTTCAGGAATAATAATTGAAGTTGAGTCTTTTGCTGAGGCTAAATCCTGATACAGATGCTTAGCATAAATACGTTCAGCAATCCGGCTGAATACGCTACCAGCTTGCAAACCTCCTGATGCAGGACCATGCGGTATCTGAATGGATACCATACAACTGTATTTAGGCGCTTCAGATGGGAAATAGCCGCAGAAGCTGACTAAGTAACTTACTCCTCCAGCTTTGTATCCAGCTTTCCCTTGAGAAACCTGGGCGGTACCTGTTTTTCCGGATACACTAAACTGCTTACTTCCGGCAGGCTTGGCCAGTCCTTGAGAAACCACCTTTCGTAGAATCCCTTGAATCATGGTCAGAGTAGTGTCCGAACAGATTTTAGGATTTACAATCTCTGTCGGGAATTCTTGTATGATTTCTCCATCTTTTGCGATAGCCTTTACAAACTTAGGCTTGACCATGACTCCGTTATTGGCTATGGCATTGTAAAAATTCAGCATATAGATAGGAGGAATCATCGTTTCGTATCCGATACTCATCCAAGGCAAAGAGGTCTTGGCGAAGTATCGTTCTTTAGGCCCCAATATACGAGGACTTGCTTCTCCTACGAAACCTAAATTTAAAGGTTTGTCAATGCTCATGCGTTTCAGCCCATCTATAAATTTCTGTGGATTGTCTCCGTAAAATTTGTCAATGATGCTTGACACGCCGACATTGGATGACACTTCCATGATTCTGGTTACATCTATTTTTCCATATCCGCCTTTATACCAGTTCCAGTCCTTCATGTTGCTTCCGTGCATATTGACCACACCATTGCCCGTGTCTACCATGTAGTCAGGGGTGATAAATTTATCTTCCAGTGCGACCATGATTGAAGCCGTCTTGAAGGTAGAACCCGGTTCCATCAAGTTACTTACGGCGATATTTCGCATTTCATAATAGTTCCCGTCACCTGCTCGGGTCATGTTTACGTTAGCTTTTACTTCTCCAGTTGCTACATCCATGACAATGGCTACACCAAATACCGCTTCAAGATTCTTTAGCTGGTCTACAAGAGCCTTTTCGGCAATATCCTGCATGTCGACGTCTATTGTGGTAATTATATCACAACCGTCTACGGCAGGTTTGTCGATGATGTTCAGATATTTGTTCATGACTTTCTGACGGTGAGTAATACCATCCTGTCCTTTCAAGATAGAATCGTACGTCAACTCTATTCCGTTCTTTGCTCCCAATGTTACATCCGGATACATATCGCCTAACGTACGTGCCGCCAATGAACCGAATGGCTTTTTGCGCTGGTTGAAAGCCAGTTCATGAAATCCTCCTTTAAATTTACTTAAGTTGAATACGGGCAATTTCTTGGCTTCTTTGTATTCAATGTAAGAAATACGTCGTGGATAGAGAAGATAGTTCCGACTCTTCTGCCGTCTGCCTTTCAAGATGTGCTGGCGAAATTCCTTTGCACTTTTATCAGGAAAGATTTGATGAAGCCCTTCGCATATTTCCGTCAGGTGGTTCATCAGCATGGTGTCTTTTGTTTCTCCACCTGCCTTGAAATCCATGTAAATCTTATACTCCGGCAGACTGCTGGCCATCAGTTTCCCATCTGCAGAAATGATATTGCCTCTGGTGGGATGGACAATGACATTCTCTTTGATGAAACGGTCGGCCACATCCTTCCAGTATTGTCGCTCTGCAAACATGATAATTGCTGCTTTTGCAATAATTGCAATAGCCAGCAATGCCATGATGAACATAATGAGCGTATATCGTAATATGATATTTTTTTGTCCTGGTACCATTTTAATCCTTGTTTTTTATTAGATAGGGTGGTGTGGAAGCTGTTTCCAGTGGAGTCCCTTCTGCAGAAATATACTCTTCAATGCGCGACTGGCGGCTTTTCTCTGTCAGTTCAGAGGAAATAGTCAGTGCGTCATATTTGGTATCGATTAATTCCTTTTTCAAGCGGTCTATTTCAATCATTTCCTGCTGACTGGAATAGCGGTTGTCTATGTACAGGATGACAAGAATCATAATCAGTATGATTAAGTTAGCCTGTTTTCTCATCAGGTGTACCAGTACTTCCCCTCCTAATATGCTTCTCCATGTAATATGTGGAGAATCTTGTGGTGTCATTTCTTGGTGTTCCATGTGTTACTTCTTTTCTGCGATTCTCAGCTTGGCGCTGCGTGAACGTGGGTTACGCTGTATTTCGTCCTCGCTGGGGATAATAACCTTGTTGTTGATTAACTTAAATGGAGTTTCTACGTTCCCGAAAAAGTCCTGTTTAGCTTTTCCTTCAATGTTTCCCGTTTTCATGATGTTTTTCACCATGCGGTCTTCCAGCGAATGATAGGTTATGACTACCAGTCGTCCTCCGGGCTTGAGAGCTTCCGTTGCGGCATAAAGCATTTCTTTCAGCGCTTCCATTTCTTGGTTTACTTCTATTCGAAGAGCCT
>OGZW01003172.1_pt1 | contig 12362 bp, 15 predicted proteins | sample 1577001 | NCBI WGS metagenome assembly OGZW01 (sample SAMEA3541519, study PRJEB24748) | human gut metagenome | biome: human gut; feature: human-associated habitat; material: faeces | place: China | collected 2012 | reverse complement strand
GAGAATTATGCGAGCAAAAGAAGAATTACCGGAATGCCCAGTTGCAACAGCAGTATCTCTTATCGGAGGAAAATGGAAACTGCTGATTTTGCGTAACTTGAAAGAGCGTCCATGGAGATTCAATGAGCTACAACGAAGTATAGATGGTATTTCACAAAAGGTTTTGACAGATAGTTTAAGACAAATGATGAGTGATGGGCTGGCATATCGCCACGATTACCATGAGCAGCCACCGAGAGTTGAATACGGCTTAACGGAACTCGGAACAAAAATGCTTCCAATTGTTAATTCACTTGCTGACTTTGGTAACTACTATAAATCAATTATTGAACAGAATTAAGGACGTTAGTATTTGAAAAGTTCGAACAATTCCGGTTTGGAGAATTGAAAAAAAGGAATTTACCTATTAAGACATATAAACTGTTGACAATAAAGCTCCTATATAGTATGTTTTTAATAAACTACTATATAGGAGCTTTTGTATGGAAATGAATGGAGGATTTCTTGTCACCAAAATAAAACAGCTTGGAGACCGGATTTTCGAGAAGATTCTCAGTGAAAAGAATATTGATGCGTTTAATGGAGCCCAGGGGCGTATTCTTTATGTACTGTGGCAGGAGGATGGTATCTCAATCACCTCCAGACCTGACTTTTTCACCAAGTCCTTCATCACATACTCGGCCATCGGGCTCCGACAAATATTGCCGTGACACATAAAAAGGATCTTTTTCATGCTCCAGACACCCCGCTGATACTGTGTTGCTCTCAGTATAGCAGGTATTGCCCAGCTCGTCGAGTCCTTCCTGCAGCCATGCCCCGGCCTGGATCTGCTCCATCAGCTCCGTCTTAGTCCAGCGGTGTTCCAGTACCGAAAAGGGATGCTGAGGATAAGCGTAACAGGTGAAAGTTATGACCGTTTTTTAAATCTCTGTGCAAATCATGGAATTGCACTGTGGAATCTGGAGTATCATGGAAATGCCTATGAGATGGATATTTCGGTTCAGGGATTTCGCATGCTGCGTCCGCTTGTGAAAAAGAGCAGAACCAGAGTGAGGATCATACGGCGGCAGGGACTGCCGTTTTTTTTATATCGCTGCCGGAAGAAAAAGATGCTGTTTGCCGGACTGCTGTGCGGTATCCTGCTTCTGTATTTCATGTCCTGCTTTTTGTGGCGGATCGATATTGAGGGAAATCAGCAGATTACAAGAGGACAGATCTGTCGCTATCTGGAAACCGTGCATATTGAAAACGGCACTCGTATTTCCGTGATCGACTGCAAAGAACTGGCGGCGATGCTGCGAAAACAGTTTGATGCTTTTACCTGGGTTTCCGTAAAACAGGAAGGAACCAGACTGCTGATCCAGGTAAAAGAGAGCACAGATCCTGAGGCAAATGTGAAAAATAATGAAAAAAAAGAAACAGAAGGAATAAATTCTGCAAATCTGCCCACGGATCTGATCGCAGATAAAAACGGTGTCATAACATCCATGATCACAAGAAAAGGAGTACCAATGGTGTCAGTCGGTGACACGGTGAAAAAGGGTGACTTGCTTGTGAAAGGAGAGTTGGAGATCCTGGATGATTCCGGGGAAGTATCCGGTTATCAGTACTGTGCTTCGGATGCAGATATTTTTCTTAAAACTTCTTATGAATATCGGGAAAAGATACGATTAAAGAGAAAAGAGAAGCATTACAGCGGAAAAGAGAAACAAAAGATCGGACTTCGAGTCGGAAAATCGGCCAGCGGGAGCCGGGCTTCCGGCAGACCCACCATGTTGGCTGCGTCCACTGCCGCCTTGACGATGGGGATGATCTGCGGGTATGCAAGGCCCACGTCCTCACAGGCGCAGACCATCAACCGGCGGCAGGCCGAGGGTAGGTCGCCCGCTTCCAGCAGACGGGCCAGATAGTGGAGGGCCGCGTTGGGGTCGGAGCCGCGCATGGACTTCTGGTAGGCCGACACGATGTCGTAGTGGTCGTCGCCGTCCCGGTCGTACCGCATGGCCGTGCGGCGGGTGACCTGCTGTATCATCTCGAGGGTGATGTGCTTTCCGGTTCCGTCCACGGGGGCCGCCGTCACCACGAAATCGAGACAGCCCAGCGCCTTGCGCAGGTCGCCGCCCGCACTCTCGGCGAGGTAGACGCAGGCGTCCTCGTCCATCACGACAGGCTGTGATTCCGACTCCGAGAGCTTTTTCAGGGCGTTGCAGATGCCCCGCTCCACGTCGGCGGCGGAGAGGGACTTGAACTCGAACACCGTACAGCGGGACAGCAATGCATTATAGATGTAAAAGTAAGGGTTCTCGGTGGTGGATGCAATGAGGGTGACAGAACCGTCCTCGATGCACTCCAGAAGGCTCTGCTGCTGCTTTTTGTTGAGGTACTGTATCTCGTCGAGGTAGAGCAGGATGCCCCCTGCCCCGGCCAGCGTGCCGATGTCCTTCAGCACTGCTTTGATGTCACCGGTGCCGCAGGAAGTGCCGTTGAGCTTATGGAGGGTCATGCCGCTATTCTCGGCGATGATGCGGGCAACGGTGGTCTTGCCCGTGCCGGAGGGGCCGTAGAAAATCATGTTGGGGATACGTCCGCTCTCGATGGTGCGGCGGAACACCTGTCCCTCGGCCAGAAGATGCTGCTGGCCGCAGACATCAGCCAGCGTTTTGGGGCGCAGACGCTGCGCCAGCGGTTCGTTCATGGGTCTTCCCTCCAGAAATGATCATGAGAATCTTTCTCTTTTATAGTATAGCGCATTTTGCACGCCGCGGCAAGAGAAATAATGAAAATGATTCTCAGATAAACGACAAAGCATTTACAAATTTCGCAAAACATGATATGCTTGTGCCACTCCAATCAAGAAATGAGGGGAAATGTATGCGCGGAAAGAACGTCTCCGCCGAAGACCTGACGGCCAAAAAAGAGCTGGCTCTGGAGGTCATCCGGCGGCTCAAGGCGGAGTATCCCGACGCAGGCTGCACGCTGGACTACGACCACGCCTGGCAGCTGCTGGTGAGCGTCCGGCTGGCGGCCCAGTGTACCGACGCCCGGGTGAATATCGTGGTGCAGGACCTGTTTGCAAAATATCCGTCGGTGGCCGCGCTGGCCGAGGCAGAGCCCGAGGACATTGAAGCCATCGTCAAACCCTGCGGGCTGGGCCGCAGCAAGGCCCGGGACATCTCAGCCTGTATGCGGATGCTGCGGGACAAGTACGACTGCAAGGTACCTACGACCTTTGAGGAACTGCTGGCACTGCCCGGCGTGGGCCGCAAGAGCGCAAATCTCATCATGGGCGACGTGTTCGGCAAGCCCGCCATCGTCACCGACACCCACTGCATCCGCCTGTGCAACAAGATCGGCCTTGTGGACGGCATCAAGGAACCGCAGAAGGTGGAGATGGCGCTCTGGAAGATCATCCCGCCCGAAGAGGGCAGTGATCTGTGCCACCGTTTCGTGATGCATGGCCGGGCCGTCTGCAATGCCCGGAAGCCGGAGTGCGAAAAATGCTGTCTTGCGGACATCTGCCGCTACGCGCGGGAGGAAGCATCCAACGTCTGATTTTACATATTTCAGGAGGTTTTTCTTATGTTTAGTTTTATCTTCAGTCTTCTCATCGGTGCGCTGGCCGGTTACATTGCAGGCCGCATCATGGGCAGTGAGACCAGCGCCCTGCGCAACATCGTGCTGGGCATCCTGGGCAGCTTTGTGGGCGGCATCCTCTTCGGCCTCGTGGGCCTGTCCGCTACCGGCCTCGTGGGTGAGATCATCGTCTCGGTCATCGGAGCCTGTGTCTGCATCTGGGCTGGCCGCAAGCTGTTCAAGTAAGCAGTCCATCTTGAAAATGCCACAGCTTTCAGAGGTGAAAGCTGTGGTTTTTTCGTTTCTGACCGATGTCATTTTCTCTCGAACTATGCTATAATAAAGTTTATGTTTGAAATTGGAAAGGAGCTTTTCTCATGGAAACTACGCATGAGTCGTCGAAACAGACTCTCTGCTCCGTACAGACCGCCAAACCCTACGCTTTCAGCCGCAAGGTGTTCTGCGAGGGGATGCGGGACGGTGTGCCGATCTCGCTGGGATATTTTGCGGTGTCGTTCTCGCTGGGCATCGCGGCCCGGACGGCGGGCTTTACACCCCTGCAGGGCTTCGTGGCCAGCCTGCTCAACAATGCTTCGGCGGGCGAGTACGCCGCCTTTGCCCTCATTGCCAGCGGCGCGACCTATCTTGAGGTAGCCATCATCACCCTCATCGCCAATGCCCGCTATCTGCTGATGAGCTGTGCGCTGGCCCAGCGGTTCGCCCCTGGTACGCCGTTTTTCCACCGGCTTATCATCGGCTATGACGTCACTGACGAGCTGTTCGGCATCACCATCGCCCGGCCGGGTTATCTGAACCCCTTCTACACCTACGGTGCCATCGCGCTGGCCGCGCCGGCGTGGGCTTCGGGTACGGCGCTGGGCATCATCGCGGGCAATCTGCTGCCCCTGCGGGCCGTCAGCGCACTGAGCGTGGCGCTCTACGGCATGTTCCTCGCCATCATCATTCCTCCGGCCCGGAAAGATAAGATCGTGGCCGCGCTGGTGGCCATCAGCTTTGCGCTGAGCTTTGCCTGCACCTATCTGCCGGGCATCTCCGCCCTGTCGGACGGTACCCGCACCATCATCCTGACAGTGGCCATTTCCTGCGCAGGTGCGCTGTTATTCCCCGTCAAGACCCAAAGTGAGGAGGCTGAACAATGATTCGCAGCAACTGGCTTTACATCGCAGTGATGTTCGCCGTATCCTACACCATCCGCATCCTGCCGCTGACCCTCATCCGGAAGCCCATCAAAAACCAGTTCATCCAGTCGTTCTTGTACTACGTCCCTTACGTCACTCTGGCGGTCATGACCTTCCCGGCCATCGTCAACGCCACCCAGAGTCCGGCAGCTGGTGCGGTGGCGCTGGTCGTAGGCATTGCGGCGGCATGGTTCGGGGCCAGCCTGTTCCAGGTGTCGGTGGCCTGCTGCGCCGTCGTCTTCGTGCTGGAACTGTTCCTTGTTCACTGAGGTGACTGCCCTATGAAACGAGTCCTTGTAACCGGCGCAGGCGGCTTTGTGGGCGCGCGCATCCTCGATATGTGGCGGGGGAAGTTTGCGCTCTGTGCCTTCCCGTCCGACACCCTGCGCACTGCCGACGAAAACGTGGTGCTGCGCTTCATTTTGAAGGAGCACCCGGACGTCATCGTCCACACAGCGGCTCTCTCCAACACCCAGTACTGCCAGCAGGAGCCGGAGGACTCCTTCCGCGCCAACGTCCTGCTGCCCGAGTGGGTAGCGAAGGGAGCGGAGGAGGTGGGCGCAAAGCTGCTCTCCTGCAGCTCCGACCAGGTGTATGCAGGCGTGACGCAGCGGGGGGCGCTGGCGGAGACGCTGCCCCTCTCCCCTTCCAACGTCTACGGACAGCACAAGCTCGAGGCCGAGGCCCGGGTTCTGGCCCGCTGCCCGGATGCTGTGGCGCTCCGCCTGCCCTGGATGTACGACCTCCCGGGCTATCATCTGCCCATCCGGGGCAACCTGCCGCTGAACATCCTGAGAGCGGCAAAGACCGGTGAAGTGCTGCGCTTTTCGCGCAATGACTACCGTGGCGTGGGCTATGTGCGGGAGGTCATCGAGAACCTCATCCCTGCGATGGAGCTGCCCGGCGGTGTCTACAACTTCGGCAGCGAGTGCGACGGAGATATGGTCGAGACAGCACGATGCTTCGCCAATTTACTGCAGGTGGATGTAAAGATCGAGGAATCCGATCTCACCCGCAACCTCGCGATGGATACCGGGAAGCTCCGGGCTCACGGCATCGAGTTCTCCTCAACGTGGGGCGCACTTCGGGTGTGTCTCGGGGATTACCGACTTGGATATTTGATGTAAAAAAGGGAAGAGACTGCCTTGGGCAGCCTCTTCCCTTTTTATTATTTCCACAGATTTGCCGCGATCAGTTCCAGCACACTTCCCGCGATGCAGCGCGCCTTATCGGAGATGAGGAAGCAGTTTTCCAACTCCTCCCGGCGGGGGTCCACGTCAGCTACCTTGAAGCCGGGCGTGACGGGGTAGCCATCCCGCAGCAGACCGCGCAGGATGCCCGCAATGCGGGTCGTCACCGGAGTGCGGATGCCGTCCGGCGTTTCGATTTCCGCGATCGTTTCACCCGCCGGCACAATATCTCCGATGGCACATACATTCCGGAAGATACCGGCCTTTTCTGCGTGGATGACACGCTCAGCACCATAGCCGCCGATGACTCCGGGGACGCCCGTGTTGGGGATGGCCGCACCCTCCCGGATGATACGGCCCAGACGGTGGCCGCGCTTGGTCTCCACCACGAAATCAACATCCACACCGGCGGTAAAACCCGGGCCGAGCGCGATGGTCAGCGGAGCCATATCCCGCGTCGTTCCGAGATTTTTCTTTGCAAGGATGGCATCAACGAGCACGGCAGGCCGCGCCTGCGGGATGAGTTCTCCCTTCGGGTCCACCATCACCGGCACATCGCCGCGCCGCCAGACCACAACGGCCTCATCCAGCGTTTTTACAAGGGCAGCGCGCATCCCCTCCACGACAGCCCCGCCCTCATGCACGGCCTCACTCACCGAGACCTGGCGGCGGATGGCGGCAGGATGCTCTGCTTCGAGCACAAGCACTTTCAATCCCGCCGACCACAGCCGATGGATGGTGCCGGTGGCGAGGTCGCCGCCGCCGCGCACCAAGATGACGTCATCACGCTTCATTATTTTCTTCCTCCTTGAGCAGCTGCAGGAACACGTTCATCGAGCCGCCGCAGGCAGCCAGCGCCGCATCGTCCTCTTTCGCGCTGGCCGAATACTCTGCCAGCTGACAGGGTGCAGCCTCGCCTGCCTGCATTTTTGATGCAAGCTGCTGCACACGGTATTCCATAATGCCGCCGCCCACACTGCCCACGGACCTGCCGTCCGGCAGCACCAACATCTTTGCTCCCACCTCCCGGGGGGTCGAACCGCGGCGGGAAACGATGGTCACAAGGACAGGAGCCTTCCCCTGTTCCGTGCAGGCATCCAGCGCATTCAGCAGCTCGGGCGGGAAGCCTTCCGTCTGCTGACGGCCATTTTTCACTTCAACGATCTCCGCGAGGATGGATAGTGCGATTTCCTGCGCTGTCTGCGCCTTGATGGCGAGGCCGATGGGGGCGTGGAGTGACTCAGCCTTTTCCGGGGCAGTTCCGGCCTCGATGAGCTGGCGGCGGACAAGGGCCGACCGACTTCGACTGCCCAGCATACCAACGTAGGCAAGTCGTTTCTTGTATATTTCGGTAAGGCATTCCACGTCGAAGGAGTGGGCGCGGGTGGCGACAACAAAGTAGGTCTCCGCACTGCCCTCCACCTGAGTGAGATTTTCGGCATAAGGACCGCAGAGGACCTTTTCGGCCCCGGCACGGCGAAGGGCGTCAGCGTAATCTGGCCGCTCCTCGAGGCCGGTGACAGGCAGGCCCAGCATCACAGCCAGCCGGACGACGGACTCGGCCACATGGCCTCCGCCGCAGATGACGAGCCGGGGCACGCCTCCGAATTTCTCGACGAAGACCCGCTTATTTTCCAGAGTCAGGATGCCGCTTGCACCACATCCGGCCAGCGCCGGGAGATTCCGGGCCAGCAGTCCCTCCTGTCTTGCGGGCCAGACGGGTACGCCTTCACAAAGAAGAAGCCTCGCTCCGCTTTCCGGCCCTTCCAGTACGGAGGCCAGCGTATGCTGCCCCTGTGTGCTGCGCAAAGCGTCCAAAAACTCACGAATCGACATAGAATTTCTCCACTATGGTTTATTGCTCCACCGGTGTGGCAGCATCGTAGCCCGCATTGTTCAACTGAGACTGCCACGCCTGCCAGTCCTCGGGCAACATCCGCCAGCCGAGCCCGCAGCCTGCCGTGATCTCACTGGGCAGCGGGATGAGCCGCCCCGGGATACCCCGGGCGGCACACTCTTTCTCCCAACCCATCGCACGGGCAGTAGAGGCAAACGAAAGAACGATATATTGTCTTTTTCTGCGCATATCACCCCTCCTGGGCCAGCTCACAGACCGCCTCGGCGGCTTTGAGCACCTCGGTCTCTGTGTTCTGGTGGGAGAAGCTGAATCGCACCATCCCCTGCTCCACGGTACCGAGGGCTTTGTGGATGAGGGGCGCACAATGAGCGCCCGCCCGGACACAGATGCCATAGTCCTCCCAGAGGATGTCGGCGGCACGGGCTGCGTCCTCATCCCCGAAGTTCAGGGAGACGATGGGCGCGCGGTCTGTTTCGTCGAAACTGCCGTAAATTTTCACACCGGGAGCATGGACGATTTTCTCATAAAACAGACGTGTCAGAGCCATTTCTTTTTCATGCAGAACCTCGACGCCCTGCGAAAGTATCCACTCCACACCTGCCCCGAGGCCCGCGAGGCCGGGAACATTCAGCGTCCCCGCTTCCAGCGCTGTGGGCATCTGAGAGGGGTGTGTTTCATCAAAACTGTGGATACCGCTGCCACCCACCACAAGGGGGGCCATGGTCAGCCCGGGGCGGACATACAGCCCGCCGGTCCCCTGCGGGCCCAGCAGCGCCTTGTGTCCGGTGAAACAGAGAACATCCACCCCCAGCACCTGCACGTCGATGGGTCGTGCGCCTACGGTCTGGGCTGCGTCCACGACAAGCGTAAGACCGTGCTTTTTTGCAAAAGTGGAGACGAACGCAAGGTCCGTAAGATCGCCTGTGACGTTGGAAGCATGCGTCACCACGACAAGACGGGTATTGGGGCGGAGAAATTTTTCGAACTGCTCATACCGCAGCCGCCCGGTGTCGTCCACCTCCACAAAACTCACTTCTGCGCCCTGCTCCCGCAGGCGATAAAGCGGCCGCAGCACCGAGTTGTGCTCGCAGACCGTCGTGATAACATGGTCGCCGGGGCGGACGAGGCCGCAGAGCGCCGTGTTGAGCGCCTGGGTCACGTTGGCCGTGAAAGCAATGTAATCCGGATCTTCTGCATGGAGAAGTGTTGCAAGTGTCTCACGGGCATGGTAGACGATCCGGGCCGCGTGAAGGGTCGGCTCATGCGCCCCGCGGCCCGGATTGCCCGCATGTTCCAGTGCATCCAGCATAGCCTGGCCCACGCAGGGCGGCTTTTGCAGGGTGGTGGCGGCGTTGTCGAGGTAGATCACGGCTTGACCACGTTCCCGGCGTTCAGCATCTTCTCGGCGATAACGTACATATTCGTCACGCCGCCCACGGCCAGCTTCTCGGTCAGGCCGTAGAAGTTCAGGCAGGTGCCGCAGGTGAGGATCTCGACGCCCTCAGCCTCCAGCGCCTTGAGGTCGTCCAGCATGGGCGAACCCTCGCAGGTGAGGTGCGCACCGCCGTTATAGAGGAGGATCGTCTTGGGCAGCTTGTCCTGCTGGGTCAGCGAGAAGATAAAAGCCTTCAGCAGGGTCTTGCCCAGCTCCTCAGCACCCTCGCCCATCTTGTCGGACGCGATGACCACCACCGTATCGGTGCGGGCGTCAGGGGCGCAGACCGGAGCTTCCCCTTCTTCTGCCGCAGGCTCACCCACGGTGAACAGGACACGGTATTCCCGCTCGGCCAGCTTTTCGGCGGCAGACCGGTAGCCCTTCTGCTGGGCCATTTTGGTGAGGTTCTGGACGGCGATCTCGTTGTCCACGAGCACTTCGACTTCGCCTGCGCCATTTAGTTCAGCAATCGCTTTCTTTGCCTTCACTACAGGCAGCGGGCAGGCGTCCCCTCTGGCATCAACTTTCAGCATAGTTTTCCCTCTCTATCGTATGTTTTATTCAGGATAGGACACAAATATTTCGGTGTCCTGCTTCTCTGTGATTTCTCCCACGATTTGTGCGGGGAGACTGGCTTTTTGCAGCTCGTCCCGGAGGTTTTCAGCCTCTTCCGGAGCCACGGCAAGCAGCAGTCCGCCCGAGGTCTGGGGGTCGAACAAAATTTCCTGCATGGCAAACGGCACATTTTCGAACCGGACGAAAGGCCCGGTGTGGTTGCGGTTGCGCTGACCGGCGGCGGTATAAAGGCAGTCGTCAGCGGCCTGCCACGCACCCGGCAAGACTGGCACAGCGCTGCCGTCGATACGACAGGACAGCCGCCCGCCCATCATCTCGTGGAGGTGGCCGAGGAAGCTGAATCCCGTGACATCGGTGGCCGCGTGAACATCATAACTTCGGCTTATCTCGGCGGCAGACTTGTTCAGAGTCGTCATGGAGGCCACGGCAGCATTCATCGCACCGGGGGCAGCTTCGCCCACGCGGTTGGCCGTGCAGATGAGGCCCACACCCAGCGCCTTGGTAAGGATGAGCTTGTCGCCGGGCTTTCCCGTATCATTGGCAGTGAGGCGGCGGGGGTCCACGAGACCAGTGACGGACAGGCCGTACTTCACACCGGTGTCGGCGATGGAGTGGCCTCCCGCGAGGATGCCCCCCGCCTCGGCCACTTTTTCTGCGCCTCCGCGTAAGATCTCACCGAGGATGTTCAGATCCATGCTCTCAGGGAAGCAGACGAGGTTCAGTGCAGTCTTCACCTCGCCGCCCATAGCGTAAACGTCGCTGAGGGCGTTTGCCGCCGCGATCTGGCCGAAGATGTAGGGGTCATCCACCATCGGCGGGAAGAAGTCCACCGTCTGCACCAGCGCGATGTCGTCGGTGATGCGGTAGACAGCCGCATCGTCCCGGCTGTCGTAGCCCACGAGAAGGTCGGGGTCTTTCTCACCCCGGGGCAGCTTTTCCAGAATATGGCTTAGCACTCCCGCGCCGAGCTTGGCGGTACAGCCACCGCCCGTGCAGAAGACGATTTTGTCCTCTTTTGCCATCAGACTCTCTCCCCTTTCTCAAAGTGTGTCAAACATCCTGTTACATCGTAATTTTCTTTCAAAATAGCAAGTGTCTGTTCCCCTGCTGCACGGTGGGCCTCGTCGTCGGCCTGGTTGAGGACGGCGTAGAATTTCCGCGTGCCTACGCACTTTCTTCCACCTGCTTCACTTGCCAGCAGTTTTGCCAGCAGAGCGGGCGTCAGGGGCGTCTCAGGCGGCACGGCCAGAAGGGCGCAGGCCGCTTCGAGGCGAAAACAGACGTCTTGCAGTAGTTTTCCCATCGCCGACAGCCCGGCTGCTGCCAGCACGATGTCGCTTGACCGCAGGAGAACCGGCTCATGAGCGGCCGGGGCCTTGCAGGGATGGTGCTTCGCGCCGTCAGCCTCGAGCAAAACAGTGTCGGCCTCAGCCATCCAGTCGGCCAGATGGGGCGGCATGGTCAGCTTCCCGCCTTCGGCAGGCGCCCCCGCCACGGCGTAGGTGCCTGCCTGCCAGAGGGCATCCCGCGCCGCCTCATCGGGGGCGTAGTTCGCGTCCGGACGCCGGATGTGGGTCGTGGTGGAGACGAGCACCCGCTGCCCCTGCGCCGAATAATGGCGGGCCAGCGCATAGAGCAATGTTGTCTTCCCTCCGCCGCCCACCAGAGAAATAACGTGTCCCGTTTCTCCGAGGAATGGCAGAGCCTCTAGGCCGGTCATCAGACCGCGCCCTCTTTTTCGGCCACTGCCATTGCGATTTTTTCGGGCGTGATGGGCAGCTCGTAGAAACGGGTACCGATGGCGTTGTAGATGGCGTCCGAGATGGCGGGAAGCGGCGTGTTGATGACCACTTCACCGATGGATTTCGCACCAAACGGGCCGTTGGGCTCATAGCTGTTCTCGAACTCGACCCGGATCTTGCCCACGTCCACGTCGACAACCGCTTCGACATCACCGGCGAAGCGATCGTCGTTATGAAGGAGTTCCGCGCCGGCTACTATCCGACGCACCGTCACAGCGGTTTCGCCGATTCTCCGACCACCCAGCCCAAAAGCGGCGGAGCCGGCGACGCGGCCTTCGCTTCCCACGAACACACGCTGAAAAACGACTACCTGACCAACACGGGACCGACGTCCGAATATTATTACGGCCTGGCCGTGGGTGACAAGGTGGTCCTTCTGCGAAACCAGGGCGGACAGTCCTTCCTGGTCCTGGGAAGGGTGTGATCCTATGGCCCTAATACCGAACCAGTCTTCGGTCACGATCGGCCAGGCCGTCGAGGTGACGCCGGCCGCCGAACACCCGACCAGAACCTACAAGGCAGACTTTGAAACCGGTCGCGTGGCTGGTTTTGTCGACGAAACGGAAGCCATGAAACAGGCGATCATAAAAATCCTAATGACGGAACGGTTTTCGTACCTGATCTATTCCTGGGACTATGGGACAGAACTGAACGCCGTCGTCGGGAAAAGTTACCAGTCAAACGCTCCCGTTTTGGAATCTTCCAAAAGTTGAGTAAATGCTTCACGCT
>OGZW01003171.1_pt1 | contig 12362 bp, 10 predicted proteins | sample 1577001 | NCBI WGS metagenome assembly OGZW01 (sample SAMEA3541519, study PRJEB24748) | human gut metagenome | biome: human gut; feature: human-associated habitat; material: faeces | place: China | collected 2012 | reverse complement strand
CCCAATTCAATACCTGCCTGCATAGCTGCCTGAATATATTTCAAGACATATGCGAAGTAACACGGGTCGGGTCCTTCAAATTTTTGCAGCCCGGAAACTGCCTTTTTCGGCACACCGGCGCGCATGGGAACATCGTCCAGCCATTGTGTTCCGATTTCTTTTCCATAAGGGCTTAAAGCAATGAGAGCCGGACATTTTCCACCTCCGACAGGGCGGAAAATATCCGCATAAATTGTCACACCATCCCGTAGAGGGATTGCTACATCGCGCTGCAGCAGAATATCGCATTCCAGCGGCTTTACATCCTTCATGCGAATGCTGCCCTTTTTGAGAATGATGGTTTCCGGGTGGAAACCAGTATATCGCACCTTGGGGTCATCTACTGATAATCCGGGACGAACAGGTACTGTCATCGCCTTGCCGTCTTTGTCATGCAATGTGGTATATCGTTTGTCTGCCATACAAAAACCTCCTTGAAAAGTATTTCGATACTATTGTATCGGAATGCAAAATAAGATACAATAGTATCGGAACAACTGCTACAAACCACCGGAAACTTGTAGCGAAATCAGGAGGAACTGGGATGTACCATATCAGCAGAGATAAGCGATCCGGGCAATCTGCAGACCTGATCTATCAGGGGTTGCTGCAATGCCTTGCAAAAAAGCCTTTCGACCAGATCACCGTGACCGATGTGCAGCGATCATCCGGCGTTGCACGGACGACCATTTACCGCTGCTTCGATAACCTTTCCGATATTCTGTACTGGCGGTGCGATTTCTGTTTTGAAGAATCGCTGCATTTCGTTCGATCCGATAGTCCGAATGAACTTGATTTGATACGTGGATATTTTTCATACTGGATGAAACATAGCGACATTCTGAAACTTCTGGTAGATATTGACCGGCAGGATATCATCTATGCCTGTCATATGAAAAATGCCAAGGCTTTGGAGCAATCCCATGGCGCACTTCCCGGACTGAACGAGACTGACGCCCGCTACTTTATGGCCATCCGCACCGGTGTGACCATCAGTGTTCTAAAAGTATGGCTGGACGGGGGCCGGAAGGAAACAGCAGAGGAACTGCTTGCAATCATTGAACGTCAGTTTCCAAATCTGAAGATGGAATTTGCAAGGAAAGGTTAGGTTGAAACGTAACAGAAGAAAATCCGGCAGGTACACCATCGCAAGATGGCATCCCTACCGGATTCTATTTTACGGGTTGGTGTAGCTACTACACCAATCCGCCTATTCGATTCTTACACCACACCGCTTTGTAAGGCTCCTTTTCAGGAAAACGTCCCCAAATTGGTGTAGTTGTGGTGTAGTACCGCAGATGCCGTCTGAAACCTATTCTAAATTTCATCGTATCTGCGTTTCAATTTTGCGTTTTACTGCTCAATCGGCTTCATCGTGGGGAACAGCAGCACATCACGGATGGAGGCGCTGTCGGTCAGGAGCATGACAAGGCGGTCCACGCCGAAGCCAAGGCCGCCCGTGGGAGGCAGGCCGTACTCCAGAGCGTTGACGTAGTCGTAATCGACCTGAGCCTTGCAGTCGGGCTCGATGGCCTTGCGCTCGGCGACCTGGCGCTCGAAGCGGCCCTTCTGGTCGATGGGGTCGTTCAGCTCGCTGAAGGCGTTGCCGTACTCGGTGCAGTCGATGAAATACTCGAAGCGCTCGGTGAAGGCGGGATCATCCGGCTTGCGCTTGGCCAGCGGGCTGATCTCCACAGGGTAATCGTAGATGAAGGTGGGCTGGATCAGCTTGTCCTCCACAAAGGCATCGAAGAACTCGGCCAGAATGGCGCCCTTGGTGGGCACCTCGGGCAGCTCCACGTGGTGCGCCTTGGCGGCAGCGATGGCGTCCGCATCGGTCTGCCAGTCGTTGAAGTCCACGCCGGAATACTTCTTCACAGCCTCCACCATGGTCAGGCGCTCCCAGTGGCTCATATCGATCTGCTTGCCCTGATACGGAATGACCAGACTGCCGCAGATCTTGAGGGCAAGGCGCTTGTACAGCTCCTCCACCAGATCCATCATGCCGTGGAAATCCGTAAAGGCCTGATACAGCTCAATGGTGGTGAACTCCGGGTTGTGCTTGGGGTCCATGCCCTCGTTGCGGAAGATGCGGCCCACCTCGTACACGCGATCCATGCCGCCCACGATCAGGCGCTTGAGGTACAGCTCGGTCTCGATGCGCAGCACCATGTCCATGTTCAGGGTGTTGTGATGGGTGTAGAAGGGCCGTGCAGAAGCGCCGATCTCGAACGGGGTCAGGATGGGGGTATCCACCTCCAAAAAGCCCTTCTCGTCCAGATAAGCGCGGATCTCCTTCAGGATGCGGCTGCGCTTGATGAAGGTGTCCTTCACCTCCGGGTTTGCGATCAGGTCCACATAGCGCTGACGGTAACGCATCTCGGTATCGGTCAGGCCGTGGAACTTCTCGGGCAGGGGGCGCAGGCTCTTTGCCAGCAGGGTCAGCTCGGTGGCGCGCACGCTCAGCTCGCCGGTCTTGGTGCGGAACACCTCGCCCTTCACGCCGATAATGTCGCCCACGTCCAGCTTTTTAAAGGCGGCGTAGGCCTCGTCGCCCAGCTCGTCGCGGCGGACATAAAGCTGGATATCGCCCTTGTCGTCGCGCAGGTGGGCAAAGCTTGCCTTGCCCATAACGCGCTTGGACATCATACGGCCTGCCAGTGCCACCAGCTTGCCGCTGTCGGTCTCGTTGGGCAGTTCCTTAAATTCTTCCTTCAGGTCAGCAGAATACGCGTCCTGCGGGAACTTGGTCAGGGTAAAGGGGTCGTTGCCGGCGGCCTGCAGGTCGGCCAGCTTCTGGCGGCGCACCTGTACCTGCTCGCTCTCGGACAGACCCGCAGCGGGGTTTCTCTTTTGCTCTTCCATGGTTACTCCTACTTAGTTTGCAGAATGGGTGATAGCCAGCACAGTGTACTCCACGGTCTGGCCGGTGGGCAGCAGCACTTCGACCTTTTCGCCCACAGCCTTGCCCATCAGGGCGTGACCCACGGGGCTCTCATCGCTGATCTTGCCGTTGAAGGCGTCAGCTTCGGTGCGGCCCACGATATCGTATTCCTCGGCCTCGTCCTCGCCGGTCTCGCGGATGGTAACGTGGGTGCCCACGGAAACGTTATCCACGCTCAGCTCGCTCTCGTCGATTATAACTGCGTTCTTGATGGTCTGCTCCAGTTCGGTGATGCGGTTCTCCACCAGACCCTGCGTATTCTTGGCCTCGTCGTACTCGCTGTTCTCAGACAGGTCGCCGTGGCTGCGGGCTTCCTTGATCTCTTCAGCCAGCTCCTTGCGGCGGACAGTTTTGAGGTATTCCAGCTCCTCCTGCATTGCCTTCAGACCGGCAGCGGACATCTTGATCTCTTGTGCCATTTGAGAATCTCTCCTTGTTATTAGCTGTATTTCTTTCGCGCAGCCACAAAGCCGCACAGGAATGCCATTTTGACTACACTATTATAATAGCAAGCCGGTGCCTTGTCAACAAAAAAGGCGGTGCTGGGGCCAAAAAAGCACGCAGAACGGAAGAACGGCAGGGGTAGAGCCGATCAAAGAGTGACACTTTCGATAATTCGTGCTCTTTTTGGGCATTTTGTGCCATTTCCCTTCCAAAATACGATAAAATGTAATATAATGGAAGTACCGTAATACATACCCCCCCCCCGTAAATAATACGAGGGGAAAAAGGAGGTTGTACCATGAAACAAGGCAAACTTATCCGACGTGCAGTATCGGCAGCGCTAGCCGGATGCATGATGTTCACCCTCTCAGCCCCGGCTCTGGCTGAGAGCACTGATGCACTGATGCAGTTGAACATCAGCGGCAACCGTGCGGTCAGTGTGCTGGATGCGGAAAACGGCTACGGCATCACAGTTAATGGCGTAGAGGTCACAGATGCTAACAAGGACGATGTCCTTGCAGGAACCTTGAATGCCGGTAAGCTCAGATATGAAAACGGTGCATTATGCTCAGATAATGTACAGCTCTCAGGTATTCTGCGTGTAACTGCGCCGGGCACGAATATTGAACTGAACGGCGGAGCGTACAGTCCTCTGGCTACAATCTATATTAATGATGCAGATAACGTAACAATCTCCAGCGATAACTACTCCGCGATTGGCAATAAGGCAGAGATTGACTGCACCGGAAAAGTAACGATCAATGCGTCTGGTAATTTTGGCAGCTATGCCATAGGTGCCCGTTCTCAGGCAGACGAGGGCACTCTGATCATTCGGAATGCCAGTGCAGTAGAGATCAATGCGCCCCAGTATAATCAGGTCATCGGCGGATGGAAGGGCATCGCCGATATTACCTGCAACGGTCCTGTTACCATCCGCGGTAATGCAGAAAGCGGCAATAGAATTGCCAAGAACTTCACCTACCAGCGCACGGATGGTGCAGACTACGTCTACTACACCAGCGAGGATGCGGAGACAGAAGCCATCGACGGAAGCATTACACCCATCCCGTCCGATGCACCCTACAGCTATCTGCATATTGAGGAAAAGACGTTTTCCGCAATTACCGTAAACAATGGAATCGCAAAAGCGGGCGGAAGCGAAGTGCAAATGGCCTTCAACGGTCAAAAAGTGACCGTCACCGCCCAGATCGATGAAACTGACGAGCGAAAATTTGACGGCTGGGAAGTAGTAAATGCTCCCGCAGGCTTTACGATCTCTGCCGAAAAACTGGCGCAGAAGGAATTTTCGTTCATCATGCCTACAGGCAATGTAGAACTGACCGCACACCACAGCAACAAGCTTGAGGTGTCCGGCGGTACTGCCAAAGTGAACGGTAACAGCAATGCAGATTTTGCCCGCCCGGGCGCAGCCGTTACCGTGACCGCAGGCAGCCCCGAGGATTACCAGTTTGACCACTGGGAGGTATCTGGCGGCAATATCGGCAAGACCGAAGAGGAGCTGAAGGTCAGCCCTCTGAGCTTCACCATGCCGGATGCAGCCGTCAAGCTGACCGCTGTCTACAAGGCTGCTGTCAAGGTGAGCAACGGTACTGCCCAAACGGACAATACCACCGGTGAGACGGTGTATGCACTGGAGGGTGCATCCGTTACCGTGACCGGTCACGACAGCAACGCAAGCTTTTCCAAGCTCGTAGGCTGGAAGCTCAAAAAGGGCAGCCTTACTGCAATCATCGATGCGGACGGCAATAGCCTGAATGTTACGGTGGACGCAGAAAACAACTATCTGCTGGATGCCAGCGGGGCAAAGATCAAAAACGAAACTTTTACGTTCACCATGTCTGACAAGCCTGTGGAACTGAGTGCTGTCTACAGTATTCCCGCCATCGCAATGAGTCTGCCGGTCATCGTGGAAGGCGGTACAATCAATGGCACGCAGGACAGCTTTGTACGCGTAAAGGCGGGCGAAAAAGTCACGATCAAGGCTGATGCACCTGCTGAAAACATGCAATTCCATCACTGGAAAGTGGAAGAAGGCACCAGCGCGGACTTTGGCGTAACGGTCGGCACCCTTGGCTCTGATACGGAGCAGGGTACTGAGGAGATCGCATTCATCATGCCCCGGGGTGCTGTCAGACTGACAGCACAGTGGTCCGCTACTCCGGCGACCCGACCCGATCCAGATCAGCCGCTGGACGAGGATTTCGGTGTTGATACTCCTCAGCCGAAGCCCGAACCTGAAGAGCCCGAAGCACCCGCAGAGTCCGCCGCCGGTGCTATTGCAGCAGTCGCCATTGGCGGCGCAGCAGTCTGGGGCGGCTACGAGATCACTACCCGCGCCATCCTGAAGAACCTGCTGCCCGCAGATGCGGCCATCCCCAAGACTCAGGGCCAGCTGGCTGAGCTGCTGTGGCAGAACGCAGGCTGCCCCCAGCCCACCGTTGCACAAGCCACCGATGCCGCTGCCGCCGCCCGCTGGTGTGTCGAGCAGGGCTATCTGGAAGAGGATTTCGCTCCGGAAAAGTATGTACCCAAATACAAGGTGATCCGTATCCTCAAGCAGGCTAAAAGCGACACATAACCTCTGATATCATCTCACATCACCGCACAAAAATGGACGGAGGAGCGTCTTTGACGTTCCTACGTCCATTTTCTTTTAACACACTCAGACCAGCTTTGGCACCTCTGCGGTCAGCAGCTCTGCCAGCCGGGCGTGACCCTTGCAAGTCAGGTGCATAAAGTCCACCTCGTTGAACTCGCACTCGGCGGCGTCCATAAAGTGCACGCCCTGCCGCTCGGCTACGATGCGCAGCTGCTCGGCGACCCCGCGGGATTTCTCCACGCAGCCTGCGCCCATGACGGCATCGTGGAAGCCGTCCTTGATGCAGGGCGGTGCCACCACCAGAATGTTAGGCGCCTTACCGCCCCAGCAGTCCACGCTTTTCACCTTGAGCAGCAGCCGCTCCATGCCCGCGCCGATGCAGGCAGCATTGGCGCCAAAGCGCTCCTTGACGTCGTTCGTGCCCAGCATGATGATGAGCAGGTCGATGACTTCGTGGCTCTTGAGCAGGGCGTAAGCCACACTCAGTGCATCCATGGACTCATGCAGCGGGTCCACGAACACGGTGGTGCGGCCGGAAAGACCTTCCTCGGTGACCAGATACTCCTCGCCCAGCGCCTTTTGCAGGCGGCAGGTCCAGCGCTCGTCCTCGTTGAAGCGGATGCCGTGGTCGGCGCAGTCGTTGGGGTCGGCGCAGTAGCCGTGGGTGTTGGAATCACCCAGACAGAGAATATGCTTTTTCATAACCAAATCACTCCTTTTCCATCGTCTGCCGGAAGTAGTACACAGCGCCCACCATCCCGGCATCGTTGTGCAGCTGTGCGGCACGAATTTCCAGTCCTTCGGCAAAGGCGGGCATGACGGATGCTTTCACCTTTTCAGCGATAGGCTCGATGAGCAGCTTCTGCTGGGCAGACACGCCGCCGCCGATCAGGATCAGCTGCGGGTTGAAGATATGCACCATGCCTGCAAGCCCCTGCGCGATCTCGTCCGTCCATGCGTCCAGCAGCGCCAGCACGGTCTCGTTGCCCGCTTCTGCGGCGGCAAAGATAGCGCGGCCATCCTTCCATGCCGGATTTTCCTCCTGTGCGGCGCGCACCAGAGCAGTGGTGGCGGCGTAGCGCTCCCAGCAGCCCTTTGCGCCGCAGGTGCAGTCCACGCCGTCCAGCGCGTGGGTGCGGTAGTGTCCCAGCTCGCCGCCCAGACCCCGCGCACCTTCCAGCAGACGGCCGCCGGTCAGGATGCCTCCGCCCACGCCGGTGCCCAGCGTCACGCCGATGACGTCCGTATAGCCCTGTGCACCGCCGACCCACACCTCGCCCAGCGTCATGCAGTTGGCGTCGTTGGCTACCGTGACCGGCAGACCAAAGGTCTTTTCCAGCTCCGCCTTGATGGGTGCGCCGATGTAGTTGGGCAGATTGCCGCAGGTACCCGCCACGATGCCCTTGCGGCTGTCGATCTGCCCGGTGGCAGAAACGCCGATGCCCGCAAGGCTTTCCGCCGGGACGCTCTGCGCGGCAAGGAAAGCTTGTGCAGCCTTCAGCACCGTGGTCAGGATGGGGGTGCGGTAGCCGTCAAAGCTTACGCTCTCTTCGGCTTTCGCCAGCACCGCGCCGGCTTCGTCCACGATGCCCAGCTTGACGGCGGTGCCGCCGATGTCGATACCAAGATAGTGTTTCATAGCAGGCACTCCCCTGTGTTATTTCTTTGCGGCGTTGATGGCACCGGTAAAGCGTGCGGTGATCTCTGCCGGGCGGGTAATGGCACCGCCCACCACCAGCGCAAAGGCACCGGCTTCCAGCGCCTTGACCGCCTGCTCCGGGTAGTGGATGTGACCCTCGGCAATGATCTTTGCCGGGCACTCTGCGGACAGCTTGCGGATGAAGTCAAAGTCGATATCATCAATGCCGGTGGTCTCGGGCGTGTAGCCGCGCATGGTGGTGCCTACAAAGTCGGCACCTGCCTCGGCGCAGAGCATGGCATTTTCAAGGTTATCGCAATCGGCCATCACCAGCTGCTCGGGGTACTTTGCCTTGATGGCGCGGATGAACTGTGCCGAGGTGGAGCCGTCCGGGCGCAGCGCACCGGTGCCCTGCACGGCAAGGATATCCACCCCGCAGGCCACCAGCTCGTCCACTTCCTTCATGGTGACGGTGATGTACATGGGCGTGCCGGGGTAATCCTTTTTGATGATGCCGATGACCGGCAGTTCCACCACCTGCTTGATCTGGGTAATGTCCCGCACGGTGTTGGCGCGGATGCCCACAGCCCCGCTCATGGCAGCAGCTTTCGCCATCAGGGGCATGACCCCGCCCTCCTTGGTATACAGCGGCTCGTGCTCCAATGCCTGACAGGACACGATGAGCCCACCCTTGATCTGTGCAAACAGCTTTTCCTTATCCATGGTCTTACTCCTCCATTCTGATCTTGACGACTGCCTTGCGCACGCTGACGCAGCCGTGCTGTACAAGGCCGGGCTTATGCAGTTCCTCCGGGAAGAACAGCACAAAGCGTCCCTCGCCCAGTGCACCGGTCACTACGCTGGCGCTGTCCTGAAAGCCGCAGTCCCCGGTAAACTCCCCGATCTCCGCGCCGGGCAGATTGGTGTAGCCCCAGCCCTCGCTGCCGGTAAGGTCTACCTGTAAATCAGCATAAAGCTTGTGGTACTCCGGGTGGTAGCCCGCGTCCGGGTGCAAGGTGGCGTCCATCAGGTTGATGAACACCTTATCGCCGTCCACCTCGGTGCGCCCCAGCGGCAGGGCGGCAAGGTCGTGGGTAAGCAGATAGTCAATGGCGGTATCCAAGTTGGGGTGCAGTCCCCTGTACCGGCCCAGATGCTGCAGGGTATCGCAGATCATTCGCGTTTCCTCCAATAAAAGAAGCGCCCGCCTCCCCTCTGAAAAAGAGACGGAGAGGGGCGCTTTTATCCTGTTACAGCTTTGCGATGGCAGCTTCGATCATGGCCTGTGCCTCGGCCACGATGGCCTCATCCTCGGGGATCAGGCCGGGCATCGGGGCGCGCACGCTGCCCAGCTCCAGACCGTACATCCGGCGCAAAATTTCCTTTTGCACCGCATACAAGTTGCCGTGGGCAGAGCACATCTTATAGATGATGCGGTTGGCCTCGTACTGGATGGCACGGGCCTCGGCGATCTCGCCCTTTTCCAGATGGGCGTTCATAGCCAGATACAGCTCGGGCATCACGGCGTAGGTGCCGCCGATGCCGCCGTCTGCGCCGATGACGCGGCCGGAAACAAACTGCTCGTCCGGGCCATTGAACACCACAAAGTTGCCCTCGCCGCGGGCGGCAATGCCGGCATCCTTGAACATCTGGATATCCTGCGTGGGCATGGAGCTGTTCTTCACGGCTACCACGTTGGGGTTCTTCAGCATCTCGTTCAGCAGGCTCATGGTCAGCGCCGTGCCAGCCAGCTGCGGGATGTTGTAGATGACGAACTCGGTGTTCGGGGCAGCAGCGGACATATCGTTCCAGTACTTGGCAATGGCGTACTCCGGCAGGTGGAAGTAGATGGGCGGGATGGAGGCAATGGCATCCACGCCCACGCTCTCGGCGTGGCGTGCCAGCTCCATGCTGTCGGCAGTGTTGTTGCAGCCAACGTGGGCAATCACGGTCAGCTTGCCCTTGGCTTCGCTCATCACGGCTTCCAGCACCGTCTTGCGCTCCTCGACGTGCTGGTAGATGCACTCGCCGGAGGAGCCGCCCACATACACGCCCTTGACGCCCTTGGCGATCAGGTGACGGGTCAGCGCCTTGACCCCCTCCACCGAAATGTTGCCCTCTGCGTCATAGCAGGCGTAAAAGGCAGGGATGACACCCTGATATTTTTTGATATCTTTCATGTTTCAAGCCCTTCTTTGCAATCAGTAATAATTCAAGATAAAATAGTCGTTCGTATCAGGTTCTGAGGCTTTTTGCTCCGGGCGGGGGGTATTTTTGCCCTCTTGCCGCTGTCGCAATTTTAGCCCTTGACCGCACCCATTGCGATGCCCTTGGTGAAGTACTTCTGGAAGATGAGGAAGATGATGATGATCGGCACTGCGGCCAGTGCGGCACCGGCCATGATCAGGCCGAAGTCGGTGCTGTTCTCTGCCTGCAGCTTTGCAATGCCCAGCGAGATGGTCAGGTTGCTGGTGCTGGACAGCATGATCAACTGCATGAAGTAGTCGTTCCAGCTGTTGATGAAGGTAAAGATAGCCAGTGCGCCGATACCGGGCTTGACCATGGGCAGCACGATCTTGACAAAGGTGCGTGCCTCGCTGGCACCGTCGATGCGGGCAGCTTCCAGCATTTCTGTGGGGATGCCCTCACTGAACTGCTTCATCAGGAACACGCCGAACGGCCAGCCCACGATGGGGAAGATGACCGCCCAGATGGTATTGTACAGGTTCAGTGCGCTCATCTCCCGCAGCAGGGGGATCAGGATGACCTGCTTGGGCAGTGCCATAGCGCAGACGATGAGGGTGAACAGCAGCTTGCGGCCCACAAAGCGCTTTTTGGCCAGCGCATAACCGGCCATGGCGGCGGTCAGGCAGGTAAGGATCATGGACATAACGGCCATGAACACAGTGTTGATCATCCAGCGGATGGCAGCGGGAGCCATGGGGCCTACCGAGAAGTAGACGGGCTCGCCGTTGGCGCTGAACTTGGAGCCGAAGGGCACGGCCAGCTGCCACAGCGGGGCACGCTTACCGGCAAACAGCTTCTGGTAGTTGGTCAGTACCCACTGGCTGGGCCACCACTCGGGGGTAGTGGCGTTGATAGCGGCACCGGTCTTGAAGGAGCCGGTGATGATCCAGTACAGCGGGAAGGCGAACAGCACCGCCATGATGCTGATGAGGATGATTGCCAGAATGGCGTAGGCGCTCATCTTTTTCAGTTTACTGGGATGGCGCTCCAACGGTTTTTGCTTTTTTGCGGCAGTTGCACGCATTGTTCCGCACCTCCTTAATTATCCTTGTTGCCCAGCTTGAACTGGACAGCAGACAGAATGGCGATGATCACCGCCAGCACCACGCCCATGGCGTTGCCGTAGCCGTACTTGTACTGCTTGAAGGCGGTGTAGTAGATGTAGTACATAATGGTATCGGTCTTGTGGTTGGGGCCGCCGGAGGTCAGCAGCTGGATCAGTGCAAAGCACTGGAAGGAGTTGATGGTGGTGATGACCAGAATGTACAGGGTGGTGGGCATAATGGCCGGCCACTTGATCTTCCAGAAGCACTGGAAGTCGGTCGCGCCGTCCACCTCGGCAGCCTCCACGATGGACTGATCCACGTTGCCCAGTGCCGAAACGTACAGCACGATGGGCTGACCCACAGAGGTAGTGAGCAAAATCAGGATGATACAGCCCAGTGCAAACCGCTCGTCACCCAGCCAGTTGATGTTTTTGTCCAGAATGCCAAGGCTCTTGCCCAGATAGTTAAAGATGCCGTAGTAGTTGTTGTACATCCACTTCCACACCACGGTAACAGCGACAGAGCCGGTGACCACGGGCAGGTAGAACACGCAGCGGAAAAGGCTGGTGGCCCACTCCGGCAGGTCTACGATGGCGGAGGACACCCACAGCGAGAAGATGCAGGTGATGGGCACCGACACGATAACGATGACGAAGGTGTTCTTTAATGCACCAAGGAAGATGGGGTCGGCAAACAGGGTCTTGTAGTTTGCCATCCCCACAAAGATATCCGCGCGGTTCATGGTGGAGTCAAAGAAGCTGGTCACCACGCAGAGGATCATGGGGTAGATGACGAAGCCCAGAAAGAAGATCAGGCTGGGCAGCAGGAAGCAGTAGGAGGCGAAGGTTTCGCGCCGTACCAGCGCACTGCTGCGTTTGGGCTCTTTCATTGCCGTCTTTGCAGCCAAGAGGATCACCAGACCTTTCGTTTGAGAGTGTTTTTCCGTAAAAGGGCCCCTCCCTCACCCGGAGGAAGGGGCCATGCGGTTCAGCTGTGATGCAGTTCAGAGAAATTAGCGCTTATGCCTCGGCAGCAGCGGCTGCGTTTGCGTTGTCCACAAAGGTCTTGACGGCAGTCTCGACGGCCTCGCCGGATCCCACGCGCTGCAGCATGTTCCACCACTCGGTACGGGCAGTGGTCCAGCCCGGGGTGATCTGGTAATAATCGCCCAGATAGCCCATAAACTTGCTGTACTCGCTCATGACCTCGTTGCCGGCGTAAATGTCGCCCACGCTGGTGCGGACGGGGAAGTAGGTGGAAGCCAGCACGCTGTCCTTGACCTGAGAGGGATCGGCAGCGATGAACTCAATAAAGGTCTTTGCAGCCTTGATCTTGGCCTCGTCGCCGTTATCAAAGATGCCGAAGCCCCAGATGCCGCCGCAC
>OGZW01003165.1_pt1 | contig 12376 bp, 15 predicted proteins | sample 1577001 | NCBI WGS metagenome assembly OGZW01 (sample SAMEA3541519, study PRJEB24748) | human gut metagenome | biome: human gut; feature: human-associated habitat; material: faeces | place: China | collected 2012 | reverse complement strand
TGGGTGGATATCTGGCTCAAATGTATATGGAATTATATCCGGATAAGATAAAAGGCTTTATCTCCATTGATTCTGCACCGCTTCAAAAGTCTTATATGACAGCAATGGAAATATGGCTTCTTGAAAGAACAGAGCCATTATATAAGATATATCCATGGAAAGCACTTCTTAGGGCTGGTTCAAGAGGGTGTGCAGAGACGGATTATGGTCAGAATCTTATGCGGAAGATGATGATGTCCTATGATTCAGATCCTGAAGAATATGCAAGGCTCGCCGGTTTTGGGTACAGAATGCTTGCTGAGGCAATCAAAGCAGATCTGCCATATCATATCAGTTGTCCGGCATTACTTATCTGTGGAGAAAAGGATAAAGCGGGCACAGCAAAAAGCTACAATAAAAAATGGCATCAGAGAGAAGGTTTACCAATTAAATGGATAAAGAATGCTGGTCATAATTCCAACGCTGACCAACCGGATGAAGTAAACAGACTGATAGAAAAATTTATCAGCGAGGTTGAGAGGAAAGGAGTGCCCGGATGAAATTAAATATACAGTGGATGATAAGGAAATAGATGATACTTTTGTTGTTCATATTTCCCTTCCCCCAAACTATGCTGAGACAAAAGAATATCCGCTGGTAGTTATGACAGATGGGGTGTGGAGATTAAGCGATCACCCGAAATTAAGACCGCTTATGAAAGATGGTGTGATTGATGATGTTATTTTGATCAGCATTGGATTTCACTATTGGTTTCACTTATTTTTATCATACTTGGAATGATCCAGTATAAAGCTGAAAAACCGGCAACAATAAACACGGGAGAAAAACCACCTCGTGAAGATGAACTGACGAGTGTTACTGAATGGAACCACAGACATGGCAGAAATTTTATTATTTTGGGGTGTGCATTTTTTATTACGCTATCAGTTTTTGCATATTTTATTGAAAATTTGGTTGATAGTGTTTTGTTTCAGGCAGTTATTTTGTTAATTGCGTTATTTGCTGAGATAGCATGGGTTGAGTTTGAACATAAGGTGATGAAAAAGGAAATGATCAAAATGCTTAAATTGTAATACGATGATTGTGGAGGTGACAAGAAATGCTTTTTTCACAAAAACTACAATTAATTCGTAAAAATAAAGGTTTTACTCAAGAAGCGTTAGCAGAAAAATTAGCTGTATCCAGACAGGCCGTAGCAAAGTGGGAGTATGGACGAGCATATCCTGATATTAGTAACCTTATTCAGATTAGCAGTTTATTCAATGTTACCATTGATTATTTAGTAAAGGATCAGGAGTGTACGGTTAATTGTTTGGATGATAATGAGACGGACATTGATCAGCTTATTAAATTTCGCTTAGAAGCAAATGTTAATACATATGCTGCGTATATGAATGAGACGGATTCAACGAGATTAGATTCCCGTGATTTTACATATACTAATGGTCCATATACATATCACGATACATATGTTGGCGGAGAACAGTTTGCTGGTGAAGAAGCCATATGGTATGAAGGAAAATCAAAGTATGCAATGAATTACATGGGACGCGTTTTGGATCAGAATTTTAGCGGTGATTTTCTAAAGGAAGCTCTGCGCCAAGCGAATAAAAAAATGCCATTTAGAGGACCGGAGCATTATCAGTCAGGGCAGTATATTTACAAGTGTAATGTGGTTGGAGACTTTACATGGTTTCAAGGTTATGAAGAAATTTTCTACAATAATATAAAGGTATATGAATGCTTTTTTCACGGCGGATTAATGAAGTAACACCGGAAATGAAGTTTAGCCGCCAGATTTTAGATTTAGAACAATTCGTAAAATGACGGTTATCATTATGCAATCCCCATCAATTATGTTTATGACAAAGAAGTTCAAAAAATTTATTTTCATGGGGCGCATGCAGGGCATAAAGTGGATGCTCTAAGGAACTGTGATAAGGTATGTTTTACAGTGTATGGAAATGAAACCATCAAAGAAGAGGCATGGGCACCATTTTTGCAGAGCGTTGTTGTATTTGGCAGATGCCATTTTGTGGAATCCGGTGCAAAAGCAACCGCTTTGTTAAAACAATTTGCAATGAAATACTATCCTGATGCGCAGATGGTTGACGAGGAGATTGCTCGTGCAGGAAAGGCCGCACAGGTTTTTGAAATAGAAATTGAACATCTTAGTGGTAAAGAAATACAAGAACGGTAATTTCCTGTATACATTTACGTTTGATGTTTCAGACAATCTTGCGAAAGAGACGCAAGATATATTGGACATAAGAGAATGTGAGAGAAGCAGATAACTTGAAAGCAAGAAAATTTCTATTTGACTTTTTCAAAAATAATAAATATAATAGCCTTTGAACGAGTAGCAGACTAGCGTAAATCCAGTTTTGCTGCTCGTTTTTTTGCAAATCATTAAAATATATTATGCCGTAAAAAAGTGTGTTGCTTATCAGCGTAAGTCCAGCTTGTGAGATAAGTACATACTTTTTTTGTGCAAAACAAGGAGGTGAAATCCTCTCCTCGCCAGGGGGCTCGGATTTTGCTTCGCAAAACAAGGAGGATTATGATGGCAGAAAGTAACAAGATGAAGGAGATGCCGGTAAATAAGCTTATGATTCAGATGGGAATACCAATGATCTTATCTATGGCGTTGCAGGCAGTGTACAATATTGTGGACAGTGCCTTTGTGGGAAACATGCGGGAAGGAAGTGAAGCGGCACTTAATGCACTTACCCTGGTTTTTCCGGTTCAGATGCTCATGGTAGCAGTCGGAATTGGAACCGGAGTAGGAACCAATGCGCTTCTTGCAAGAACACTGGGACAGGGGGACAGCAAAAAGGCGGCAAAGGCTGCAGGAAACAGTTTATTTCTTGGGATAGTTATTTATGCGGTATGTCTGTTGTTTGGAATTTGCGGAGTAAGAACATATATTTCATCGCAGACCGTGGATCCGGATGTTATTGCAATGGGAACAGACTACTTAAAAATATGCTGCGTGATTTCATTTGGAATTATTTTCTTTTCACTATTTGAAAAGCTGTTACAGGCAACAGGGCGTTCTCTTTACTCTACCATCGGTCAGGTTGTGGGAGCCGTGGTAAATATTATTCTTGACCCGATCATGATTTATGGTATCGGACCGGTTCCCGAAATGGGAGTAAAAGGTGCAGCTTATGCAACGGTAATCGGACAGGTTGCATCTGCGGCATTGCTGTTTGTGTTCCATATAACGTTAAATAAGGAATTTGAGCATGGTGTCAAATATATGAAACCGGATGGCAGAATCATCAGGCAGATCTATTCGATCGGACTCCCGGCAATTATTGCACAGGCACTGATGTCTATCATGGTTTATGTGATGAATCTGATTTTGAAGTTCAGTCCTTCCGCACAAACCGCATATGGATTGTTTTATAAAGTGCAGCAGTTTGTGTTGTTCCTTGCATTTGGTCTGCGTGATGCGATCACACCGATCATCGCTTTTTCCTATGGGATGGGAAGTAAAAAGCGAATTAAGGATGGTATGAAGTACGGACTGATTTATACAATCGTACTTATGGTTCTTGGTGTGGCGATCACGGAAATTTTCCCGGGTGCATTTGCAACTTTATTCAACGCAGGGCAGTCAAGAGAATATTTTATCGGAGCAATGCACATTATTTCTATCAGTTTTCTTTTTGCAGGAATCAATGTCGCATATCAGGGAATTTATCAGGCATTGGACGGAGGCATCGAGTCGCTTGTGATTTCGCTGCTTAGACAGCTTGTAATTATATTGCCGTTGGCAGGCATTTTCTCTATTTTCGTCCGAAACGGACAGATGGGAGTTTCGCTGATCTGGTGGGCGTTCCCGATCACAGAGTTTATCGCGTGTCTGGCCGGCTATGTATTTTTAAAGAGAATATGGTGTATGAAGCGCAGAGAAAAGTGATTTTGGAGATTGCGGAAAAGGAAAGCTGTGTGATCATAGGACGGAATGCGGATTTTATCTTAAAAGACAAAGATAATGTGCTGAACGTTTTTATACATGGGGATATGCCGGAAAAGGTGGCGCGTATCTGTAAACTGTACAATGTTACCGAAGAGGAAGCAGAAAAAATGATGGCAGATATCGATAAAAGGCGTATGACAAATTATCGATTTTATACGGATCAGAAGTGGGGGATGGCAAAGAATTATACATTGTCACTGAACAGTTCCGAGCTTGGATATGATCTGTGTGAGAAGATCATAATGGATTGCAAGAAATAGAAGAAAACAAATGTGCAATTAAGAGATACCATACATGTGACACCCAGATCTGACTGAAGTTGTTTTGCTATTTTTTCAGTATTTCCAGAACGGGAATAATAAATGATAATTGCATTCATATAACTCTTCCTTTCATTATCCAACACTGTGTTGTACAATATTATAAAAGTTAGAGAAACGTTTATCAACCAACAAACAGATGAACTGGCTTCGTTGATACACGCTTTATATATTAGTGGAGCACAGGGAGTGTTGTTGGATTGACTTGTCCTTAAAATGCGGTAAAATTTAAGGGAAAGAATGAAAATTAGGGGAATGAGAAATGAAGATAAGAACAGCAACCATGGATGATCTTAACGAGATTGCAAATGTAGAGGCAGAGTGTTTCCCAGCAGCGGAGGCTGCAACGAAAGAAGAATTTGCCGGTCGAATCCGGTATTATGGAAATCACTTCTGGATTATGTTGGAGGAAGACAAACTGATCGCATTTGTAGATGGTTTTGTAACCGATGAGGCAGATTTGACAGATGAAATGTATGAGAAGGCTGCTATGCACAACGAGGATGGCGCATGGCAGATGATATTCGGTGTCAATACACTTCCGGATTATCGTAAACACGGATATGCAGGACAACTGATCCAATGTGCAATCAAGGATGCAAGAGAGCAGGGCAGAAAAGGTCTTGTGTTGACCTGCAAGGAAAAACTGATCAAGTATTATGCAAAATTTAGTTTTGTTGATGAAGGCGTGTCCGATAAATCCACACACGGAAACGCTGTGTGGCATCAGATGCGGCTGACTTTTTAATTCATTGTAATGCGTATAAGTAATCGAAAAATCAATCGTATTTTTTTACGATTGATTTTTTGATTGCTTTTGCATATAAATAGCTTACATTGTTTTTGCAACGATTTTCTCATCGTCATTCTGAATCTCGTTAGTGTTTTTTTCTTTCTTATGATTGATAAATAATGTCCGGAAGATCAGTCTTGCAAGCGGTCCTACAAAAATAAGCTGCAGCGGAAATGCCATGATAAAATTTTTGCAATAGGTCATAAGATAATCCGGTGTAAAGTTGGCGGTAAATCCATGTCCGTGATAGACACCGATCACACTGGCGAATGCAACCTGCCAGATTACCGTGAAAGTCTGGATCGCAAAGATGATAAAAATCGGCCGGTCGCCAGGCTGGACAACGCGGAAGGCGCACATTTTTGAGAGATGACCGGACACGAAATAGGCAAGCAATCCGATGATGATATACTCTATCCACATTCCCTTCAATGCAATAAGAAAGGTCGTATTTGTAAAGCTTCCTGTTGCGAGTACCGTGTTATAGACTGTCATGACATAGACCATCATCCATGCGGTGATCGCTGTAAAAAATATGGATTCTCCTCGTGTTCTAGGCATTTTCTTTTCCTCCGTTGTATTTTTGAATCGCATCAAGAATGAGTTTCATAACCATAGTGTTTCCTTTCCGACAACAAAAAAAGACAACAAATGCTGCCCGTCCGTCTGACAGTGGACAGGTGACATTTATTGTCTGATATGTGTCTTGTATTTAATTTGTTTTTACAACTCTTGCATTTTAGCAGAAAAATGAAATTAAAGTCAAGTAAAAAATTTTTTACGGTTGTTTTCTATGGCGTTTCCGGTTGTTAATAAATTCTATGCATGCTATATTGGTAGGAGTGAGGTAAGAGTAACGAGGATAAGAACAGCAACAATGGAGGAAAATCATATGGGTTTGGTCCAAGCGTTACGATAGCAACTGCGAATCATCCGATTGAGCCATCACTTCGTGAAAATGCGATGCAGTATAACAAGACCGTTCATATTGGGGAAAATGTTTGGATCGGCGCAGGGACTATTATAGTTCCGGGAGTTACAATTGGAAAAAATTCAGTAATTGGCGCAGGAAGTGTTGTTGTAAAAGATATTCCTGATAATGTTGTTGCGGTAGGAAATCCATGTCGTGTGCTGCGTAAAATCGGAGAACATGATCATGAATTCTTTTATAAAAAAGAAAAGATTGACTGGGAAAATCTGTAGAACTATGATAAAACTAACAAAGAAAATTAAAAAGTTATAATGGTCTCGATTTTCTTTACCATTGAATTTTTTTTTTAAAGATATGGTATACTCGGTTTAATCAGTTGAACGAAAGCGAGGATATTAAAATGGATATATTAGAGACCATGAAAGCGCGACACAGCGTAAGACAGTATAAAAATCAGGCAATTGAATCTTCAAAGAGAGAAAAAATCAATGCGTTGATAAAAGATGTTAATGCGGAAAGTAAACTGTCGATACAGGTTTTTTACGATGAACCGAAATGTTTTGATTCATTTATGGCTCATTACGGAAAATTTGAAAATGTAAAGAATTATATCGCGATTGTCGGAAATAAGAATGATCAGGAAAAGGCAGGATATTATGGCGAGAAGATTGTGCTGAAATGTCAGAAACTTGGGCTTAATACCTGCTGGGTGGCAATGACGCATGGAAAATCAAAAGCGCAGATCAAAAGAGGACAGAAGCTACTCATTATTATCTCACTGGGATATGGAGAAACACAGGGAGTTCCACATAAAAGCAAAAGTATCGCAGAACTTGGACAGGCGGATCAGAAGAACGAATGGTTTGAAAAAGGTATGGAAGCGGTAAGTCTTGCACCAACTGCTGTCAATCAGCAGAAGTTTTATTTTGAACTGAAAAACGGAATTGTAACAGCCAAAAATCTTGGTGGTTTTTATTCCAGGATTGACCTTGGAATTGTAAAATATCACTTTGAGGCCGTGACAGGACATGAGGTAAAATAATGCCGGACATTATTATCGTAGAGGACAACAGGGAGATCGGAACACTTTTGTGCGATTTCCTGCGAAAAGAAAATTATACGGTGAGCCTTGTGGACACCGGGGAGAAGGCACTTCAGATCTTTGAAAAGTACGGTGCCAATCTTGTTGTGATTGACATCGGTCTGCCAGGGGTGGACGGTTATTCCGTCTGTTCCAAAATAAGGGAGACTTCAAACGCACATATTATGATCGTGACTGCAAGAGACGACAAGGAAAGCACATTAAAAGGCTTGCAGATCGGCGCGGATGATTATATCTGTAAGCCGTATGATATCGATATTCTGATTGCCAAGATCAACGGCATTTTCAAACGAAAATATGCATTGGACGAAATCGTATGCGACAATCTGAAATTGAACAATGTCACGCAGACACTCACCGTGAACCAAACACCGGTCAATGTCACGGAAAAGGAATTCCAGCTGCTGAAACTGCTGGTCGAAAATAAAGGAACGACATTGAAGAAAGAATACTTGTTCAACCGCATCTGGGGAAGCGACAGTGAATCGGAGCCGCAGACGCTCACGGTACATATCAAGTGGCTGAGGGAGAAGATCGAACAGGATTCGAAGAAGCCGAAACACATTATTACGGTTTGGGGAACGGGATACCGATATGAATAATTACAAAAAATTTGCAGCAAAGTTTTGTGGAGTGGAGCTGCTTATTATTGCACTTGCGAATATCGTTTATTATGTGACAGCAAATAATCAGGAACCGTGCATTTCGCGTGTGCAGGATAAAACCGGAACAATCTACAGGATCATTTATACACAGACAGACGACAGAACCTGGATTCTCATGGATATTGCCTTTGGAATTCTGTTTTTGCTGTCTGTTTTTCTGATTTGTTATATCGGAAAGAAGATCATAAAGCCGTTTGAACAGATGCAGTCGCTGACCGAGGATCTGGCGAAAGGCAATCTCTCGGTGCCGGTCAAAGCCGAAAAAAGCAAATTCTTAGGCAGATTCCTATGGGGAATGGATATGCTGCGCGAAACATTGGAGAGCAACAAAGAAAAAGAACTCGCGTTGCAAAAAGAAAAAAAGACGCTGATCCTGTCGCTGACACATGACATCAGGACGCCGTTATCTGCGATCCGGCTGTATGCGAAGGCGCTGGCAGAAAATCTTTATACGATCGGGGAGCAGCGTGTCGAAGCATGTCAGGGGATTGAAAAGAACGTAAAAGAGATTGAGGAGTATGTCAATGAGATCACGCTCGCATCGAGAGAGGATTTCCTGCAACTGAGTGTCAATCCGGGGGAAGTGTATCTGTCCCATGTGATCGATGCAATCCGGGGACTTTATGAGGAAAAACTGCATAATTTACATACCGGATTTCAGATTGCATCCTACACGGATCTGTTGCTGAAAGGGGATGCGGACCGGCTGATCGAGGTGTTGCAGAACCTTTTGGAAAACGCGATCAAATACGGGGACGGCAAGTGTATTTCCATCGACTTTTCGGAGGAAGAGGACTGCAGACTGATCACGGTAAGAAATTCCGGATGCAGCTTAAAGCAGGAAGAACTCATAAATCTGTTTGATTCTTTTTATCGCGGAAGCAATGTCGGCTCGGCGGATGGTTCGGGACTCGGACTGTATATCAGCCGGCAGTTGATGCAAAAAATGGATGGGGAAGTATTTGCGGAAATTAAGGAAGATGATTTCTGCGCGACAGTTGTTGTGCGAAAGGCATAATGTGCATTTAAGGATTGTTTAATAATTTCTCCTGTAAGATGAATACATCAAACGAGGGGAGGAACGTTAAAATGTTTTTTCGTATTTTGAAAAAAGATTTGAAAAGAAAGAAAGTAATGAACGCAATATTGCTTTGTTTTATTCTGCTGGCAACGATGTTCGTAGCAAGCGGAATCAGCAATGTTGTTTCCGTCATGAACGGAACGGATTCCTATCTGGATAAGGCGGAGATCGGCGATTATGTGGTCATCTCGATGGGTGCGGACAGCAAAGCGTCCATCGATGAGATCCTGCATGAGATGGAATCCATCCGGGATTATCGCATTGAGCCGGTTGTATTCGGAGAAAAATCCAATCTGAAAGATATGCACGGAGAAGAACTGGAGGCAAAGAATTCTGTTATTTACCAGTCCATCGAGGACAGCCGGCTTAAATTCTTTGATAAAGAGAATAAGCAGATTACCCAGATCAAGCCGGGGCATGCATATGCAACCGGTGATTTTATGGAGAAAAATCATTTGCAGCCGGGGGATAAAATCAGGATTACGCACAACAGTATTTCTTTTATGGTAACGCTGGATGGTATGGCAAAAGATGCGCTTTTAGGGTCTTCCATGATGGGCAACAGCCGTTTCCTTTTTCATCGGGAGGAGATCGAGAAGCTGCTTTCGGATGAAACCATTTACAATGGGTACCAGGGACAGATCAGCTATATTGATCTAAAGGATGAGGCAGGCGTATCGGAGATTGCTTCGGCTATTTCACAGGCTCCGGGCATCATGTTTTCCGGCGCACGTTCGCTGATAAAAATGTGCTATGTCATGGATATGATCGTTGCGTTTACGATGCTGATTTTAAGTATCTGCCTGATCATCGTGTCGTTTGTCGTATTAAAGTTTTCCATCACGTTTACGATCTTTGAGGAGTTTCGTGAGATCGGTGTGATGAAAGCAATCGGTATCAGCAATTTCAAGATCCGGAGTCTCTACCTGACAAAGTATCTGATGTTGGCAGTAATAGGAGCGTTTGTGGGATTTTTTATGAGTATCCCGTTTTCTGATCTGTTACTGCGATCGGTCAGCAGCAATATGGTTCTAGAGGCGGATAACCATTTCCTGTTGTCGGTTCTGGGGGCAATTCTGGTCGTTATTGTCATTCTGCTGTATGCTTTTCGCTGCACGAAGCTGGTGAAGAAGTCTTCTCCGATCGATGCGATCCGTTCTGGTCAGACGGGGGAACGTTATAAGAAAAAATCGCCGTTTCGTCTGGTCAAAAGCCATGGAAGCACCGGTTTCTTTATGGCGGTCAATGATGTGTTCAGCGCACCGAAACGGTACATGACGATCATAACCACATTCTTTTTATGCACGTTGTTTGTGCTTGTATTTGTCAACGTCTCATCAACCATGCGAAGCGATACGTTTATTACAACATTCGGAACGCGGAGTGATCTGTACTACACCGATCTGACGGAAGCGATGAGTTGTATGAATCCGGATGGAAGAAAGCAGATCGAGGAGTACTTTGCAAAAACGGAAGCACTGTTTAAGAAAAACGGAATGCCTGCGAAACTGTGTGTGGAAACGCAGTACAAATATAAGGTTCATTTTGACGGAAAAGATTATTCCATCAGTTGTCAGCAGGGAATCCATACGAAAGCATCCGCGTATGAATATATCAATGGGGTAGTTCCGCAAAACAAAAATGAGATTGCGATTACACCGACGGTCAGCAAATTGACCGGGGCGAAACTCGGAGATACCGTAACGATTGATTTTGGAAAAGAGACACTTGACTGCGTTGTGGTTGCTTATTTCCAAAGCATGAATCAGCTTGGAGAGGTCATACGCCTTCACGAGGATGCACCGACCGATTTTACCTATATTGCGAATGTTATGAGTTATCAGATCGATTTTGACGACCATCCTTCTGCGAAGGAGATAGAGATTCGAAAAGAAAAAATCAAAAAGCTTTTTGACAATGAAAAAGTAATGAATGCCACGGAATACTGTGATGATTGTATGGGCGTGGCATCAACGATGGAATCGGTACAGTATCTGCTTCTTGGAATTACACTGATCGTTGTAATTCTTGTATGTATTCTGATGGAGCGGTCATTTCTTGCGGACGAGAAAAGCCAGATCGCGGTGCTTAAGGCGATGGGATTTGGCAATAGACGGGTGATGGAATGGCATATGATACGATTCGGTATTGTTACGCTTGTGGCTGTTCTTTTGGCGGCGATCTGTTCCATTCCGGCAATGTATCTGATCGGTAATCCGATATTCGGCATGATGGGGGCCGGAAAAGTGGCTTATGTGATCCGTCCGTGGAAAATCTTTTTCCTGTATCCGGGCATTATTTTCCTTATGACGCTTCTGGCATCGGGAATGACAGCATTACAGATCCGGACGATTCCAATCGCATACGCAGAATCTCCATTTATGCACAGCAACTGCGGAGGCCAATATAGAGTAAACGGAGGAAAATCTTATGGCAGCATTGCTTTGTGCAAAAGATCTTTGCAAAACCTATGTAATTGATAAAAGGCAGAATAATGTGTTAAAGAATGTAAATCTTGAAGTAAAAGAGGGGGAGATGGTTGCAATCATGGGACCATCCGGCTCCGGAAAATCCACGCTTTTGTATGCCGTCTCGGGGATGGACCGGGCAACGAGCGGTCAGGTGCTTTTTGAAGGGAAGGATCTGACGAAACTGAGCGAAAAGGAACTTGCAAAAATCCGCTTGGATGAGATGGGATTCATTTTTCAGCAGATGCATTTTTTAGAGCCTCATAATAACCGTAATACTCTGTACCTTCAATATCCGTATTATCGGAGAAATACTTTCCATCCTGCATTACTTTATCATAAACACTGTCCGAAATGGCAGTCCCTGTAACACGCTTCCCATCTTTGTCAATAACGCTTGTTACCATACGTGTCTTCTTCCAACATACGGTTACATCCACATTGGTCTTCTTCTTAAAATCGTCAATTGTCTGATTATTTGAGTTCAGATTATAGTTTCCCTTATAAAGATTTGTACCATCACTGTGGTAATCACCACTGCCTAAGCTGTCGAGTGTCATCTCCAATGCATAGGATGCTGTCTGCATTTCATGCTTTACCAGTTTTCTGGCAACCACTGAACCGACCGAATGAATTGACACACCTGCAATCACTACAATCAAAATCAGCGGTATTAATGCCGTAATAAGAATCTTTGTCATCAGATTCAGTCCCTTTTTCTTCTCCAATACCCTGTCGTCCATCTCAAAGTCCTCCTTCGTTTATCCTGACTATTAATATTTATATTTTATTACAATCTGGATTAAAAAACAAGTAACAGAAGCTTTTTTTCGGACTATTTTCCTATGCCAATGCTTTCCTCTGAAGCCATTTTCCGCTTAAAAACCGCCAGCCAAACAGTGCTGATCTTGCACCCCAGTCTACAAACACCAGGCGCGTACCATCCGTATCCCGGTACACATGGTCGAAACCATCAACAAGGTTATGCTCATCTCCTGACTTGCAGCTGCGCACTCCTGTGAAGAAGC
>OGZW01003161.1_pt1 | contig 12387 bp, 14 predicted proteins | sample 1577001 | NCBI WGS metagenome assembly OGZW01 (sample SAMEA3541519, study PRJEB24748) | human gut metagenome | biome: human gut; feature: human-associated habitat; material: faeces | place: China | collected 2012 | reverse complement strand
TATTGGCGGGAAGTGTTCGAACGCCGCCAGGATCCGCGCGGACACGACTATTACTGGCTCTGCGGTTATTTCGAAAATACCGAGCCCGAAGCGACCGACACGGACGAATGGGCGCTCAAAAACGGGTACGTATCGGTCGTTCCGATCCAGGTGGATCTGACCAATTACGAACAACTGGGGCAGTTAAAAGAGCTGAAATTCGAGTAGAAACAGCTTCCTTACCGCCGTTTCGACCCGTTTTCGGATATCGAGACCCGGTTAAAAACCCGACTAAATTGACCGATCGGGTAAAAAACTTTCAAAAACTGGAAAACTATTTTTGTTTTTCCAGTTTTCTTATTTACATTTGCGACCTGTACAATGCGGTAAAATCGGATTGTGAAAAAATGCCGTAAAAATGGTCGAATCCACATAAAACCGGCATCATACGGGCAATTTATCCGGTGAAAACACGTTAAGAAAAACGAAATAACGTATTATCCGGAGTAAAAAGACTTTACCGAATGCACGGATTAGATTATCGAACGAATATTTGTACTTTTGTCTGTCGGATTTTCGTCGGCAATTCATCCGTTCGTTCGACGTAGGCAAGAAAACATGGTGAAAAATATGCGATTTCGCCGCACCCCAAGTGCTTGTGACCGCCCCCGCAACATCGCCTGAAGCATAAGCGGTTAGCGACATCATAGCCGCAAAGCACACCGAACTTGCTGCTGCGATCAATTTCTTTTTAGATCTCATTTCACATCATCCTTTCTTTGTTTCTTATCGTTCTTCTTGCATATGAGCATACCGAAAGCCATAATAACCGCTGCGGCTATGAGATAAAGTTCAGCACCATTGTCTGTGGATACACCTGTATTAGGAGTATCTATTGTGACCGTAGGAGGCGTTTCAAGATCAGGCGTATGCTCATCGTACATAACGACCTCGGTCACAGTTCCGTCAGCATTCACAGTAAACTTTATCTCATTTGTTACCTCGTAACCCTCAGGTGCTATGATCTCTTTAAGTGTGTATTCCTTGCCGGCAATAAGTTTTCCTTCAATCATATGTGGTTCATTTGTGGATACCCATTCTTCAACAACATTTCCGTTCTCGTCGATAATTTGCAAAGTAGCACCCGGCAATTCTTCGCCTGTTGTAACGTCCTGCTTTGAAATACGAACCTTAGTGGTATCGTCCACCATAGCGATAAGCGGATAGCCGTTATCCGAAACGGCTGTTGAATCAACGTTTTCTACCGTAATATTGCCGTAAACATCAACAGTAAATTTAATGTCCGTCGCAATCACATAACCGTCAGGAGCGGCAATTTCTTTAAGCACATATTCACCCGCACCAAGCTTTGAAACAATGTGATTTGTGCCGTCGGAAGTCCACTTATCAACTGTCTCACCGTCAGCATTTTCAAGCACCATTTCAGCACCCACAAGTTCGTTTCCGTACACATCACGCTTTGATATCTCAACAGTAACTGGCTTGTTTTCCGCAGTTATCTCAATAACTTCTCCGTCATCTGAAATGCTAACGGCATATTCTTTGTCGCTAAGAATATATCCCCTTGGACTTTCTATCTCACGGACGATATACTTTCCAAATGGAACGTCATCAAATTCAAAAAAACCATTCTCATCTGAAACGGCAGTCATTATTGCAGTATCTCTGCTGAACTTCACGCAGTCGGCAGTAAACAGACCGAACACAGCATTTTCAAGAGGTTCGCTCTTGTCATCTACCTTATGTCCCTCTATCCTGCCACGCTTGAGAAGATTTACAAATTGTCCGCAGTCAATATCCACAGTCCGGATATCCTGTCCCATATATTCGAAATTCACAAGATACTTTTCACCGTTAAGAATATAGTGTCCCTCGGTTGCAATTTCCTGAACATAATACCTGCCGAAAGGTATCTGTACATCAAATTTTGCGGTCATATCCTCATCAAGTGAAACCTCTGAAAGCAGTCCGTCCGCAGGAATAACCGTACCGTCAGCCGCCGTAATATCTTCTGCCGCAAACAGTCCGAAACGAACGCTCGTATAGCAATTCTCGCCGTAGATCCCGAAAAGCTTATCATTTTCCATAACCTTAGAAAGTGAGATCCTCACGCCCTGATACTCATTTTCAAAAGCTGTATTCACAGTATCTCTCACCTCAAATTCCTGCCCTGCATATGTCAGTTCAACATCTTTAGGCTCATTGTTCAGCACATATCCATAGGGAGCTTTTATCTCTCTGACCTCATACTTGCCAAGATAAAGCGGCTCAGTTTCGGCATAGCCGTTTTCGTCTGTCGTGATCTCAGAAACAACATCTCCTGCATAAGCTCTGACCGTACCGTCTTCCGTTACAATATCTTCTTTTGCTTTTACCTGAAATACCGCGCCGCTGAGATCTCCGTTCGCAAACACAGGAGTGTAAGTTGTTGGATTCACGATCATTTCACCGTTTTCATTTGTGTATGCGGAGGAAGCCGTTGCCACGCTTGTGAAAATATCGCCTGTTTTCCGAACGCTGATCTTTCCTTTCTGAGCGGTGTTTTGCTTCACAACTTTGACAATAGTAAGCGAGTTTTCTTCTTCTGCATTTTCAGCTGAAACTAAGAACGGAACGGGCGTGCTGTCCAGAACATAGCCCACAGGAGCCTGAACCTCAACAAGTGAATACTCGCCGTAGGGAAGAACCTCGGGAGTAATCAGATAGCCCTCGCTGTTTGTGTAGAATGTGTCGATCGTGGTTGGCGTCGGGTAGCTGAAAGTCATAGAAATCTTCTGACCGTTTGAATCATAGATCTCAAAGCCAGCACCCTCGTAAGGAATTGTTTTTCCCGTTTCGGAATCCACCTTTACAATCTTGATATAGCTTTCAAACTCCGCATTGTTGATAAGATAGCGGTAGGTCTGTCCGCTTTCGCTGATGTTGACATCAAAATCAGCAATAAACTCAGTACCATCCCAGCCGACTGTCTGATGAACGGTGTAAACGCCGTATGGCATATCCTTTGTCTGTGCAAAGCCGTTTTCATCGCACACAAGGTAGTCCTTTTCGGAATCCTTTGCATTTGCATAAGAACCGGAGGATTTCAGATAAACCTCAAATTCAGCTCCCACTTCTGGAGTTTCTATCTGAGTAGAGCCGTCATCGGAATGCTTGATCATTGCGATATTTCCCTTGATAACGTCCTCAGTCACTGTCATAGAAAGTGGGTTATGCTCAATGAAATAATTCTCAGCTTCTGCACCAACTGAGTAAACTGTTTTGTCAAGGAGATAGCCCTCGCTTGGCAAAATTTCCTGAACAGTGTAGTTTCCGCAGACATACTCTTTTGTCTTGAAATATCCGTTTTCATCGGTCGTATAGGTATCTACGAGCTCGCCGTCCTTGTACAGTCCGTAAACTGCTCCCGCAAGCGTTCCGTTGCCCTGTGCTGATGCTTTTTCGGAATCCTGCTTTGTCACTTCAACGGTAAACTTTTTGAGGATATTTTTGAATGTCTTGGTTGTGGTCGCATCTGCCGTAAGGGTTGCAGTTTGCTCTGCAGGAACTACATATCTTATTGGAACATTTTTCTCGGAAATGGTGTACACGATCTTCTCATTATTGCTGTTGTAAACAGGAATATCGGAAAGGATTGCAATACCGTCCGAACCTGTTTTTATTGTGTAAGTCTTACCGTTGCCCGTAATAGTGAACTCTCTATCATCGTTATGATTATCCTCAGAGTGCTTGTTTATCTTTATCGAGCCCGTTTTAAGTTGATTGTTGAACTTCACATTCACAGTCAGATCAACATCTCCGCTTGTCAGCGTAACATTCTGAGCCTTAGGAACTTCGTATCTTGTATCTACATTGATCTCGGATACGGTGTAGGTGATCGCTTTGCCCGTGGACATATCATAAACCCTTAGATCGTCAAAGGCTGCAATTCCGTTTGCATTGGTTTTCTTGGTGTAACTGATGCCGTCGTTTCCTGTGACCTTGAACTCTCTGCCGCTGATAATTCCGTCCTCTGCGGTTTTATTGATCTTAATTGTGCCTCTCGTAAAATCTTCGGTCACAAATACATTTTCGTCAGCCTTTAATGCGAACACTTCTTCAGAGATACTGTAACCTGTCGGTGCGGAGATCTCCTTAACGTAATACTGCTTTTCAGGTAACTGAATGGAGCCTGTTCCGTCCTTGCCGATAGTGATCTCGCCGACCTTGTTTTTACAAGCCTTATCGGTATATACTCCGTATTTTGCAACCGTTCCGTCCACCTTGCTTGTACCTGAAATCTTAACCGTTCTGTCTGAAGCAAGAACCTTAGTTATTTCAAATTTTACATCATTTTTTGTTATCCTGAACGCCGACATATTCATAGCCGTTGCAGTCTTGCCGTCTGTTTTGTTGTTGATAACAACGCCCTCCGAACCGCTGGATTCTATTCTCCAATGCTTTCCGCCTGCACCTTTTCCATCGCCAACTGTCTTTGAGTTTATGAGTTTTTCCGAAACACCAATAGATCTCAGATAGCTTATTACATCATTTCTTGAATCAAATTCGCCCATATATATCCAAGCGTGATCCTCACCACTCGGATCCTGAGCGACCACCACAGAACCTGCTGTAATAACCGAACCGTCAGCACACTCCCAATACGGGCGGTCCGTTGTCTTGATGTTCTTCTTTTCGACTTCGACCTTTGAAGTCTTTCCGTCGTAAGTTATGGTGCAGTTATCATTGACTGTAAGCCAATGATCTGTGTCAACAGGCACAGGGTTGTTCCAACTGAACCCCGATGTTTTGTATCCAAGCTGCGTAAGAGTATAGTACACAAGACCCGAACAGTCAATGCCGAGATTATTTATCGTTTCAACAGAAAGCGGAGTGTACTGACCCTGATCATACGCATACCAGTAGCCCTTGTTTCCATAGGTATACGGTGTACCCAGCAAGGTCGCCGCCTTTGCGATCACCGTATCTGCCGACGGGAACGCTGCGTTTTCAGTCGATGAGCTTGCGGCACTTGCTGTGATTGCTCCGCTCATAGATGAGCCGAGCATAGAAAAAGCACAGAGTCCTGCCATGAACCCTGCACCGAGCTTCTTTAATATTTTCGATTTTTTGATCATAAAATGCATTTCTCCTTTTCATTTTTGCAAAGAAAAAGAGCCGTATTTCAGCTCTTTCGTTTGCACATTTTAATATATTTCATCATATCTTTGGTTGCTTATCAAATCCGCCCCTGATACATATGATTCATCAATATCTATTATTTCGCTGAATCCGCAGTCGTTATTCAGCAGAAATCCTTGTCCCTGCGTATCAAGAACAAACCATGTTCCGTTTACCTTAACAACATTTGCTACATGACCATACAGTTTTGATGGCGTCCATGCAAGATAGCATTCTAGACCTGTACCTTTGCACAAATAGTAGGTCTGCCACGAATAATTCACACAAGTGCCCGAACCGTTTTCAGTCATCCAGTTGTATACCGCCTCTGCCTTGCTGTAATCAGAGCCGTTATGAGATAAGCTTCTGCCGATATCCATATATCGTTCTTCCTCAGTAGGCACCGGCAAGGGTGGTTGAGTCTGCGGAACTGTTGTAGTCTGCGGCTTTGTCGTTGTGACAGGCGGATTTGTTACCGCAGGCTCTGCCGATGCTGACTGCTTTGCCGTTGTTGATCGGGTGGCAGACGGCTCGTTATTCTGATGCTCCTCACTGTTATTGCTCTGAGGATCATTTGACGGCGAATTATCGGGCTGCGGATTATTCTGCACAGGCTGATAGTTATTATTCTGTGCAGAATTGTTCTGTCCCTGACCGGAATTTCCCGAAGAAACTGACGAATCTGTTTTCTTGGTCGTAGTTACTGTGGTACCTGTCGGCTTTGAATTCTCGGATACCCTCTGCGAACTCTTTATCGTAGTAGCGGTTTCGCTTGTATCCTTTTCTTCCTTTGCCGTTGCTGCAGAGGTTGTCAACGTAGTTGTAGTTTGGCTCACCTCTGAGGTTTCCGCTCTTTTCGTTGACTCCGATACATTCCCGCAGGCAGTTAGCATTACTGTGCAAAGTATTGAAATATATATCGCTCTTTTCATATCATCACGCTCCTTGTCAAGCAATATATCACATTTTTTCTTGTAAATCCAGACCTTTTGCCGAAGTTCTACCTTTGTGACAATTTGCACAGCCTGCCTTTGTACTACATTGATATTTCCGGTTCAGGTTCATCGGAAAGCTCGCCGCTCATTTCCTCATCGGGAGAATTTTCAACCTCAATCTCAGTCTGCTGAACCTGCTGTAATTTAATATCATAGGCATTGAGAACCGCCTGATTAAGCGCATTTCTCGCACCCTTGCTTATGGGGTGGAAAATATCCTGATACTGCTTGTTCCCGTCACGGTCGGTGTACTGAGTTGACGGCATGGAAACAAATCGCCCTTTTTCTCCCTCGCACACCTTGATACCGTGAACGGCGTAAAATCCGTCAAAACTTACGCTTGCAAAAGCCTTGATATTGCTGTCGGGCTTGTCCACCAGTCTGTTGATCGTTGCTGAAATTTTCATTTGCATCACCTTTTCCTTTCATTTATGACATTGTAATTTCGGGTTCTTCCGAATCTTCTAAATCTTCGGCTACTTCTTCCGACTGGACAATTTCAGGGTGACACTCATTCACAGCCACAAGACCAATGCCCGGCAGATCAACTATCATATGAGAAAACTGCTCCTTGTACTTTTCGATCTGTTCATCGGTAAGTGAACAGCTATCCCACTCTCCGTATTCATTTTGATAGTTGCCTGAGATGTAAAAAGTGCCGTGGACAAGTGTTGCACCCACAATCCTGTTAGGCTCTGAACCGTTCAGCAGAAATTCGTCATTACACCAGACGATTGCGTCCTGCTTTGGTTCAAAATATATGGGTTCTATGCTGCCGCCCACAATTTCCTGCATAGCGTGAATATTATCTTTAATATCCTTCACATACGGCTTTTTCATCGGTTCAAACACAAGTATTTTCATGAAACCACCTCCGATTCCTCTCCGCAGTAGTCATTAAGCGGACACCCGTCGCAGTCTTCGTACATGGAACAGGTACGCTGTATTTCTTCCTCCGAAATTCCGCAGTCACGGCGTTCTTTGTCGGGGACATCACGCCATATTGTAAGCGTAACTCCGCCGTCATCTTTCTCAGTTTCCACGCTTACGGGATTTCCGTTTTCATCGTAAAGTCCCCAAAATTCGGTAGTTCCGTTTGTCGTTAAAACCTGTGCAAAAATTATTCTTTTCATAAATTTAAACCTCCAAAATTGTTTCATCGTCAAACAGCGAAAGCTGACAAGCCGCCTTTGCTCTTTCGCTTGTATCATAATTTGAAATCAGCAGTTCCGCATACTGACAGCCTCCGTCGTATCGCTGAGCCAGATTATTCAGCCTGCTTATCTCATCGATATGGATATTCGGCTTATCCCATATCTCCCGTATTTCGGGGCAATCGTTGTATGAAACTAAGAACTTGCCCTTGATATCCAAAAGCGTATCACGCAGTCGAATATGGTCTTTTGTTTTAAATCCCACGTCCTTGTAGTAATTTTCAGTAGCAAAGTACGGCGGATCACAGTAGAAAAAGCTGACGGGTCTGTCGTACTGCTTAATGAGTTTCTCAAAATCTTTGTTCTCAACCACTACTTTCTGCAATCTCCTTGCCGCAAGATCTATCATCGGGAAATCCGACCAGATGGAATGGGGTTGGCTTGCAAAGCTGTCAAGTCCCGAAGCATAGCTGTACCTTATGAGCTGATAGAATTTTGACGCTCTGTCTGCATCACATAGCTTTTCAAAAATCCCACGCTTATGAAGTAAAGCGATACGGTCAAAATCTTCACGGGAATTGAGGACATACCGCAACTTGTATTTCAGCTTATTGGGTTTATCACGCACACACCGATAAAGATTTGAGAGATTTCCGTTAAAATCGTTATACACCTCAAAATCCATACCCGGCGGCTTATGGAACAACACCCAGCCTGCACCTCCGAAAACCTCGATATATCGTTCATAGTAAGGCGGAAATCTTGCAAGTACTGCGTCACGCAATGCCTTTTTACCGCCTAACCATGACATAAAACTGTTCATGAAATTCCTTTCTGCCGTTTATACCAACAGCAGAAAAGTCGCTTTGCAAGCACCAGATTTTTATCTGCTGTTGGCAAAACGACCCTAGTTGTTATTTAATTTTGCTTACCTCACCCTTTGATTATTGGGTCTACATAGCTGAATATTATGCGTTTCTGCTCAAGATAGCCGTCGACCTTGTTTACCTCAGTACATAATTCTTTATACTGTCTTTCCGAAAGCACAGGCTTTGTGGCTCTCAGCATTGCGTTGATACTTCCCATACAGAACTTGAAATCAACCTTTGCTTTTATTCTGTTTGTGTGCATCTTTTACCTCCTTATCCAGACGGGCAAGCTCCTTTTCGGCTGATTTAAAAGCTATGGCAAGACCTCCGACCGTAAACCCGATAATCCCGCCTATCAGCATTCCTATGAATAAATACGTCATTCACATCATCTCCATTCCAAAATCTTCGGTTTCTTCATCGTCAGCCGAAGTGATTTCCACATACTCATCGATAATACTCAGTGCCTCATCATAGCTGCCGGAAGAGGTGATACGGTCGCACATTTCCTTGGCATCATTCGACATGCCATTTCTCTTCAGCGTTTTTGAAGCAATGCCCATAAGATTAAAGATATTCCCGTTCTGACCTATGAGCGGACATTTTGGCTTTTCTGGCATTATTGCAAAACCTCTTTTCCATAATATTTTTTCAGCAGATTAATAACAAATCTCTGCCCCTTGCCCGTCACAAGCGTCTGCTGATAAGTCTTTTTCATGCCGTCCACCTCGAACACCGACTCCTTAACTGCGAAATATCCACGGTCGATAAACTGCTGATAGGGGAGGTTATTCGCCATAAGCACTCCCATGTATTTTAGCCAGCGGAACAGCCTTGTCCTGCCGATTTTAAAATGCTCATCAGCCGCAAGTTTTGCCATTGCGTTCATGTCGATGAGATTTTCTGTTCCTGCTACCTGATTTGCAAAGTCCACCAAAGGCTGATCGTGCCTGATACGCTCGTTCAGCTTTTTGATAGCCGTCATCTGCAGGCGGAAAAGATTACGATACGGTTCTTCCAGAAAGGGGAGGTAGTTTTCTATGAACATATCCTCATTTGAAACGTAACCTCCGGTGTGATTGATCTGAGGCAGGATTTCATCAAAAATCCATGACTCAAATTTTTCAGCTCCAGGCAGCTTGCTATGTGCAACAAGTCTGTAAACATCACTTTCAGGAATAAAAATCATTTTGATTTTTTTAGTCGGAGACTGCGGATGCGGTAGGTCGTGTTTCACGCCCCACCTACAATGCCGTCTTATTGCGTCTTTTGTATTGCTGTAGCCCAATGCAGAAGCTACGTCCTTTCCGCAGAACATGATCCTTCCGTGTTCATCTGTTAACGTTCTTAAAGAACCAAATTCATCATTCTCAAAAATCTTTATCACATTGCTCATGCGTTTTCTCCTTTTTCCGTTTCTAAAATTATTCTTGCAACTGCCTCCACAACATTTGTGGTCACGGCATTTCCTGCTTGCTTGTAAAGCTGTGCATCGGACATTCCTGTGGCTTTGACCTTGTTGAACTGTTCATCGGTAAAGCCCTGCAGCCGCCAGCACTCCAACGGCATTAGCTTTCGGATATATCCGCAGTAAACAACGCCGTGTCTCTCCGTTACCGTAATTGTAAACATAGGCTCGTCGGGAAGCTTGAATCTTCGTCCCTGCTGTCTTACTGCTTCCTTTGCAGGAGTAAGCACAGCTATGGGTTCGGTAACAAGTATCACTCCCGACTTTTCGCCTTTATGATGACCTATGCCGCTGTCCTGTCTTGCGGTGATGCATCTTGCAAGCTCTGTGATCTTCGGCTCTGGATTCATATCTATCCCAAATGCGTAATATCCCTGATTACAGCTTGTTGTAAGGGTATGAGCTATCTCCTTTCCTACTCTCCCACGCCTTGAATTCATATTTGGGTATGCAAGGTCAATACTGTCACCGGGCAGAGCTATCTGATATCCTGACTTAGTTTTTGATTTTATTGGCAGTCCCATTATCTCATACAGTCCCGTCTTTCCGCCGAAGCCTCCTGCCTGGCTTGTCAGCGTTATGCTCAGTCCGTCGGCTGAATATACCCTGTTTCCCTCTCTGCCTGAAATTCTTTTGACAAGAGTTTTTGGATTTGCATCTGTGAAAGACAATACTTTTCCGGAACACTTTTCTCTATGAAATCCGATAATATACACTCTTTTTCTGGATTGGGGTACACCAAAATCTGCGCTGTTAAGCACTTCCCATACGACATCGTACCCCAATTCATCCAACGTACTAAGGATGGTCGCAAACGTCCTGCCTTCGTTATGTGATAGCAGTCCGGGAACATTTTCAAGGAGCAGATATTTAGGCTTTTTAATGGCGGCAATCCTGGCGATCTCAAAGAAGAGAGTTCCTCGGGTATCGCTGAATCCTTTTCGTTTTCCAGCGATCGAAAAGCTTTGGCAAGGGAATCCTCCGCAAATAAGGTCGAGATCAGGCAGCTCATTGGGGTCGATTTTTCTTGCATCATCGTAATACACCTCGTTTCTTGTATCATACAAAGTTTCATAGGCTTTCTTTGCATACTTATCTATCTCGCAGTAACCGACGCACTCAAAGCCGCCCGCTTTTTCAAGTCCCGAACGGAATCCGCCGATACCTGCGAAGATATCGAAATATTTTATCATTTATCACCGTTCCTTTCCTCAATAAAAAAACGGCTAAGTCTTTTTCAAAACTTAACCGTTACATTGACATATTCAGTTCTTCGAATTCCTCAGCATTCTCCGTTTCCATAATTTCTTCTGTTTGCTCTTGTTCAATTATATGAAACTTATCCACATCGGGAATAACGCCAAGCATTCTTCCGTTATCGAATTTACAATGCAGAGTACCCGCATCGTCCACGAACTGAACCCAGCCGCAAGTTCCACTTTCCACAGGGCATAAGTCCTCCATATGGTCAAGGCAAATACGAGTACCTTCGAGATACCTCTGTCTGAGCAGTTCTACTTTCTTTTCATTGTATACCATGCGTACCTCACATTGTCATCCCCATATCGGGTTCTTCGGTCATATCCTCAGATTGACCTTCGTTCATTTCATCCTCCGTCTGCAAGCTCCAGCTTTCATCTGAATTCCAGAAGCTGACATAAATATCGCCGTCGGGAGTTTTTATAGGCCGCTGTTCAAGAGACTCCCCAACGCCGTCTGAAAGTTGTCCCTCGCAGTACAAGCGGAATTCTTCAAGTTCTTCCTCCGTAAGCTGACCGTAAATCTTAGCCGTGATAACTCCGACAAGCTCTCCGTCACGCCCCTCGACCGACATAAATGCCGAGCGTACCTTTTCGTCGACTGAATTGCCCTTGTCATACCAGTTCATGAGCCCCCGTTCTTTCTCCTCGGGCATTGTAAAATCTTCAATAAATCGGTTTATCTCCGATTCATAAACAGAAGCCTCATAGGACGAGATTTCCTCATACTCATCATTCCAACATTCCGGCTCTCTGTTGATTTCAAGGGGACAGCAGAACTTTAATTCCTGCAAATGCGTCTGCATATGATTTTCATACAGCAGTTTTGCATTCGGTACATACTGGGCATACCGAGCGTAAGATGACCCCTCAGATTCGATCAGCAGACCATCGCCCTGTTCCTTATCATAGATCAGCAGACAATGATAATTATCATTGCTGTCGCAGAACATCATTTCCGAATGCTCTGTAATCAGATCGTTGTCACGCAGTGGATGGCTTTTCAGATTATCAAATTCGTCATGAGAAACCGCTACCGCTTTCTCCACCACGCAAGATTTTGTTCTGAACTCCGATTCCTTTCGGAGTAGATTTGTGTTGATTATAAGTTTTTCATTCATGGACATTCCTTCTTTCATTTTGAGTTTTCTTTTTAATAGTATATCTGCCACATGGGTATCACGCCTTTCCTTAGAAATGAAAAAAGCCGATCCTATTGGTTTCTCTGTTTTGAGAGATACCAACAAAATCGGCAGATCCAATAAATTTGTATTGAAAACTTTGTGAAAGTTTTTTTATATACAAATCGGCAGGCTTAGAGCAAAATATGCTCAAGTTTGCCGATTTGTTTGACGATGTTTAATTGTTGAGGGTTCAAACCTCTTTTCAGCTGAAAAGCATCTACGGTTTTACAACTGAAATTTTTGCCCTCAAAACGCAAAAAAAGCTCGTAAATACGAGCTTTTCGAGGTGTGCATCTAT
>OGZW01003154.1_pt1 | contig 12406 bp, 9 predicted proteins | sample 1577001 | NCBI WGS metagenome assembly OGZW01 (sample SAMEA3541519, study PRJEB24748) | human gut metagenome | biome: human gut; feature: human-associated habitat; material: faeces | place: China | collected 2012 | reverse complement strand
GAATCGAACGTCTGCTTCCGGTCCCACGGGCATTTTTCCCGCAATTCGTCCATGATGTCGAGCAGGCGGCCGACCGCTTCGAGTCTTTTATCCATAGTCTTTTCGGTGTTTGATAGAGCAAATATACATTAATCCGAGGGAAAATCGTTAACTTTGTAAATCGGGGATATCCGATAAAATGAAAGAGGAGGTGCGGAATTTATCGGTACTATCGGCGAGAAGGGGGGCTTGTCCGATTTCGATAAAGAGTCTGAGCCGGTTCGCTCGCCATGCCGATGCGAATGATATCAGGGTGTGGTGGATCGGCCCCGAATTTTGCTAAATCCGTTATTGTTGAATAAATTGAGACTACTGATCGTTGTTTTTGCGTTGCTGGCCTGCCGGGTTGCGGGGAGCGACCGCGTGGTCGTCGGGGCCGAGCGCACCGACCGGTACCTGCCGCTGATCGAAGGCAAGCGTTATTACTTTGTGTGGCGGGAACACATCTGACATGGAAAGAGCGGTTATTTTGTGTGATCGCTTATCTCCCAAAGGCAACGGTGCAGGCGGCAATTGGTTCTGTTCCTTTGGCGGCAGGACTTGCCTGTGGAAAAATTGTTCTGTCTGTCGCTGTGCTGGCAATCATTATCACGGCACCGCTTGGGGCAATCGGGATGGATGCAGCCTATCAAAGGTTGTTGGAAAAGGAAAATAAAAAAAGATTTTTAGAAAGTATTTTGGCGGAAAGTGTGTTATATTGATTTCAGATAAAAGAAAATGACAGGGGTATCCGGAGATGATCAGAAAAGCAACAGAAGAAGATTTGTCGCGCATCGCAGAAATTTTTGTATTTAATAACAGAATCAATTATTTCTCAATTTTTAAGCAGGAAGAGTATTCATTTGGAGAATTGCAGGTTGTATCCATGATAGATCATTATTTCGGAAAAGGGGAAGTTCTGGAAAATCTGTATGTCGCCGATGAATGTGGAATTGTGAAAGGATTTATGGAAATCCATGGAACAGAAATCCGTAAATTGTATGTCGATCCATGCTTTCAAAGTGGTGGAATTGGAAAGAAATTAATGGAGCATGCAATTTCAACTTTTGATGTTGATCATTTGTGGGCGTTGGAGAAAAATACGAGAGCGATTGCATTTTATCATCGTCACGGATTTATGGAAAATGGAGAAAAAGAATTGGAAGAAGGCACGACAGAGTATATTATAAAGATGATAAGGGTGGAAAAAGAAAATGTACAGTTGGACGAGAAACCGATGCTTCGGAAAATAATGAGGGAAGATGTATAAGAGGAAAAGAAAAGTGGTAACAGATTACTCTGACGTAAAGTTAGAAACCAAAGATCTTATTTTAAAGAAAGCGGAATTTGATGACTGGAAAGCAATTTATCATAACCTGTGGAGACACAAGGAAAGTGCAAAGTATATGCTCTGGTCACTGACAGAGACAGACGAAGTCGCAAAAGATCGAATGAAACGCACGATTGCATTTGAAGAAAAACCGGAGAATAAGTATGCGTTATTTGTGTATTTAAAGAAAACGGGTGAAGCAATCGGTTTTGCAGGCATGCGTGAACTGGAACGGGGCATTTATGAAGAGACAGGTATTGCACTTGGACCGGAATTTGTGCGAAAAGGTTATGGGAGACAGATACTTACGGCACTTCTTGAGGAGGCAGGAAAACTGGGAGCAAAAGAATTCCATGCCTGCAACCGGACGGGCAATGCCGCTTCCAGAGCGTTACAGTTGTCATGTGGATTTGTATTCGATTCGTTGTCAGAAGAGAAGACAGATCCAAGAACAGGCGAAACGTATGTTTTGGAGAACCATATTTACAGGTATTAGAAAGAAGGAAGAAAATGTATTTTGAAAGATTAAATGAACAGAATGTAGAGCAGTATATTGCCTATTTAAAGCTTGCGATGCAGCAGGAGCCGGATATGATGACGGTGGACGAGATAGATGAGGAAGGAATCAGGACAAGGCTTCGGGATTCATTTTATGAAAAGTCTACATCAATTCTTGCGATGGAAAATAATCAGGTGGTAGGAAGAATTGAGTATCATTTTTATGGGTGTATGCAGGATGGATATCGCATGGCGTATGTGAATTGGGTATATGTTTTACCCGAATACCGGCATAGTGGCGTTGCCCGGAGGCTTTTTGCAGAATTTGAAAAAGACTGTAAAAAGCATGATATCCATCAATATTATCTGATCCGTGCTACCAACGAGAATGCCGACAGATTTTACAAAAAATTTGAAGGGGTGCAGTTGGGCGAGGAACCGATGCTTCGGAAAATATTAAAAGGCAATTGACAATGGTTATCATTGGTTATATGATACATATATAACCAATGATAACCATTTTTATATGGAAAGGAGCCGCTATGTCCACAAATCCAACAAAACGAATCGAAGAGATCGACCGGAGACTGGAGGAACTTCCAAAGGGAACCCTGACCTATAAGAAGATCAATGGGAAAGAACAGCCGTATATCCAGCGGACGATTGACGGAAAATCGGTGAGCCATTATGTAAAACTGACTGAGCGGGAGCAGGTGTTCATGGAATTTGAGGAGCGCACAAAGCTGCTGGAAGAGAAAAAGCACCTGACGGCTTATGCGGAGGGACTGAAGGACATTCTTAAGCACAATCCATATCTCTCTGCCAAGGTGGTGATCGGGTATCAGAATTTTGAAGACTTTACCTGTGGACAGCAGTTTTATGTCGATAAGACGCATTTTATCTCCGAGTGGATCAGGGAAGGAACAAAGATTACATTGATCACAAGACCGAGAAGATTCGGTAAAACAACACTGCTCAGTACGGTAAGAATGTTTTTTGATCCAAGATATGCTGATCATCCAGAATATTTCGATAAGCTGCGGGTATGGCAGGATGAAAGAAGCCGTAGTATGTTCGGAAGTATCCCGGTAATCTCCACAAGCTTCGGAGGCTGCAAGGGAATTGATTATAAGCAGTCTATCCGGGGAATGATGGGGCAATTAGGAACAATGTATGGGCATCATGAATATTTACTGGATAGTCCAAAACTTACAGATAAAGACAAAGAGTTATTTGAAAAAACACGATGGGGACTTGTTTATCATGAAACATGTTATATAGAGGATGCAATAAGGAATTTATGTAAATTACTCTATAAGCATTTTGGGGTAAATCCAATCGTACTTATTGACGAGTATGACACACCTTTGATCGAAGCATACACGGATGGTTACTGGGATGAGATGATCACGACCTGCCGCCAGTTATTCCATAATACACTGAAAGAAAACGACTATCTTGGCAGAGCCATTATCACCGGAGTGACGAAAGTGTCGAAGAATTCACTTTTCTCTGACCTGAACAATCTGCTGGTCGCCACTGTGACAGATGATATCTACACGGACTGCTGTGGATTCACCGAGCAGGAGGTGATGGATGCATTAAAGTGCCAGAATATTGATGATATGAAAAAAGTGAAGGAAATGTACGATGGATTCATTATCGGTCATCAGAAAGATATTTATAATCCGTGGTCTATCGTGAACTATATGCATGATCGGCAGTTGAGATCTTATTGGATCCTTACCAGCAGCAACAAACTGATCGGGGATATTATCTGCAGACATCCATATGATAAAAAGTACGAGATTGAACAGTTAATGACAGGAAAACCAATACACAAGATGATCAACGAGAATATTACATTCCAGTATCTTGACGGAGACGAGAATAGTCTGTGGTCACTTCTCCTTGCAGTCGGATATATCAAGGCAGAGAACGTGGTGAAAGATAACGAATGGACAGAGTGTGATGTTTCCGTGACCAACAAAGAGGTTATGTCAATGTTCCGGACACAGATCATTGCCATGTTTTCGAATGGCAATATTGCATATGAGAATTTTACAAGGGCACTGATAAGGCACAGAACCTGGGATATGATCGGTGTGATGGAAGATATCGCCGAGTATTCCATGAGTTATTTTGATACCGCCAAGAATAAAGGAAAGCATGCCCCGGAGAATTTCTATCATGGTCTTGTTTTAGGACTTATTGTATCCATGCGTAAGGAATACCGCATTGTATCCAACCAGGAGAGCGGGGAAGGACGTTATGACATTGCAATCTATCCTTTCGACAAAACAAAAGATGCCTATATCCTTGAATTTAAAGTTTTAAATGAACACAGAGAAAAGACTGTTCAGGAAACTGCACAGAATGCCCTGAAACAGATTCAGACCAGAAACTATGAATCAGATCTTCTTGCCTACGGCATCCCTGCCGATCACATCTATAAACTCGGTTTTGGATTTCTCGGTAAGAAAGTCTGGGTAGTCTCTGATCCGCCTGAGAAAGATGAGAAGGATCAGGTCAGATCAGAGTGGGATAACCTGCGGTTCCGATAAAAAATTGCCGATGCACCAGTAAGGCACATCGGCAAAATGAAAAGCTTATAATTTGAAAATAAATCATTCTTCTTTTAGTTATCAGAAGCATCATCATCAGACATGCTGTAAACCTGACGTTTACGAGCCATCTCATCATTTTCAAGGTATTCATCATAGGAGGATACTTTATCAACAAAGGTTCCATCCGGTAAGAACTCGATGATACGGTTTGCAGTTGTCTGTACAACCTGATGGTCACGGGATGCAAAGAGAATAACACCCGGGAACTTGATCAGACCATTATTTAATGCTGTGATAGATTCCATGTCAAGGTGGTCGGTCGGTTCGTCAAGGATCAGAACATTACTTGCCTGGATCATCATGCGGGAGAGAAGCACGCGGACTTTCTCACCACCAGAAAGAACACGCATTTTCTTAGTTCCGTCTTCACCGGCAAAAAGCATACGTCCAAGGAAACCACGAACATAAGTAGCATCTTTGATCTCAGAATACTGTGTCAGCCAATCTACGATCAGAAGATCAGTATCAAAGATTGCTGTGTTGTCCTTCGGGAAATAGGACTGGCTTGTTGTCACGCCCCATTTATAAGAGCCGGAATCAGGTTCCATTTCACCGGAGATGATCTTGAATAAAGTTGTTTTTGCAAGCTCATTTCCACCGACAAAAGCAATTTTATCTTCATGACCTACGATGAAGGATACATTGTCTAATACCTTGACGCCATCAATCGTCTTGGTGAGACCTTCCACAGTAAGAACTTCATTTCCAATCTCACGGCTTGGACGGAAGTCGATGTAAGGGTATTTACGGCTGGATGGACGGATCTCATCGAGCTGGATTTTTTCAAGAGCACGTTTTCTGGAAGTCGCCTGTTTGGATTTGGAAGCGTTCGCGGAGAAACGGGAGATAAATTCCTGTAACTCTTTAATCTTTTCTTCCTTCTTCTTGTTGGCTTCTTTCATCTGTTTTACAAGTAACTGGCTGGATTCATACCAGAAGTCGTAGTTTCCGGCATAAAGCTGGATCTTGCCATAATCGATATCTGCAATATTGGTACATACTTTATTTAAGAAGTAACGGTCATGGGAAACAACGATCACCGTATTTTCAAAATTGATGAGGAATTCTTCTAACCAGGAGATCGCATCTAAGTCTAAGTGGTTGGTAGGCTCGTCTAAAAGAAGAATATCCGGGTTTCCGAACAATGCCTGTGCAAGTAAAACTTTGACTTTTAAGGCACCGGGAAGATCTGCCATCATAGAGTAATGATAATCGGTAGAAATTCCAAGACCATTTAATAATGTTGCGGCATCGGATTCCGCATTCCAGCCATCCATCTCAGCAAATTCGCCTTCTAATTCGCTGGCACGGATACCATCTTCATCGGAAAAATCTTCTTTCATGTAGATGGCATCTTTTTCTTTCATAATATCATAGAGTCTCTGGTTACCCATGATAACGGTATCAAGAACGGTAAAAGCATCATATTTAAAGTGATCCTGCTGTAAGAAAGAGAGACGCTGACCAGGAGTGATGACAACATCGCCGTTTGTCGGCTCTAACTGACCGGATAAAATTTTTAAAAATGTGGACTTTCCGGCGCCGTTGGCACCAATCAGACCATAACAGTTTCCTTCAGTGAATTTGATATTTACGTCTTCAAATAAGGCTTTTTTGCCTACACGTAATGTTACATTGTTTGCTTGTATCATTGTAATACCTCTATTTTACATATTTCTTGGTTTAAACGCATCATTTTTATTATACATAAAACCGTTGTTTTTTCAAGAAAAATCTATGCCAAGAAAATATAAGGAAAAAACAAGAGAAAATCTTTCTTGTTATGTAAAAATTTGTTATAATTATTCTAATCGGGGTTTTGTAAAAGGAGAAGTTGGGGATGGCAGAATTTAATAAGGAAGAAATAGATTATGAAGATCAGCTCAGACAGTCGGAGCGTGAGCGCAAAGATTTGAAAAATATCATATATGAACTTCCGGTAGGACTGATCACGGTAAAAGGGGGAAATGAGCTGACGATTGACATCGCAAACCATGAATTTTGCAGGATGAGCGGATACAGATCGGCGGATTTCAGTATGGAGAAAATGTGCATGGCGCAGTTGATCCATATGGAAGATTACATGATGTTTGAGGATGCGGCGGAGGTCTGCCGCAGAGGGAAAACATCGGATGAATTTGAGGCGAGAATCGTTACAGCAGATCAGAACGTGATCTGGGCAATGTTTCAGTTTCAGATTTACACATACCGGAGTGCAGTGCCATACTATCTTGTATCCTGCTGGGACATTACAGAGCGCAAGAAGATGGAAAATGAGATCATGCTTGTGAACGAGCGCTATCATATGCTGGAAGAGGTCTCCGATGATATTGTCCTTGATTATGATGTGAAAAAACAGCAATTTGAGATACCGGAATGTTATCTGAAATTCGCGGAGGATAAAAGTGTGAAATATGCCGGGATAGAAGAACTTTATGGAGCCATACACCCGGACGACAGGGAAAGATTTCAGAAGATATTTGAGACGGCGCTTCAACGGGAGATGAAAGGAACTGCGGAATACCGTCTGCGGCAGGGGGGAAAAGAATCTGGAAAATATGCTTATTTCAGAACCTGTTATCAGAGTATCGCAGATTATGATGGAAAGATCAGCCACATCATAGGAAGAAGTTATGATATCAGCACAGAGCGGGCAGTCCGGGAGAAACTTCTACGGGAAGTGCAGTTAGATCCGTTGACAAGGATTTACAATAAGACAGCCTCCGGAGAAATCGTAGATGCGTTTCTTGAAAAATCAACACAGGGAACGCATGTACTCTACGTCATTGATATTGACGACTTTAAGAAGATCAATGACACATTCGGACATACTGTTGGAGACATGGTGATATCGGATATTGCAACACTGATACGCGAACAGTTTACGGATGAAGCGGTTGTCGGACGTGTCGGTGGGGATGAATTTATGGTCTTTGTGAAGGACACTTCTTTGCAAGAGGCGGAGGCGAAAGCGGAACAGCTGTGTACAAACGTGCAGAAAACGCTTTCCGGGGATGGAGCAGTCATTGTTGTGACATTGAGTGTCGGTATGGCTGTGACGGGAAAAGACGGGTATGATTATAGTACGTTGTTTGAACGGGCAGATCATGCCATGTATCACATTAAGAAAAATGGGAAAAATCATTATGGCTTTGCAGGAGAGACCGAGGAAGGTGACTGTGAAGGAAAGTACCGCACGGAAGAAAAGGAAAACCGTAGAAATCTGGTGGCGGACAAAGAATTTTTAAATACAGCGTTCAGCCTGTTGTCACATGCAAGGGATATCAATGGTTCTCTGAATGTGCTCTTAGAACAGATTGGCAGAAAATATCAGATGAATATGGTATCTGTTTTTGAATATGCACCCGATGGAAAGAATATGTTACTTACCAACTGCTGGAGTGACATGGGACAGATTTATGAGAAGAATATACTTCCAATCACCTGGCCGAAACTGATGAAGGCTGAGGTGGGAGAATTTGTACAGACAACTCCAAAGTGGCAGGAAAAACGGAAGAAAGAGTGGCTGGAATGGTCAGGAAATGCCATCCCGATCCAGTCAATCGCTGCAGTAAAGTTTGAGTATTCGAATGGAAAAACCGGATGCATCGATGCTGGCTCGGTTGAACAGGGCAAGCAGTGGCGCACAGAGGAGATTGGAACCATCTGCGAACTGAGCAGAGTAGTTGCCGTATTTGTGACGCTGCGTGAGAAAATGCAGGAAGATCAGCAGGCAATCCATAAATTAAAAAACAGAGACCGGCTGACGGGCTTATATAATCTGGAAGCTTTCAGGACAAAACTGGTACAGCTTCTTAAGGCAGAGGAAAATCCACAGGAGAATACTTATGCACTGACCATGGTGGATGTCAATAACTTTTCTTATGTCAATGAAAATTTCGGCGCAGAGATGGGAGACAGTATATTGAAAGAATTTTCCCAGCTGCTGGAACGCAAAAAAGTAATGACAGCATGCCGTATGTACTCGGATTATTTCCTTGTATTGTCCAAGGGAAAGAGCCAGCAGGAGATCCGGAGGCGCGTTAAGGAAGGAAATGAAGAGTTTGAGGCAAAGCTGCAGGAACGTTATCCCGCTGGAGGAATGAAGCTTTCGGCAGGAATTTGCTTCCTGTCAGGAAAGAGTTCGTTTGAGACGATACTGGAGAGTGCAAATCTTGCAAGAAAATATGCAAAAGAACACAATATCACATCCGGTGTTGTCTATATAGAAAAAATGCGTCAGACACGTGATGAACAGGTGCTGATCGCAACACGGTTTCATGCTGCGATCCAGCGTGGGGAGTTTGAAATGTTTTTACAGCCAAAGTTCCGGCTGAAAGAGAATACGATTTATGGGGCAGAGGCACTTGCAAGATGGCATTTCGGAGAGGACGGCTACTTACAGCCAAACCGCTTTGTGCCGGCACTGGAATTGATGGGATATATCAAAGACCTTGATTTCTTTATATTAGAGCAGCTGCTGAAATATATGACAAAGTGGAAGAAATCCGGAAAAAGCCTGTTTACGATCTCAACTAATTTTTCGAGAAAACACTTTGAAAACGGTGGCGAGGCATTTTTGCAGCGGATGCATGAGACAATGGACAAGTATGACATTGATCCTTCCTATATTGAAGTGGAAGTTACCGAGAGCGTCATGACAGAAAAACTCGAAGACCTGAAGCACTGCATGATCGAACTGGCACAGATGGGATTCCGCATTGCCATTGATGACTTTGGCACGGGGTATTCGTCTTTGAGTGTCCTTTATGAAATACCGGCGAATGTTGTCAAGATAGATAAAAGTTTTACTGACAAAGTGATGGTGGACAACAAGGGGGAATTTGTATCCCAGATGGGAAAATTTATCCGTGCAGCCAAAGAAGAGATCGTTGTGGAGGGAATTGAAACGGAAGAACAGCGTCAGTTCTTGGAAAGCCATGGGTTTAAATATGGGCAGGGGTATCTGTTTGACCGGCCGATCCCGGCAGATGAATTTGAAAGAAAATATTTATAAATCTGTGTTTTTGGCAAGTGTTTTACTGCCGGGTGGACAGTAATGTTTATAACTTTGTACTTTGTTTTGTACAGTCTGAATTCTTTACAACGGACAAATTAAATGCTAAAATGTGAATTAAGTCGAAAGCTGGCGGGGATAGTATTCTGCCCCCGGGTTAGCAAAGACATTCTATCAATTTTTTATAATTTTAAGGAGGAATAAGTAATGTCCAGAGCAAAACAGTCAATGGACGGTAATACAGCAGCAGCTCATGTAGCATATGCGTTTACAGATGTTGCAGCTATTTACCCAATTACACCATCCAGCCCTATGGCAGATACTGTCGATCAGTGGTCAGCAGCAGGACAGGAAAATATCTTTGGCAATCAGGTCAAAGTTGTAGAAATGGAATCCGAAGCAGGTGCTGCAGGTGCAGTTCACGGTTCCCTTGCTGCAGGTGCATTAACAACAACATTTACAGCTTCCCAGGGTCTTTTATTAATGATCCCTAACATGTACAAAATCGCTGGTGAGCAGCTTCCATGTGTATTTGATGTTTCTGCACGTACCGTTGCAACACAGTCTTTAAATATTTTCGGTGATCACAGTGACGTGTATGCCTGTCGTCAGACAGGTTTCGCTATGTTATGTGAGACAAACCCACAGGAAGTTATGGACTTAAGCCCAGTTGCTCATTTGGCAACAATCGAAGGAAAAGTTCCATTCATCAACTTCTTTGATGGATTCCGTACATCCCACGAAATTCAGAAAATCGAGAAATGGGATTATGCAGATCTGAAAGAAATGTGCAATATGGACGCAGTAGCTGCATTCCGTGCACATGCATTAAATCCAGAGCATCCGGCTATGCGTGGGTCTCATGAGAATGGTGACGTTTTCTTCCAGCATCGTGAAGCTTGTAATACAGCTTACAATGAATTACCAGCTATCGTTGAAAAATACATGGCTAAGGTTAACGAAAAATTAGGAACAAACTATGACTTATTCAACTACTATGGAGCAGAAGATGCAGAGCGCGTTATCGTAGCTATGGGTTCTGTAAACGACGTTGCTGAAGAAGTAATTGATTACTTAACAGCAAAAGGCGAGAAAGTCGGATTAGTGAAAGTTCGTTTATATCGTCCATGGGTATCTGAAGCATTCTTAAAAGCTCTTCCTAAGACAGTTAAGAAAGTTGCAGTACTTGACAGAACAAAAGAGCCAGGAGCACTTGGTGATCCATTATACTTAGACGTAGCTACAACTCTTCGTGAGGCAGGTCTTGATACAATCGTATTAACAGGCGGACGTTACGGATTAGGTTCTAAAGATACACCACCTTCAAGCTTATTCGCTGTATACAAAGAATTAGAGAAAGATGCTCCAAAAGCACGTTTCACAATCGGTATCGTTGATGACGTTACAAACTTAAGCTTACCAGAAGTAAAACCAGCTCCTATCACAGCTGCTGAAGGAACTGTAGAATGTAAATTCTGGGGACTTGGTGGTGACGGTACTGTAGGTGCTAACAAGAACTCTACAAAGATCATCGGTGACCATACAGACAAATATATCCAGGCTTACTTCCAGTATGACTCTAAGAAAACTGGTGGTGTTACAATTTCTCACTTGAGATTTGGTGACAAACCAATCAGAAGCCCATATTACATCAACCAGGCAGACTTCGTTGCATGTCATAACCCATCTTATGTAACAAAAGGATTCAAGATGGTTCAGGACGTAAAACCAGGCGGAGTATTCATGATCAACTGCCAGTGGTCTGATGAAGAGTTAGCTCATCACTTAAATGCAGAAGCTAAGAAATATATCGCTGATAACAACATTCAGTTATATACAATCAACGCTATTGACAAAGCAATTGAAATTGGTATGGGTAAACGTACTAACACAATTCTTCAGTCTGCATTCTTTAAATTAGCAAATGTAATGCCAATCGAAGAAGCTGTTGATTTCATGCAGAAAAGATTGCAGAATCTTTCTTAAAGGAACGCCCTGTATGGGTGCGCTGTAATTTTAATCTGGCTTCCAAAGAAGAGATCCTGGCTTCCCTGAAGGCACAGCAGGCTACAGCAAAACCGGTAGAAGGTTTTGAGGCGATGCTTGCATTATCTGATTATGACTATTTAGAAAGCCTGGAAGCTTTTCAGAAAGGCTGGATCCAAGTGCAGGATATCAGCTCTGCTTTAGTAGGAGAACTGGCTGCGCCGAAAAAAGACAGCTATGTTATGGATGTATGTGCAGCTCCTGGTGGAAAAAGCCTTCATATAGCAGATAAATTACAGGGGACCGGCTGTGTGGAAGCAAGGGATCTTACATACCAGAAGGTGGCTCTTATTGAAGAAAATGCCAGCCGTATGGGCGCATTAAACATAAAAGCAGTCCAGTGGGATGCCACTGAATTTGATGCATCCGCGGAAGAAAAAGCCGATGTGGTTATCGCGGATCTGCCATGTTCCGGACTTGGTGTGATCGGAACGAAAACCGATATCAAATATAACGCTTCTGAGGAAAAAATTCAGGAGCTGGCAGCGTTACAACAGGAAATCCTGCAGGTTGTCTGCCGTTATGTCAAACCGGACGGTACGTTGTTATACAGTACCTGTACGATGACAAAAGAAGAAAACGAAGAAAATGTACATAAATTTTTAGAGACGCATACAGAGTTTGAACTGGAGCAGATGCGTCAGTGCTTCCCTTATGAGGGATGCGATGGATTCTTTATGGCAAAAATGCATCGTAAATAATATCAGATGAGAGGCGAAATCGCACATCTGATCGCAGCAAGAATGTCAGAAGACATTCTTGAACGGAGTATAATATGGAAAAAACAGATTTGAAATCATTGCCTATGGACCATTATGTGAGCATGTATCTGAACGATGTGCCCATGACCAACATGAAAAGCCTGGAAGT
>OGZW01003151.1_pt1 | contig 12415 bp, 7 predicted proteins | sample 1577001 | NCBI WGS metagenome assembly OGZW01 (sample SAMEA3541519, study PRJEB24748) | human gut metagenome | biome: human gut; feature: human-associated habitat; material: faeces | place: China | collected 2012 | reverse complement strand
TTTCAATAGGTACACATATAATTACATTTACGAAAGCCGATTACCAGACGGTAAGCGTTACCGTTGTGGCAGGAAAATTCAACGAAGAACAAGTAGCCGAAGTCAGCCCTAAGATGGAGTATGCAGCTGCAAAAATCAAAGGAAAAGTGACCGATGCAGGAAAGGGAAGTGCTCCGTTGGAAGGGGTGACAGTCAGCATCAGCTCTACACAGACTACCACCACCGGAAGCGACGGTACGTTTGAAATTGGCAATTTGCCGCTGGCGGACTATACCGTTACATTTACGAAAGATGGTTATGCTTCTATCGTGAAGAAAGTGGTTATGGCCGACTTTGTGGATGGCATTGCTACTACAGACGTGCGTATGGGGGGAACGGAAATCCTGCGCGGACTGACCATCGACGACTTGAAAGCTGCCGAAAAATGGTATTATAACGAATACCGCGGTGGACGGAACGCCGAAAGCTATCCCCATTGGGACTGGGCTTGCAATTACATGTGTACGATGGATTTCCGTGGCGACTGGGAAGAGCAGAACGAAGGTACCACTCTCCGCATTCGCAACAGTGAAGACGACCGCAAGAACCCCGCCGACTTGGAGATGTTCGATTCCTTTGTATTCGGAAGCAAGCTGATTACAGAAGACAACTACATGATGACCCTCCAGATTCGTACGCACAGTGCCGACGAAGCTGCTCCGGCATACTATGGCGTGCAGGTGGTAGACCTGACTGCTGCCGATCCGAAGGCTGAGATGGTGGGCGACGTCAGAACCTATGCCTCGGAAAATTACACTTCTGTTCCGGTAGACTTGAGCAAATACATCGGTAAGGAAGTAATCATTGCCATCGGTACATTCCGCGCCCAGACAGGCGACTACTGGAAGCAATTGGTATTGCGTCGCATCGCTTTTGCCAAGGAAGTTGTTGAAGGATGGGGATGGTTGCCGGGAACAGCAGTCGAAGAACTGGACGGCTGGAAGATGACTCAGGAAATGGTACGTTCTACCATGCCGCAAGTGAAGTCGCAGTTCACGGGTATGAGCCCCATCGGAGGAAGCCGCGATAACTATGTGGACGCTTATCGTGCATGGCGCGAGGTAGACCACGTTTGTGCCGAGTGGTCGTATATGCCGCTCAGCAAAGACCCTGAGGTATTCCCTTCCGAAGGTTATCTGATAAAGACACGTGGTGGAAACAATGTGAGCACAACCGTGCCCGAATCCTATTTCTATGCCAAGTTCTCCATTGCATCCGGACGCAACAAGATGACATTGAAGACCCGCAATTTCAGCGGAACGAATGCCACCTTCTTCAAGGTGACAGCCATCCGCATGGATGGAACTCTCATGCACTTGGCACCTGCCTCCAATACGGCCCAGTTTGCCGAGGCTGCCGCCGACGGTTGCTGGAAGTTTATCCATGAGGCAGGAGGAAAGGGAGATCCGGAAGGATATGCCGATTTTGTTTACGATTTGTCTCAGTTCAACGGAGAAGACGTGATGTTGACTATCGGTATCTTCAAAGGAGAAGAGAACGGCGACGAGAACAAGCTGGTGCTGCGTAGCATAACAATGGAATGACAAACTACTGATATTTAATTATTCTTGAAGCTTTCCCCTTACTTCTTTCTGCATCTTATGGAAGAAGGAGGAGGGGGAAGGCTGAAGAAACTAATAGTATGATATGAACAGAATGAAAAATTTATTTACTTTACTGACTTTGCTTTTATGGACGTTAGTGGCTTGCAGCAACGACTCTGCTGCTGATGAAAAGCCGGGCAGCGGGGGGACGGATATTCCTGCGGGTAATCTGCCGATGCAGAACGTGGCGCGTGCCATAGAGCTGATTGACAATGCCGTGGAGTGCTATTTCACGGGTACGGGCATGGCTATGTCACGTTATTACAATCCTTATACAGGCAATCGTTCCAGCGAGTTGGGCAGTGTGTGGATGTACACCAGTTCCATTGAGGCTGTAAACGCTGCGATGAAAGCCATGAAGACCGGGCAGGCAAAGGGTGAAACGGCTCTTTATGATTCTCACTTTAACCGTTACAAGGAACTCTTGACCCAACTTTATGATAATTTGGAGTATTATGCAGGTACTTTTACGCTGACCTCTTATACGCAGACCAAGCAGTGGACGGTATACGGCGTAAACCGTGGAAACGACAAAGGAGCTGCCCAGGTAGAAGGCATCCTCAATGTTTACGATGACCAGATGTGGCTGGTACGTGAATTATTGGAATCCTATCATATCACTGGTGAGCAACGTTATCTGGAAAAGGCGGAATACCTGATGGAATACGTGCTCGACGGTTGGGATTGCACTCTTGATGAACAAGGCAATCCGTTGGGAGGCATCACATGGGGCCCCGGGTATCTCACCAAGCACTCTTGTAGCAACGGTCCCATTGTCAGCCCGTTGGTGTGGCTTCATGAAATTTACAAAGGCAAGTCAGACGAAGTGACCTACGGTTATGTGGCTGCCGATAACAGCCGCAAGCTGCGCACGGAGAAAAAGTCCGACTATTATCTGGGTTTTGCCAAAGCCGTTTATGATTGGCAAAAGAAGTATTTGCTGAGACCCGATGGAGTGTACGACGACATGATGGGCGGTTATGATTCGCCGGACATAAAATATGTCACCATTGATGGCGAACGCTATCGGACGGGTTCCAAATTGCGCGATCGCGTAGGTCCGGCCATCACTTACAACAGCGGTACGATGCTTTCCGGTGCTGCCGACCTTCTCAGAGCTACGGGCGATGCTGCCTATCGGACGGACTTGGCTGAATTGACTGATAATAGCTTTGCTTACTTTGCCAAACCTGATGCCACAAAACCAGGTTGCTATACATTTGACATCAGTGGATTCTGCAATTGGTTCAACGGTGTGTTGATGCGCGGATATGTGGATGCTTATTCAGCCCACACTGTTGCTGCAAGCTGTATCGAGGCTTTCCAGAACAATCTGGATTATGCCTACGAAAATTATCAATACAAGCATATGCTTCCCACTAACCTGCTGGTGGGCTGGAATAAAGCCGAAAGGACCAAGAACAATGTGGAAGGCATGTTCACTTTTGCTTTTGCAGCCGAGTATGCAGTGTTGGCGAATTATGAATGGAGCAAAAAATAATTTTAAAAATAATGGACTATGAAGAATTTTAGCAAGATGCGACAAGGATTATCCTGCATGGTTATGGCGTTACTTCTGATGCTGATTCCGGCAGATATTTTCGCACAAAACTCTGTTCCCGTTTCGGGAATAGTTATGGACGATACCAACGAGCCGGTCATTGGCGCTGCCGTCATGGTGAAAGGCACTACCACCGGTGTCATTACCGACATTGACGGACGCTACACCATCAGTGCTCCCGCGAACGGTATCCTCAGCTTCTCTTATGTGGGATTGAAAGACAAGGAAGAGAAAGTGAACGGACGTACCACTATCAATATCATCATGGAAACCGATTCCAAGATGATAGACGAAGTGGTGGTGATAGGTTACGGAACACAGCGTCGCGGATCGGTGACGGGTGCCGTTTCTGCCGTAAAAGGTCAGGATATGATAAAGACCAAGAACGAAAATCCGCAGAACATGCTGACGGGACGTATTCCCGGTTTGCGTGTATGGCAGAAGAGCTCTGAACCCGGAACTTTCAACAACAGTTTCGATGTTCGCGGTATGGGTGCTCCATTGATTATCATCGATGGAATTCCCCGGAGCACGGAAGAATTCCAGCGTTTGAATGCAATGGATATTGATGACATTTCTGTGTTGAAAGATGCTTCAGCCGCTATTTATGGTGTACGTGCCGCCAACGGTGTAGTGCTGGTGACTACTAAAAAAGGAGGAGCAGGAAAAACGGAATTCTCTTACAACGGTTCCTACACTTTCCAACAGCCTTCACGTATGCCTGAACTGTGTGATCCTTATGAATCTATGACACTGTTCAACGAAATGTCGATGAATAACATCAACGGCGGTTCATGGGTTTTCAGCGAAGAGAGTTTCGAAGCATTCCGCAACGGCACGCGCCGTACAACGGATTGGAACGACCTGATTATCTCTAACGTGGCTCCGCAAACGCAACACGACATCAGTATTTCCGGTGGTACCGAGAAGACGAAGTTCTACATCAGCATGGGCTACTTCTATCAGGAAGGTATCTTCCGTTCAGGAGACTTGAACTACAACAAGTTCAACCTGCGCTCTAACATTTCGACTGAAATTGCTAAAGGTATAAAGTTCGAACTCGGCGTGAGCGGTATCTCCGACGAACGCAACACGCCTTACACCAGCTCACAAGACATCATCCGTAACTACTGGCGTCAGGGTGTTCTCTATCCGGCATACGCCGATCCCGAGGGAACAATGCTGAACTACAACGGTTTGGATATGGAACAGAACACTGTGGCCATGATGACGGCCGACATTTCCGGTTACAAGAAGTACAAACAGAAATATTTCCAGTCCTCGGCTACTCTGACGGCCGACTTCGGCGAATACACTCCGGTATTGAAGGGGTTGACTGCCAAAGCCATGTTCAGTTACGACTACCGTGCCGACAACAACGAGGCTTTCCGTAAAGAGTACTACCAGTATGCTTATGACGAACAGACCGGTACCTACAAGCAGAAAGTCTATAACGAAAGTTCGCCCAGCAACATGCGCCGCGAGTTTTATGACAAGTCGCAGATGTTGGGACAATTCACAGTGAACTACGACCGCACCTTTAACGATGTTCACCACGTGGGTGGTGTTATTGGTTGGGAGGTGCAGAAACGCAACGGCGACAACTTCTACGCTGTCCGCGACCTAGCATTCTCCATGCCTTACCTGCTGGCAGGTGTGACCGAAGGCCAGATTGGTGCCATGCAGACCGGTAATAACGACCTTTATGAACAGGCCAACGAAGCCTTGATAGGCCGTATCAATTACTCGTTTGCCGACCGCTACCTGCTGGAAGCACAGTTCCGTTACGACGGTTCCAGCAAGTTTGCCAAGGGACACCAATGGGGCTTCTTCCCCTCCGTATCGGCTGGATGGAGAATCTCCGAAGAACCTTTCTTCAAGAGTATCGATGTTCTGAAGTTTGTCAATCAGTTGAAGTTGCGTGCCAGCTACGGTGTACTTGGTGATGACGGCGACCTGAATTATGACTGGGCTATGGGGTACACCTATCCTTCGACCAGCGGCAACATGGCCAACGGCGACTACAACGGTTATTCGCCGGGCTACATTTTCGGCGGCAAGTTTATCAGTGCAGCCAGTCCTATGGCATTGCCTAACGAGAACATCACTTGGTTCAAATCGAAGACATTCGACATCGGTTTCGACTTTGAAGGATGGGACGGCCTGCTGGGTGTTTCGTTCGACTACTTCAACCGTTTGCGTACCGGCCGTTTCGCTCGCCGTACCGGTGCCCTGCCTACCGTGGTAGGTGCCACTGCTCCGCGTGAAAACCTGGACAGCGACCGCCAATTCGGTATGGAATTGGAGCTGACCCACCGTAATAAGATTGGTGAAGTAGGCTATAACCTGAAGGGTATTGCTACCGTTACCCGTCAGAAATACCTGACTGCTTCGGAAAAAGGACCTTGGGCCAACTCGTATGATCGCTGGCGCAACGACAACCTGACGAACCGTTATCAAGGGGTACAGTTTGGTTATACTTCCGCCGGTCGTTACACCAGTTGGAACGATATTTGGAATTACTACGGCTTCAAGGAACGCGACGTCCTGCCGGGTGATTATAAGTATGAAGACTGGAATGGTGACGGCGAGATTAACGGTCAGGACGAACATCCGTTTGCCTTTGACCAGACTCCGTGGTTGCAATTCAGCTTGAATGCCGGCCTGCAATGGAAGAACTTCGACTTCAATATGCTGTTGCAAGGTTCTGCACTGGGTTCTATGGAATACAAAGAGCCTCTGCACGAAATTTGGGGTAAGAATGGCGGTGGTGCATTGACACAGTTCCTCGACCGCTGGCATCCTGTAGACCCGAAAGCCGATCCCTATGATCCTTCTACAGTCTGGACTTCCGGTCACTATGCTTACACAGGCCGTTGGGCAAAAAATAATTCTGCTTTCAACCGCGTAAGCACTGCTTACCTCCGTCTGAAGAGCATCGAGTTGGGCTATACCTTCCCAAAACTGAAGCAGATTCCCAATGCCAGCCTGCGTGTTTATGCCAATGCTTACAACCTGTTGACTTTCACTGGCGTGAAGTTCGTTGACCCTGAGCATCCCGATGACGATCTGGGCCGTATGTATCCGTTGAACAAGACCTATACACTGGGAGTTTCCCTCTCTTTCTAAGTAATCAATGATATAAACCTAAAAAATAGTAAATATGAAACATAAACTGATATCCGCGATGTTGTGCATGACTCTCGCCACTTCATGTGTCGATATGGATATTGCTCCCAAAAATATCGTGACTTCCGAGTCGTTGCTTTCCAACGAATCGGGTATGGACATCTACATGGCGCGTCTATATAGCAATATGCCGTGGGAAGATTTCAAATATCTGTCTCAATGGGGTTTGAATTTTAACGGATGGCTGAATGCTATCGGTATCGATGGTACCGGCGAAGCAATGAACCGCGATGGTATTTGCCGTGCGTTTACCGGTGAAGACAATGCTTACTGGGGTAAAGCTTTTGAATTGTTGCGCGATGCCAACTACCTGATTGAGAACCTGCCGAAATACCAAGGCTCTTACGCCGAGATTACCTACAATCACTATTTGGGCGAAGCTTATTACGTGCGTGCCACGGTCTTCTACGCCATGGCCCGTCGTTTCGGTGGTATCCCTTTGGTAACAAAGGTCATCCAGTATCCCGGAGACGGCAACTTGGAAGTGCCCCGTGCCAGTGAGGAAGAAACTTGGAATCAGGTTTTGGCTGACTATGACAAGGCCATCGAACTGATGATGCCCGGCAGTCCCAAGAGCGGTTATAGCAACAAGTACGTGGCTCTGGCTTTCAAGTCGGAAGCGATGCTCTATGCAGGTAGTGTAGCTAAATACAATGAAACGGTAACCGGCCGTCTGACCGGCTTGGGTGCCAAAACGGGCGTACGTGTGATTGGATTCGATGAAAGCCGTTGGCAAGAGGCATCCAAGAAGTACTTCACCGAAGCCTACAAAGCTGCTTCAGAGGTGATTAAAAGCGGTGTATATTCACTTTACAAGAAGAAATGGGCTGCTAACGATCCGGAAGCGCAATATCAGAATATGGTAGATATGTTCTCCGATCTCAGTAATAATCCTGAGAACATCTATGTGAAGGAGTACGCTTATCCCACGAGCACTCACGCTTACGATTCTTACAATCTGCCGCTTACCTTCAAGGCTCCGTTGAATTGTGGCGTTTGCCCGACAGCCGACTTTGTAGAGCTGTTCGACGGTTTCGACCGTTATCCCGATGGTACCCTGAAGGTGACGACGGGCAATTCTTCTACCGAAGGTAACTATGTTATGTATGATAGTCCGATGGATTACTACAAAAATGCTGAGCCTCGTCTGCGTGCTTATGTCATCTTCCCCGGTGATATGTTCAAAGGCAAGGAGATTGAGATTTATGCCGGTGTTTATACGGGTTCCACGCCTATCAAGCCACTTCTTAGCGACTATTCGTATGGTTCGGCCACTACTAAGTACAACCATCTGAGTGCTTATAAAGAGAAGCCCAAAACGCTTTATCTCAGTCCGAAATCGGAAGACCAGCAGGAAATTGTAACCCTGCCCGACGGCTCTACGATGAAGGCTGCCGGTCAGAACGGTCCTTTCTATGAAGATGGTGGAAGTGCCATGACCGGTCTGTTGGCACGTAAATGGTTGAATCCTGACCCTGCATTTGTTCCCCGGGAAGGTAACAGTGCACAACCTTTCATCTTGATGCGTTATGCCGAGGTGTTGCTGAATGCGGCCGAGGCTGCTGTGGAACTTTCACTGGCTGGTGTATCTTCGCCGGACGACACGGATATGCTAAGTGTTGCAACGAAAGCTATCAACGACATCCGCGAACGTGCTGGTGCCCGGTTACTGACTTCCTCACTGGCTGGTACAATCGACAGCCGCGACATCGTCCGCAAGGAACGCCGCAAAGAGTTGGCTTTCGAACATAAGACCAAGTGGGATTTGCGCCGCTGGCGTGTGAACCACTATGAAGGTCGCGACGGATTCTGGGGTGAGCAACGTGACAAGGACCGTTTCAGCAACACGACCCGTTATCGTTTCCGTGGTATCTATCCGTTCTATTCGACGGAGACAGGCAAGTGGTTCTTCGACGTTTGTTTCAACTATACGACTGCCGGTGACAAAGACTTTGGCTACACTCCTTTGGACTATTACTTCTCGATTCCGGGTGGTGAGGTTTCTAAGAGTCCTGTGATTGACCAGCAGCCTAATCGATAAAACTCAATAATTAAAAAACTTAAAACGTATGAAAAAGACAATATTTTATAGCTTATTCAGCGCCTTGTTCATGTTAACCTCATGCAGCATGTTCGAAATAGACAACTATGAGGAACCGGCAGAAACAATTTGGGGCGAAGTGGTAGATGAAGCAACTGGTAAGCGTGTATTGACCGACCAGGGCAGTGAGGGTATCCGTGTCCGTCTGACCGAATTGAGTTGGGGTGACAATGTGCAACATAATCCCGATTTTTACTGTATGATGGACGGTACATTCCAGAACACGAAGCTCTTCAAAGGTGAGTATAATGTCCGTATCGACGGCCCGTTCATTCCATTAGTGCGTGAAAATACAGACGGTACCTTGCTCCATGATGGTTCCGTCAATACTGAAATCAGTGGTACGACGAAAGTGAAATTTGAAGTACAGCCCTTTCTGAACGTTGAGTTTGTAGGTGATCCGCAGGTGAGCAATGGGGTCATCAAGGCACAAGTACGCGTGACACGCGGTGTGTCGGATGAAGTTTTCCGTGAAAAAATCCAGCCGATGGGCAATTGGAAAGACGAATACTTGAATGTAACTGACATCCAGTTCTTCGTCAGCTACTCAAACACAGTAGGCTACCGGGCACGCGACGAGCGTTGGTCGAGCAGCATCAACTATGAAGGCAAGAGTTTCGAGGGCTTATTGGGGAAGGAAGTTACCATCCAGTCGAACGGTAACGTACCTTCGGGCCGCAAAGTGTTTGTACGCGCTGCCGCACGTATTAACTACGACACACCTGTAGGTAGCGGCACACGCCGTTGGAACTACAGTGAGCCGGTAGAAGTACTTATTCCGTAGCTTGATGGCATACAGCCGAGGCTTTGCTGCTATAGTGCCAAAGCCTCGGCTGTTGAGCAATCTTTTGCCATTATAGTGGTAAGGACAATGATTAATACCATAAAAACAAGAAACCAATATGAAGCAAAAACATTTTTTGATAAGTTTGGCTGTCTTGGCAATAGGCATCTCTGTAGATGCTCAGACCAAGGACAATGTTAAAACCACTTTTCAAACCTCACGCGAGTGGAAGCCTTCTATAGACAATAGGGCCGATGCGGTGATGGTGTATGGAGTAGGGGGAAATCCTTCGGATAAATCACGCAAACTATCTTTTGAGGAACGGGTGAAGTCCTGGAAAGTGAAATCAGCATCGGGATATTCCACTTCCAGATGCGCACCATGCTGGGTGATAAACGGTTTGAACCGTTCGCAAACCGCCTGTAACAACTGGCGGATGTTCTGCGAAGCATATCTCATGGTTATGCCTTCCTGTTCCACCTTACGGAAGTCCAGCAACTGATTGACCAGAAACAGCAGTCGCTGACTATTGCGGTCGATAATATTCAGATCGTCCCTCAGCACTGCAGGCATCGGTATGGACGATTTCATAATCTTCTCCAAAGGACCGATGATAAGCGAAACCGGGGTGCGGATTTCGTGAGCTATCATCGTGAAGAACTTAATCTTAGCTTCATGCACTTCCTTCTCCTTACTGACATTCAGTTGATTGATTTCCGCAGTGTGCTTCTTCTCCGTCCGCTTCAACAAGAAACGGATAAAGAAGGTCAGCGCTATGCACACCCATATGAAATAAAGAATCTTGGAAGCCGTGCTCCAATAAAAAGGAGGATGAATGGTTATTTTCAAGCTCGCTTCCTGATTACTCCAAATACCGTCATTATTCGTGGCTTTTACCTTGAAGACGTATGTTCCGGCAGGCAAGTTGGTATAAGTAGCTTTATTCTGCGAACCTACATAATTCCAGTCTTTATCAAAACCTTCCAGTTTATAGGCGTACTGGTTCTTTTCGGGTGTACAATAGCTCAATGAAGCATAGAGCAGACTGAATACATGGTCTTTATAAGACAAATCCAGTTCCGCCATCCAGTTCAGGGCTTTCGGCAACTTCTTATCTCCTATCCGGATTTCCTTGTTGAAGATTTCCAATCCTGTGATAACAACCGGTGGAAGCACCTTATTCATTTTTATCTGATAAGGATAAAAGGCATTGAAGCCATTGACCGAGCCGACATATATCTTCCCGTCGGAAGCCTTCAAAGCAGCATTAGGCAGGAATTGTTCGCTCTGCAAACCATCGCTACGCGTGAAGACCTGACAACTCTCGCCGGGAGCGTAACGAACCAGCCCTTTCGTCGTGGTCAGCCACAGCACATGCTGATCTTCAACTATACCGCAGATGTTACGGCTGGGAATATCCAGAGGTATCGCTTCAAACCGGTCTTCCCCAGCGTCATACTTGCAAAGCCCGTTCATCGTCCCCACCCACATATTTCCGTTACCATCTATCAACACACAATTCACCTGATCGTTAACCAATGCACCGGGAGTATTACTGTACACGTAATTCTTCCAAGTCTTTTTATCCGGATTATACTTAAACAAACCCTTCCCTTGCGTAGAAAACCAGATGTTACCATCGGCATCCTGATCTATATCAATGGTCAGCGATTCCAAGTCTTTGACACGGATAAAATTGTCTTCTTCACGGTTATACAAGTTTATTCCTGCCATAGAAGTCACCCAGATCCGTTTCTCCCTGTCACGGAAGATGGCGTAAGAACTGGTGCCGTCAAGGGTGGTCAAATCGCCCCCTTTGGTGGTATATACCCTGAACGTGCCTGTTTTCGTATTCAGCACATTGACTCCTCCCGTATAGGTACCAATCCATAAATCGTCATCATCCATACAAAGAGCATGCACATTATGGTAAGAAAGACTGTTTCTGTGCTCATCGGGCATATAATGAGTGAATTGTTTACACAGTAGGCACAATCCTGGGAACAGTTGCCGCTGCGGGCATTTGTCAGAATGTGAATGCTGACGCGGTTGCCTTTGTATTTCCGGCGAAGTCCCTCCGCACGGGCGATCAGATCATCGAGTTTCTCATCCGGTGTATCCAGGATGGCGATGGCATCCTCACGGGAGAGGATCGGATCATCCTGATCATAAAAATTTGGGTTCATGATGTTACCTTCCTTGTAAAATTCTGGTAACAATGTAACATGAGAAAAAAAGATTGTCAACCTGAAAATCAAGAAGGTTGACAATTAAAAGATTCTTTTCATATGCCACTTGCATGAGTGTGGGTAAAATGTTATCTTAATCGGAGAAAACTTCAACGTCTGCTGGCAAGTGCGGAGCTTCCCTCAGAATATCCGCTGGAAGAGCAGATAAAAAACAGTGTAAAAAAGAAAATCTCTGTGGAACAAAAAATGTTCCGCAGAGATTTTTTATGTTTGCAAAGCTTACGATGCAATGCTATCATAAAAGAGACAGGAGAGGCATTCTTGAACATACAATGCATAGCATACATCTTGCAGCAAGAATACTGGAAGAATGTTTCAACAAAACAGCAGGAGATAAAACAAATGGAATTATGGGATATATACGATAAAAATAAAAAACCGACCGGACGCACGATGAAACGAAACGACTGGCACTTAAAAGACGGAGAATATCATCTGACAGTGCTTGGCGTTGTGGCAAGAGAAGACGGCACTTTTCTGATCACAAAGCGTGTGATGACAAAAGCATGGGCACCTGGCTGGTGGGAAGTATCCGGAGGTGCAGCACAGGCCGGAGAAGCTTCTTACGATGCCGTTCTGCGTGAAGTAAAAGAAGAGACCGGGCTTGATGTAAGCAATGCCCAGGGCGGTTATCTGTTCACTTATAAAAGAGAAAACCCGGGCGAAGGGGACAATTATTTTGTGGATGTCTATCGTTTTGTGATGGATATTTCAGATGAAGATCTGAAACTTCAGACAGAAGAGACGGATGGATATATGTTTGCGACGAAAGAGCAGATCGAAGCATTTGCGGCAGAAGGAAAATTCCTGCATTATGACAGTATTAAGCAGGCTTTTGAAATAAGGCTACCGCAATCCCACTGGCTTTAGACGGTGGGTTAAGGTAGC
>OGZW01003145.1_pt1 | contig 12428 bp, 8 predicted proteins | sample 1577001 | NCBI WGS metagenome assembly OGZW01 (sample SAMEA3541519, study PRJEB24748) | human gut metagenome | biome: human gut; feature: human-associated habitat; material: faeces | place: China | collected 2012 | reverse complement strand
ATCAAAGGCACCGGCTTTGATCAGGCTTTCCACCGCGCGGCGGTTCAGCTCGCTGCCGTGCATCCGCTTGCAGAAATCATAAAGGCTTGTGTAGGGCTTTTCCTTACGCTCGGTGACTGCGTTCTCGATGAGGTTGCGGCCTACGTTTTTCACGGCGTTCAGCCCAAAACGGATCTGTCCGTTATCATCGGCGGTAAAGCCGCCGTTGGAGATATTTACATCCGGCGGCAGGACTTTAATGCCCAGACGGGCGCACTCGCCGGAATACTCAATGACCTTATCCGTATTATCCAGCACGCTGGTCAGCAATGCTGCCATGAACTGGCTGGGGTAATGGCACTTGAGGTAAGCGGTCTGGAAAGCCACATAGGCGTAGCAGGCCGCATGGCTCTTGTTGAAGGCGTAGGACGCAAAGCTGGACATTTCGTCGTAGATCTGGTTTGCCACCTGCTCCGGGATGCCGTTGGCTACGCAGCCCGGGCATTCGTGACCGGGCTCGGTGCAGCCGTGCACAAAATGCTCCCGCTCTGCCTCCATGACGGCGTGCTTCTTTTTGCTCATGGCGCGGCGGACGTTATCTGCCTGCCCAAAGGAGAAGCCTGCCAGTTCCCGGAAGATCTGCATGACCTGCTCCTGATAGACAATGCAGCCGTTGGTCACATCCAGAATGTGCGCCAGCTGCGGGGTCTTGTAGCTGATCTTGTCCGGTTCGTGCCGGTTGCGCAGATAGGTGGGAATGGAGTCCATGGGGCCCGGACGGTACAGGCTGATCAGAGCGATGACGTCTTCAAGGTTCTGGGGCTGCAAGCCCACAAGCACCTGTTTCATGCCGGAGGATTCCAGCTGGAACACGCCCTCGGTATCGCCCTGCCCCAGCATTTTATAGGTATCCGGGTCGTCATAATCCAGCTTGCGGATGGAGAACTCCGGGTGCTGCTTTTGCACCGCAACCTCCGCATCTCGGATGACAGTCAGGGTGCGCAGACCCAGAAAGTCCATCTTCAAAAGACCCAGTTCTTCGATCTCAGTCATGTTGAATTGGGTCACGGGCAGGCCGTCGTTGGTGGCAAGCGGCAGGTAATAATCCGTCGGCTCCGGCGTAATAACCACGCCTGCCGCGTGGGTGGAGGCGTGCCGGGGCATGCCCTCCACCTTCAGTGCGGTGTCGATGAGTTCGGTCACCTGCGGGTCGGTATCGTAGAGCTTTTTCAGCTCGCTGGAAACCTCCAATGCCCGCTTGAGGGTCATTTTCAGCTCCATGGGCACAAGCTTTGCTACCACGTCCACCTGCTGGTATGGAATACCCATCACGCGGCCCACATCCCGGATGGCGTTGCGGGCTGCCATGGTACCAAAGGTGACGATCTGCGCCACATGATCCGCACCGTATTTGCGGTTGACGTAGTCGATGACCTCCTGTCGGCGCTCGTAGCAGAAGTCCACATCGAAATCCGGCATACTGACGCGTTCGGGGTTCAAAAAGCGCTCGAAGATCAGGTTATAGCGGATAGGGTCGATATCCGTAATGCCCACGCAGTAAGCGGCAATACTACCCGCGCCGGAGCCGCGTCCCGGCCCCACCGGGATGCCCTGACTTTTTGCAAAATTGATGTAGTCCCACACAATGAGGTAGTAGTTGGTATACCCCATGGTCTTGACCACGCCGATCTCGTATTTCAGGCGGTCAATGTTGGCCTGCGGCACATCCGGGCCATAGCGGCGCTCCAAGCCGTCCCAGCAGAGTTTTTCAAAGTAGGCCTGATTGTCCATGCCGTCCGGGGCTTTGTAGTAGGGGATCTTGGTGTGACCGAACTCAAAGTCAAAATTGCACTGCTCGGCAATCTTTGCCGTATTGGCACAGGCTTCCGGTACCATGGAGAACAGCTCGTACATCTCGTCTGTGGTCTTGACGTAGAATTCATCAGTCTGGAACTCCATACGGTCGGCGTCCTGAATGGTCTTGCCGGTCTGGATGCACAGCAGGATGCTTTGCATCTTGGCGTCCTCTTTGCGCAGATAATGGGCGTCGTTGGTGGCTGCCATGGGGATGCCCGTCTCCCGGGAAAGCTTGATAAGCTGCGGCAGAACAGTGGAATCCTCCTTCAGGCCGTGATCCTGCAATTCGATGTAGTAATTCTCTGCACCGAACAGATCCCGGTACCACAGCGCGGTCGCCTTTGCGCGCTCGTAGTCCCCTGCCAGAATGGCCTGCGGGATCTCGCCCGCCAGACAGGCCGAAAGGCAGATCAGTCCCTCGTGGTATTGCTCCAAAAGCTGCTTATCCACACGGGGCTTGGAGTAAAAGCCCTCCACAAAGCCGGCAGAGACCATTTTGATCAGGTTCTTATAGCCGGTCTCGTTTTTGCACAGTAAAATCAGGTGGTTATTGCCGTCTATTTTATTTACCTTATCAAAGCGGGTGCGGGTGGCAACATACACTTCGCACCCGATGATGGGCTTGATGCCCGCCTTTTTGGCGGCTTTATAAAACTGCACACAGCCGTACATTACGCCGTGGTCGGTGCAGGCAATGGCGGTCTGTCCGCACTCCTTCACCCGCTCCATCAGCTGGTCGATGCGGCAGGCACCGTCCAGAAGGCTGTATTCCGTATGGATATGCAAATGGGCAAAGGAACGGGTATTTGCGGTGGGTTCACTCATTGTACTGCCTCCTGTCCCTCCTGCTGACGCTGGCGCAGATTTTCCGCCAGCGCCTCCAGCTTTTTCATCCGGTGTGATAGGCCAGATTTGCTCACAGCCGGATCAAAGCAGCCGCACAGCGCGGTAAGCGAAAGATCCGGGTATTGCAGCCGCTTGGCTGCTGCCTGCTGCAGTACCTCCGGCAAGGTCTCCAGTGCGTGCTGTTCCTGCAAATAGCGGATAGCCTTCAGGGTCTGAGCGTTCGCCCGCGCCGTTTTGCCAAGGTTTGCGGTATCGCAGTTGGTCTGCCGGTTGGTCTGATTGCGCACCTGCTTGAACGCCTTGAGTACGCTGATCTGTGTTGCAGCATCCGCAGCACCCATAAAGCGGAGCAGCCGCTCCACATTGGCACCGGTCTTGACGTAGATCAGGTTCACGCCGTTGCGGCGGGTGCGGTGGGGCGCAAACTCGTGCTCAGCCAGCAGCGCTTCAAAATCCCGGGCGAGGTTCGTCCGGGAGGTGAGAAATTCCAGATTATATTCCTTTTGCGGGTCGGTGACCGTGCCGCTGCACAAAAAGGCCATGGCGATATAGGCGCTGACGCAGGTCTGACAACGGATGAGCCCGGGGTCGATCTGCAAGCTGGTCTCCCTGCCGGTGGTGCCGAACAGCTCGTGCAGGCGGGTGACCTGCTCCGCATCGCGGATATTGAACTCGTACAGCACACCGCTGACGCGGGGCTTTTCTAGGATCTCGCCCCGGATGCCGCAGCGGGCAAACAGCTGCTGCGCCAGCTGCACCGTATGGGGTTGCTCGGTTTGCAGCACAAGGCCGCGGGCATCAAAGTATTTGGCAAAGCAGGCAATGCCATAGGCAGCTGCACGCACACAGCATTCCTTGGTGGGGCTGCGCTGCGCGATTTCCTCCCGCGCACTGGATGCAAAACTCATAGTATTTCCTCTGTTTTCAGCGCACGGCATCCCGGTGCTGCACCCCGGGCTCGTAGCCCAGAGAGGTGCAGTATTCCGCAAGCTTGCGTGCGAATGTGATGGAGCGGTGCTTGCCGCCTGTGCAGCCCACCGCAATGGTCAGCTGGCTTTTGCCTTCCTTGACATAGAGCGGCAGTGCGTACTGCAAAAAGTTCTCGTACCGGCGCAGCAGCTCCTGTGCTTCGGGGTAGCCCATGACAAAATCTACCACTTCCTGATCCAGTCCGGTCTTGTGCTTCAGTTCCGGCACATAGAAGGGGTTTGGCAGGCAGCGCACATCCAGCACAAGGTCGGCCTCCGGCGGCAAACCAAACTTGAACCCGAAGGACATAATGGTGAGACGCATGGCATTTTTTGCCCCGCCGTTTTTCATGAACAAATCGCAGATACGCTCTTTATTCTGAGAGGTAGAAAGCAGACCGGTATTGATGGTATAGTTTGCGCGTTCCTTTAAGGGCTGTAAGATCTGCCGCTCCTTCAAAAAGGCATCCCTGGTAGAGATGCCCTCTGCAATGCTGATGGGGTGGCGGCGGCGGGTCTCGCTGTAGCGGCGCATCAGCACATCGTCCGGCGCATCCAGAAACAGGATCTTATAGGGTGTTTTCTGCTCGTCCAGCTGCTGCAGGGCAGTCTCGATCTGTTCCCTGCTGCGGCAGCCGCGCACGTCCATGGAAAGCGCCACCCGCTCCAGCTGGTTGTCGCCCGCCTTGGAAAACGCCGTAATGCTGGGCAGCAGCCCCGCCGGGACGTTATCGATGCAGAAAAATCCGATATCCTCCAGCGCATTCATAGCCACAGACTTTCCCGCGCCGGAAAGTCCGCTGACGATCAACAGCTCCATCTGTGTTCCACACTCCCTCTATTTACGCAGTTCAGCGGACTACGCGGATCTCTTTTTCCAGATCATAACCGGTCTTTTCCTTTACGATGGTGCGTACTTCTTCGCACAGCGCCAGCACGTCTGCGCAGGTGGCGCCGCCAAGGTTCACCACAAAGCCGCAGTGTTTCTCGCTGACGGCGGCACCGCCGTGTCGGTAGCCCCGCAGACCGCACTGGTCAATGAGGGCAGCGGCAAAAGCGCCCACCGGGCGCTTGAAGGTACTGCCTGCGCTGGGCTTATCCAGCGGCTGCTTGTCCAGCCGTTTTGCCATCAGTTCGTCCATCTTTGCGCGAATAGCCTCCGGTTCGCCCGGAGTCAGGGCAAACTGCGCCGAGAGGATACAGCCGCCGTTTTCTTCAAAAATGCTGTGGCGGTAGCGCAGGTCAAGCTCCGCTGCCGCAGCCTCCTTCACCTCGCCCTCGGCGGTGAGGTACTGCACCGTGGTCAGCACATCCTTCATCTCGCCGCCGTAAGCACCGGCGTTCATGTAGACTGCGCCGCCCACCGTACCGGGGATGCCGTAGGCAAATTCCAGTCCGGTCAGGCCGTGTTCCAGCGCCGTTTTGCACAGCGCCGAGAGCCGCACGCCCGCCCCGGCGGTGAGTTGTGTGCCGTGCACCTCCACAGTGTCCTGCATGGAGGAAATATCCAGCACCACGCCGTTGTAGCCCTCGTCGGCAAACAGAATATTGCTGCCGTTTCCCAGCAGATAGTACCGGGCGCTTTGCGCCTTGCACAGGGCAACGGTGCGGCAAAGCTGTGCATGATCTACCGGTTGCACGAACAGCCGCGCCGGGCCGCCGATTTTAAAAGTACAGTGCGCTGCCAGCGGCTCGTTTTCTTTATAAGCAATGCCTGCTGCGGTCAGCAGCTGCTTGAGTTGTTCCATAGGGTCAGGCTCCTTTTTTATCGGGAAAATCAGTCCATTTTGTCATCCAGTCCCAGCCGGATCAGCAGCTCCTTGGCTGCGTTGTAGCCCATCTTCTTCTGGCGGTTATTGATGGCTGCAGTCTCCAGCACCACAGCCAGATTACGGCCGGGAGAGACCGGGATGCTGGTGCTGGGAATGCTGACGCCCAGAATGTCGTAGTATTCACTTTCCAGACCGGTGCGCTGGTAGTTCTTGGTGGGGTCCCACGCTTCCAGCTGCACCACCAGATCCAGACTTTCGCTCAGCTTGACAGCGCCTACGCCGTACACGCGGGCCACATTGACGATGCCGATGCCGCGCAGCTCGATGAAGTGGCGGATATTTTCCGGGGCAGTGCCCATGATCTGACGGTTGGATACCTTGCGCAGCTCCACGGCATCATCTGCCACCAGACGGTGGCCGCGCTTGACCAGCTCAATGGCCAGCTCGCTTTTGCCGATGCCGCTGTCGCCAAGGATCAGGATGCCTTCGCCGTACACCTCCACCAGCACGCCGTGCCGGGTGATGCGGGGCGCAAGCTCCAGATTCAGTACGCTGATCAGGCTGCCCATCAGAGTGCAGGTAGTCTCGTTGGAACGCAGCAGGGCAACCGCGTGCTTCTGTGCCAGTTCCTGCATCTCCGGGAAGGGCGCCAGCTCCTCACTACGGCAGACGATGACCGCCGGGGGCTGCTGCCGGAACAGCTGCTCCAGTGCCTCGTAGCGTTTTTCTGCCGTCAGGCCGGACAGAAAGTTCATCTCTGCCAGACCCATGATCTGCAGGCGAAGCTTATCGAAATAATCATAATAGCCCGCCAGAAACAGACCCGGGCGGTTGACCTCGGCGATCTCTACGCTGATTTCATCCAGCGCCCGGGGGGTGTATACCACTTCCATGCTGACGCGGTCGGTCAGCGTTTTAAGCGAAACATTGAACGTACCCATCCTGGTTCCTCCTGTATCCTTTTGCCGCGCTGTGCTGCGGGCACTCTTATTCATATTATAATAAAATTCGGCGGCAAATACAACGCCCGAGGCGCTGTTTTTGTACCCACAGCGGGAAACCGACGCTGCATCGCAGCGTGTGCACAGGATTTTTACATTTTTCTTACTTTACATGGGTTTTACATTTCGGCGATTTCAGATTTTACATTGTTTTTCTATACTTAAAGCACTGGAGAAAAACACGTCAAGAAAAGTGAGGAAAACACTTATGACCATTTTTAATGTCTTTTCGCTGCTGGGAGGTCTGGCCCTGTTTTTGTTCGGTATGGACATCATGGGCAAGGCACTGGAAAAGCAGGCCGGCGGCCAGCTGCAGAAAATTCTCAGCAAACTGACCGATAATCCCCTCAAGGGCTTTTTTCTGGGTCTGTGCGTAACCGCCGTGATCCAGAGCTCCAGCGCTACCACCGTTATGGTGGTGGGCTTTGTCAACAGCGGCATCATGGAGCTGCATCAGGCCATTGGCGTGATCATGGGCAGCAACGTGGGCACTACCGTGACCAGCTGGATTTTGAGCCTTTCCGGTTTGCAGGGCGACAGCCTGTTCATCCAGCTGCTCAAGCCCACTTCTTTCAGCCCGGTGCTTGCATTTATCGGCATTTTGCTGTATATGTGTAAGAGTGAGAAGAAAAAGGGCGTGGGCACCATCCTCATCGGCTTTGCTGTGCTGATGACCGGCATGACCACCATGTCCAACGCGGTGCTGCCGCTGCAAAACGAGGCATGGTTCACCAGCCTGTTCACCCGCTTCTCCAACCCCCTGCTGGGCGTTCTGGTGGGCGCACTGGTCACCGGCATCATCCAGAGCTCCAGCGCCAGCGTGGGCATCCTGCAGGCACTGAGCGCCACCGGCGTCATCACCTACGGCAGTGCCATCCCCATCATCATGGGTCAGAACATCGGTACCTGTGTGACTGCACTGTTGTCCTCTGTGGGTGCGAATAAGAACGCCCGCCGGGCTGCCATGGTGCACCTGTACTTCAACATTATCGGTGTGACCATCTTTCTGTTCGGGTTCTACGGACTCAACGCCGTCTGCCACTTTGCCTTTGTGAATACCACCATCGAGGCTTGGGGCATTGCAATCGTGCACTCGGTGTTCAACATTCTGGCCACCGTCATTCTGCTGCCCTTTGCCACCGGGCTGGAAAAGCTGGCCATCCTGACCATTCCCGATTCCCCGGAAAAAGAGGAGTTTGCGCTGCTGGATGACCGTCTGCTGAACACCCCCGCCGTGGCTGTGGAGCGTGCTCGCGCCGCTACCGCTGAAATGGCCGAGCTTGCCCGGGTGGGCGTTGTGCAGGCCATGAGCCTGACCCACGAATGGAACGACGAACTTGCCCAGAAGGTGCGGGACGAGGAGTGCCGGGTGGACCGGTACGAGGACGCACTGGGCACTTATCTGGTCAAGCTGTCCGGCCGGGAACTGAACCACACCGACAGCCAGAGCGTGAACACCCTGCTGCACACCATCAGTGATTTTGAGCGCATCAGCGACCATTCCGTCAACCTGCTGGAATCTGCCGAGGAGATGCACCAGAAGGAGATTCACTTCTCCAAGGATGCACAGGAGGAGCTGCAGGTGCTGGAAGATGCGGTGCAGGACACCCTGTGCCGCACCACCGATGCTTTCCGCAAGGGAGATCTGCACCTTGCCTCCAAGGTGGAGCCGCTGGAGGCCGTGGTCAACGAGCTGGTGCGTGCCATTAAGGCGCGACACGTTGCCCGCCTGCAGGCCGGCAGCTGCTCTATTGAGTACGGCTTTGTGCTGGACGATCTGTTGACCAACTACGAGCGTGTTTGCGACCATTGCAGCAATGTGGCGGTTGCACAGATCGAGGTGGCACAGGACAGCTTTGACACCCACGCCTACCTGAACGACCTGCGCCACGGCAACGACACCAAGGAAAGTGAAGAATTCCACCGCCGTCTGGGCCGCTACCGTGAGCGGTATCTATTCCCGGACGGACAGACTGCTGAGGAGAACTGAGTTATGATCTATATTGTAGAGGACGACGCTTCCATCCGCGAGCTGGAGCAGTATGCCCTGCAATCTAACGGCTACGAAGTGCAGGGCTTTGAGAGTGCCGAGCCTTTCTGGCAGGCCATGCGCCGGGAAGTGAGTTTGAAAAGGTAACCATCGTTAAGAATCCTCAACTTCTCATCAAGCTGGCTCCAATGGATGTTACCACTAATCAGATTAACGTAACAGTCAGCGGATTCCGTTACGCACCGGCCGATACTTACCGCGTCACTTCGGGCTCGTTGACAGCTCCGAAAGCCGAAGTAACCGCCGAAAATACGGAAGCTTATACGCTGAAACCAACATGGACTCCGGTAGCCAATGCAGACTATTATGAAATAGAATTGAATGGTATTCTTTACAGCACCATCAAAGATACAGAACTGCTATTTGAAGGATTGGAAGCCGAAACAACTTATGACTTCAAGATTCGTGCCGTAAACAAAGACGGTCAATCAGACTGGGCAAGCTTTACAGCCAAGACAAAATCTAACCCATTGGAATTTGCTATCCGAGGCATTAAGGGTGAAGTGACAGCCAAATCACAAGAAGGATTTGAAATCGATCGTCTCTTCGACTTTGCCGAAATGGGTGATATGTGGCACACCAAGTACAGAGCCAATGCTTTGCCGTTCGACATGATTATTGACTTGAGAAGTGTCAACCAATTGGATAAATTCCACTATCTGAGCCGTAAGGACGGAGGCAACGGAACATTGTTGAAAGGAACCGTTTCATATAGTATGGACAAAGAACACTGGACTGAAGCCGGTGCATTTGAATGGAACCGCAAGGATGAGGTGAAAGTATTTACATTCACAGAACGTCCGACTGCACGTTACATCAAACTTTCTGTAACAGAAGGTGTTGGCAATTATGGTTCCGGTCGTGAACTGTATGTATTCAAAGTTCCCGGAACTGAAAGTTACTTGCCAGGCGACATCAACAATGACGGTAAGATTGACAACAACGACTTGACTTCTTATACCAACTACACCGGTTTGCGTAAAGGCGACGGCGACTTTGAAGGTTACATCAGCAATGGTGATATCAACAAGAATGATTTGATTGACGCTTATGATATCTCGGTAGTAGCCACTCAGTTGGAAGATGGTGTAGACGAAAGCAATGAAACTGAAAAAGTAAGCGGAAGAATCGAAATGAGCACTGCCAAACGTAGTTATAACAAGGATGAAATCATTGAAGTGATAGTGAAAGGTATAGACCTTAAATCTGTCAATGCACTGAGCTTCGCTTTGCCTTATGACCAGCAGAAGTTTGAATTTGTCGGTGTACAACCGGTTAGCATGAAAGAGATGGAAAACTTTACTTATGACCGCCTTCACACCAATGGCACAAAAGCATTGTATCCAACTTTCGTCAATATCGGCAACAAACCTTCACTCGAAGGAACCAATGACTTGTTTATCTTGAAATTAAAAGCTAAACAAAGAGTAAACTTCAATCTGAAGATGATTGACGGATTATTGGTAGACAAGAAACTGAACGTTTGTAAGTTCTAAGAGACTTCACTGCCCCCAGCAGTAATTAAAAAAAGCTATATCAATACTCAAAACAGAGTGTGATATAGCTTTTTTATTTTGTGGAGGGTTCTAGTTCCTCTTTCGAAAAGGCTTACAATGAATACTTATCCAATATTTTCTCTATAGCTTCCTGCGATACGGGCTTAGTTAAATAATCGTTGCATCCCGCCTCTATTGCCCTTTCCCTGTCCGACTCGAAGGCAAAAGCTGTCAACGCAATAATAGGAATATCCTTCGAATAACCGCGAATCAGACGAGTAGCTTCCAAGCCATCCATATAGGGCATCTTTATATCCATAAATATCAAATCGGGATGATTCTCCTTATACATATCGACAGCCTCACGACCATCCCGGGCACGTATCAGCTTATACTTCTTGCCAAGAACAGTGTTCATGAGTAAAAAATTACTATCCACATCTTCCGCCACTAACAGGGTGCGCAATTGCAATGACTTAATGGCCACTTTCAAGTGCTGTTCTCTTTCCGCATTTTTTTTAAACTTCTCCTGCTTGTTATACATATCATACGGAATAGTAAAGCGGAACGTAGAACCTTCATGAAGTTCAGATTCCACCGTGATAGCGCCGCCCATCTTTTCTACAATCATCTGACAAATAGCAAGTCCCAGTCCGGTTCCTTGAACAAAAGAATTCAACTTGACGAAACGACCGAAGATATGAGATAATTTTTCTTCAGAGATACCTATGCCGGTATCCTTCACATAGAAATCTATATAATCCTTCTTCAACTTGAAACCAAAATGAATCTCACCTTCATAAGTAAACTTAATCGCATTGGTTATCAAATTGGTAATGAGTTGTAATATGCGATTCTTATCCTCGTTAATCATCAAGCTGTCATTCTCATTATCCAAAGTCAGTGTCACCCCTTCCTGCACACGACCTTTATGGATTTCATAAACATTACGGCACATCTCACCTAAATCCATAGGCTGCTTGATGTATTCAAATGTCCCTGCCTCTATTTTAGACAAATCAAGAATGTCATTAATCAGCTGCAACAATACGTCTGAATTCTGATTGATGATTTCGGAATAAAGCTTCTCGTCCTCCCGATTGTCGGTAGTAGTCATCAATCTTGAGAAACCTACAATGGCATTCAGGGGAGTGCGTATTTCATGACTCATATTAGCCAGAAAAGCACTCTTCAGACGGTCGGACTGCTCTGCCTTGATACGTGCCTGAATCAACTCCTGTTCTATATTCTGCACATTAGTAATATCCCACGAAATGCCTATAATAAGAGGCACACGCCCTACAAGCGGAATATGCGTCTTCAGAGTCTGAACAATGCGCGTCTCACCGGCAGCGGTCACATAGGTTTCCTGCATCTCCAGCCGCTCTCCGGTACGCATCAGTTCCAAGTCATCCTGATGAAATTTCTCCGCATCCGACCTTTCCGGAAATATCTCGAAATCGGTACGTCCCAATGCACGCGATGCCGGAATTTTGGAATGATTGGCGAGTGCCTTGTTCCAATACAAATATCTGAAATCATCTTCCGGGTCTTTTACAAACATATATACCGGAATATTATTCAAGATGGCATCCAGCAGATAATTCAGTTCGCGCAATTCATCCCTATTCTTAATTACATCCGTAATGTCCTGAGTGAAGAACCATACAATCTCTTCCTGCCCATCTTCCATTATGAAAGTGGACACCTGATGCACACGTTCTTTTACTTCCCCCACCCGGGTATACCGGGCATGATATCCCATGCTGCCCCCGTTATCACGTATTTCCTGCACTCGTTTTTCAAATATCTCTTTTGTATGAAGAGAAACCGGCAAATCATAGACTTTCTGTACACCCAGTTCGCCTTTCACACCATATTCTTCAATGAATTGCTTATTGGCATACACCAAAGTACCATCGGTAGAAGCAGCCAGAATGCTGTCACTCACCTTATCAAGCACGCGCTTAAACACTTCCAGATTCTTTTGTGTAACCACCCGCTCGCTGATGTCACGACACATGATTAACACATACTCTTCATCCAAAGGAAAGATACGGTTTTCGTAATAATGATGTGCACCATTAACATCCAGTTCGTGATGGGCTGTAGAACCTTTGCCCGTCGCAATCACTTTCTGAAGATTATTATAAACATTGTGATATGCCTCCTCGGGTATCATGTCGCGCATATGCATACCGGCAAAAGCACTATTGGGAACTCCCACATGATTGGTTTCTTCACTGGACACCACCCCTATACCTGTCCCTTCATGATTAAACACTGTGAGCATATCCGGCAAAGACTCCAGAATCCTCACTGCATACTTCTCCTTAAAACTCTGATTCGTTTCTTTTTCTTTCAAAGAGGTCAGTTCCTCTTTGAGCCGATGATTTTCGTTTCGCCCTCCGGGGTAAGGGTAACGCCGCGGTTGGAGCGGATGAACAGTACGCAATTCA
>OGZW01003144.1_pt1 | contig 12430 bp, 10 predicted proteins | sample 1577001 | NCBI WGS metagenome assembly OGZW01 (sample SAMEA3541519, study PRJEB24748) | human gut metagenome | biome: human gut; feature: human-associated habitat; material: faeces | place: China | collected 2012 | reverse complement strand
GGTCGTTTGCAGCGTTAAGTGCGATGGAATCCGTTCTTTTACCGGAGCAGAATTAGCGCTTTTTTGTGAGGGGGAAGCAAGGGATGGATAACGGCTTGCCGGGCAAAAAACTGCCGCCGGAGTTTTATTTGCAGGATACCGTACAGGTTGCCCGCCAGCTGATTGGCAAGCTGCTGGTCCGCAGGGTAGAAGGGCAGACCCTCTCCGCCATCATCTGCGAAACCGAGGCGTACACCGGCTTTTCGGACAAGGCGTGTCACTCCTATAAGGGCAGCTCACCGCGCACCCGCGTTATGTTCGAAGTAGGTGGAAAGGCGTATGTCTATCTGATCTACGGAATGTACAGCTGCCTGAATGTCACCACGCGGGAAGAGGGCGTGCCGGAGGCGGTGCTGATTCGTGCGGCATCTCCGGTAGAGGGAATCGAGCGGATGATGCAGCTGCGGCAGAGCAAAAAGCCTATCAAGAGCTTAAAGGAGAACACACTGCTGTCCGGTCCCGGGCGGCTGTGCGATGCGCTTGCCATTACCCGCGAACAAAACGGTCTGTCGCTTTGCGGCGATGAGCTGTTTATCTGCGAAGGAGTGGAGCTGCCACAGCAGCAGATTGCTGCCACCCCGCGCATCAACATCGACTATGCACAGGAAGCAAAGGATTATTTGTATCGCTTTGTGGATACTAAAAGCCCTTGTCTTTCAGTGAAGTACAGGGAGGGAGAGCAGAATGGAAGGACAGCAAAATGAAGCGCTCGAGCAGCGGCAGAACTGCTGTTGTCTGACCGGTCATCGGTCGCTTCCGTCCGACCCGGACCGGCTGGCAGAGCTGCCCATGGGCCCCAACGTCGCTGGCGTTATCGGCTCCGCTGTTGCTGCCGGTATCCTGATCAACATCTTCGGCTAAGCTTTATCTGAACACTGCCGCCCCTCCTGTGCTGTACAGGAAGGGCGGTTTTTTATGTACAACCCTCTTGAATTGTGATATACTTATAAAGTAAGTGATTTTATAGAAGAACAGGTGAAACAATGGCAGCAAGTCTCCAACAGGAATTCTGCGCTCTGCGCGATACCTATATTGAAAAGCAGTTTGGCCGCCTGAACGATATGCAGCGGCAGGCGGTGTTTACCACCGACGGCCCGCTGCTCATTCTGGCCGGTGCAGGCAGCGGCAAGACCACTGTTCTGGTCAACCGCATTGCAAACCTGATCCGGTTTGGCTCGGCCCATGGCTCTGACTGGACCCCCCGTGAGGTGACCGAGGAGGATGTCAAGGATCTGAAAACGGCAATTATGACCGGCACCGATGCGCCCGCCCGGCTGGACGGGATGCTGCGGCAGAACGCTGTCCGCAGCTGGAACGTGATGGCCATCACCTTTACCAACAAGGCGGCAGGGGAGCTGAAAGAGCGCCTGCGCAATATGCTGGGCGGCGAAGAGGGAGATGAGGTGTTTGCCTCCACCTTCCACTCGGCCTGTGTGCGCATCCTGCGCCGCTGGGCAGAATCCATCGGCTATCCCCGCAGCTTTACCATCTATGATACCGATGACTCCCAGCGCGTGATGAAGGCGGTCTATAAGGAACTGAGCATCGACGATAAGTTCTTCCCGATCAAGAGTGCCATCAACCAGATGAGCCGCTGGAAGGATCAGCTGGTCAGCCCGGAGGAGGCGCTGCGCACCCCGGCCCGGGACACCAAGGGAGCCATTGCCGCCAAAGTCTACGCCGCCTACGAGAAAAAGCTCAGGGAGGCAGGAGCCTTCGACTTCGACGACCTGATCTACCAGACCGTGCAGCTGCTGGCGGAGCACGAGGATGTGCGGGAGTTCTACCAGAACAAGTACCGCTACCTGCTGGTGGACGAGTATCAGGATACCAGCGTGGCCCAGTTCCGGCTGGTCAGCCTGCTCACCGGCCCGGAAAAGAACATCTGCGTTGTCGGTGACGATGACCAGAGCATCTACCGTTTCCGCGGTGCCACCATTGAGAACATTCTGAACTTTGAGCGCATCTTCCCCGGTACCAAGACCATCCGTCTGGAGCAGAATTACCGCTCCACCTCCAACATCCTGAATGCTGCCAACTGCGTCATCCAGCACAACACCGAGCGCAAGGGCAAGACCCTGTGGACCCGGAACGACGAGGGCGACAAGGTGCAGGTCTACACTGCAGAGAATGAGCAGGACGAAGCCATGCACATTGCAGATGTCATCGGTGAGCACCTGAAAGAGGGCGGGCATCTGGCGGACCATGCGGTGCTCTACCGTATGAATGCCCAGTCGGCCCCCATCGAAAGCTACTTTACCCGCGCGGGTATTCCCCATAAGATCGTGGGCGGCCAGCGCTTCAATGACCGCAAGGAGGTCAAGGACATTCACTCCTATATGTCCATCGTGGCGAATGCCCGGGATGATGTGCGCCTGCGCCGCATCATCAACGAGCCTGCCCGGAAGATCGGCAATACCACTGTTGACGTGATCGCTGACCTTGCCGCCCAGCAGGGAATCAGTATGCTGGAAGTCATCTCCCATGCGGATGCATACGCCAAGCTCAGCCGTGCTATCATGCCGCTGCTGAAATTCTGGCAGATCTACGAAAAACTGCAGGAATCGCTGGAAACCAGGACACTGGACGAATTTGCCCAGGATGTCATTGAGGTGACCGGCTACAAAGCCATGCTGGAAGCCGATGCGGCCAAGGGCCACGAGGATGCGGCAGACCGCCTGCAGAACCTGGGCCAGCTGGTCAACAACGTCAAAAACTACTGCGACCAGCACGGCGAGGATGCTTCACTGGAAGGCTACCTGGAGGATATCGCCCTCATCAGCGACATTGACAGCTACAACGAGAGCGCTGACCAGGTGGTCCTGATGACCATCCACTCTGCAAAGGGTCTGGAATTCCCCTATGTGTTCCTCATTGGCATGGAGGAGGGGGTGTTCCCCAGCGAGATGAGCAAATACTCCGAGGCAGATCTGGAGGAAGAGCGCCGTCTGGCCTATGTCGGCATCACCCGCGCCAAGAAGGAGCTGTATATCTCCAACAGCGTCTCCCGGATGCTCTACGGCCGCACCCAGCGCAACGAACCCAGCCGCTTCCTGCGCGAGATCGAGCCTGAGTATATAGAAGAGACCCGCAGCCCGGCGTTGGAACGCCGTTCTTCCATGGGCTGGGGTTCCAGTTACAGTGATACCGTTCCCGGCGGGGCCTCGGGCTACTCCGGCGCGTCCGGCTGGGGCCGCAATTCCAGCAGCTTCGGCGGTCGCACCGGCGGCAGCTATCTCAACCGGGAATACAATGCCTCTGAGCGCGGCGGCTTCGGCTCCGGTTATGCAGGCCGTGGCAGCAGTGCTTCCGGGTTTGGCAGCGGAAGCAGCGCCCCGCGCGCGTCCGGCTCCTCCGGTTTTGGTGTGGGCTATGGCCGCCCCGCGGCCCCCAAGGCAGCGTCCAAACTTGTGAGCTTTCCGGGGAGCCCGGCAGCTTCCCGCCCGGCATCCACCGGCCCAAAGCATTACGAGGTGGGCGACATTGTGGAGCACAAGGTCTTTGGCCGGGGCAGGGTGCTGGCGGTCAAGGCCGCTGCCGGAGACCAGATCGTGGAGATCAACTTTGAAAAGGTCGGCGTGAAGAAAACCATGGCAAATTTTGCGCCGCTGACGAAAATTACGGAGGAATGAGAAAACTATGATGACCGTTCGATTGATCGCACATACCCCGGAACCGGAAAAGGTGGTGGCGGCAGCGGCCAAGCTCTGCTACTCCGATGCCCATATCACCGACCTGCTGGACGGCCTGACTGAGGAGAAAACGGCCAAGTTCCTGACCATGCTCAGCGACCTGGGCCATGCCAGCCCCATTGAACATGCCAGCTTCACCTTTGGCATTGAGGGTGTGAGCCGCACCCTGCTGGCCCAGATCACCCGGCACCGCATCGCATCCTTCAGTGTCCAGAGCCAGCGGTATGTCCGGCTGGACGACTTCCACTATGTCATCCCGCCGGAGATCGAGGCCATCCCTGAGGCAAAGGCAGCCTTTCTTGAGAGCATGGATGAGGATGCGAAGCGCTACCTGGACCTTGCAAAAAAGCTGGAGGACGGCCACACTGCCCGCCTGATGGCGGAGGGAATGCCCGAAAAGCAGGCCCGCGCCAAGGCCTCCAAACAGGCCAATGAGGATGCCCGTTTTGTGCTGCCCAACGCCTGCGAGACGAAGATGGTCGTGACCATGAACGCCCGCAGCCTGCAGAATTTCTTCCATCTGCGCTGCTGCTCCCGCGCTCAGTGGGAGATCCGTCAGCTGGCAGAGGAAATGTTCCGGCTGGTCTACCCGGTGGCACCCCATATCTTTGCCAAGGCCGGCCCGGCCTGCGTCAGCGGCCCCTGCCCCGAGGGTAAGATGTGCTGCGGCAGAACTGCCGAGGTCCGCGCAAAGTATGAGGCCATCAAGCAGGAGGCTGGTGTATGAGCAAAGGAAAGCTGATCGTTCTGGAAGGGCTGGACGGCAGCGGCAAGGGCACGCAGGCTAAGCTGCTGGCAAAGCACCTGACGGTGACGGATCATCTGGTAAGGGAGATCACCTTCCCGGATTATGACAGTGATTCCAGTGCGCTGGTCAAGATGTATCTGGCCGGGCAGTTTGGTGACAAGCCTGACGATGTCAACGCCTACGCGGCATCCAGCTTTTATGCGGTGGACCGCTATGCGGGGTATAAGTCGGATTGGGGCAAGTTCTACGAGGAAGGCGGCATCCTGATCGCTGACCGCTACACCACCTCCAATGCTGTGCATCAGTGCTCGAAGCTTCCGCCGGAGCAGTGGGACACATTCCTGCAGTGGCTCTTTGACTATGAATACCACCTGCTGGGCCTGCCTGCACCGGATAAGGTGATCTATCTGCAGGTTGACCCGGCGGTGAGCCAGCGGCTGATGACTGCCCGCTACCATGGCGACGAGACCAGGAAGGATGTCCATGAAAAGGACACCGAATATCTGGCCCGCAGCCGCCGGGCGGCAGAATACTGCGCCGCTCACCTCGGCTGGGATACCGTCCACTGCACGGCAGGGGAGAAGATGCGGAGCATTGAGGATATTCAGGAAGAGGTCAGAACTCTTGCTCTCGCTGTTATTTGAAACAAAAGGAGGCATCCTATATCATGTACCGTTTGATGCAGCCGTCCGATTGGGCGGAGGTGCTGGCCCTGTGGCAGGCCCAGCGCGGCGACACGGAGGAGTTTGTCCGTGGCGCTGTGGAGCGCTTTGCCGGGGTGCAGAATGTCTACGTCGCGGAGGAAAACGACCACATTGAGGCTGTGGCACTGGCTGTGCCGGTGACCCTGCAGGGCCGCCCGGGCAGCTATCTGTTCGGTCTGTGCGGGCAGGGCAGCCTGCTCCTTGCGGGCCTGGTGGATACCCTGTGCGCCCAGCAGAAACTGCGGGGCGCAGGCTTTGTGGTAGCAGTGCCTGCCAGTCTGGAACAATCAACGCTGCTGCAGGATAAAGGCTTCCAGAAAGCCTTTGCCCTGCGCTGCCTGCCCCGGGAGGTGGAGCGCAACCTGTGGAGCCAGGCGGAATTCGATTCCGTGACGGCGAAAAAACTCTGCGAGCTGCGGGCAAAATACTGGCCCGACACCGTTCAGCTGCCGCCGGAGCAGATGGGGGAAGTTCTGCGGGACCTGTATTCCCGTGGCGCGACCATCGTATCCAGTGAGCAGGGCTACGGCATCTATTTCCGCAGGGAGGATACCCTTTACTTTGTGGAGATGATGGCGGAAAATGACCGTGCTGCCGAGGTGCTGATGGAAGCCGCCCGGGAGAAAGAGGTCATTGTGGAAAAGGCTGTCATCACGGTGGGGGCTGCCCAGAATCTGTTCCTGGGCGAGGGAACCCGGCAGGAGTATGGCCTCATCCGTTTTGAAGGAGAACCTTTTGATGTTTCGGAGAGCTACATGCGCCTGATGATGGATTGAAAGGAACGTGGATATGGCAGAGAAACACCAGAAAAAGAAAAAAGGCAGTGCGCTGAAGATCCTGTTGGTCGTGCTGTTGCTGCTGGTACTGACAGTCGGTGCGGCAGGTGTGTTTGCGTATAACGAGATCAACGGCAATGGAGGAAAGCCCGGTGCAGAGGTGACCGTCAGCATCCCCCAGGGCAGCGGCGTTGCTGCCATCGCAAAGGAGCTGAAGGAGGCTGGAGTGATCCGTTCGGCCTATCTGTTCCGCTGGTATGTGGGGCACAAGGGTGCCGCCGGAAAACTGCAGTACGGTGATTTTACGCTGCAAACCGGCGGATATTCCTACGATGGCCTGATCGCAGAGCTGTCCACGTATGCCAAGGCGGATTCGGTGCGGCTGACCTTCCCGGAGGGAACCACTGCCATTGCCATTGCCCGGAAAATGGAGGAAGCCGGTCTGTGTACTGCCGAGGAGTTTCTGGAAGAAGCCAACACCGGAGATTTTAGTGAGTACACCTTCTGGCAGTATGTCCCGGACGATGCCGATGCCCCCAATCGCTTTATGAAGTGTGAGGGCTACCTCTTTCCGGACACCTATGAGTTTTTGACGGACGATACCGTGCATCATTACGTTGCAACGTTCTATGCACACTTCGATAAGCAGTTTACGGACGAGATGTACAGGGAACTGGAAAAGCAGGAGCTGACCCTGCCCGAGGTTATCACACTGGCCTCTTTTGTGCAGGAGGAAGCGGGCAACGATCAGGATTCCAATGTGGCGCAGGTATTCCGCAACCGTCTGGCCGAGGGTTCGCCTTACCCCAAGCTCCAGAGCAACACCTCCAGCTATGTCCAGAGCGATGAGGACAACAACTACCTCTGGAACTGGGTGGCTCCGTATTATGGCGGCTGGGAGGATATCCCCGAGAACATCCGGAATGCCTACGATACCTACACCTGCACCGGCCTGCCCGCCGGGCCCATCTCGAACCCGGGCCTTGCCGCGATCCAGGCTGCTCTGGCACCTCAGTGCGATGAGGAAGTCCGGGACTGCTATTTCTTTGTTACGGATTTTTCCGGTCACTACTATTACGCCAAGACCTATGCTGAACATCAGGACAACTGCCGGAAAGCGGCTGAAGTCAATCAGAGTTTGAAGAAGTAAGTCCCTCTCATTCCGCTATGCTGAAAGCTCTCCCAAGGGGCGAGCCAATTGCGGCTCCGGAGTCAGGTTTGCAGAAACCGATCCGGTGAGGCGGTATCGCGTCAGCGATGACAGAGAGGGTGTTAAAAAGAGAGGACGATTTTATGTTACAGATCCCGGAACTGCTGGCCCCGGCAGGCGACTTGGAGCGCCTGCGTTATGCCATCAACTATGGAGCAGACGCTGTTTATTGCAGCCTGCCGGAGTTCGGTATGCGGTCGGCACCTGCCAATTTTACGCCGGAGCAGCTGGCCGAGGGTGTGATCTACGCCCATGCCCGCGGCCGCAAGATCTATCTGACCATGAACACGCTGCCCACCAATGAGGAAGCCGACCGCCTGCCCGAAGCCATCAAGGCTGCTGCTGCCGCCGGTGTGGATGCCTTTATCGTGGCCGATCTGGGCGTGCTGGAAGCCTGTAAGCAGTTCGCCCCGGAGATCGATGTCCACATGTCCACCCAGACCGGTATTACCAACTGGGCCGCTGCGCGTGCCGCTTACAACATGGGTGCAAAGCGTGTGGTGCTTGCCCGTGAGATGAGCCTGCAGGATATCGCCACCCTGCGCGATAAGACCCCGCCGGAGCTGGAGATCGAGGCGTTTGTCCACGGAGCCATGTGCATGAGCATTTCGGGCCGGTGCCTGCTCTCCAATTACATGGCAGGCCGGGATGCAAACCGGGGCCAGTGCGCCCAGCCCTGCCGCTGGAAATACTATCTCAGCGAGGAGACCCGTCCGGGCCAGCTGTACGAGATCGGCGAGAACGAGAACGGCAGCTACATCCTCAACGCCAATGATATGTGCACCGCGCCTTTCCTTGATCTGATCTGCAAGGCCGGTGTGGACAGCCTGAAGATCGAGGGCCGTGCCAAGACCTTCTACTATGTGGCAAGCGTTACCGCCGCCTACCGCAGGGCGCTGGACGCTTATCTGGCCGACCCGCTCAACGACAACTTTGAGCTGCCTGCTGAAGTGTACGAGGAGCTTACCCGTACCAGCCACCGCCATTACTCGCCGGGCTTCTACTTTGGCCGCGAGCAGGCCAGACAGGCCACCGACAGCGCTACTTACATCCGCGAGTGGGAGTTTGTGGGCACGGTGGACGGCTGGGAGAACGGCGTTGCCTCCTGCCAGCAGCGCGGCAAGTGGAGCCTGGGCGACACTCTGGAAGCCCTCTGCCCGGATGGCCGCAGCATTCCGCTGAATCCTGAGTGGATCGAGAACGAAGCCGGTAAGCGGGTGGAGAGCACCCCGCATGCCATGGAAAAATACACCATTCCCACGCCGGAGCTGCCGCCCATGAGCCTGCTGCGGCGCAAAACGGTATAAGGAGACCACAATGGAAGCAACACGCCTGTGTCCATACTGCCTGCAGCCGCTGCCCGGAGCAGCACAAAGCTGCCCGCACTGCGGCAAAAGCTTTGCCGGGCGCAACCCCGGCGGCACCCTGCCGGTGGGCACCGTGCTGGCCGGGCGCTACACCGTAGGGGAAATGCTGAGCATCGACGGCGAGGGCATCCTCTACCGCGGCGCAGAGAATCTGGGCCGTTTCCGGGTGACCATCAAGGAATATCTGCCCATTACCCTCACGGCGGAGCGCACGGCAGAAAGCACCCTGCGGCCCAAGACCGGCAGTGAGGTGCTGTTCAAGACCACCCGCATGGATTTTGCGGACCTGTACCGCTCCATCCAGCGCATCACTCCGGCCAATGGTCTGGAAGCCGTGCTGGATGTGGTGGAAGCCAATAACAGCGTTTACGCCATTCTGGAAAATCTGGGCGGCACCCCGCTGGATCAGTGGCTGGAAAACCACCCCGGCACCATCCGCCCGGACGATGCCTGCACCATGCTGCAGCCGGTGTTTGAAGGCGTAGCCGCCATGCACAAGATCGGTCTGGTGCACCGCGGTATCTGCCCGGAGAACATCCGCGTGATGGAAAACGACCGCTGCCGTCTGGCAGGCTATGCCACGGTGGGCCTGCGCACGGCGGGCAGCGGCCTGCACGAACAGCTGTACGAAGGCTATTCCGCCCCGGAGCAGTATTCCACCGCAGAGTTCGAGGGCCGCTATACCGATGAATACAGCCTTGCGGCCGTGTTCTACCGCATGGTGTGCGGGCAGGCCCCGGTGCCTGCAGCGCAGCGCATGGTGGCAGACTCCAACCCACGCGCAAAATCGGTGAACGGCAGCCTGCCGCTGTACGTCTCGCAGGTGCTGCAGCTGGGCCTGCGCCTGCGGCCCATGGAGCGCATCCAGACCGTGCCGCAGCTGTATCAGGCCCTTTCTTCCAAGGAATACACCGCCGAGCTGACCCGCACCATGAAGCCGGAGGCTCCGGTGCGCACAGCCCCGCCGGAGCCGGAACGCAAGGAGCATCTGCTCAGCTTAAAAGCGCTGCTGGCGGGCATCGTGATCCTGCTGTCCATCCTCATTCTGCTCACGCTGTGGAGCGTGCTGAGCCAGCACATCCACCGGCCTGCCGCGTCGGCTGCGGAGTCGGAACCGGCCAGCAGCGAGGTGATGGTGCCGCAGAACCTTGTGCCGAACTTTATTGGCATGGACTACACGCAGGTGCAGAACAACCGGGAATATACCAGCATGTATCTGTTCTACGTCACCGAGGAATACAGCGATACCGCCCCGGCGGGCCAGATCATCCAGCAGGAGCCGAGCGCGGACACTGTGCTCAAGGCAGGGGAGACCATACGGCTGGTGGTGAGCAAAGGCCCGCAGATGGCAGAGATGCCCAATATCATCGGCTTTACGCAGGATGGCGCGGTAAAGGAACTGGAAGCGCGGGGCCTTGTGGCCAGCTGCTTTATGGTGGTGAACGATGGCTCCTATGCATCCGGCTGCGTGGTGCGTACCAGCGAGGAGCCGGGCACCAAGGTGGAAGTGGGCACGGTGATCACCGTGTATATTGCGGCAGACCCCAGTGTGCAGATCACGGTAACACCGGAGGAACCCGCCGCTACCGAACCCACCACGACAGAGCCGGCCCCTCCGGAAACAACAGATCCTACCCCCACGGAACCGGAATACAATACAGACTAAAAAACAAAAGCAGAAGCGGGAGCCTTGCAAAGGCCCCCGCTTCTGCTTGTTTAGGATAGGAAAGAGAATGGCTTAGTTAGAGGTTGGTGTAGCCCATCAGGTAGCGGTCTACCTCGGCGGCGCAGTCGCGGCCTTCGCGCAGGCCCCACACCACAAGGCTCTGGCCGCGGCGCATATCGCCGCAAACGAACACCTTTTCCACGTTGGTCTTGAAGCTGTGGTCTGCCACGTTGCCGCGGGCGGTCAGCTCCACACCAAATGCATCGGCCACGTAGCTTTCGCAGCCGGTAAAGCCTGCGGCGATGAACGCCAGCTGGCAGTTGTAGGTAAATTCTTCACCGGTGGGCACCATGCTGGTACGGCCGGTCTCGGGGTTCCGCTCCGGCTTCAGGTAGGAGATGATAGCACCGGTCAGATTGCCTGCATCATCCTTCAAAAATTCCTTCACGGTGGTCTGGTACACGCGCGGGTCCTTGCCAAACTTTGCAAGACACTCGGTCTGGCCGTAGTCCACCTTCAGCACACGGGGCCACTCCGGCCACGGGTTGGAGGCTGCACGCTCCTTGGGCGGCTGCGGCATCATTTCCAGTGCCACCAGATCGGTGCAGCCCTGCCGCAGGGCCGTGCCCTGACAGTCGTTGCCGGTATCACCGCCGCCGATCACCAGAACATTCTTGCCCTTGGCATCGATGGCCTTGCCGTCCGCGAACTGGCTGTCCAGCAGACTTCTGGTCACGCTGGTCAGGTAGTCCACGGCAAAGTGCACGCCGTTTGCATCGCGGCCGGGCACATTCAGGTCGCGGGCCTTCTTGGCACCGCAGCACAGCACCACGGCATCGTAGCCGTTCAGCAGCTCTTCGGCGGCAACAGCCCCGCCCACATCCATGTTGGTGCGGAACTCCACGCCCTCGGCCTGCATGATCTTGATGCGGCGCTCGATGACGGATTTGTCCAGCTTCATGTTGGGGATGCCGTACATCAGCAGACCGCCTACACGGTCAGCACGCTCGAAGACGGTGACGGCATGGCCCCGGATGTTGAGGTATTCGGCCACCGACAGGCCCGAAGGGCCGCTGCCGATGACGGCCACGCTCTTGCCGGTGCGGGCCGGAGGCGGTGCGGCATGGAGCCAGCCCTTGGCGTAGCCCGTCTCCACGATGGCGTGTTCGTTCTCCCGGACAGTGACGCTGCTGCCGGTGACGTCGCCGCAGGTGCAGGCGGCCTCACACAGGGCAGGGCAGACCCGGCTCGTGAACTCCGGGAAACGGTTGGTGGTGCGTAGGCGGCGGAGTGCCAGCTCCCACTTGCCCTGATAGACCAAATCATTCCACTCGGGGATAAGGTTGTTCAGCGGACAGCCGGAGGCCATGCCGCCGATCATCATGCCCGCCTGGCAGAAGGGGACGCCGCAGTCCATGCAGCGGGCTGCCTGGGTCTGCTGCTCCTCCCGGGAGAGCCAGATGTGAAATTCGTGACCATCGGAGGCGTATTCGAAGATCCGCCGGAAAACTCGCACTTGCGCTACGACGTATTGGTCACATTGGAGGAAGCGGACGACGGAGGCTTCCTGGCCTGGTTCGGCCGCCACTACCTAACCTATGTGCTTCTGTCCCCCGGCGTCACGCCCGAAACCCTGCGTCCGGCAATCGACCGGATGCAACAAAAACACATCGTCCCCCAAGCCCTGCAAAATGCCGGCGTCGACCGATTGGCATTTTTCCTGAAACCTATAAGAGAAGTGCATACCGGCGAAGCCAATATCCGGAACATGACCGTCATGTTGGCGATCCTCGCTTTCGCGCTGCTGTTCACGGCTGTGATGAATTATATCCTGATCGCGATCTCGGCGATCGTGAACCGTAGCAAAGAAATCGCCCTGACTAAATCGTACGGCGCATCCGGGACCGACATCCACCGTATGACGATGTCGGAAACGCTGGTACATATGATTCTTTCGCTCACTCTGGCCGTCCTGCTGATCCTCGCGTGCCGGGACACCGTCGAAGGATTGCTGAACGTTTCGCTTGCCGCCTTGTTCTTCTCCAAAGGAGCTTTCATCCTGTCGGGCATTTGCGCCATTGTATTTTTCGTAACCGGGTTCGTCCCCGGCATGCTGTTTGCCCGCATTCCGGTGGCGTCCGCCTTCCGCAATTTCAAGGAAAACCAGCGGCACGCAGGCCATGGGGCTCGACGTGGTGTGCTTTACTGGCCACAAGGGACTCATGGGT
>OGZW01003138.1_pt1 | contig 12446 bp, 9 predicted proteins | sample 1577001 | NCBI WGS metagenome assembly OGZW01 (sample SAMEA3541519, study PRJEB24748) | human gut metagenome | biome: human gut; feature: human-associated habitat; material: faeces | place: China | collected 2012 | reverse complement strand
TCTACCGATTAAATTGCAATAATCTATCATTCAAGCAGCTATGTATGCTGCATCGCCAATCCGAGGAACAAGCGCGAGTTGAATTTCAACGAGGTAATGACCGAGAAAGCCGAAGCCATCCGTTGCCGTAGGTTTGAATCAGTGGTGAATGAACGGTATGATTTCTTCGACAAGTACAAACTCAAAGCCGATTTCTTGGAGTATTACCGCAAGCAGCTCCGCAAACACGACCAGAAATGGGAGTTTGTCTATCTCCATTTCAGCAACTTCGTTCATGGCAAGTGTACCTTTGAGGAGATTGACATCGACCTCTGCAACAAGTTTCGGGAATATTTGCTCACGGCCAAGAAGCTGAGACGTAACGGCCCTATCACACGGAACTCCGCATCGGGATATTGGTCAACCTTCAGAGGATTCCTGAAAATCCTTTATCGCAATGGGATGATAAAGACCAACGTCAATGATTTCTTGGATAAGATTGAAACGGAGGATGTAGTCAAAGAATATCTCTCCGTAGAAGAACTGTACAAACTGGCTGAAACTCCGTGCAAGAAACCCATCTTAAAGGTAGCATCGCTGTTTTCGTGTATGACCAGTTTGCGTATCAGTGATATTCTCGCTTTGTGTTGGGAAGACATCGTGGATTACTCTGCCGGAGGAAAATGCGTACATATCGTTACGCAGAAGAACAAGGCGAAAGACATCATCCCCATCAGCGAGGAAGCCTTGGAACTGATAGACTACAGTTCCGAAAAGAAAGGGCTGGTACTCAAGGGGCTGATGCGTAGCTGGACGCAGATACCGATGAAAGAGTGGATTCGTTCTGCCGGAATTACCAAGAACATCACATTCCACACAAGTAGGCACACGTATGCTACACTACAGATTGCAGCCGGTACGGACATCTTCACAGTATCAAAAATGCTTACTCATAAGAATGTTGCAACAACACAAATCTATGCTGAATTAGTAAGTGAAAAGAAAAGAGAGACTGTCGATAAAATATCACTAAAGTAATATGCAATAGTGATCAAAAGTTTTTATATGCATAGCCGTTGGGAAAATCGAAGTTTCCCAACGGCTTTTTCATTTATGTAACAATACAAAATACAGTTAAAAGTATAAATTTTCTTTATTCGTTTTTTTATAAGTATGATTGGCGATTTCACGAAGTATGATACTTATATTAAAAACCAGACATTTTGTAATCTTTTCCTTTAATTTCTGATACTTCAAAAATATATTTGCGTCAAAATCAATAACAAAAAATCACTAATTATGAAAAGATTAAATTTATTCCATTTTGCTGTAATATATGTAACTGCAATATGTTCAATTACCTCAATTCCCAGATATCTGATATTGAAAGGGAACTCTCCACATAGTCTGGATCTTGTATTATACTCACTCTTCACTACCCTACTTTTTATTACAATCATATTTATGGTTGAAACAGCTTACTGTAAATATATTGTACCTACAATATGTAATTTTATTGATGTATTACAAGATCAAAGAAGTAAAAGGATTAACAAAATACAGGGAAATACGAAAAGGAATGGTAGACTATCGATGAAACTATTTCATAAAACCATTGATGATGATAAAGAAAAGACAGAAAATTCTATATTGTACTCTCATGAGGAAGAAGTAAGATTGGATAGAGAACGTATCAAAAAAGAAAAAGATGATACAATAAAAGAAGTCATGTCTTATTTTGAAGCTACTTTCAAAGATATACTGACAAGCAATGAAATGAGTGTCATGAAAGAAAATATTATGGCCTTAAACAATAAAACAGAAATAAAGACAGCTGTATTACGTCGTTTGAATGGAGTTACATCAAAAGATTTATACCATTTAGCTAGAAATATCGGGAAACGGTTAGGATGCTCAAACATGCAAATAGCACATTTCATCAAAAAAAGTTTTCAGCTTATGCTTGAAGATACTGAGATACTGACCATTTCAAGCAAACTCACCTGTAATGAAGGCCGGTTTACTATAAAAATTATTCTTATCGGAACACCGCTCGTTGCACAATCTCTTCCCATTTCAAAAGATTAACAAAGAAAAAACATTACTATCCATTGGTTAACTTATAATCCACCAGTTAACCAATAATACACCATCTTTCTTTGCTGAAAATCAATTTAAAATGATGAAGATGAAATTAAATTTCGAGGAATTACCTCAAGCCACAGCTTTTCTATTGGAGAAGGTGGAAGAACTGACGATTTCTATTAATGAGATGAAGCAGTTATTAAAGAGACAGACAGCTGCAAAGGAAGAAATGATTGGTATTAACGAGGCTTGTGAGATACTCAGTCTGGCTAAGCCAACGGTTTATGCTCTTGTTCAGGTAAATAAAATTCCCTATTATCAACCTGGGAAAATGCTTAAATTCAAACGTACCGAACTTATGGAGTGGATGGAAAAAAGCAGGAAAAAAACGATTGACAAAGAGAGCCTATACAAAGAGATACAAAAAGGAGTAAAACATAAACCAAAATCAGGATGGGAGGAATTTTAGATATGGGAAAAATTGAAATCACAGATGAATACGTAAGGGTTGGTACCACACTCTATAAAATAGTTTTTCAGCCTCTTATTAATGGCACATTTGCCAAGCGTAGAGTCCCTTGGAGTATGGGAACTTTACGTTATGATCATGGGAAAGACTTCATAGCAAGTGTTCCTAAATACGATGGTTTTTGCACAGTTCCAAGTCACGTAGATTATAAGAGGAATATTGGCTCGTTTCTTAATCTGTATGAGCCGATTACCCATATCCCTCAAAAAGGGAAGTTCCCACATATACAAGAACTTATTCTTCATATTTTCGGAGAACATTATGAGTTAGGTATGGATTATTTTCAGCTTCTTTATCTCAATCCTGTGCAGAAACTGCCTATTCTACTTTTGGTTTCTCAAGAAAGAAATACAGGGAAAAGTACTTTCCTGAATTTTCTGAAAGCAATTTTTCAGGATAACGTCACATTTAATACCAACGAAGACTTTCGTAGCCAGTTCAATGCTGATTGGGCCGGCAAATTACTCATTGGAGTTGACGAAGTGTTGCTTAACCGTAGAGAGGATTCTGAACGATTAAAGAATCTAAGTACAGCAAGCGTATACAAGATTGAAGCAAAGGGTAAAGACCGCTGTGAAGTGCAATTTTTTGGTAAATTCATCATGTGTTCCAATAATGAAGATGCCCCTGTTCTTATAGAACCGGGAGAAACACGTTATTGGGTGCGAAAAATTAATCCTCTCAAAAATGACGATACGAGTTTTCTTCAAAAACTAATCACGGAAATCCCAGCATTTCTTTACTTTCTTCAACACCGTCAACTTACTACGGACAAAGAAAGCAGAATGTGGTTCAGTCCGCAACAGATACATACGCCAGCTCTCGACAGGATTATCAATTGTAGCAGGAATCATACAGAAATAGATCTCGCTGAAATCTGCTTAAATATCATGGATACCATGAGCCAAGATAAATTGACTTTCTGTATTAATGACATTCAACAGTTATTAATGCTTAGTAATATCAAGGTTGAAACCTATCAGATTAGAAACATTTTAAAAAGGAACTGGAAACTTACACCTACTGACAATTCTCTTGCTTATTCAACCTTCATAAAGAACTACCCTCCAGGCCCACCGTATCGAGAAGAAAAGAAAACTGGCCGCTACTATACCATTACAAAAGAATTTCTTAGAAAATTCCGATGATTTGATGAAATGATGAATATTGTTATTAAACAAAAGGGAATGAATAATTTATAATTCATCAAATTTTCATCATAATTCAGAATAAAGACTCAATGTTTCTTTATTTGAGGCATTGAGCCTTTTTTCTTCCCTATTATTTAAATAAATCCTTAAAATTTTTTCCTACGAACAGGACTTCTTCATTAATCGCATTTTTTAGTATTGCCTTTGTTATATTTTGTGCATCAATTTTAAATTGTTTTATTTCTGTATGATTTTCGTACTCAAATTTCACTTCTTTAATCTTAATATCTCCCCATTCTGTTTTTACATAAGCATCCTCAAAAGGATAAACATAGCCATCATCTTGTTTGGATTTTTTCGGCAACTCATCTTCCAATTTTCGTATATCTACAATAATCTTACCTTCAGAATTCCTAATCTTATCCTCTTTAGTAGTTAAAGGGATATGGGTAGCATTAATCCATTTATCACAAACAGGAAAACTGAGCCAATCTAATCGTTGCTTATATGATTGAATATTTAAATCATATTTTTTAGCCCAATCTTCATCAATAAGAAAAAGTCTATGTCTAACAGAACAGTCAATAGTTAATGTGGTTTCAGCAACAATAGCCTCTCCATCTTCTGATTCTCTTAATTCCATTAAATCAATTCCGTAATGCTCACTAAACTTCTTTGCCCCCTCTTGATAACCCTTCTTGGTAACCATAATGCCTTTTACTTCTTCCAAGTCATAAAGGACACCAAAAAAGTCTCTCACTTTACCAATAGATACTGTATGGTTATAATTCTTACATTCTATTGCAATCTTGAATATAGTATTATCATATTGATATTCCCAGTATACATCTATTTGATGCTTCTGGCCTGACTTTCCTATCAATTTCACATTATGCATAACCTCTATATTCTTTACATACAAATTCTTCAAAATCTCATTATAAATCTCTTGAGCAAATTTCTCATATTCAATATTATCATTCATAAAAATCAATTTTAAGATTGTCTATATTTCAAAAGTAAACAATTTATCTTAATCAAAATCTCCTAGATACATTGTTTTCGACTATAATACCGTATGAAATTGAATTATACGCAATAAAATTTCCTTTTACAGCTAATTATTAATTAAAACTCAATTGCTTTTTTAGGCAAAAGGATTATATTTGTATAATTGTTAATTAAAGATGAGATATGTCCAACAAAAAAATAAACCGAATCAAGGTGATGCTAGCCGAGAAGGAAAAGACCAATAAATGGCTGGCAGAACAAGTGGGGAAAGATCCTGCTACCATCTCCAAATGGTGTACAAATACGGCACAACCCAGTTTAGAAATGCTACTTCAAATAGCTAAAGTGCTTAATGTGGAGGTTAAGGACTTGCTCAGAGAATCTGATGAATAAGATTTCTATATACTAAGTATTCTCAAATAAATGCAGAATGTCTGCATTCTTAATTTAAACCTTTGCTTATGATATTCACACATAAAGTAAGCTAAATTCAAAATTAATTTTATGAACAAACAACAACTTGCCAATAAGATATGGGCATCTGCCAACAAGATGCGCTCCAAGATAGAAGCCAACGAATACAAAGACTATATTCTTGGCTTGATTTTCTATAAATTCCTGTCAGACAACGAAGTGAACTATCTGAAAAGTATCGGATGGACCGATGAGGATATTGTGACACTTGTAGAAAATCACGAAGACCAGGAAGCGGTCATGATGATGGAGTATTGCAGAAACAACATCGGCTACTTCATTGAATACAAAAATCTGTTCGGTACCTGGCTGAAATCCAATTCTGAATTTAGTGTGGCCGACTTGAGCGGAGCACTCAACAGCTTCGACCGCCTGATTAGTCCTCATTACAAACATGTATATGAAAACATCTTCAAAACATTACAGGCCGGATTGAGTAAATTGGGTGAAAATACTGCCTCACAAACACGCGCGCTTAAGAATCTGATCAAGCTGATAAAAGATATTCCTACCGACGGAAGCCAGGACTATGACGTGCTGGGATATGTATATGAATACCTTATCAGTAACTTTGCAGCCAATGCCGGGAAAAAGGCCGGAGAGTTCTATACGCCTCACGAAGTGGCTATCCTGATGTCTGAAATTGTGGCTGAACACCATAAGAATAAAGACAAAATTGAAATTTATGACCCTACAAGCGGTTCAGGTTCTTTGTTGATTACTATCGGTAAATCGGTTGGGCGTCATATCGAGGACAAGAACAAGGTGAAATACTATGCGCAGGAATTGAAGGAAAATACTTACAACTTGACCCGTATGAACCTGGTGATGCGTGGTATCAAACCGGATAACATCAATACCCGTTGTGCCGACTCTCTGGAAGAGGACTGGCCTTTGCAGACCGACGGCGGTGACATCGGCAAACCGCTGTACGTGGATGCCGTTGTCAGCAATCCTCCCTATTCGCAACAGTGGGATGCCAATGACCGTGAACTTGATGCACGTTTCAAGGATTATGGGGTAGCTCCTAAAAGCAAAGCCGACTATGCGTTCTTGCTTCATGAACTCCATCACCTTAAACCCGACGGAATCCTGACGATTGTGCTTCCTCACGGGGTTCTCTTCCGTGGCGATGCCGATGAAAACAGCGAAGGGGAAGGCAAAATCCGTCGTAACCTTATTGAGAAGAACAACATCGATGCCATTATCGGACTGCCTGCCAATATTTTCTTCGGCACAGGTATTCCTACTCTCATCATGGTGCTCAAACAGCATCGTGACAATGATGACGTGCTGATTATCGATGCCTCGAAGGGTTTTGTTAAGGAAGGAAAAAATAACAAGTTGCGCGAATGTGATATCAAACGTATTGCCGATACGGTACGTGACCGCAAAACGATTCCCGGATATTCCCGTACAGTGTCCCGTGATGAGATCCGTCAAAACGGTTACAATCTGAATATACCGCGTTATGTAGATTCCAGTGATCCTGTTGAAAAGTTCGACATCTATGCCACCATGTTCGGAGGCATCCCTCACAGTGAGATTGACGAACTTCAAAAATATTGGGACACATTCCCTTCTTTGCGTGAAGAATTGTTTAGAGCGGATGCAGACAAACCTTATTCTCAGTTGAGGGCCGAAGATACTCAATCAGTTATAGAGCAGAATGCAGACGTGAAAGCCTTCCAGAAGAGGTTTACACGGACTTTCGAAGGTTTTGCCGATAGTGTTCATCATCGGCTGATTGATCAGATAGCGACTACAAATCCACAAAAAGAACTGGATGCTATTTCCGATGATATTTTTGCCCGTTTGCATGAAACACCACTTATTAACTGGTATGCAGCCTATCAAGCTTTGGCTGATAACTGGCAGGGCATCACCAACGACATTGAGACCATACAGCAGGAAGACATTGAAGCGGTAAGAGTAGTAGAACCTGCTTATAAACTGGTAAAGAAAGGCGACGAAGAGATTGAAGTGCCGGATGGTTTGAAAGGCCGCATTATTCCTTTTGAATTGGTACAACAGGAGAAATTTCAGGACGATTTGAAAGCGATTGCCGATTTGCAGATGCGAGTAGAAAAAATCTCCGGTGAACTGGATGAAATCCGTGAAAGCTTCTCGGAAGAGGAATCTGAGGCTTATTTGGATAGCGAAAAAGAGAATACTTTCGATAAGAAAGCCATTACAGCGGGAGCAAAAGCCAAAAAGGATGAAGTGGAAGTAGAAACTAAAGAGAAACTGAAGAAGATTGTCAAACTCTGGGAGGAACAGAAAAACAAGAATAAACAAATTAAGGAAGCAAAGCAGACTCTTATTGACAAAACGGTAGAAGCGATAGAGAATCTTTCAGACGAAGAAATTTCTCTGTTCCTGCATAAAAAATGGATTGATCCTATTGCTTATGGTATTAATGAAACACTTGCTGAGGTCTTATCTACTTTTGAAAATAAAATATGTTCATTAGGTAAGAAATATACCATAAGTTATAAGCAGTTGAATGAGGACTTGGAAAAATCCCAAAAAGAATTGTCTGATCTTATTGGTGAACTGACTGGAGATGAGTTCGCCATTTTGGGACTTAATGAGTTCTTACATAAAAGTAGAAAGGAGTAATTATGAAAAATCCCCAGATTCAATTCTTCTCTTCTAGTGAGGGGTGGAATATATCATCATATAACGAGATAGGAGAAAACTTTAAGTATGGATTAAGTGTACCAGCAATACCTTTTGATGGAGAAAATAAATATTTACGAATTACAGATATTGATGATGATACTAGAATATTCGATAAGACAAATTTATCCTCCCCAGGGATAGATTTGTCTTTAGCTAATGAATATATTTTGACTGAAGGAGATATTACTTTCGCCAGAACTGGAGCCAGTGTTGGCAAAAGCTATTTATATGATGCTAAAGATGGAAAAATCTATTTTGCAGGATTCCTTATAAAAATAGGAATAAAAAAAAATGTTTGTGCAAGTTTCATTTTTCAAAACTCATTAACGAATAACTTTAAAAGATACATTAATTTAGTGTCACAACGTTCTGGACAGCCGGGTATAAACATAAAAGAACTTCAAGCATATAAACTATATATTCCTAAAACTTTAGAAGAACAGCAAAAGATAGCCTCCTATTTCCAGTCATTAGACTCATTGATTCAAGTCACTTCAAAGAAACTTGCTTCTTTAAAACAAATAAAGGCGGCAAGTCTACAATCTATGTTTCCACAAGAAGGAGAAACTGTACCTAAAGTCAGATTTAAAGGTTTTGAAGGAGAATGGGAAAAGATTCAATTGAATAAATGTTTGGATATTAGTAATAATATAAATATTCACAATACATATGGAATTAATGATGTTTTATCAATTTCTGATGAAGCAGGAGTTGTAAATCAAATAGAATTTTTAGGAAGAAGTTTTGCAGGAAAATCTCTACAAAAATATAAAATTTTAAAAACAGACCAATTAGTATATACTAAATCCCCATTGAAGGCAAAACCGTATGGTATTATAAAAAAGAATTTTAATAGAACTGGTATCGTTTCTACTCTTTATGCTATATATGATTGTAAAGATAATGTTTCCCCAAAATTTATCCATTATTACTTTGACCCATGTTATCGAATCAATCAATATTTATCACCATTAGTAAATAAAGGTGCTAAAAATACAATGAATATTAGTGATGAAACTGCGCTATCGGGAGAAATATGGATTCCAAGTTTACAAGAGCAACAAAAAATAGCATCCTATTTCTGCAATCTTGACAAACAAATTTCTCTCCAAACCCAGCGTCTTGAGAAGCTAAAACAAATCAAGGCAGCTTGTCTGGATAAGATGTTTGTATAAAAAGGTATATCGATTCATTTAAAATAAATTAGCACAAACTGGTAATCAAGAAATGAATAATATGAATTGCAATCAGTTTACAGATAATCCGAACTTTTGCCGCAAAGCAGTGGCAGAACTCATAAAAACAAAACATCATTTTGTTATTCCTTCTTATCAACGCGGTTATCGCTGGGAAGAGAAGCAAGTAATAGATTTATTAAATGACACCAATGAGTTTGCAAAACAAAATAAAGAAGATAGTTACTATCTCCAGCCTCTTGTTGTAAAGCCATGCAAATGGACACGGAAAGACGGCTCTCAAATAGATGCTTGGGAAGTTTTAGATGGCCAGCAACGATTAACCACTCTACGATTAATATTAATGTATCTGTTCGAAAATAGTTTTACTCGTACAGAAATGAATACTTTTTCTGATAACATGATATATGATATTACATATACCAATCGTACTCAGTTAGATTTTTCTGAACCTAATCCTCAAGATAACATAGATAGCTATTATTTAGCTACAGCAAAATCGGCCATTGTTGACTGGTTCACTGAAAAAGCCCAAGACGAAGTAGAAACAGCATTCAAACATTGCCTTATATATCCCAGCAAACCTGCACAGGTGAAATTCATCTGGTATGTTGTTCCAGATGAAAAGCAAACTATTGAAAGTATACAAGTATTCAACCGACTGAATAAAGGAAAAATCAGCCTGACAAGTTCAGAGTTGATAAAAGCCTTGTTCATCATGGATAGAAATATAATCTCCAATAATGATCGAGTAGAAGCTGACAAACTTACCTTTGATTGGAACTTGATGGAACGTCAGTTTCAAAATGATAAGTTCTGGTATTTTATCAGCAACGGAAACGATAATCAGCAAACACGTATAGATGTATTATTTGACTTTGTTACAGAAAAGCCAGAAGAGAATACTGACAGAGACTATTCTTATCGATTGTTCCAAAATTTATATGACCATTGGAGAGCACAAGAACGTAATGATACTTCAATAGAACTCAACGGGTTGTGGAAAAGACTTGGAATAAAGAACATGCGTTCTGCGTGGGAATATCTTATAAGAACCAATGATAGATTAATCGCATGGTTTGAAAATAACTTGTATTATCATTATGTTGGTTATCTGGTAAGTGTTGGTAGTCAACCTCTTGATATATATAACCGGCTGTCTATCGCTAAACAACAAAAGAAAGACCGAGAATGGACAAATGACGATACACAAAAAGAGTTCCACAAGTTGATAATGGAGAAATGCTTCAAGGATAAAGACAAATATTTAAACACATATAGTATAGATGGGTTGGAGTATGGTTCAATATACGTAAATCGTCTTTTACTCCTATTCAATGTGGAGTCATGTCGCCAAAAAGGAGTACGCTTTGCATTTGATTCATTCAAAAAAGAGAGGTGGGATATTGAGCATATTGATTCTCAGAATAATGCTTCTTTGGTTGAACATGAAGACCGCTTGCGTTGGTTGAAAAATGTTGCCTATATCCTTAGTATAGAATCAAAGCTGAATGAACGAAAGAAATCAGCCCAACCTTTATATGAAATTTGCCAAGATCTTATACCTAAATATGAGAAAAATGTAAGAAGCATAGATAAAGCATACACAGATTTCAGTAAAAAAGTACTTGATTATTTCTCAGCTGGAGATGCAGCTATCAAGAATAAAGATTGTATAGGGAATCTTACCTTACTTGATTATAAAACTAATAGAGAGTATCAGGATGCACCATTTCCCTACAAACGTTACTGCATAATCAGGGAAGACAAAGCAGGAAAACGATTTATGCCAATTGGTACACGAAATGTATTCCTGAAGTATTATACAAACTCCAACACAGAATCTTCATTCATCGATGCGATGAGATGGAGCAAACCAGATATGGATGGTTATATGAGAGAGATTCACAATACAGTTGATACTATTTTTAATGTTGTTAACGCTAATCCGACTAATTCAAATGAACAATAATATAGATAAAATGTGCTTTGCTGACCTTATTAAAAAAGGGGTAATTCGAATCCCCCAAATACAGCGTGACTATGCGCAAGGACGTCAGCATAAAGAAGTTAAAGAAATTCGTAACCACTTTGTAAGAACACTTATGCTTGTGATAACAGGTAAGAGTGCAGAATCACAACTTGACTTTATCTATGGTAGTGACAGAAACGGAGCTTTTGAACCTCTTGATGGGCAGCAGCGTTTGACAACCTTGTTCCTGTTACACTGGGTATTAGGAGTAAATCTACTGACCGAGGATGGTGAGTCAATATTGACTTATGAAACCCGCAATACGTCTGAGGCATTTTGCAAAGAACTTGTTTGCCATAATGCAAAGCAGTTTGTGGATGAAGCTTCAGCGAAGACCACAGAGTCAAAACAAAATGCAAAAAAAGAAAAGAGCAAGCCAGAGGAAGAACGCAATCCGTCTAAAATGGAAATACATGAATACCAACCGTCGGAGATTATCATGAACCGCGATTGGTTTCAATGGGGATGGCGCTTTGATCCAACAATCAATTCAATGCTAGTAATGATAGATACAATATGTAGTCAGATGGATTGGACACTAGATTTAAATGAATGCCAAAAACGATTAAATAATATTACCTTTAATCATCTTGATTTAGGAGTAATTGGAATGTCTGACGAATTGTTTGTAAAAATGAATGCACGAGGTAAACTGCTTTCAGATTTTGATAAGTTAAAATCTACTCTTGAAGAAGAGATTCAATTACAACAAAATGAGATGAATGAAAACGGAGAACTTCTTGCAGATACATCTATTGAACATGACTGGCGTGAGCATGTAGATGGAAAATGGATTGACCTATTTTGGCAAAAATATGCAAGTAGTGTAATGACAAAAACTCTTGATGATAAAAATAAAAAGGAAAGACTGATTGCAGCAAAAGAAACAGAAAGAAGATTTAAAATCTTCTTATTAAGAATGATAGCGATGCAATTATTTGCAAAAACACCTATTGCAAAAAGTGCTGCAACAAAAGATAAGCCTGATGAACAAGATGAATTCAAAATGCATCTTTATAAGCAATCATTATCTCACATTGAAAATCTATACGAAGCTTCATATAAAATGAATGAAAACAGTATAGATAACTTGTTGATTGCATACCAGAATCAATTAGTTACATGGAGGAGTAGTGATAATAGAATTAAACCAACCTCTTGTACCGTAATAGATTTTAAAGAATTGCTTGATAATATGAATCTATGGATTGTTGACAGAGGTAACGGCAAATATACGGATATAACCACATTACTACCTAAAGAGTCCTATTATGACGCCGATGACTGTACATATTTTTCTCGCC
>OGZW01003134.1_pt1 | contig 12449 bp, 22 predicted proteins | sample 1577001 | NCBI WGS metagenome assembly OGZW01 (sample SAMEA3541519, study PRJEB24748) | human gut metagenome | biome: human gut; feature: human-associated habitat; material: faeces | place: China | collected 2012 | reverse complement strand
GACTCCCTTATCACAGTGACGAGATCGTGCGGGATCTGCACCCGCTTCCCTTTTACCCTTTCCGCCGTGCAGTGCATCGGCAAAAGGCACCTGCTGTTTTTCTGTTCAGTTCGTCCGGCATTATATCACAAAACTGCGCAGAATGCAATAAAAAACGGCATCCTGCCTTTTATAAGGAAGGATGCCGTTTGGAGATCGAGCCAAATGCGGAGCTTACTGGAGCGCACGGATCGCATTGATGGTGATTTTGTACTGGCAGGTCACGCTGTCAAACAGCTCCTTGGTACCTTCCAGTGTGCCTGTTCGCAGCACCTCGGTCAAATCGTAGGTGGGCTGATACAGGTTGGTAAAGCCCAGGTTCTGGCACACGCCCTTGAGCGTGTGTGCCGCACGGAATGCTTCCTTCACATTTCCTTCCTTCAATGCCTGCTCCAGTTTCGGATAGCTGTCGTCGTTCAAAAACATCAGCGCAAATCTGCAGATCATGCCTTCGTTGTAAAGCCGCTTGAGCACGTCCTCATAATTTGCGCCCATCTGTCTATAACATTCCTGAATCGTCATGGTTTGTCGCTATGCCTTTCCTTTTCTACTTATCCCGCCTGATTTGCCACAGAGTGACAAAAGCACCATCCATTTTGTTGCACTTTGTTGCATTTTTAATATATCACGCCTTACTGCGTTTTTCAATGCAGAGACAAAAAGTCTTGCACTTTTCACATATTGTCCCGAGTTTTTCTTGCAATTTGCCTATCAATTTCTTCCGGCTGGCTTTTTTTCTCCGACTTTGCCGTGCCTGCATGGCTGCAGGGCTTTTCCCGCCTTTGCTCTGCCGTTTCTCTGCACGGAAAACGCATTTGAAGAAAAAGGGCTGAATTTGTAAAATAAACGCAAGAGAAAACGCAAGAGAAATCTTAGCGACTTCTCTTGCGTTATTTTTTTGCGCATTTTTAGGGAAAGCGAGGAAAAAGCAGGAAATGGCAAAGCACATGACCCAAGATGACCGCAAGACGCTGGAAGCCCGGTACAATGCCGGGCAGAGTGTGGCGGGGATCGCAAGGGCGATGCGATTCAATTACTCGACAATATATAAAGAGTTAAAGCGCGGCGACACCGGCAAGATGGACGCCAATGGCCGCGCCGGGTACAGCGCAGCGCTGGGACAGCAGCGTTTGTACAACAAGAAGCAGCAGCTCAGGTATTGGGCTGACCGCCCGGCGGAGTAAAGAGGATGGGAGAAGTATTCAAGCTGAACCATTGCTATAACGTGGACTGCGTTCCGGCAATGGAACTGTTCCCGGACAATTATTTTGATCTGGCCGTTGTAGATCCTCCGTACTTCTCTGGTCCAGAGCGTCGGGGCTTTTACGGCTCCAAGGTAAGCAAGATAGGCGTACACCGGGACTATCCGATTTCACCGGCATGGATCAGGCCGGGACCGGAGTATTTCAGAGAACTGCTCCGCGTTTCCAGACACTACATCCTTATTTACATCGGTGCGGCTGTTCCGCTATATGTGGTCCGGCATGATGCAAGGTAAGAGCATTGCAGAAGGCAGCACCATGCAGGGAAACAAATCCATGAACGAAAAGAGAATCCACCCGACCCAGAAACCGGTTGTCTTGTACGACTGGATATTCAAAAACTATGCAGAGACGGGGCAAAAGGTACTCGATACTCACCTTGGAAGCGGAAGCAGCCGCATAGCAGCCTATGAGGCGGGGCTTGACTTTATCGGATTTGAAATCGACCCGTTCTATTTCCAACTGGAAGAAGAACGGTTTGCAGAGCACACGAGCCAAACCAGCCTGTTTCACATGGAGAGATGAAATGCAAAAAGATATGAGGGACATGGACGACGAAAGCATGAAAGCCCTTGCAAATGACATTCTCGCAAAATGCCAAGAGCAAGAGCTTTCATACGGGGAAATGAGGATTCTACTCACAGTCCTGCTTGTGCGGCTGGATGAAGCAAAAGGCAGGATTGAAAGAGCTGCGCTATTCCAAAAGGCAGAGATCAAACCTTTTTGAGCGTTGCAAGAGCGGCATCCAAGGTTCCTTTGTCCATTGCAGCATAGAGAGAAACATACCCAGTAAAGATATCCAAAGCGTAAGCAGCGGGGTTCTTGTCGAGAGGAACGCCGTTTGCCAATTCGGCCGAAACGTGCTGCAATGCTAAATCGTAAACGAACTTCTGGCGGTCGGTCATAAAAATCACCTCCTTTCCGTGCTCATTGTACCACGGGAACGGAAAATACGAAAGGAATAGAAGGATGCTTGAACTGGCAATCTGGATGTATCACATCGGAAATCCTGACCCGGTGGTTCGGGTCATTACCGATGTTGCGACCAGCCTTGTGATTCTGTGGGGCGTGGTGAACCACTACGCAAAGAAAGAATCTGACAAGGAGTTCATGGACGTTTACAACGAGATGCGAAACTGGAAAGCGGTGGCGCACTACAATGCAGAGCAGGCACAAGAGCTGCGAGAAAGGCTAAATGAAAAGTGGGAGGATTTGAGAAAGTGATACTTGAAAAACTCCACCGGAGAATCAACGAATTCCACAAGGCGTTCAACTGGCGGCGATTCCGCCGCGATGCGTTGCACCTGGGCGAAAGCCTGCTGGTGTTCGGCGTGCTGTACGGCATTTTCTCAACCCTGATCTGGGGCGTTTGCTGGATCTTCAAAATCAATTACGACCCGGATCTTGTTGCCGTTGCATGGGCGGTGCCGGTGCTGCTGGACACGCTGGTGAACAAGGCTTACGACTGGAACAACGAAGTCCGGGACTGGGACTGACAGAACCGGGAAGGCATGGGCAGACCTACCCGCCCACCATGCGGCTGAACTACGAGGGGAAGCCGCCCGGCTACCGCAAGGTCGGGGCCTTACCTACTGGGGGCAGAAAGAACACGGCAGGGCGGTCCGCATGGACGGGAGGAGCGGTATCATTTGTCCGACGCCGCTCTTTTGATATGGTACAGCCAGTGCAGGAGATGCCCTTCCGTCCGGTGCTAACCCCGGAATGTACCACCATTGACCGAATATTCACGCAGTACAGAAAGGACAAACAACATGGGAGAAGATTACAAGGCAAGGATCGAAGTGGTACTGAATAACGAGGATCATGTGGATATGTGCCTGAACGGCGAAACCACTACCCTGCAGAATCTGGCAATCGGCGTGATGGCACAGACCATTGCACTGGGCACGGACAGCTGGGATGACGCAAAGCGGTGGCTGGCAGAAGTTACGTTTGCTCTCCCGCTGGCGCTGGAAGAGGCGTGGAAAAACAAGGAGGCAGACAACACCACAGCCACCGACAAGAGCGTAGCCACCGATGCCGCCCAGGATGCCATGCAGAAGGCGTAAGGGAGAACGACCATGGACAAGAAACTTCTGAAAGAAGAGTACAAGCGGCTGCTGACGAAGGCCATTGAAGGCAGACCGGGCGGCATGGCATTGATGATCGTCCTGGAAGAAACGGACTTTTACAACTCGCCCGCCAGCGCAAAGCATCACCTGAACGTCCCCGGCGGCCTGGTGCTGCACTCGCTCAACGTGGCAAGGACTGCACTGGAACTGTGCGAGAATATGCCGCAGTTTGCGAGGTGCGATAAGAACGCAGTCCTTACTGCAGCCCTGCTCCACGACGTTTGCAAAGCCGGAAATTACATCCAGAAACCGGATGGAAGCTATCAGTATAGAGATACTGATTTGCTGGGGCATGGTGAAGCGTCCGTAATCAACATTCAGCACTGGATCCACCTGACGGACAAGGAAGTTCTGGCAATCCGGTGGCACATGGGTGCCTATACCGGGGAACGGGACTGGGACACTCTTAGCAAGGTATACGACAGATACCCGGAAGTCCTGTGCCTGCACATGGCTGACATGATCGCAACGCACATCATGGAGGTAGAAGAGTGAGCAGAGGCACCGCCTACTATGATCTTCCGAATGGTGAGCGAATAGAACTGCCGACAACCATGCCGGATGTTGAGGAAGTGCCGGGACCCCTATGTGATGGAAAATTTGAATTGCCAGAAGCCGTAAAAGAAATGTTCAAGTGGATGGATGAAACATTCGGAACATGGGAAAGCGACTTCAGCAGTTTCAAAATCTGGATGAAATTGCGGAAAAACTTCAATCCACCGGTGCGCTGGGAAGCGGTGCAGGACAAGCGTCGAAACCCAAAGCCTTTGGGCCGAAACACCTATTTATATAAAGCAAGGAAGATCAAGAGCTTGGCAAGAAGTACATATACCAGAGTATCCCTGCACAAGGGAAAACAAAAGGGCACTGAAGAACAGTGCAAGCACACATTCAAGATAACCACAGCCCGGTGCGCGCCTTGCAGTGGTTACAACGTGGAGTGCGAGCACTACGAGAAAAACAATGCCGCTGATACAAAGCATGGTTCTTCTCAACCGTGAAATAAGCAGCCCTGCACCGCAGAAGCGGGGCTGCTTTTATATGGCGCATGGCGCTTTTTCTAGGCATTGAGCGCTGCAAGCAGGGCCGGACCCTGTATGCGCCGAGTTGAGTTTTCCATGGAAGCCGGTACGGTCAGGAAATCAGCCGTCCGGCATAGCGGAATGGTGCTGTACAGCAGCGTCCTCCTTTCCGTTCAAGCCCGGTGAAAGACCGGGCTGCCATTTCCGCGAAAGACGCACCCGCATGGAGCTGACGGGAATGGGTGCGCCGCAGCATGAGCGCAGAAATGCCCTGTTTGATCCGCCCAGGACAAAAGCGGTAGGCCACTGCAATGGCCGCCCTGCCCGGTACTCTCTTGCCGGGCAGGATTGATATGCGGACGCATAATGGATGAACCTGCTTCTGACCTAATCCCCCATGAGCAGGAGTACCAGTTCGATGCTGGTCGTCCGTGCAAGAAAAAGTGAGGAAAGCGAAATGAAACTTGAATGTCTGACACCGGAATTTCCGCAAGGTGCAAGAGTTTACAGCGTGGATGGTGTGGCACCTTCCCTGCTGAACAGTGCATCGGCTATGCGGTCACAGGCAATTCTGGTCAGGGGGGGCAGCATGAAAATCTGTGAAAGTAGGCCGGTAATTTGCAGAGCATCCGGCCAGGCATCGGCGGATACGCTGAACGAAACCTGTCCATGCCTAACGTGCGACCATGAAGCGCCTATCGTGGCCGGGGCGTACTGTATGGCTGGAAATTTCGTTGACCGGAATACCAATCAGAACGGATGCGGAGTAAGAGAAAACGCTTCGTTCACACTGAACACGGTGGACCGGCACGCCGTTGCCTACGATGCAAGACATCACTGTCTTGGTGGAGAGGTCAGCGGAACACTTCAGGCAAAGGGAGAAGGAGGATGGAGTTTGAACTACATAAATCCGGTGCTCCAACCGCTGCCTGAAAATACGGTCGGCATCGACCTCTACAACGGAGCCGTTACTGGAAACACTGCGGCTACTCTCACGAAGAAAAATGATGGCACATCAAGCTGCCCGGAAGTTGCCCAAAGAAAAACGCCGGACTGGATCGTGCGCAGACTGATTCCGATGGAGTGTGGCAGACTGCAAGGCTTCCCGGACGGATGGGCAGAAATTGAACCACTGACCGACTTGCTGGAACTGCCGTTCTGGCGTGAGGTCTACACAAAGGACTGCGAGATCAAGGGGAAAAAGCCGAACCGGAAGATGATGCAGGCAGACAGCGAAGAAGGCAGGCGTGCCCTGATGCGCTGGCATGATGGCCTGCACAGCAGGGCGGCAGAGTACGCAATGTGGGGCAACGGAATGGCGCTACCAAACGCATTGTTCTTTGTAAAGAACGCATTCCGCGAACTGGGAAAGCCGCCCGGAGAAATAAAGCTGGGAAGCCTGTTCGATGGAAGCGGAACAATGCCGCTGTGCGCCGCAATGTGCGGCGGGCATCCGGTCTGGGCAAGCGAGGTAGAGCCGTACCCCATTGCTGTTACAAAGACGCATCTGCCGAACATGAAGCATCTTGGAAGCGTTACGGACATCAAGGGCTTTCTGATTGAACCGGTTGACATCATAACGTTCGGAAGCCCATGTCAGGACTTGAGCATTGCAGGAAAACGTGCCGGACTTAACGGTGCCAAATCTGGATTGTTCTGGGAGGCAATACGCATTATCTGGGAAATGCTGCTGGCGACCGGCGGAAAATATCCACGGTTCGTCATCTGGGAAAATGTGCCCGGTGCCCTGTCATCGAACAAAGGAAAGGATTTTGAAGTTGTCCTCAACGAATTACTACACCTCAGAGAGTTTGCCGGAGGTAGAGCAGATCAGTCTATTCTCCAACATGGCAAGTGGGGGGGCTTCGCAAACTACGGAGCTGTTGCCTATCGAATTGTCAATGCTCAATGGTGGGGAATCCCCCAGCGCCGGCGCAGAGTATATGCTGTCTGCGATACTCGTAGAGAATCCGCCGGAGTGGTCGTTTTTGAGCGAAAAGGCACTGAATGGAATTTTGAACCGTGCATCCCGCAGGGGGAAGAAGTTACAGGACTTACTGCTGACTGCTATTCATGGCATGATCGAATGGTGGCAACAAAACCCTGCGGGGGGGCAGCGGGAAGCCTACACAATGAAGATCCGCAGCGGATGTGACGGCGGAGGAAAGGGACCGCTTGTCCAAGAAGAACTTTCGGCAACATTGGCAACGCACCAAGATCAGACGCTATTTGAGTTAAGAAATACGGTGCTGAATGACCAGGGCGACGGTTTCATGGAAGTTACGCATGGGATGACCGGAACACTCCGAGCACAAGAGCATGGGCACGCACCAATCACATTCGACAAAACAGAAGGGAGCGAAAAGACGTGAAGGTAGAAACGATATGCAAGGCAATCATTGCAGCGCTTCTTGCGGCGGAACTTGCAAGCTGCACGAAAGCCGCTCTGATGCAGAACCGGATCACGGATCTGGAAACACAGAGGGATATCTACAAGTCCATGTACGAGGACTGGAAAGGCGCGGCGGGCGAAGTTGCCGGGTATGCTGATGACCTGCGGGATTCCCTGAAAGCACGGGACCGACTGGATGGAAAATTGCTGGTTGAGGATGCTGGCGATTTTCTCTGCACGGCCTACTGCACCGAAAAGCGGGAGCATATCTGCGGAACGGGAACTGGAATCACGTCCAGCGGTGCGCCGGTGGAAGCTGGTGTGACCGTGGCGGCAGACCCGGATATATTCCCATTCGGCACGGTTCTTTACATTGAGGATGTGGGCGTAAGGATCGTTCAGGATCGTGGCAGCGGCATCCAGGGGAAGCACCTGGATGTTGCCGTGCCCGGCACCCACAAGGACGCACTGAACTGGGAAGGATACGGAAAACACAGGGTCTGGATCATCAAAGAGGGAGAATGAAAATATGGATGGATTTGTAAAAACGCTGGGCATTCTGATGGTTTTGGCGGCTGTGGCACTGTGGGCAGCATTGATTTTCTTTGTGCCGGCCGCACTGATTAAATTCCTTTGGCTGTATCTGGTGGCATGATGGACAATGAAACACTGACACGGATCCTCTCGGCACGGTTTATAACGTGTAATGAACAGACCCGAAAAGGCAGTAAAGGCTGCACGAAAGAGTGCAAGCTCTATGAGCTACAAGAGCCGGGCATGACCTGCCGGGACAGTGTTCTTCTCCACGCAGAGGAAGCAAAGAAAATTTTGAAAATAAGATCGCACAACTCCTGACACAGGCCGCCCGCTGCGGCGGCCTTTTTCGTGAGCATGGGAACAGGCCCGGCCCGGTTCAACTCCGGGATTGCCCAAAACTGAAAGGAGAATGCACCGATGCAGAGGTATTACATTTTGCTGAAAGCGACCGGTGCTGGTGGGTGGCCGGGTTGGCTGCCGTACCGGCTGGATGCGGCCAGTGCTGAACAGGCTGTTGAAAAAGCCAAAGAGCAGGCCGAGAATCATTACCCGGAGTACGAAAAGTTTGAAGTTCAGGCTATCGAAATCGAAAGGAGAAGCAAATGAAGCTGGCGGCGATTGCAAAGCTCATTAAGACTGACGAGTATTGCAAACTTTACAAGGTGTTCTATAACGATGGTCAGGGGTGTGATCTGTACATCGGAACAAAAACAGCAATCTTCCCGCTGACGGATTTCCCGAAAGCACAAAACGAAAGGGAATTGGCGGCTCTGCTGGGTATCAGCGAAAAGGAATGGAACGATATTCATTTTGAAAGTGACTGCCCGGACGATATTCGGAACATTGAAGGCATGAACCTTGACGATACAGCAAGTGGCGAGCTGGACTGCGAAAATGGCAGAATCAGCATCCGCTATTGTGGGTGTAACCTGGTTCCGATGGTTGAACCGACTTCCCGAACAATCGGCTTTGTAGACGCAAAGCAGATCATGCCAGTGGCGGATGAAATGCGCAAGAGCAGCTATTTCAAATACTGTGTGCGGAAAATGGCAAGCGGCGGACGTTACTATGTCATCAAGGATGGTATGATGGTACGCGGTGCTGTAATCCCCGTAAAGCTGGAACCTCTGGCGAAATCTGGGCTGTATGCCATTGCAGACATGGTGAAAAAGACCAAGGACGTTGCCGACGTGGAGGATCTGAGCGATAAAGAGGACGGCAACGATGGCTGACAAGACTGCTACAACCAGAATGTTGCAAGAAAGGTGACAAACAACAATGAGTAAAATTTTGAAATCGCTGGCTCTGGCTGCCTGCACTGCTACACTGTGCGTAACACTGACTGGGTGTGAAGCTGTCAAGGGCGCAGCAACCAGTGAAAAACCGGTCAAGACGGTATATGTTTACCTGCCGGACGGCACTTTACTGGACAAAGGATGGGCGGACAAGGTAAGTTCGTTTGCACACAATGATCGTATCGTGAAAGTCACGATTGACGGGAAAACATACGAGACCAGCTGGGCCAATGTGGTTTTAGTGGAGGAATAACGATGAGCAAGATTTTGAAAAGTGTAACCTTGGGTGATGTGAAAAATGGTGGCATCTTCAGAGCGCTGGGCAAGGAGTTTGTGAAGCTGGATGCGGACGAACACGGCTGCCTTGTTCTGGCAAAGGACATTTGGACGAAAATGCCGTTCCGTGAAGGTGACGACCCAGAATGCCCCAACGATCTGCGCCGGAGCGAGATTATGCCATATCTGGGTAACTGCTTGGCAGAGTTTACAAAGAACGGCACTCCGCTGAGTACATTCATTCCGCTCAGAATCGACCTTCAGGACACGACCGGCCAGAACGAATACGGAATCTTTGAAGTGAGGATTGGCCTGTTGACCCTGCGCGGGTACGGAAAATATTGGCGGCTGATCCCGAAGGTAGATGCGCCGTGGTGGTTGGCAACGCCTTACGGTACGCCGAATTGCTCTCCGTACACCTACAATCGCAGCTACGTCTGGTACGTCGACACCGATGGCTCCAGCAGCCTCAACTGGTACAACAACCCCTATGGTGTTCGCCCCGTTTTGTGCTTTTCCTCTGCACTCTTGGTCTCTGTCGAGGACGAAAGAGAGGCCGGGTTTTCGCTTTCCGATGTTCCGCTGGATGACCTGCTGGCCGAAATCAAGAGCCGGACGGAGGGCTAATCATGGATCCATGGAATCGGAGATCTGTGCCCGGAGTGCTACAAAGTGTACCGCGAAACGATGGATCGTTTTTATGAAGGTGGCCGACATGGAGGATAAGACAGATAACTCCCAGAAAAAGGAAGAACACGATTCTTTGAAACCTGCAAGGGATGCCATTGCAACTGCTATGCGGGCCGCCCAATTTGCGAAAGCGATCGGCACCCCACTGCCGAAACCACTTAAATGGCAGCGTGAATTCTATGACGCTACCGGTGTGTTTCCATACGGCTGGTATGAGTGCCCGGTATGCGGGTACAGGACAGATTGGGAACCGCACGCCTGTCCGATTTGCCACACACTACTAGAACCGTGACGAAAGGAACACAGGATGATGGAACCTGAAAGAACCTGCTGCACCTGCCGCTGGCATGAGGGCTACACCTGGGTATGTTTCAACGGCAATTCTCCGAACCGTGCCGACTTCACTGACCCGGAGGACACCTGCGAGTGCTGGGAAGTCAGAACGGAAGAAAACAGCATCGGTGACTACGAAGTAAACTAATCAAGCTCTAATCAAGAATTAAGCAAGCCCGTCGTTAAATTGCCGCCCTGACGAGGCGGCAAGGGGCTTGTATGTGTAACTTAATCTAGCGACCACAGAAGAACACAAGCCGGGGAAAGCGGGGGTCAAGGGGGAGAAAACGAGGGCGGGTCTGTATGGCTTGACGGAATGGGAAACTTAGAAAGACCTGCCCGGCGTTGTGTCCCCCTTGTCCTGCGAAGCCGTGTGTGTTTGGTCCACAGAAAAGAAAATCCCAGTAGAACTTTGCGGAAGGAGGAAGTGAACGGTGCGGGCATGGTACATTCGGGAGCAGAGACACATTCTTGGAACGTCCGATTATGCAGAAGTGGATCTCTTTGAAACAACGGACAAAGAGCATACCGCATCCGCTCGCCGCAAAAGAGAGCTGGCAACCTCCATTGCGCAGCAGAAGTATAACGACATGATAGCAAGGCGGTATTTCTGCCAGCTGGCCTATACGAATTTCGGGGAAAGCGACTGGGCAGTCACGTTTACATACGACCACGACCACCAGCCAGCACCCGGAGATTTTAACCAAGTAGACCGGGACTGGACGAATTTTACCCGCCGCTTGAAGCGCTTCTGCAAAAAGATGGGTCGAGAAGCATCCAAGTGGATGCAGGTTGCAGAGTACAGCGTGATGGACGAGGACGGGAAAGTTACCGGCAGACACCACCATCATGCGATCCTGCAAGGCAATCTGACATGGCAGGAGATCAAGGACTTGTGGCGGGACAGCACCGGGCGGCCGATGGGGCTTGTGAAAGTTGAACCTATCGACCTGACCTGTTCCAGCTTTGAACGCCTGACAACCTACATGACGAAAGCCCGCGCCCGTATCCGGCGCTGGCGACAGAGCCAAGGGCTGCAAAAGCCGAAAACCCCGCGCCCGAACGACACCAGATGGAGCCGCAAGCGCTTTGACGAAGCGTTTGCTTTGCCGGATGATCGTGAATATTGGGAGAAAAAATACCCCGGTTATACCCTGCGTGAGTGTGAGCAGCATATCACCGGCAATAACACCAAGCACCTGATCGTGAAACTGAAAAAGAAGCCGGACACACGGCGGAAGAACAGGAGGAACCAGCCATGAGCGCCAGACTGGAACTGGACGATCTGCCGCCGCGCTACCGTGCGCAGGCGGAGGCTCAAATAGCAGCCAGACAACGGGGAAAGTGTACCCATACGCAGCCAATGGCGGAGGCCGCAAGCGCTGCTGGGCGGTTGAACAAAACTTTTGATTCCTACGGAGAGTATGTGTATTACATCGGCACGATCTTGCCCGGCATTCAGTCCGGCAAGATCGTGTCAGCAGAACCGCACCCGAAGTGGACGCTGCTGCAAGAGGAAGAATACTGTGCAGTGAAACTCCCGGCGGCGCATTACACGGCAGACTATAAGCTCACCTATGCAGACGGACGGGTGGATGTGGTCGAGATCAAGTCGAAGTTTACCCGGAAAGCACAGCGGGATTATATCTATCGCCGTAGGCTTTTTATCGACCTCATAGCCAAACCGCAAGGATGGGGATTTGTTGAAATCATTACACCGGACACGAAAGCAGAAACGAAAGAGTGGAAGCGCCTGGCTGAACAGGCGGGAAAGGAACAATTATGGGCAAAAGCAGAGCGAGGATGCCGGCATTTTACCGGCAGAGCATCCAGAACGCAGTGAACCAGCAGATCAACATCAGCAAGTCGAAGCACCGCACCATGCTGAACCGTGAAGCAATCGGGCAGGCACCGAAGTACAACATGCTCTACGACGCGTTCGGCTGGGAAAAGCCGATTTATGTGCACCTGCCGCTCATCATGGGCAAAAACGAAGACGGCTCCGTCTCAAAGCTTTCGAAGCGCCACGGTTCCACAAGCTTTCAGGGCCTCCTCGAAGACGGCTACCTCGCGCCGGTCATCACGAACTACATCGCGCTGCTCGGCTGGTGCCCGAAGGATAACCAGGAAATTTTCTCGCTGAAAGAGCTCGAAGAAGCATTCTCCATCGACGGCATCAGCAAATCGCCCGCCGTGTTCGATTACGATAAGCTCCTGTGGTTCAACGGCGAGTACATCCGCAAGATGAGCGGGGAAGAGTTCCGCACCGCGGCGATGCCGTACTACAAAGAGATTTTCGGCGACGCAGAAAAGCCGTACGACGTGCTCGACGCCATTTTGCAGCCGCGTATTTTGAAGTTTAAGGAAATCCCGAGCCTGCTCGGCTTCTTCAAAGAGCTGCCGGAATATTCCGCAGACCTCTTCATAAACAAGCCGGAGCCAAAATGCGAAGTATTTTGGAATTTTTCACC